>Ga0307430_1000178_pt1 | contig 63931 bp, 67 predicted proteins | sample SalMarWE160130MG_FD_202159 | JGI IMG/M metagenome (GOLD analysis project Ga0307430, IMG submission 202159) | Salt marsh sediment microbial communities from the Plum Island Ecosystem LTER, Massachusetts, United States - WE1603-130 | ecosystem: Environmental > Aquatic > Marine > Intertidal zone >... | reverse complement strand
ATATTGGTTATTCGCGAGCTTGCTTTTGACATCCCTGGAAAAATAGATTTGGAATTGTCTTAACAGTCCCGGTCTCTGCAGGTTCTTATGCGGAGGTTCTTTTATTTCAGTTATGGTATCGGTCTGAGCGTTCTGTTTAAAGAGTGTTGCCCATTCCCGTGGTTTCACTTTTCGTTTTTCGGTATATTTGCCAAACTCATCAACAACCTGGGTCTCAATAATTTTGAATATCGTTTCGGGATTTACATTACCGCACATGGGGCATTCACCCTGCTGTGCATTTATCTGTACATCAAGGGTTTTAAAGTAAACAACCGCATCAATAGGATTACCAAAGTAGGCCATACTCCCCTCCTGATCGAGGATTATTACCTTATCGAACATCTTGAAAATTTCAGATGACGGCTGATGAATAACCGTGATGATAAGTTTTCCTTTCAGTGTAAGATCCCTCAGGAGGTCCATAAGGATTTCAGAATCTCTGGAGGAGAGACCGGATGTCGGTTCGTCAAGAAAAAGAATTGAAGGTTCGCGGATAAGTTCAAGTGCAATATTAAGTCTTTTCCTCTGACCGCCGCTGATGATCTTGTTATATGGTGAACCAACTTTAAGATCTCTTTTCTCAATCAGTCCGAGGTTCGTAAGAGTATGATCGACAATGGTTGTAATCTCATTGCGATTTTTTCCTTTAAAACACTGACATGCTGCATAATACAAATTTTTGAAGACAGTAAGATCTTCAATCAGAAGATCATCCTGAGGAACATATCCCAGTACACCTTCAAGAGCCGTCTCATCCTTATTGATATCCAGCCCGTTTATCTTTACGGTACCGCTGGTTGGTTTCTGAATACCGCATAATAGGTTTAGAAGAGTTGTTTTACCGGAACCGCTTGCTCCAAGAATACCCATCAGCCTTCCCTGATCAATTGAAAAACTGATATTGTCTATAGCCGGATGGATTTCAATATAACTATATGTGAGGTTCTCAACAGTAAATGACAGTTTGTGTATTGAATCCCCGGAAAGAAAGGTAGAACTTAAGTCACTGTAATAAATAGCATTACCATGTGGTGATCTCAATGAACCTCCCTTTGCAAAAATATAAACCTGGCCAGAACTAATAGGAAGACCATTAAGGTAGAGCTGTTCATCGGAAATATATTTCAGAAAGTAGAGATCAACGCTGGCTACTCTGAGAAAATAAATGTTGGTATCAGGATAGCCGGTAATCATCCTGTTACAAAGGGAGCATTGTTCTTTTTCCGGGATGAGAATGCGAATAGCAGGATTTTGCAGTTTCCCGGGTTCATTATTCATTACAAATTGTTCTGTTGCGGCAAACTCATCAGGTAAAATTTTAAAAACCTCTGCAACAGTATTGATAATATTAATTCTTTGCGGTGTAAAACGCTTGTCGGCATTTACCAGTTCAAAAAGACGTAACAGCACGACAACCTTCTGACCCTGATTCAGAGTGCGATTAATCTTTTTACATATTCCCAGTATCTTAACAGAGTCTTTTACAGATGGAACGACAGGTTCCTTTGTTGCACTCTTTTCCCTGACAGGCCCGGCATGTTCATCGAAGAGAGAAAGATATTCCATTACACTCTCTTTTGCCAGCTGTTTATTGAGGAAATCTGATACATACTCGCGTTCATCCTCTATCATCCCGCCATCCTGCTTGACAATGAGCGCGAACAGTTCCATCAGGGCTTTTAGTATTTCCTCACTCATAAGTGAATTATGATCTGGTTAGTTAGGGAAAGCTAAGGTATGAAAACTATTTCTTTTTTGGCAGATGAAGTAAGAATTTTCTCTGCAGCCATCCGGGAACAATTGATGCTCCTATTATCAGGTATGGATAATAGCTAATTATCCTCCATATTATAGCAATAGCAAGTCCGATGCTCCCTATAAATTCCGGGTCAGCCGGTATGGCATCAGATATATAACGGCCAAGAATTATTTCTGCAAATCCGGCGCCCCCGGGTGTTGGGCTTACTATCATCATGATCCAGGTGACCAGCTGCCTGGCAAAAATCAGGAAATGATCGGTGACAGCATAAAATGCCATGAGGATAGCATTTACCACCCAGTATCTTGATGTCCATGAAAGGAAAGTTGCAACAAGAGCCTTAGTCCAGAATGAGAAAGGCTTTTTCCTGAGTTCGTGAGAACTGGACACTATATCGTCGCCGGCTTTGATTGCCGACTCTTGCCACCTTCTTATCAGTGGAAGCCTGAAAATATATATGATTATTTTCCGGATCTTGTCGGGATCGATAAAAAGACCGTACCCGACTAAGATCACCCAGGCGAGTATTATACCATATCCTATAAAAGCAACTATAAGGAGGTTATTAAGTAATGCAACACCTGTCCCCTGGAGGGCTGTGGTAAATAGAATATCACCTCCGATAATCAGCAAAATGACAGGAAACATGATCACAAAATAGAGCTCATCAAGAAATGAAGTTGCAAGTACTATTGCGGTACTTCTTCCCACGGATATATTCTCCTTATGTATAAATACTACAGCAAGTGCCGTACCGCCGATTGTTGAGGGAGAAATTGATGAGGTGAATTCCCATAACATAATCACCCTGAATGCCTGTTTCCAGGTAAGATCATTTTCCGACAGTATTCTGATCCGTATCATATACCCGAGGTCCCTGCCTATCATACAGCACCAGGCAATGAAAAGCCAGAAAACCGAATTCCAGGTAAACTGCAGCCTGCTTAAAACGTCAGCATCTATTTCCCTGATAATGAACCAGAAAACTACAGCCAGCCCGATTATTACAGGTAAGATAATCTTACCTGGCTTCAGTTTTTTTGCCAGGTTGTAGTGGCTGTCCTGAGTCATATTTTATATTATTTATCCCGGATCCAGGTATCCGGGTGTTAATATCTAAACTGCCTCGATCGTTGAGGGTGGTTTTGATGCAATATTATATGTTACACTTACTATTCCGGGAACCTTACTGAGAATCTCATTTGCCAGTTTTTGAAGTGTTTCAAACGGAAGGTTTGTGGGTGTCGCTATCCGCGCATCTTTACTGTCCCAGCAGCGGATCTCTATTTGTTGGCCAAAATCGCGTTTACCGTCTCGCATGCCGGTGACCCTGTCCTCATGAAGTATGGCCAGGTACTGAAATGCCCCGGTATGTTTCAACATACGTTCAACTACCACTGTTGCTTTACGTACGGTTTCAATACGTTCCGGAGTTGCTTCACCTATAACACGAGCCGATAATGCGGGCCCCGGAAAGGGTATACGATCAAAAATTTCCTCAGGAAGACCAAGAGCTTCGCCTGTTTTCCTGACACTATCCTTGCGAAGTTGAATAAGGGGTTCAATAATCCTGTACCCGAAAGTCTCCTGTGGATCAATGCCAAGCTGTTCGAAAACATTATGCTGCCTTTTAATACCGGCAACCGTTTCATCAACATCGGTAAGTATAGTTCCCTGGAGAAGATATTTTGCCCCGCTTTCTCTCACTGATTTTCCGAATACATCCTTGTAGAAAGTCTGAGTAATGGCCTCGCGCTTTTCCTCAGGATCGGTTACTCCTTTCAACGCTGCAAAGAATTTATCTCTGGCATCAATCACCGTTACCTCTACACCCAGAACCTTGAAAAATCCAACGACCTGTGCCGCTTCCCCATTTCTCATAATTCCATTGTCAATAAAAACCGTTTTAAGATTATTGCCGAGAGCTTTGTGTCCAAGCATAGTTACCACCGATGAATCAACTCCTCCTGAAAGCGCATTGATGGCTGTGCCGTTACCGACAATATTCTTTATTTCATTAACCTTCTCATTTATAAATTCCGAAGGATTTAATTTCTGTAATGTAATTTCTTTAATCATCTGGCATTTCTGGTTTTAGTGATAAAAATATAATTCCGGTGTTATATTGGATCAGTAAGTTTTCAAAGATATGATTTCAGATTCTATTAAGGTTATTTATGGGGGAAAAATAGACCATTCCCGGTCGAATCATCAGTTTTTACCATTCGGGAGCCATATTTAACGATTCTGCATTTTTAATTTCCCCCTGAAGGATTTGTGGTTTTTCTTTGAACAGGATTTATTGTTAAACATTAATAATTAATACAATGAAAATATGTAAAATTTTAACACTTGCATCTGTTATGATAACAGCAGGTATTATTTTCCCTGCAGTAATTTTTGGTCAAAACCAGAAAACCCTTGTGAAAAAATACATGACTGAATTACCTCATGGTAAACCCGCTTATAATGGTGTTGCACAGAATTACAGGATGACTGCAGTGTATACTAACCGTGATCTTTATGGTAACTTTACCGGAAAAACAAAAGTCACCGGTGACTATATCTGCGGATTGGAAAATGGTATGGCATCATGGAAAAATGTATCGATTGCGGCTTCGGGCAATTTTTCTGAACCCTTTCCCGAAGGCGTAAAACAGGAATATATGGAAAATATGAAATATCTTCCTACAAAGGGGTTGCTGGAAGAAGAAGCTTTCAAAAACTTTCCTTCAAACCTTGAAAATGTATTTGCCAGGAACCTTCTGTGGGATATGGCATGTATTGAAGGTTTTGCATGGAAATATTCCGATTCATTACAGATGAACAGGAAGTATATAGTCCCTGACATTATGGGTGAATTTCAGATGGCTGATATAGGCACGTATGATCACACAAATATTGAGCTCTGCTGGACAGGCATCTCATTTATGAATGATGAGTTATGTGCAGTTATTGAATACAGGGCAATAGACAACATGATTAAGCTTGAAATGGACCAGATGAAAACAAACGGAACGGAACAATACTGGGGGACAACATGGATATCGCTCAGCACCAGGCAGATAGAATATGCGGAAATGTATAGTGGTACAATCCAGGAAATAGAAATCAAGGGTTTGACAGATAAGTTTATTGCAAAAACCATAAGGGAACTCTGGGTTGAGAGAATTAAGTAAAGAAACTATAATTTTGTTAAAATGAAAAAATTAACATTTGATAGTTTCCTTGACCAGAGAAAACCATTATCACATATTTTCTATATCCTGATAATTCTGGCTGGTGTTTCATTGATTGCTATTATAAACAGGAATTCCATTTCTTTTGATAAAGCAGTTAATTTCTTTCTCCTTGGATTAATACAGCTGGAAATATTCATTTTTGCTGCCCGTATGATATTCAGGAAATTTGATACCACAATCCCGGGCAGGGAATTCACGAAGCTCATCCTTACGAGGTTCATGCTGTTTATTATATTATGTTTTATAGCAGCGCTTATACTTATTCTGTTATTTAATTACCTGATGGTTTTAATAAAAGGCGGGGATGGCTCTCTTGTTATAAAGAACTTCTTCAGTTATGAATTCAGCACCTGGTTCAAATCAACATTGAGTGGTCTCTCAATAGGTGCAATTATCTTTATTGTGATTCAATGGCAGGATGCCCTGAAACGAGAACAGAAATTAAGAGAGGAGAACCTTGTTTTTCAGAATGAAACCCTGAGAAACCAGATCAATCCGCATTTTCTGTTCAATAATCTCAATACACTTTCTTCACTGATAAGCACTCAGCCTGAAGCAGCTGACAATTTTGTCAGCAAACTGGCTTCAACTTACAGATATATTCTTGAAAACAGCCGGAAAGATAAGATTCCCCTTGTATTGGAACTTGAATATATAAGGAATTATTCGGATCTGTATAAAATAAGGGATGAAGAAAAAATAGTACTCAGGATAAATGCTCCTGAGGCTGAAAAATATGAGATTCTTCCCGTGTCACTTCAGATACTTATAGAGAATGCGATCAAACATAACATTACGACAAGAGAAAATCCTTTAATAATTGATGTTTTCATTGAAGATCAGTACATTGTCGTAAAGAATAATCTTCAAAAAATGGCAATGAACCTGGAATCAACCGGGCTGGGTCTTAAAAATCTTGCCGAGAGGATAAGACTGGCAACAGGTAAACTTCTTATTATTGAAGAGACACATGATCATTTTTTAGTAAAAGTACCTTTATTATGAACATTCTTATTGTTGAGAATGAAATTCCGGCTGCCGACAAACTCATCGGAATCCTTTATAAGATAGACAAATCGATAACGGTCCTGGGTGTTTGCGAGACTGTCGAAGAAGCAATTAACCGGCTCCAGGAAAAACCTCTGCCTGACCTTATCCTGATGGATATTCAGCTCGATGACGGACTCTGCTTCGAGATCTTCGAAACAATCAAAGTAGAGACTCCTGTAATTTTTACCACAGCTTATGATGAGTATACACTCAATGCCTTTAAGGTAAATAGTGTTGATTATCTGCTGAAACCAATTGATGAAGAAGCTCTTAAATCAGCTCTTGACAAGTTTAAGAAAATTTATGCCGACAAAGATACTTTTAAACGAGATTTCAAACAGCTCCTGTATGAATTCAGAAATCAATATAAATCGAGATTTCTTATCAGGATAGGTGAGAGATACAGGTCAGTTCTGGTTTCAGAGATCAGTCATTTCAGTATACGCAAACGCAATGTATTTCTGACTGATAATCAGGGCAGAGACTATGGAGTTGATTATTCCCTTGAACAGCTTGAAGGCATGCTTGATCCTCGCAAATTCTTCAGGATCAACCGTGAATGCATTGTAAATATAAATGCCATCGAAACAATGTATACTTATTCCTCAAGCAGGCTGCAGTTAACCCTTAAGAGCGGTCAGACAAAAGAAGAGTTTGTTGTCAGCCGGGGAAAGGTGGCGGAATTCAAGAAATGGATCGACAGGTGATAACTGATTATTGTTTATCGTAAGCTGCAGTAGTCTTCATCTCTCCTCCATCCATAGAAGGCATTACAGATTCCACCATGAGTACTTTACCGTTTTCAGCCAGTTTCCAGGTTTCCGAAAAGTTCATCTCTCCCATATCAGAATTAATTGTTGAAGTGATTGTGATGGATGATTTATCTGCAGACCATGTGACAACCGATTTCCGTATCATATCCATAAATCCTTTATTTTCACATGTATTGCCGTCAAGGGTGTATTTGGAGGATGTTTTCATTTCTCCGCCATCCATACCCGGCTGAGTGCCCTCAACTGTAAGATTATTTCCTTCCTGTGTAACAACCAGCGATGTTGCGGCAAATCGGAAAGGGGCGTCACCGAAATTACTTTTGGAATCATTCAGCTTCCAGCTGCCTGAGAAATTGCCCTGGGCAAAGATCATTGCTGAGGAAAGCAGAAAAACACCGGAAATGAATAGTTTTTTTAAGTCCGTCGGATAATTCGTTTTCATAATTTCATTTTTTAGTTAAGTAAATATTTATTAGGACAAGCTTAAGTTTATTTTATTTCCAAAGATACATGAATAATATTTATAGCTGATTACTGCGACCATGGTCTGGGTGTCCTGTCACAGCGGTGTTTTTCAAGCTCCTTCATAAGGTCCGGATCGAGCAACCCGGCATCACTCGCTGCCATATTCATGGTTGCATGGTGTATTTTGCGCATTCCGGGAATTATAGTGCTTACAGTCGGTTCCCCGAGAATAAACCTCAATGCCATTTCCGGCATTGTCATTCCTTCAGGGACCAGCGGTTTAAGTGCATCAGCATGTTCAACGCTGGAGATAAGGTTCTCAAGTACAAAATAAGTATTCCTCCAGTCTCCCTCGGGCCATTTGCTCTCTTTTGTCAGGGTGCCTGTTAGCGAGCCTTCATCAAAAGGAACCCTGGCAATAACACCTGTATTCATGTCACGACATACAGGGAAAAGCTCATCCTTAGGGTTCTGATCAAAGATATTATAAATTACCTGGACAGTATCTATAAATCCGCTTTTTACTGCTTTGACTCCGTTCCACGGCTCCCAGCGGTTCAGACTTATACCTATGGCACGAAACAATCCCTGTTCCTTGAGATCGATCATCTTTTTAATTCCCCGGTCATCCATAAGCCAATCGTCTTCCCATGTGTGGAACTGCATGATATCGTAAGAGTCCAGTCCTGCATTACCAAGACTCTTTTCCACATATTCCTCAATATGATCAGGAGGATAACAATCATTGAGTGAATATTCAGGCTTTGCCGGCCATTTGAAATTCTTCGGAGGTATTTTAGTGGCAGTATAGAGCTTTTTGTCTTTGTTAGCTCTGATCAGCTGACCCAGCAGACTTTCGCTTTTACCACTGCCATAGCCCCAGGCAGTATCGAAGAAGTTACATCCCAGGTCCACAGCCAGTTGCAGGGAATTAAATGATTCCTCATCATCAGAGCCGGTCCATCCGGCCATACCCCACATGCCATAGCCTATTTCACTGATCATCCAGTTTGTTCTGCCAAGTTTACGGTATTTCATTATTGAAAGATTTAAATTAATAACACACTTAGATGAATTATTATATCCTTAAGCACAAACATCTTCTATTTCTGCAACGGTTTTCGGAATAGGTTTCCCGAGTATCCTGTGGCCCATATCGGTTATCAGAATATCATCTTCAATACGAACTCCACCAAAATCGATGTACGATTCGGCTTTTTCATAATTAATGAATTCCAAAAATTTACCCTTTTTTTTCCACATCGATATCAGCCGGGGAATAAAGTAACATCCAGGTTCAATAGTAAGTACATGTCCTGGTTTGAAAGGAAGAGCGAAGCGAAGATAAGCAAGTCCGAATTGTTTGCTCCTGGTTGTTTTATCATCATAACCTATGTAGTTTTCTCCCAGTCCCTCCATATCATGTACATCGAGACCAAGCATATGGCCCAGTCCGTGAGGCATAAAAAGAGCATGAGCCCCTGCGGCAACAGCATCATCAACATCACCTTTCATAAGGCCAAGATCCTTTAATCCCGATGCAATTATTCTGCAGGCTGCAAGATGAAGATCGCGATTTGATAATCCCGGCTTTGCATTATTAATTGATTCGGTATTTGCCTTAAGCACAATCTCATATATCTCCTTTTGTCTTCGGTTGAATTTACCTCCGACGGGAGTAGTACGCGTAATGTCGGAAGCATAATGCAGTTCGGTTTCCACACCCGAATCGTTGACCAGCAGTCGATTTTCCCTGAGGATATTATGATGAGAATGATTATGGAGTGTTTGCCCGTTTACACTTATAATGAATGGAAATGAAGGACCTGCACCCTGTGCGCAGGCTATACCCTCCAGGGCGCCGAAAATATCCTGTTCCTTCACTCCCGGCTTACACATTTTCATTGCTGTAACATGCATATCATAGGAGATTCCTATAGCTTTCTCAATCTCAGCAATTTCGAGTTCTTCCTTTATTGACCTCATTGAAACAACTGCTTTGATCAGTTCAACAGATGAATTTGAATTTAACTGACAGGGATTTTCCCTGAGCAGGGATCCAAGAGTCAGTTTTGTTTCACCCCTGTATAAAGGAAGAAAATGGATCTTCCGACCCTTCTCTCTTTCTTTAATAATTCTGTCCGAAAGTTCAGTAAGAGAAGCTGTTTCAGTAATGCCGCATTTCAGGGCAAGCTCCCTGATGGTAGGTTGTGGTCCCATCCACACAATATCATCAAGATCAAAATCATTTCCGTAAGTCGAATCTTTGCCTGTATCAAAATCCATCACACCTGCAAGACCTGGAATATCGATTCCGAAGAAATAGAGAAAATTACTGTCCTGCCGGAAATGATAAGTATTTGCGGGGTAATTCATAGGGGCTTCAACATTCCCTATGAAAATGGCCAGTCCTGATTTCATTATCTCGTGGAGCCTTGCCCTTCTTTTTTTATATACTTCGCTATTGAACATATCTGTGAATTATTTAAAAAATACTCCGACCCTTACAAAATAAGAAATAATCCTTGTATCTGAAAATATTTTGGCCGAAAGCATACTTACCGGTTTAGTGGTTAATAATATTTCGGATTTCTATTGATGAAGCTGGAAAGCGAAGACCTCCCCCGCCGCCAACTTCGCTAAAGCTATATTAGTCAAAGAAGGCTACGGAGGGCGAAGGTGGAGCTAGCGGGACAAATATCGAAATTTTTAAAGACTGATTTACAAAATTTAATAAATCTGAAATAACGCTTATCTACTCAAAGGGTATATAAAACCAGAGTTTTTAAAGGATATTATTCTTTAGTTAAGGGAACGAAGGTTCGAATCCCCCTCTCTCCGCCATTAATTAATGAACCAATTGTGTATGAGTAATATATGAGGTTATTTTAATAGTCACATACGAAGATACATACAGTTTATAAACTAAACCTTCCACTTTTTTATATCAAAATTATCATAGCATTTATGGTTGTTGTTGGGATTCAGAATGAAATGGGAAGTCGATATTGAAATCATTTCTTATATTGATCCGCTAAGCCACCTGACTCATAATCAGGGGGTCGTTGGTTCGATCCCAACTGGGCCCACAAGGATTACAGAAATGTAATCCTTTTTTAGTTTGAATATAGTTTGAAGTTTTTAATATGGTGCATTTATAAACTTATTCACCTTGTAAGGCTTCTGATCTTTATAAAATACTAAAAATTAATTCGGTCTATGCTGAGCCAATCAACCTCCAAGTCCAGATAAAAGTACAGAGAAGTGTTGTACCCACTCTGGGTACTAGAAAGCCACTTTATTAAGCTAAGAATAAGGGGTTTATAATTCAATGAGATACAAATTGGATACAAAAAGCACGTCTATACTTTTTTAATAGAATCTTAATTTATATAGATCAGAGAATATGCATTTCATAGCATTAACCGTGTTAGCTGTTGTTGCTTTGTTAATAGTCATTTCAGAATAATCGTTGATTGAAGGTATTTTAATAGATCATCCCTTATTTTAAATGATCTTTTAAAATCGTCTTTAATTGTGTGATGCCAATTCATTTTAATAACCTCCGCGACAGATTCACTTGCTATTGATTCTGAATCTTTTAATTTCTGATATTCTTTTCGAGCTTTCGATGTTTCTAGTAGTATTTTCTCATATATTTCATCTAAAGACTTTGAAGAATTTTGATTCATTAGTTCAGGAAACAGAACTGAATTGTTACTTTTAATTAGAACTGCCAATTCATTTCTAACGTTAAGAAGTTTACTTTCAGTTTCTACAAGACTTACGTTTTCAGATAATCCAGTATTTACAACATTGATAAAATCTTGGATAATTAATCTAATTTGTCTATACTCTTCTATTCTTAACTGACTGATATATCTAACTTTATCTATTGCATTTCTCAATAAATATTGAAAGATACTGAATACTATTGCAAAAGAAGCAAGGAAGAAAGTAAGTTTTTTATCAAATCCCGAAATCCAATCTTTAAGGATAATAACATAACAAATTAGAATTAAGGAAATTATAAAAAAGGTCCAAATACTAAAGTACTTAATTTTAATTTTCATCTTATAAGTTGTTTATTTGATATTGAGTGAATTTACTTTTTTAACTTAAATGTCATAGTTATTATATCTGCATGATAACAATTAGAGTGTGTCTTAAAACTCATTTGAACTTATATTATGATGGTCTAAAAAAACTGGACAGGAATTTAATAACTTTATAATTTCTGTCATATGAAAAAGTCAAGACGAAAATTCACAGCTGAATTTAAAGCCAAAGTTGCTATCGAAGCAATAAAGGAAATCAAGACAGTATCTGAGCTTGCACAGATTTATCAGGTACATCCGAATTTAATAACACATTGGAAGAAAGAGTTTCTGACCAATGCCGGGAAGGTTTTCAATGCCGGAAAGGATAAATCAGATGAGGTACAAAAGCTTAAAAAGGAAAACGAGGAATTGATCCATCAAATTGGACAATTATCAGTAGACATTAACTGGTTAAAAAAAAAGGTTCTATGATATCGTTGGAGACTCGCAGGCAGATGATTGAACGTGACGAAGGGCCAATGAGTATCTGCTACCAATGTGAACTTTTGGGTCTTGCCAGAAGCTCGCTCTATTATACTCCATCAAAAGCAAGTAATAAAGACCTTCAGCTTATGGAGGAACTGGATAAGTTGTACCTTGAGGATCCTACACGGGGAACCCGGAGAATGACCAACGAACTGCGTAAAATAGGACATCATGTGGGCAGGTGCCATGTACGTACTCTAATGCAGATCATGCGTTTAAAAACAGTTTATTGCAGGCCTCGTACCACTGTCATAGATCCAGCCAGGTATAAATATCCATATTTGCTTCGTAACCTTGAGATTCATAGCCCTAATCAGGTATGGGCATTGGACATCACATATGTTCCTATGCTTAAAGGTTTCATGTATCTACTGGCCATAATGGACATATACAGCAGATGTATCCTGGGTTGGAGCTTGTCTAACACGATGGAGGCTGAATGGGTTGTTAATACTTTGAAAATAGCGATAAACAAATATGGAAAGCCTGGGATCATAAATTCCGATCAGGGTAGCCAGTTCACCTCGGATGAATATATTGATTTCGTTAAAAGCCTTGAAACTGTTAAAATTTCAATGGATGGCAAAGGCAGGGCGACAGACAACGTTTACATTGAACGGTTCTTCAGGACCATCAAATACGAAAAGATATATCTTGAGCATCCGGAAACAGGTAGCGAACTCTACCATATCTGTTCAGAGTTTATTCGCTATTACAATGAAAGACGGGACCATTCTTCAATCGGGAATAACCCGCCACTCCTTGTATATCAGAAAGCTGCATGATTTATAAACAAAAAAGCAAATTATGAGTCTCCCCCGAACCCCCTCATTTCAACATAAACACTTATATTTGATTAATAAGTTGTCCAGTCTCACTAGACCATCTCAATATATTATTAGGATACCTATAAGTTAAGATTATAATTTTTTCAATTTTCACGCAATTGTTGTATAGTCTGACGGCAAAGCAATAAAGTGGTAAACTTAGTAATTGTCACTGTTAGCTGTTGGATTTTTATTGTTCGGTAATAATCTTGGCTCCTGGAGGATTGGTTTCTTTTTTATCTTGGTTATACCAATATATAAATTGTATTAACATATTGTCGTCAGTTTGCTGATTTTCAAGTTCCAAATAATCTATTTTATCATTAGGTTTATAGCCTATTATTTTAGAGACTTTGTTAAATAAATAATCAACCTCTATAGTATTTTTCATCCATTCATACTGATTAGAATTAAGATCGCCATTATAGGGTAAAGGATGAATATTACTACTTGTTAACGGCGTAAAAATACGTATTAAATCAGTCGTTAGTTTTATATCTCTCTCAATCCAGCTTTTAATATATGAATGCAAATTATTTTTACCCAATATATTAGCCCATAATCCCAATAAATATTTTGATTCTAAAGGAAACTGACTCCAAATAGGATTATTCTTTGAAAGCGATATTGCTCTGTTTATTAATGACTTAGCTAATTTCAGCTCATCTTCTTTTTTTAAATCTACCTTTGGTTTTTCTTTCTTATCAAATATGTTTTTGATAATTTCTACAGCATATGAGAATGGTTGGGCATTTTCTATCAACCACTTAATTGTTTTTGTTTTGTCATTTATCTCAATCTGATTTCTAACTAGCTGATTTACAAAATATGTAGCTTGAGAATAAGGAGATGAAAATTGCATGAAGCCAGAATCTACATTTGGGAATTCATCACCTAATACTCCAATTATTTTAGCCATTTTAATAGCTGTTTTACTATCAAATGTTTTAGTTTTAAATCTAATTTTTTGAATGAAATTTTCCGGAGTACCTTTTTTTATCAAATTTTTTGTTTCGTTAACACTTTTAGAATATTCTCTCGCCTTTATTAGTTCAATTAACTCATTATAAGCAACATCTGAGACATCTCCTTCGATAACTGTATAAGAAAAGTATCTATTAAAGTAGGAAGTAGATGAGATACTCTTTAAATTATAAAGAGTTTCTTCACTCATAAGATCATAAGTTTGTATTTTTTCGAGGCCTTGTTTAAGACTTGGGAAAATATCATTCAATATACTTTTAATGCATTCTTTTTCATCAAGTGAATATTCAGTACAATATTTATCAAAAAGCTTATTGTATCTCTCAACTTTATCAGTATCCCATTTTGTCGATGTTAATGTTTTATATTTTCCGATAAAGTATTCCGGTTGGTTTCTGATAAACTCATAGATTTGGGGATAAAAAACATGAATAGCTTCAATTAGAAGTAAATCAATAGTATTTACCTCATTTTTCAGAAGTGGTAGGGTAAATGATAATGTATTACTATATCTGATCGCTGATCTAGGGGTAAATAGTCTGATCAAAAAATATGAAACAAATTTATTGGCAAAATTTCGAGCCTCGTTTTCTGAAATCACTATTTTATTATTTGTAAGATTTTGATCAACCATTTGGAAGCAATAATTTTTTAATGCTGCTTTCTGAGCAACAGGTAGTTTTAATGGAATCTGGATTATTTTATCAAGAAAACTTATGCCTGCTTTTTTATTCCCTTCTCCGAATCTTTCTCCAATAGCAGCAGAGACCATATTTTCATCAAATGATAAGATATATGTCAAGAACGGAAAATCACCAGTTAATTTAACAAGCCGAAAGATGGCATGGATTTCATTCTTTTCAAGTCTATCAATATCATCAATGAAAACAACGATTCTTTGTCTGCAGCTTATTAGTTTTGATTCAATTCTTACTTTCAATGTCTCAATATCGTAATTTGCTAAAGTCTGCCCAATAGCTTCAGCAGTTTCTCTCGCTCCTCCAATGAATGAAGCAATTTTTCCATATTTTTTTATGATATCTCCTAAGGTTTCTTTTGTGGTTCTCAGTGATCCTTTTTTTTTTCGCCACCAGTTTTCCTTTTTTGATTTATCTTCTATACAAGTATTATTTAAAGATTTCTGTAATGTATCAGCTAAAATGTTAAAGAATGAAAACAAAATTGTTGATTCATCAGAAAACCGCCAAGGATTGAACGAGAAGTATAAAATACTAGTATCTATTTTTTTTAATTCTGCTTTAATGAAATTAAGAACAGAAGTTTTTCCTTCTCCCCATGCACCATATAATCCTATTATCATGCTATCAGGATTTTTTTGGTGAGCAATTATTGCAGCAATACGTTTTGAGAAGTTATAACGTTGAAACTTATCATCTTGTTCATTGCTAATGGGTTTATCGGTTAAAAAAGTCTCTTTTATCTCCATATTATTGATAAATTAATTCACTAGTGTCCGGTTAAAAATCCCATAATGATAATTGATTTTCATCGGACAGGTTATTGATTAAGTTTTTATTGTTAAAGAGTTCTTTGATAGGGGTCTTTTCAAACAGAGTAAGACCCAATGTTTGAGCGAATGTGTATAGAGTTATCGCCAGGTCGAGTTTTTTCTTTGCGATTGCAATCAGTAGATACGTACAAGTTGCAATCCATATCTGACATGAAACGGCGTTTTGGCTTGTTCCATAGAATGCCTTGATATGCAAGTGTTGTTTGATCCATTTAAAGAAGAGTTCAATTTTCCAACGTTCCCGGTAAAGCTCTGCGATGGACAGAGCGGGGAGTTCAAAATCGTTGGTCATAAAGGGGTAAACGGTATTTGTGGCATAGTCTTCGTAAATGACCAACCGGAATTTATCGGGATAAGATTTAGAGGATTTATACCCGGTCAATTTCACCAACTGGTCACTTATCAAGCCTGTATCTTTGTCAACCTCTGCCGAGGAAATCACTTCACATCTTAGATTATCCTTAGCTCTCATAACAAAGAATGCATAAGCCTGATGAAAAAGGGAATACAGCCGATGAAAATCAATGTATCCTTTATCCATGATATAATAAGACCCCGGCTCTATAGGCATTATATCCAGCAAGTTGACGTCATGAACAGAACCTTCGGTTATGTCGATGAATATAGGAATGGATCCCCGGAGATCCAGCAAGGTATGCATCTTTACTGCACCCTTTTGATGGTGAAATTTTGCCCAGGGATACAGACTAAGACACAAGTCAATGGTAGTGCTGTCAAATGCGTAGACCATATTATCAAGATCAACCCTGAAGTCATTATCATCGATGTAAAGTGGTCTTGCTTGTTTGATCAGGATTTGAGCGAAGTCAGCATAAATGCGCCAGTTCCTTTTCTCATTGGCATCAGCAAGAGTAGATCTGGAAACGGGTTTGCTGAAACCAGAGTGATACAACTTGCCAGAAAAAGCAGTCAGACAGTTCTCAATATCTCGAAGGCTTTCCCTACCGGTGAGCTGGGCAAAACTCATTACCAGGAAATGTTCCCGGCAAGTAAGTTTTCTAACTCGATAGTCGCCCTGGTATTGATCAACACACTTCTGGAACTCGTATTCTGGCATAAATGTCATCAATTGCGCAAAGACTGTTTTACCTATATGCATTTTCGCTCAAATAAAGAAAAGAGCGAAAATAAAATTTCAAATCGTAAAATTTTTAAAACGCTGCAATATGCAGTATATTAATATATTAAATGACCTTAATCAAATCTTAACCGGACACTAGTGAAATTAATTTATAAATCAAGCCTTACAACTAACAATCCAACAAAAAAATTTAAAAGATCTTATTTACAGCACAGTCACGTCAGTCACATCAAAATTGATATACATATCACTACTTAAAAATCTACTAATAACACTATGACTGACAGACCATATCCCTTTCGCAATACAAGTTATACAATCCTGGGGAATTAGGGACTAATTTTTACAGAATATATGGCCTAATAGCGTTTACATGAGCTTAATATACCTCCCCCAAATAATTAATTGATCAGATTTAGTATGCAATTGGCAGAAAATCTCCCTTGAATTTGCATATCAAATAATCGGACTATTTTGATATTACCTGACAAACCAGACAGTAAGACTATTAAATTATCATTCCTGCACCTACAGTCTCATGAGTGCCTTCGTCAATAAAAATAACACTGCCGGTAATATTATTTTTATTGTAGGTATCGTAAAAAAGTAATTTCGTGGATTTGATGTCAATATTTACTATCTCATTCATCCAGGCCTGAGTTATATAGGTCTCTTTATCAAGTGTATTAACATTAATCCGGTAATTTAATGACTCTACCCTGCAATATGTCTCATTGGTATTTGTCCTGACAATATATTTGTTACCCTGCACTACAGGTTTTTCATTGAACCAGCAAACCATAAGATTAATATCCCGTCCTGATTGGGGTAATTCATCAGGTTTTACTATCATATCACCCCTGTTCACATCAATCTGATCATCAAGAGTAATGCTGACAGAGTCTCCCGCAGATGCGGAAGCTTGATTCTTGCTGTATATATCGATTGATTTTATTTTTGTCTGCAGCATGGAAGGAAGATGGATTACTTTATCACCAGTATTAAATGTACCGCCTGCTATTCTTCCTGCATATCCTCTGTAGTCGTGATAATGGTCCGAAAGAGGTCTTATTATTGTCTGAACCGGCATTCGGGCTTCATTAGAGTTTTTATCTTTTTTTATTTCTATTGTCTCGATAATATTAAGAAAAGTATTGCCTTTGTACCAGTCGGTATTATGTGATTTATCCACTACATTATCGCCATATTTTGCACTGATTGGTATATAACGAACATCTTCAATTCTAAGTCTTTCTGTAATTTTTACAAGTTCATCCCTTATCTGAAGAAAGACTTTTTCAGAAAATTCAACCATGTCCATTTTATTAACACAAAACACAACATGCCTGATATCGAGCAAATGCGCAATAAAAGTGTGTCTTAAGGTTTGTTCCATGACACCTTTTCGGGCATCGATAAGGATAACGGCAAGATCGGCTGTACTTGCACCTGTTACCATATTACGGGTATATTGTATATGGCCGGGGGTGTCAGCTATAATGAATTTGCGGTCAGGAGTGGAAAAATAGCGGTAGGCAACATCAATTGTAATTCCCTGTTCTCTCTCCGCTCTTAATCCGTCGGTCAGTAATGACAGATCAATTTCCTCCTTACCCAGACGTTTACCCGATAGGGTAATATGTTCCATCTGATCCTCAAATATCAATTTACTGTCATATAATAACCTTCCTATCAGTGTACTTTTGCCGTCATCAACACTTCCGGCAGTCGTAAATCTCAACATACTCTTATATCTGCTTTCTCCATTAATCTTCATTCTCTCTGTTTCTTTTGCCTTCAGCCTTCAGCCTAAAAATACCCTTCTTTCTTGCGATCTTCCATAGCAGCCTCAGATCTTTTATCATCATATCTACCTCCCCTTTCGGTGACCCTTGTTGTGGCAATTTCCTTTACAATCTCCTCAATTGATTCTGCATTCGAGATAGTAACTCCGGTACAGGTTATATCACCTATTGTTCTGCATCTGACATTTGTTTCGAATACCTTTTCTGTGGGTTTTAATTTCATAAAAGGAGCCCAGGCAAGGTAAACACCGTTTCTCTGAAAGATTTTCCTGCGATGAGTATAATAAAGACTGGGTAAAATAATATTTTCATTCATAATATATTGCCAAACATCAAGTTCTGTCCAGTTACTTATTGGAAAAACCCTGAAATGTTCTCCGAAGTTTTTATAACCGTTAAAGATATTCCACAGTTCAGGTCGTTGATTTTTGGGATCCCATTGACCAAATTCATTTCTGTGCGAGAAAAAACGTTCTTTTGCTCTGGCTTTTTCTTCATCACGGCGCCCACCACCGATAGCAACATCGATATTTAGCTCCTCAATAGCATCTAACAGGGTTACCGACTGGGCTTTATTTCTGCTTGCGTTTATTCCTGTCTCTTCTCTTACTTTTCCCATATCGATTGTATCCTGTACATATTTTACAATCAGTTCTGCACCCAGATCTTTTACGAGATTGTCCCTGAATTTTATCGTCTCATCAAAATTATGACCGGTATCAATATGAAGCAGGCTGAAAGGAATTTTCCCCGGATAGAAAGCTTTTTTTGCCAGATGTACAAGTACTATTGAGTCTTTCCCTCCTGAAAAAAGGATTACTTTTTTCTCAAACTGGGCAGCTACCTCCCGCATTACAAAAATAGCCTCATCTTCCAGTTCCCTGAGATGTTCATTTTTTATTATCATTATCTTGCACATCTAAATTTATATGCAAACCGCACTCTTTTTTGCTTCCTTTTTCCCACCACCAACGGCCTGCACGAATATCTTCTCCCGGCATAATGGCTCTAGTACATGGTTCACAACCTATGCTTAGAAATCCCTTGTTGTGGAGACTGTTATACGGAATCTGGTGGTTAAAAATATATTTTTCCACCTTATCAAGTGACCAGTTAATAAGGGGATGGAATTTGTACATATTCTTTTCGCTGTCAAATTCCAGTAATTTCATTTTACTTCTGTCGGATGACTGATCGGCACGAACTCCTGATATCCATATTTTATGGCCCCTCAATGCTCTTCCCAGGGGTTCAACTTTTCTTATCCGGCAACACTCAAGCCTGTTCTCCCTGGAATAATAAAAGCTGAATGGACCTTTTTCGCTTACCATCTTACCAACAGCCTCATGATTAGGATAGTATACTTTTATCTTTTTATTGTATTTTTTGATTGTCTCATTGAATACCTTATAAGTTTCCGGAAATAATCGGCCTGTATCAAGAGTAACTACTTCAACACGTATATGATTAGTGAAGATAATATGACTAATTACTTGATCTTCAATCCCAAAGCTGGCAGTAAAGACAACTTGCCCCGGAAAATTCGAAGCAAGTATATTGAAGGATGCTTCAATTGTCTTTCCTGTAAGGAGATAATTCAATTCTTCCAATTCTGAATTTAATTCTTTTCCTATTTGCATTTTTAAAAAAGTTTATTTTAATACGGTGTATATGAGCCCATAACCGTTCATGAAAGTAATACAGGATCGTTTTTGTTATTACCTCTACACTTCCGATTGAAACGGCAGCAGTTACCTTTCCTGTGATAATGTAACTAATTAATATTGTATCCAGTGTTCCTAAAATCCTCCAGGATATAGATTTCAATACACTCTTGATTGGCTTGTCAGTACTTTCGCTGACCTTTATTACTTGCTCTTCCTGATTTTGAGATTCAGGTTTTCGTAGAAATACATCCAGCATAAACAGGTAATTTCAGTATATGCCAAATATATAAAAGGATGAAGTCGCAGTTATTAGCAATAATGCCCCATTATGCTCAGTATATAGTCATATATTATCCGTATGTAAATAGAACCATAAAGCATGGGTATTTCACCATAATTTCAGCATAGGTATTTTCTTAGATTAGGTTAAGTATTTTATAATAACAAACAATATATTAATAAATTAACCATACTACTAAATGCTTATTTATTCAATGAAAACGGAAGTTTAATTAATATCTGAAATCAGGTCTGTCCAAAATAAATAAAATTCAATGATAAATGAGTGGTTGGTAAACAAAGCAATTACTGCTAAGTTTATTATTCCTCAAAAACCTTCCACTCATGAAGACAAATTTATCCATTTTCGCTCAGATAATAAGGTTATAGGCAAATACCCTAAAGGAATATTCTGTTGTTATATTAAATCTCATTATAATAATACAATCATGTATTATTACAAATAAAAATTATCTTTTAAAAACTTCTATTCAATTATCCAGTGTTTTATTGCAATTCCAAAATATTGGGTTATAGAAATCCGTGCTGTTTTATGTAAAGGGATTTCTTTTGTCTTTGCTATGGGGAGAAGAAAAAACAAAATAAATTACCTACGGTGAGATCACAGGCTTGGTTCCCTACAAACTGCACTTACCTAGGGTTTGCTGAGAAAGTCAGCAAACCCTATTTATCAATCAGAGTTATACACAATTTACGAATATCCCTATTTTGATTAAAGAATGGCGGTACTTATTGATGTCTCGCTGATTCCCTCCCTTAACTAATCTTCGGTCAAAATAACTTTAATGTATTATTTGTTAATTACAGGATTGAATTTATTGCATTTTGTTTAATTACTCCGAGAAACTGGGTATAGCTAAGTGTCTCATGCTCTATGAGTGCTAAGGCAACAGCATTTACCATTGACCAAATAGTTTTATTTTCAATACCTGAAATGTATATTCAAGTATGAAGCTTTGATATTTGGAGCATAACTTTTCTGGAAGGTCTCCAAGTGTAGTATTTATCCATAATTGGATATCACCTTTTGATCCCCTATAATTGAATCTACCTTGGGATATTTTTTCGGCAACTAATCCTGCTACCTTTGTGAAGTCATCTTTAAAAAATATACTAAACTCAACTGTATTCAGCATAGAATATTGACACCATTCGTCAGCTGTGGCATCTTTTTCAAGCATTACATGACCTAACGATCTATGCCCAGATTCATCCTTATTTTCATTTTCATTTGCCTTTATCGTTATGTATTTAAAAGGGATTTCTGCTAAATAATGGGCGACAGCATGTCCAGCTTCATGAAATGCTATATAATCTATTTTATTATTCATCTTGAATTACTTATCGTATAGCAAATGTATTAAACTTATGATAGTTGCTTATTGTCAAAGTTTGTAATAAGTTACAGAACTATGAAAGCAGAATTTTATTTTTTAATAGTTCAAATCATGCTCAACTCAAATAAAAAAAGAAGTACATAGTAAGTTTAAAGTTATATACTAAACTATGTACTTCATAATTTCAGGTCTTCGCAAACCCTGTCGGCAAATGATATTGGTTGTTTTAACCATATTCAAAAAAGATTTAAGTTTTAATAAACAAGATATTAGCAAAAAGTAAAAATTATCAACGATTGTCGATTTTTTTCCAACGAAAAATATCAGCGTCCACATAGCGACCAATGGTCGCCAACACCTGGACGGATGCGTCCAGCGTCAGAGAGGGAACTGCCAGCAACTGAGCGTCAAGATAGGTCGTCCAAACGTCAGCGTCAGAGGGCGTTAAAACGCCCTCGTCAGCCGTCTGTAAGGATGAAGGCGTCAGGCCGATAGCGGAAGTCGTCGGTTTGATAAAAGCGTCAGCGTGTGGTAGCGTCAAAGGGGCATCGTCAGTGGTGAGAAACTGCATCACTTCAAGCCTTTCAGGCTTGCCTTCCGAACAGGAAGGTTGATTCATCAAAACGTCAGGTTGATATATTTCAACCTTGACAAAAACCCTTATCATTTCTACTTTTTCAACCCTGCTAACTATTTAGACTATTGTATCGGGATGAACTGCTTTAAGAAATTTTATTTTTTCGGTATTAATTGTGAACATTCGTTCATGATTAAAACGGGTAGCTGTAATGTATGCGACTTCATCCATCCATTTAAGCACTTCACCGCCAAATAATGTTTCATTTGCATTAAGCATACAAGGGAATATGGCTTTGAACTGTCTGGTGATACTTTTCACAATCAATTCTTCCATAATTATCGCTATAAGAACAAGTGCAAAAATAAGGAATTATTTTAAAATGAACATTTGTTCATTTTATTTTGTAAATTTGTTGTTAAAATTGAATGAGATGTCTTCTATTGTCAGATTTATTAATAAATAAGTATTCATTATTATGATGTTTGTAATGCTTTTAGCGATTTCAGGTTGTGCGGCACAAAAACATCATAAAGCAGTTCCTTGTCCATGCGAAAAAAGAAAATAAAAAGGAAGAAATATTATTTTGCAATGAAAAAATTTAAACTATAATTTAAATGCCAAACCGTAAAAGATACAGAAGGGTAACCATGCCCCCGCTCATGGAAGGGTTTAAACCTTTTGGGGTACCTATGCGTGAGCTTGAGCCTATAGTATTGCTTTATGAAGAATATGAAGCCATAAGGCTGGCCGATTATGAAAACCTCACACAGGAGGAAGCTGCAAAAAAATGAATATTTCGAGACCTACCTTTACCAGGCTTTATGACAAAGCAAGAAAAAATATTGTCAAGGCGTTCGTGGAAGGCAAAGCTATATTTATACAGGGGGGAAATTATATTACTGATGATTTTTGGTATAGGTGTTATAACTGCCATGAGACCATGATTACCATGAAACCAGCGAAGAGCTGTCGAAAATGTGATTCGGATAATATTATTCAATTAAATTCACAAACCGAAGATGCAGAACAAGAATAAATATAGTACGGTTACTGCATTTGCGTGCATTGTAATACCCTGATACCTCATGAACGGGGCATACCCTACCGTGAAAACAAATGCCCCAATTGTGGAAAAATTATGTTTAAAGAAGGTTCTTATCATCATCAGTTATATCTGAAAAAAATGAAAGATAAAAAAAATTAAACTTAAAAATAAAAAATCATGAAAAATCAAATTGAATTAGATTCTGCTTATTCAAAGCAAATGGCAGAAAAATTAAATTTGTTACTAAGCAATGTACAGGTATTTTATATGAATGTACGTGGGTTCCACTGGAATATTACCGGTAAGCATTTCTTTAAACTTCATGAAAAATTTGAAGAACTGTATGATGATTTAAATGAAAAGGCTGATGAAATTGCCGAAAGGATTCTTATGCTGGAGGGTAACCCAATTCATGCTTTTTCGGAATACCTGAAGGTATCGCAAATTAAAGAAAAAACGAATATTACTACTGATTCAGATTCGATAAAGGAAATTTTACAAAGTTTACTTATTTTACTGGAACTTGAAAGAGAAATCGCTTCCGACGCAGCCGATGGCAAAGACGATGGTACTGTCAACCTGGTATCCGGTTATATCTCTGAACAGGAGAAACTTATTTGGATGCTGAATGCATTTATGAAATAGCACTGAATGGCCTCTATCTATTTTCAGACCGTATAATCACAATGAAAGGAAGCAAAGTTCTTTTTTCTCAAATAGACTAAGATTTAGGAGGCATTAAATTTAAATTTTCAAAAATATCCAATCACATAATAAAATACTGTGCAACAGCAATTGGATTTGTTAAAAGCTGACATTTTGAGATGTAAAAAATGTGCATTGTTTGAAACACGTAACCATGTGATTTTTGGTGAGGGAAATGTAAGTGCAAAAATATTGATTATCGGCGAAGCCCCCGGAAGGGATGAAGATATACAGGGAAGGCCATTTGTAGGCAAATCGGGCCAGTTACTTGACAAAATATTATCAGCTTGCGGTTTTACCCGTGAAGAACATGTTTTTATCAGTAATATTGTGAAATGTAGACCACCCGATAACAGGGTGCCTGCCCATTTCGAAGCCGATGCCTGTATTCCCTGGTTGCTAAAACAGATTGAACTTATAGATCCAAAAATCTTGATACTATTGGGGGCAACGGCACTGAAACACATGGCTGGCCCTGAACACTGGATTACACGAGAGCGCGGAAAATGGCTTAACTTACAGGGAAGATTGGCAATGCCGGTATTTCATCCGGCTGCACTTTTACGCGACCCACGATTAAAACGGGAAACATGGGAAGATTACAAAAGGATTGTTTTCAAATACAGGGAATTGGTTAACCCAAATCATTCTTCAGCTCATGTTTGAAGTATTATATAAATGCAAGGCTAATTTATTGGGTATAATCATAAAAAAGGAATAACTTGGAACGCAAAGTGTTTGGCCCTGTACCATCGCGCAGGCTTGGACAGAGTCTGGGGATAAACAATATCCCATATAAAATATGCACATATTCCTGTATATATTGCCAGGTCGGAAAAGCAATAAAAATGCAGGTCAACCGGCAGGAATTTTATAAACCGGAAGAGCTGGTTGAAGAAGTGAGAGCTTTATTAAGCAAAACTCAGAAGAACAATCAGTATCCGGATTATATTACTATTGTGCCCGATGGGGAACCGACACTTGACATTCATTTGGGGGAACTTATTGATGAGCTGAAAACTTTTAAAATACCAGTGGCGGTTATTACCAATTCATCATTAATACATTTACCTGATGTTCAAAAAGACCTGTTAAAAGCCGATTTTGTTTCGGTTAAGGTTGATGCAGTTAGCCTTGTGACCTGGGGAAAAATTAATAAACCCCACAAAAAATTAAACCTTAATAACATAAAAAAAGGAATACAATCTTTTGCAAAACAATTCACGGGTAAACTGGTAACCGAAACAATGCTTGTTAACGGAATAAATGATTTTTATACTGAATTTGAAGAAATAGCCAGGTTTATTGAAACATTTAACCCTAACACAGCTTATATTTCCATTCCTACACGACCTCCGGCATTCAAAGGAGTTTTACCTGCTGATGAAACTGCTGTAACCGCGGCATATACTATTTTCAGACAACGTATTGCTAAGGTAGAATTATTAACGGGCTATGAAGGCAATGCTTTTTCTTCTACCGGCAATTTCATGGAAGACATTTTAAGCATTACTGCCGTGCATCCCATGCGCGAGGATGCTGTACTGGAATTAATGCATAAAACAGGTAATCAGAAAAATTCACTGAATGCGCTTCTGGAAGAAAACCTGCTCGAAAAATTACAATACGGAGGACATTCTTATTATTTGAGGGAATTTAAAAAATGACTTTAACCCGAAAAACATCGACCCATAATTTTTATGCTTTTTTATGGCATGCAGGCTTTCTGGCCCTTGCCCAGAATTTTATGGATGTCGATACAGTTATTCCTGCCATGCTTATTGAATCGGGGGGAAAGGCAATACATGTAGGAATTATGACTGCCATTATGATGGGAGGATCAAGTTTCACGCAACTATTTTTTGCGCCCTATATCAGCAATAAAGGCTTTAAAAAGAAATTTCTTCTTTTGGGAATTAATTCACGTGTTTTTTCACTTTTTGCACTGGGTATCATACTTTTTTATCTTCAGGCAAACCAGTCAAAATTAATACTGGCGCTTATTTTTTTATTTATTACCTTTTTTTCTCTTGGCGGGGCTTTTGCAAACATAAGTTATACCGATATACTGGGAAAAAGTGTGGATGAAAATAAAAGAAAACAATTTTTTTCGGCAAAGCAAATTATTGTAGGAAGTGTTGTTTTGATATCAGCTTTCTTTGCGAAACGGGTTTTAACGCTTTTTGGTTACCCACTAAATTACTCGTATATGTTTTTTATCGGGGCATCATTGCTTTTAATTGCTTCGGCAGGTTTTTGGAAAATAAAGGAGGTATCCCGTTCATTTCTGAAAATAAAAGGAATTAAACAATTTTTCAAGATACTCAGGCAGGAATGGTCACAAAATAAAAACCTGGCTTATTTTCTTGGATATATCAATACTCAGGGCATTATGCTTTCTTTTCTTCCGTTTGTTATGCTGTACGCTAAGGAAATATTAAATACGCAAAGCAGTGATACAGGTTATTTTTTATTGTTTAAAGTTATAGGTGTTGTAACAGCAGGTATACTTGTTTTCTTTTTTACTAAACGGTTGAAATACCACCCGCTTCTTTATCTTAATGTTGCCCTGTCGTTTATGCTAATCTTGCTTACTCTTTTTATAAAAGATGAGGTTACTTTAAGGTATATATTTATCGTGGGCGGGGTTGTCAATTCATTGTATTTAATTACCATGAACGGCTTATTACTTGAGGTTTCGGGCAATGGGAACAGGGCATTGTATGCCGGGTTTGCCGGGGCCGGGAACCTTTTGCCTGCCCTTTTTCCTTTAACCGGGGGGTGGATAATCGGTCAATTTGGATTCAGGGGCTTTTTTATCCTGTTTATGCTGATTGTTTTATCATCGGCTTGGTTTATTTATAAAATCGATTGTGATAAATGAGTTATGAAAGTATTATTTATTTATTGTAAAAAATTTGGATATACACCTACTGTTAAAACAGTTGAAAGTGTTCCTGATAACAAAAACGTAGCGGAATACTACGAAAATATTCAAACGGCTTTTATACATGTCGAGGAGGAAGATGTTGCCAAAGATATTGAGGTTGAAAAAAAACTGGTTAAAAACCTAAAATGGATTTGTGGTAAAAATCAGGTAAAAAAAGTTGTTTTGCATTCTTTTGTACATTTTTCCGAAAGCAAAGCCGAACACGGCTTTACCATGAAGCTTTTTAACAATATTGAGGAGCGCATGAAAAATGCCGGTTATGAAGTGTATCAAACTCCTTTTGGCTATTTTCTCGATTTACAGCTTGATGCCCCCGGCTTTTCTTTAGCAAGAGTATTTAAAGATATATAATTTTTATAGAACAAATAAATTTATAATTATGGAAAAATATCTGATTGCATCATCAGGTGATACTTTAGGTTCAAAAGTATCAGGAAGGTTTGGGCATTCAAATTATTTTTTAATAATTGATCCTAAAACCATGGAATTTGAAGTTTTTGCCGGAATTCAGACTGATGACTCTGCACAAGGCATCATACGTTTAATTAGACGCGATATCAAAAAAGTCATTGTTGGCAACATTGGCCCTTCTTCATTTTATGAAATAACATCCCTGGGCTGTGAAGTGTATTTGTGTCGCAATATGACGATAAGTGAGGCAATTAAACAAGTTATGAATAAAAATATTCAGCCATTAAAAGAGCCAACATTGCCTGACAGTATCCATTCAGCCCGTAAGGCAGGCGATCGTGACAAGGGGACAGGAAGAGGACGTGGAACGGGTATGGTTGACGGCAGGGGAATGGGTGGTGGAAGAGGTGGAGGAATGGGTGGTGGACGAGGAAGAAGAGGATAAAAACAATTATTATAAAAATTTTATAGGAGGAATTCAAATGCTATCATTAAAAAATCCATTTATTTTTGCCCCCGTAAAAACAGGTTATAGCGATGGAAACGGTATGGTTACCGAAAAACATCTTGCGTTTTATAACCGACGGGCAAAATATCTAGGGGCAATTACCCCGGAACCTTTTTATCTCGATAAAGGCTTGCGGGAAATACTTACCCAACTGGGTATTGATAATGATGATAAAATTGAAGGATTGAAAAGGTTAACAAAAGTAATTCATCAGTTTAACACAAAAGTGATTGCACACCTCAATCATCCGGGAAGGATGGCCAATCCAAAAATCCCGGGGAATTATTATGTGTCGGCTACCAATATACCCTGTGAAAATGGCGGGGCTACTCCTAAAAGAATGGATGTTGACGACATAAAAAAGGCCATTGAACTGTTTGCTAATACAGCCATCAGAGCGGAAAAATCAGGATTTGATATGATTGAACTGCAGTTCGGGCATGGTTACCTGCCCGCACAGTTTATTTCCCCTTTTGTAAATAACCGGAACGACGAATATGGTGGGAACTTCGAAAAACGGGTTAAATTTCCACTTGATATTTTAACAGCGGTGAAAGAGGTAACAAATCTACCAATAATAGTAAGAATAAGTGGAGATGAAATGATCCCTGAAGGAATAAAATTGCCGGAGATGATTAAGTTTTCTAAGATTCTTGAAAAAAAAGGCGTCCAGGCAATACATGTTTCTGCCGGAAGTGTATGTTCAACACCACCATGGTATTTTCAACACATGTTTATTGAAAAAGGCAAAACATGGGAACTGGCTAAAGCCATAAAAACTCAGGTTAATATCCCTGTAATATTTGTTGGAAGAATAAACAGAATTGATGATATTGAAAAAATAAAAAATGAGTATGCAACCGATTATATTGCTATCGGAAGGGCTTTAGTAGCAGACCCTGATTTTATTGGAAAATATCTTTCTGAAGAAAAAGGACAAATCCGGCCATGTTTGGCTTGTGAACAAGGATGTTTAGGTGGTTTAAGGGCCGGACAGGGGTTAAAATGTCTTGTTAATCCAGAAGTGGGAAAAGAAAACGAACCGGTAAAAGCGGCAAAAATGGTTAAAAAAATTGCAGTTATTGGTGGTGGATTGGCCGGAATGCAGGCTGCTTTAACTTTAAACGAAAGGGGACATAAAATCGATCTATACGAAAAAAACTCACTCGGAGGCCAGTTTAACCTGGCCCATCTTACACCCCACAAAAAATCAATGGAATGTCTGGTTCCATATTTTGTCAATGAATTAAAACATAAAAGAATTAACGTTATTTATAAGGAAACAACCAGTGCAGACATTCTATCAAAGTACGATGGTATTATATTGGCAACAGGTTCAAAACCTGCTGTGCCGGCAATAGATGGTTTGGATAAATTTTTTTGGGCCGATATTATGCTGGAAGAAAACATACCTTCTGATAAAAAAATATTAATCATTGGCGGTGGGCTTATTGGCGTTGATATTGCTACTGCATTAATTCCCAGAAATAACAAGGTGATTATTGTAAAACGTACTACTGATTTTGGCGAAGATATGGAGATGATATCCAAAAACCTTTCGATTAAAATGATGAAAGAAAAAGATGTTATGTTCAGTGATTATACCCATATTAAAAAAATTGACAAAAGAACGGTCTATGCCGAAAGAAATGGGGAGAAAATAACATTTAATGATATTGATATTATCGTGGTTTCAACAAGCATGAACAGCTATAATCCATTAGAAAAGGAATTAGTTAAAAAAATGCCTGTATATACCATTGGTGATGCTAGAAAAGTCGGGAATGTGCTAAATGCAATCCATGATGGATATGAAACTGCAAAAGTAATATAAATTATGTTTTTAGATTCTGTGTTTTTTATTCATAAATAAGAAAGAAGTTAAAAATGAAAAATATAGCAGGTCTGATTATTTTGGCAAGCGTTCTTTTTCATTATTTGATGAGTTGTAATACAGGGGCACGTGATACTGTATCCGAATCCCTTTCTATTGATATTTACGACGAGGAAAATCTCCTGAAACTTTCTCTTGAAGATGCAGAAAAATATCATGGAGATATTTGTCCTTGTCTGGTAATGGGTTTCAGAACCATTCAACTTGCTATTAGGGAACTATGGAAAGATACAATACCGGAAAAAAATTATTTAAAATTAATAAGTAAATATCCGGGATATGGCTTACAGGATGCTTTTGAATATATTACACGTTAAAACTCAAGAAATGATTTTATACTTGAATTCCAAAATGGGACTAATATTTCTGAAGAAAATCTGGTTTTTATAATTATTCGCAAACCTACTTCCCAATTTATTAAAATACGATTGAAAGAAGAAGTAATACCTGGCGGTGTTAATAAATTTTACAAGCTAAAAAAATGGTTTTATCTGGACAAACTTCAACTGATGAAAAGAAAATGGAATTTGAATCTGCAAAAAATGAATTTAATAACAGACTGATGAATTGGAATATCGATAAAATCTTTGAATTTGAAACAGGAAAATACTATGAGCAAAAATGATAGGAGAAAATTATACCCTGATTCCCACGTTGAACTAAAGGAATTCACTGCTAAAAATTACGATACCGTTATAAATATTGGCACTTTGGGGCTTTATACAGGCTTTATTAGAAAAGTTATTTCTCAAATGGATATACAACCTGGTGACTATATTCTTGATTTAGGCTGTGGAACGGGGAAAAATGCCAAACTAATGTCTGGTTATTTAAATGATAAAGGCCATATTACCGGATTGGATATTTTGGATCACATGGAAAAACAATTTCACTATAAATTTAAAAGGGATAAGCGAGGAGAGTTTATAAAACAGCGTATCGACATGCAATTCAATTTGCAACAAACCTATGATAGAATTTTTATCAGTTTTGTTATTCATGGTTTTCCTCATGAAATCAGAAAAATTGTAATCCAAAATGCCATTAATCATATAAAACCGGGTGGTAAATTATTTATACTCGATTTTGCCGAATTTAATATGGATAAAATGCCTTGGTTACACCGGTTTATCTTTAAAAAGATTGAGTGTAAATATGCCTTTGATTTTATTAAAAGAAACTGGAAAAAAATACTTAATAGATATGGATTTGACCATTTCACCGAACATTTTTATTTAAAAAAATACATTCGTTTATTAGGTGCTCAAAAAAATGGATGATAACATAAATAAGCATGTGTTAATAGCTATTCCCACTAACGATGGAATTACTATTTTTCCGAAAATGCTTGGCATGGCCAAATACTTTTTCATTTATACCACAACTGATAGCAGAAAATTTACATTGGTCGAAAAAAGGGACAATCCATTTGAAGAAACCATGCAGCATTTAAAAACATTAGATGTTTATAATATAATAAATGATTGTGATATTATTATTGCTGCATTTATCGGTAAAAAAGGGATAGAGAGGCTGAAAAAAAAGGGAATGAAGCTTATTTTTAAAAAAGGTGTTATTCAGGAAGTTTTAAAAAATGGTTTTCTATATGAATAATAAAAAAGATATACTATACCAGGCAGCACAATTAATAAAACATTCATCGCGTACGGTTGCATTCACAGGGGCAGGAATTTCAGTGGAAAGTGGTATACCTCCTTTTCGGGGAGAAAACGGTTTATGGAGTAAATACGATCCTGTTTTCCTTGATATAAATTATTTCTATCAATACCCGGAAAAATCATGGCCATTGATTAAAGAGATTTTTTATGATTTTTTCGGGCAGGCAAAACCCAATACAGCTCACTATGCCCTCGCCGAAATGGAACAAAAAGGCTTATTACATGCTGTAATTACACAAAATATCGATAATCTTCACCAAATGGCAGGTAGTAAGCAGGTATACGAGTTTCATGGAAATTCCAGAAACCTTGTCTGTCAAAAATGCTCAACTTATTATCCGGTCAAAGAAATTGATTTTTCAAATTTACCCCCAAAATGTTTAAAATGCGGTTCTGTACTAAAACCCAATTTCGTGTTTTTTGGAGAACCTATTCCTGTGGTTGCCAATACAAACTCCTTTAAAGAAGCCGAGGAGGCGGAAGTTTTTATTCTTATCGGAACAACCGGCGAAATAATGCCTGCATCACTCATTCCCTACGAAGCAAAAAAGAATGGAAACAAAATAATAGAAATTAATATTTTTCCTTCAAATTATACAAGTAACACTACTGATATTTTTTTACAGGGTAAAGCAACAATTGTTATGCAACAACTGTTATCTAATCTAAACAACTAAAAAAAGGATGAAAAAAAATATTTTATAATATTATTATTAATGAGTTCTAAATTTTTCAACATGATTGCACAGGAAATTGATACTAACATTATTCAATATACATTCTTTGGAAAATTTTATACGGATTATACCCCTACCACCGGCGCTCCCCGCCAGGGCATATTATTGCCGGAAACCAAAGGGACAATTGAGATTTATCAACAATATCTTAGCGCTTTAAATACACTGGATTTGTTTGAGTACATTATTGTACTCTACCATTTCAGTGAAGTAGAACGATGGGAACCCACGGTGAACCCGCCTGCTGCAAGCCACGAACATAATTTCGGCTTATTTTCCACGCGCAGCCCCCAAAGGCCAAATCCAATAGGACTTTCCATTGTAAAGCTTGAAAGAATTGAAAATGGTATTTTATATATTTCGGGTGTAGATGCACTTAACGGCACACCAGTATTGGACATAAAACCTTATCTTCCTTCGGTAGATTGTCCAAAGAGTGTTCAAAACGAATTGATTGAGAAAGTACTTGGGCACCACGATGAAGATTTTATTGAGGATTCAACTTTCTTTAAATAGCATTGATAAACACGTGAAAAAGCATAATACGCATAATGGTGGCGAAAAGGAGAATTTCATAAAAATAACGAATAAACTAATTACCGAACAGAAATATGGAGAAGCTATCAATTATTTGCAAAAAATAATACATAAAAATAAAAACAATACAAAGGCTTTAACACTGATGGAACAAATAAAAAAAATAGTGGAGTACCGGAACAGGGATATATTCGGTTCCACTAACCTGGATATGGATCCCTGGCTGGAATGAAATTAAATTAAATGGGACATTATCTGATAAAAAAATTTTTCTAAAATAAATGTCTTGAAAATGCCAACACAAACTCCAGTAAAACAAATTGCTGCCATTCACGACCTTTCGGGTTGCGGCAGAACATCCCTGTCTGTAGTAATACCTATCCTTTCAGCAATGGGAATTAAAGTATGCCCGCTACCTACGGCTGTATTATCTTCTCACAGCAGGTATGAAGGATATCATTTTGTTGACCTTACCGATCATATGAAACCTATTATTGACCACTGGAAAAAACTGGATATTTTTTTTGATGCCATTTACAGCGGGTTCCTGGGATCACACAAACAAATCCATATTGTATGCGAATTGATTGATGTATTCAGGCAGGATAAACAACTTGTGGTGATTGACCCTGTACTTGGAGATAACGGCGAAATATACAAAACATTCACAAAAGATATGGTTTCTCATATGAAGTCATTAATACAAAAAGCAGATGTCATTACGCCAAATTTGACGGAAGTGTCATTACTCCTGGATAAACCTTTTAATCCTGAAATAAGTGAAAAAGAAATCAAGGACCAGATTCTGCAATTGTCAGATTCAGGCCCCGCTATAGTTGTTATCACAGGTGTTCCCGATACCACACCCGGTAACAGGTTTTCAGTCATTGCATACAACAGGAATGGTTCTCGTTTCTGGAAAGTACCCATCGATTATATTCCGGCTGATTTCCCCGGCACCGGCGATTGTTTTACAAGCGTGCTGACCGGAGCATTATTGCTTGGAGACAGCCTGCCCATAGCGCTTGACAGGGCCATGCATTTTATATCTTACGGTGTAAGGGCAACATATGGATATGATTATGACCAAAACCAGGGTATTTTGCTGGAAAGGATACTTAATCGGTTAAATTTTCCAATGCCGGTCAGCAGTTATGAGATTTTTTAGCTGAAAGAATGGGATTTTTCTGTTTTGTACAATTCATTTTGTAATACATAAGCGCAACAATATCAATCTAAAAAACAAAAACAATGGCTGAATTTAAAGTGAAAAGTGCATTCGGAAAATCAAGGGAATTCCAGACCAATGAACGGACATTCCTTGCTTGGCTAAGGACCAGTATTGCTTTAATGGGCTTTGGCTTTGTCATTGTGAAATTTAGTTTGTTTCTCAGGGAAATTTCGATGATGCTGGAAACAAAAGAAGGAATTTCAAAAGGTTACTCTGCCATGGTTGGTGTTATTATGGTCATATTAGGCGTAATCATTACGGTGTTGGCTTTTCTTCAATACAAAAAGCACGAAAAACAACTGAACCACGACATCTATGTATCTTCTTCAAAGCTTTCCTTATTTATTACCATCATTATTCTGATCGGCGGCATTGTTTTGATATCATATTTATTTTCAATAATTTAAATCATTATTTTCATTCTCTGGTTTTATTCATTCCTTTCCTTTTCAGCAAAAAACCTTGAATGACTTCGAATACTCTGTCTATATTTTCTGATGCCGGCAAGACATCACGGATCAATTCGAGATAACGGCGTTCTTTAATACGATCCAGAGTTGGCTGAAAGTTTACATCAAATATCCACCCTGTCTGAAGCAGTTTAAAATCATTCAGGTTTCTGACATGTTTTATGTCAACAATTCTCTCATGCAACATGTCCTGGTAAACTTCTTCTGAGAATCCAGGCGTATCAGGCAAATCAAGTTCTATTGTCCCGTTTCGCTTTCTGTCCTTTCTGTAATAATAGTCGGTGACCAATTTTCAGATATCCAGTTTGTCTGCATCACGAAGAAGCCTGGCATAAAACAGACAAATTGCCTGCTCATCTGCAGACAATAAAGGTATGTTATCGTATTGAACAGATTTTATGATAAGATATTTCACTTCATCATCAAACGGATCAAGAATAGCGTGCTTTTTTATCACAGCAATACCTAATTCAGCGTGATTCTCTGATTTTCTGTCACTGTAAGTCCGAAACCGGTCATACTGTTCAAAACGGCCAATGTCATGCAACAGTGCAATGATTTCAGCCAGACGCAAGGCATCTTCATCCAGGCCTAATTGTTTCCCAAGGGCAACCATTTCCTTGCATACCCGCATGGTATGGTCTGTTTTCAGATCTATGTTTTGCTGAAATTCAGGATCGTTGTAATGAAATGACAGAATGTAATTTTCAAAACAATTTTTCAGTTCTGTCAGATTTTCTGCTGATATTGATATTTGCATTTTAAAAAATATTTTGCCAAATATTTTTGTGGCAATGCAGCATTTCGCTTTAATAGCTGCTAAAAACAAATCACACTGAAACAGGCTGACTGAATTTCTTCACATCCTTATCATATCCTTTTTCCTTTGCATATTCCTTTGCCTGGTGCATGAAAGCCTGAATTCGCATGTCAATGGTTGTATTATCCTGTCCGTCATAAGCAATATTGACATAAGGGATATTGTTATGATCTCGTTTAAACCGGTCAGACACCGATTCAATAACAGTCCCGGGCATACAGGTAAAGGGGAGGATATTGGCAATACCCGATATGCCGGTTTTTGCCAATGACACCGATGTGCCCAGATTCAGGGCCGGATCGCCGTCATAATGTTTATGAATATACGGGCCACAGGATTCAAGCATTTCATGTAACTCAATATCCCTTTGACTGTCATACATTCCAAAAAGAGACTTTTGAATCTTTTTCGATACCATTTTCTGGGCAAAATCCTGGATTTTGGCTTTCATCAATCCTTTATAATCATCTTTCCAAATGCTATCACGTTTGTATCTGTAAGTCGTATAACTTAACCATTCACCAAAAGGAGCAATCCATGTTTCAGCACCGTTTTTTTCAAGTCTGTCGATAATAAAGCCATTGCAAAAGGGATTATCCCGCATGAATATTTCGCCGACCACTGCTATAACAGGTTTTCTTAAACCATTTTTGAGAGGAATCTCATGCATTCTGCGTGCGGTTTGTTTCAATATTTCTATGACATCTTTGGCTCTTCTGTACTCAATCGAATCAACAATCATTGAAAGCGCTTCATTATATATACGTTCTGTTGATCCGGGATATAGTTCGTAAGGTTTCCTTTCCTGTTTTGATTTTCGCAGCAGGTCAACCGAAACGATGCCTTTCCATGCAAGATAACGGAATTTCGCTCCCTGTCCCGCGGAAATTTCTTCATAAGAAGTATCATTGCTGGGTGAGATGATCCTTACATCTTCAAATCCCAGTCTTTTAAATAAAATACTCTGGAACTTATTGTATTGTCCGAACCGACAAGGACCGTTATGATCGGGCATAAAGAAACTTATCTTTTTCGAATCGGTTTCGGATTCCATTAATTTTTTCAGAAAACTTCCGGTTGTGCAGATCATGGGGAAGCATTCCTTGCCCGTTGTATATTCCCTGCCCAGTTCAAGGTCTTTTTCATCTTCTCTGGGAAGCACACGGGCATCAATTCCGCAACTTCTTGATGCTGCTGCTATAGCCTCTCCTGCATCACACATATACGGAAAATACAGAATGCGGTCTTTTGTAGGTGAAGTAGAAAATCCTTTAGGTATATATACTTCACCCCGTGCTTTATTGATCAGTTTTGACCCCCTCATACTGTCGAGAAATGCTTCACACCTGGTGATCAAACCCGCATCGGCACTGTGTTCGTCAATTTCAAGTTCGAGATAAGGTTTGCCTGCCATTTCTTCATGGACAAAATGCGACAGGAAAGAATCAGGACCACACCGGTAATTACTCATATAGACTGCATGTAGTCTTTTATCCCTTCCGATAATTCTGGCAGCAGCGAGAATACTTTTCCCGTTGGGCCAGTACATCTGATGGTAGTCCTTTGTAATGTGTTCACCTGATACCGGTAAAAATTCCGTGGGTATGGGTATCACATCCAGATTGATCAGTTTCTCAACAAGGCTCATATTCAATGCGGGATCCCCGGTATTATAAGGTCTGCCCAGGATCACCACGCTCTCTTTGTCATCAGGAAGGTTATCCAGCACTTCCTTTCCCCTTATTTCAAGGTTCTGTTCATACTGCGTCTGTAGCCGGTCAGCTTTCATAATGGCGGCGACGACTTTTTTTCGGGGTGTTTTAAATTTATCCCACATGAAATCAGAGAGGTCCTTGTTCAGAACTTTGCCGAAATATTTGAAATTAAGTGCGGGTATCAGCAGCTTCTCCCGGTCTTCCGGTGAGAGTGCAGTTTTTACCATGAAAGGATAGGTCTGTACATAGGTACAATTGTAGTTATAGGTTGGATCGTCTTTTTCAGCTTTTTCGGTAATAATGAAAGGTGTAAAAATATAATCCACCTGTTTTTCCAGCAGATCATAAATATGTCCGTGCATGACTTCCACAGGCAGACAGGTTTCGGCAACAATCACATCAAGAGACTTTTTCATCAGCTTGTTATCCGTTTCGGAGGAGACCACCACACGGAAACCAAGTTCTTCAAAAAATGTCCTCCAGAACGGGAACTGCTGGTAAAACGACATCAGGGCCCTTGGAATACCAATGGAAATTCTTTCATCTTTTTCTTCCTCTTTATAATCGCCCATCAGCATGCTCAACCGTTCATCGAAATAATTGGGTATATCCCGGCCTTTGTTTTTGCGTTCCTCCACTTCGAATATTTCACAACGTGCTCCATAGAACAGGGGCCTTTTCTCTCCTTCTATCCTTACCCGTCTGATCTCACAAAAATTGGGACATTTCTTGCAAATAAACTTATCAACCGTATAAGGAATTTTACTGATATCCCAGCCTTTAAACCTGGTATTTATCTTGTTTTCCTTCACATGATCCCTGGCCAGCATCGCTGCACCGATAGCCCCGGTTACATCGAAGTGAGGGGGCACGTATATTTTTTTACCTGTCACCTTTTCAAAGGCAGCAACAACAGCCTTATTATTGGTAACCCCGCCCTGAAAGAGGATATGGTTGCCGATCCTTTTCTTGCCGACTACCATATGAATATAATTCAGAACAATGGAATAGGCCAGTCCTCCAACCAGATCCTTAGTTTTTGCTCCTTTTTGCTGGTGCGAGTTCAGATCAGATTCCATGAAAACCGTACACCGGTCGCCCAGCGCGGCAGGTTTTTCTGACTGAAGTGCCAGGTTCCCGAACTCTTCAATAATGTTGATACCGAGTTTTTCTGCCTGTTCTTCCAGAAACGAACCTGTCCCGGCCGCACACACTTTATTCATCTCAAAATCAACAACAACTCCACTGTCAATGCTGATATATTTGGAATCCTGTCCGCCGATCTCAAATACTGTATCCACTTCTTTATCATAAGCAATTGCCGCGGTGGCCTGAGCGGTAATCTCATTTCGGATCACATCGGCTCCGATAAAATCACCGGTAAGATAGCGACCCGAACCCGTTGATCCGGCAGCTTTAACAATAACCTTATCGCCCACTTCATCAAAAATTTCCATCATGCCACGCCTGATAGCATCCAGCGGTTTACTGGCAGTGGGAAGATACCTTCTGGCACCAACCTGGTTATCATTGTCTATTAATACGACATTTGTGCTTAATGAGCCCACATCCAGTCCCAGGTATACCTCTGTTTTTTCTGATCCCTCAGGCAGTACCCTGACATTTTTATTGATCATTGTATCCGGATCCCTGAGAGGATCCATATGTTTTCCATCCGTATCCCCGCTTGTTAAATAATGTTCCAGTTTTTCAAGCCCCTTGAATACAGCTTTTGCTCTGGTATCAGTAGAAAAAGTATGAAGCACTGCCCCCATGGCGCCCATTGATGCATAATACTCAGGAATGATCAGATCTCCCTCACCTGCCTTAAGAATTTCCCTGAAAGCTCTCACCACACCTACATTCGCTGCAACACCACCCTGGAAGATCACCGGAAACTCAAGCTTTTTCCCCTTGGCCATTGAACTGATAAAGTTCCTTGCAACAGCAAAACAGAGTCCCGCAACAATATCATGGACCGGCGTGGCGATCTGCTGTAAATGGATCATATCACTCTTTGCAAAAACACTGCATCTGCCGGCAATCCGGGGAGGATTCTCTGATTTTAATGCCAGCTCGCCAAATTCGTTTTCAATGGAAACCCCAATTCTTTTCGCCTGCTGATCAAGAAATGAACCTGTGCCGGCGGCACATAAATTGTTCAGTTGAAAATCCAGAAGCTTGGAAGAGTGATTCTCAGATGGCTCCATAAAAATAAGCTTCGAATCCTCACCCCCCATTTCAATAATGGTCCTGACCTCAGGATAATATTCTGATACAGAAGTTGATTGGGCAATAATCTCATTTACATAATGCCCTCCGATCAATTCTGAAGCGAGTTTTCCCCCGCTTCCTGTAAGTGATAAGGTTGAAATAGAATCATTGCCATATGCTGTAAGCACTTCTCCAAGCACTTCCCTGAGCCTGTGGAAGGGCTTACCGTGACAATAATCATAGCGGTTTTCAATAATTTTGTACCGATCATCTGTTATTACTGTATTTAATGATATGGAACCTATGTCAATGCCAAGATGTAAGCTGGTCCATTCCGGAAAATTGTTTTTTTCTGTTAAAGACATAAATTTTTGGTTTAAAACTTTGTTGTTGTTACCTTTTATTTTTTTGTGATGATATTTTAAATGACATACATACTTTGATAATAATCATCTGCCATGGCATGAAAATTTTCATGGAGTATTTTCATTGCAGCAAGTATCTGTTCCAAGATATCTCTTGCCACAAGCCTGTCTTTCCCTTTTCCTTTGGCTGCAAGGTCACTGGCAAAACCATGCATAAAGACACCCATGCGCACTGAGTCGTTAATTGAAAATCCCAGACCGGGCATAGCGGCAACAATACCTGTTAATGCATCATCACTCCCGGCAGTAGCCATTTCGGGATTGCCACTAAGATTAATAAAAACCCTTTTATCAGGATAACCTATTAACGAATGTGCCCCTTTTAATATAATGATGGCATTGAGCTTCTGACTGGTATTCTGTAAAATACCGGTTTTGTTTTTCAGGATATCGGCCGTTTTTTGTTGGGCCAATATAGCCATTTCACCTGCATGCAGGGACAGAACGGTTGGGGAATTTCTTTTAGCAATGCAATCCAAATCATCGGCTATGGCAACTATTCCATCTCCATCAATAAGCAAGGGTTTATTAATTTCCCGAGATAATTCCCTTACCAAAGCCGAGTCCACTTCTTTTAATGACAAGCCCGGCCCTATAACCACCATATCAACCTTTTCTGAATACTGAAGTAACAATTGCTTATTTTCAATACCCATTTTGCCCGAACCTGTGCCCTTCGTAGGAACAAAAACAATTTCGTTTTCTTCTTTGCCAATAAAAGGAGATATATTGTTCGGGGCAGCTATATAAGACAACCCACCGCCGGCTTTTAAAAACGACAACGCGGCAAAATATGGCCCTCCTCTATAATTGGACGATCCAGCAATAAACAAAACTTTTTTGTTATTATTATTATTCCTGTAAGTTTTTTTTTCAGGAAGTAATTGGGGCTCATTAACAGCTATTTTTAAAGTATTTGAGTTATATAAAACCGGGGGAAATGAAATATGAGAGATATATAATTTACCACAAAGCGTGCATCCGGGATAAAAAATGTTACCTGTCTTGGGTAGGCCAAATGTAATTGTATAATTGGCTTTTACGGCTGTACCCATTACCTGTCCGCTATCTCCGTGGACTCCTGAGGGGATATCGATGCTAAATACAGTTTTATTGGCGGCATTAATCATGTTTATAAGGTCTTTATGCATTCCTGTAACGTTGCGGTAAATTCCTGTACCAAAAATAGCATCAACAATGGCGTCAACATTTTTAACATTTTTTCTGGCCAAAGATATGGACTGTAGGTTGTAGGTAGGTAGTTGCATTTTTTGAGCAATATCGTAGTTTAGTTTTGCCGCACCTGTAAATTTTAAGTGGTCTCCAATTATAAAAGCGGTTACATTGGCGCCATTTGAAAATAATTTCCTGGCAACTACCAAACCATCTCCGCCATTATTACCAACTCCGCAAAAAACTACAAATTTCCTATTCTCAACACCAAATTCTTTTAATATGGTATAATAAGCAGCCTGACCGGCGTTTTCCATGAGGAGTTCCTGCGGAACGCCAAATTCTGTTATGGCACAACCATCCATAGTCCGTATTTCTTCTACTGAACTAATTTTCATTTGTTGTAATATTTGGTTTCCATTTTATTCCTGGATACATTATGGTTTTTTAAACGGAACATTTTTCTCGCCGGCACGCACGGGCACTTCAAGCCAGTTTTCCGGGTCAATATACGGACAGGCAAAATTTTCGCTGTATGCACACCAGGGATTATAAGCCTTATTAAAGTCGAGAATCCATTTTCCTTCATCGGTATAATGTTCGTCTTTATCCAGATCTATGTACCGTCCCGCCCCATAAGTTTCGAGACCACTTGTTTTATCACGGAATGGGACAAATAACCGTTCTTCTTCCGAATGGCTTTTATATGCCTGGAGGATGCAATCTTTACCCATTATTTTAAAACGGAATTCGCCCCATCTTAAAAATTCCCTGACATTACCTTTGGTGTCATTAATTTTTAATTTTTTTTTCTCTTTATGCTCGATGAGTTTCAGTTCAAACCATAGATCCGGATCGGGTGGATAATAATCAAGACCGTCAAAAGACTCACGATTTTCGTCAGAAATTGGTGAATTATAATTATATAAGAAGAACAAATTTTTTTGTTCGCGTTCATTTTGAATCAAATTTTCCCATTCTGCTGTTTTCATTTTTTGTATTTGTTTTTAGATTGAAAAAACATAAAAACTATTAACTTGTCCGGTAGGTTTTATACTTTCCAATATCCTGGTTATCCAGGTTTATAAGTTGTCTCCATGTTTGTTCTTCGGGTTCCCTCTCTTTCATACGTTTGGCAAAGGCAAGGTTGGCGTTCAGCGAATCCATAAATTTATCTTTGGCTGTCCACAGTCCGAGGCTTGGTGATGGAATAAAATAAAACTCTTCGCCATTTAATTTATGTATGCCTTCTTTTAGCGATTCGGGTTTATAGTTTTTTAGTGCTTCGGCTAAACTAATGTAATCAAAACCAACACTTTCAATTTCTTCGCGTGTTAGTTTACCCGGAGCATACGTAATTTTGAAACGCCCTTCGGAAGATCCATGTATCAGGTGTGCCGCTGCATGACCAAGCTCTTGTAATTCCCTATCATGGTTATAGGCTTTTAATGTATTGGGGGTTCCCTTATAGCCATATTTACGGATTAACCGGTCAACATCTTTATGTTCGCCGAAACGCTCAACATCCGGGGCAATAATTAAAAGTTCGCCTCCATCTCCAATAACTTTGCGGGTGCGATAAATGGCTTTATTGGATACCCATGTGCTTTTAAACTCATTGGCATCCATCATGCACACCACTTTTTTTAGAGGTTTTTCAAATACATGTATGGTATGTTCCCTGGCATATCTGGCGGCAGCTAAGTATGTACCGGTATCTTCACCAATATACATCCCTGTTGTGTGCAATTCCCCTTCATGGTTATATGTTTTAACAACAAGGACATATACATCCGGCACATTTTTCAGGTAATCTCTTTCAGCCAAAAAATAACAACCCCTCAGGGGAGTAACGATTTGCCCAAGGTTGTCTTCGATACCATAGGTGGCAGCCATCATGTGTGATGCACAAATTGTTGATTGACTTCCCAGTCCGATAAAATAATTTTTATTGTGATTGGCAAAACCCAGCACCTCATGGGGCACTATCTGGCCAATATTTACAACCAAATCATACCCGCCTTCGATTACAGCCCGGTTAATCTCAATGGGAATTGGCCAATCTGCCTTATCATCAGAAACATATCCCACAAATTCTTTGCTTATTTCTCCCAGTAAGGTACAGGAAGACTTCCAGTCATGGACATGAAAACACCGCTGGGGAATATCCCCGAACATCCATTGGTTTTCACGCCGGGTATGAGGGACATGTTGGCCTAAAGTCGGGATAATATCAACATGGCAACCTGGGCCCAGTATATGATACAACATGTTTGTAAGGGTTCCTGCGCCGGAATGGTAACGGGTAATATCGGGAGGCAGCAACAATACTTTTTTAATGGAACCGTTAAAACGTTTACTTGCCTCATTCACCAACTGTTCCATCGCTTCTTTTTGCATTTTTCCGGGAATCTGTTCCCCTTCTTTGTAAAACCACATGACAATCGGTTTTTAGGTTAGTAAATTTTTACAGGTTTATTATTTTACCTGCCCCGCCTTCAATGTATTTCTCAGGATAAGTAGTCTTTATCTCGTAAATATGACTAGTACAATGGGTCGGGCAAATCGCTTTCATCCCCTTAAACAATTCGTACTGATCGAAACCGTGTAATCCGCCAACAATGGCATATACTGTTCCGAATAGTGAAGCGGTATCCAGTATATTTTTCATTTTAGGATGTGAACAACCAACTATTAAAACAAGTCCTTTATCTGTTTTAACAATCAGGGATTGTTCAATATCTTCAATCTCACCGGTTGAAAAAAAGTTCTCGTAAATCATTGCAGGTTTGTTTACATGAACAACCTTTTTGGCCTTACGTACACCCCTGAAAGAAACCGGGACAAAAACATTAACCTGCTTGTTTTTATTGAGGAAAGCAGAGAGGCCTCCTATATGATCGTAGTGGGCATGGGATATAAACACATCGTCAACTGACGAAGGCTCTATATTAAGTTTCTTCATGTTTTCGAGGAGCAATTCCCCGTCTGATCCGGTATCAAAAAGAATGGTCCTGTTATGGGCCTCAACCAGGCACGAGAAACCCCAATCCGGTTTCAAATCCTTTTTAAAAACGGTATTATCATAAAGTATGGTGATTTTCATTTATTTCTGATTTAATTATTAGGACATTTCATTTCGTAATGCATTATTTAATTTTCATAATTTCAGGTATCCTTGTCTTACGGGTTGACTCTGCAATCTCACTAATCTCTTTAAGCATTTCTTCTGATATGGGCACTTCTTTTTCTTTTTTTATAAACTCGGCATTTTTCATCCTTTCAATTTTTAAAAAAAGCTTCATGGGACTTTCCATTCGGGTAAACATTAGATTATCTGAGACCTCTTCCAATATCTTAATTTCATTAGCAAGTGCGCTGGTACTTACTGCAAAAGCATAGGTACGGCTTTTATCGTGTTGCAAAACCTCCTTTAATTTATTTAACATGCTGTCCTTATATGCTTGGGAAAAGAGGAGCAGGTTCAATGCAGAGCCAAAAACCATGGTGCCCAGCCCTGTTTTATCAAGCATATTTTCGGCCTCTTCAATAGTCTCATCCCATATTTGGGGTTTTACCATATTTGCTTTTAAGGTATCTTTTCCTGTTTTTTCATACCCGTTTACATCAGGATCAAATTGGATATATACTACTTTCCCATGATAATTAACAAGGTCCATATTATACAATTTTTTCATAGCTGTTTTTACCAGTTCTCCTGTCGGGTATTGCAGGGGTATTCCAATTAAAGAGCCTCCCGCTTTTAACCAGGCAGCAACAAAAGCAAATTCAACCAGTGGTTTCCCGGTTCCCCCTGGCCCGCTTATCAGCGTTGATGAAGGAATTAAAATACCTTCGGGAAGTAATTCATCAAGCCAGTTAATATTTGTTTTTAGTTTTGTCATGATTCTTTTTTAAAATTACATTGTTGAATAAAAGATTTCATTTTTAAATAAACTAATAATGAATAATTTAAGATTATGGCATTACTATTAATTTAAAAACTTTTATCACAAACCAACCCCGGCTATTTTTAAATTGCATTCGGGACATTGTCCGTTTTTGATGTTATTTTGTATTACACCAAAATGTGAACGCTTAATCAGTATTGAATCACATTGAGGACATTTTGTCTCTGAATCGTCAATTGATTCAACGTTGTCTATATAAACATAATTAAGACCAGTTTCCAGGCCAATCTCCTTAGTTGCTTGCAAACTTTTTAATGGTGTCGGTGGGACATCATTCATTTTATAGGCGGGGTAGAAGCGGCTTAAATGCCAGGGTACGTCTTTTCCTAATTCAATAGCTATAAAATTTGCTATTCCGCGTATTTCTTTGGGATCATCATTAATACCGGGAATAATCAAACTGGTTACCTCAAGCCATATCCCCATTTGTTTTATTTTTTTCAGGTTATCAAGCACAGGCTGTAACCGGGCGCCCATAACCCGCCGGTATGTTTTATCCTGAAATGCTTTTAAATCAATATTTATTGCATCAAGATAAGGAGCGATCATTTCAAGCATTTCTGATGTCATATAACCATTAGACACATAAATATTTTTAACTCCTGTATCATGGGCCAGACGCGCTATATCATAACTGTATTCAAAGAAAATAGTTGGTTCGGTATAAGTAAATGCAATGCTTTTACATCCTGTTTGTTCTGTATCCTGTACAATTTGTTCCGGTGTTGCCTCCTCTCCTGATGCCTGAAAACCGGTTCCGGTTAATTGTGAAATATCCCAGTTCTGGCAAAAAAGACAATGAAAATTGCAACCCGGTGTGGCAATTGAATAAGCTTTTGATCCGGGATAGAAATGATACAATGGCTTTTTTTCTATCGGATCAATATGTTGTGCAATTGTCCGCCCATATACTTTAGTATAGAGAATCCCGTTAATATTCTCCCTTACTTTGCATATTCCTGCTTTTCCGTCGTGAACTACACAACGGTGGGCGCAAAGGTCACACCGGACACTGTTGTTACCTAGTTTTTGGTATAAAAGCGCTTCTTTCATAAAACCGTCAACATTTTATCCAGGGCAATTGCTGCTTTCTCCCTGGTTTCTTCCGGAATAATAACTTTGTTTTCCATTTTTTCCAGCGCCCGTTTAACTTTTTCAAGGGTAATTATATTCATGCCTTCGCATAAAGTATTAACAGGATAAAAATTTTTTTCGGGATTATCTGATTTTAAACGGTATATAAAATTATCCTCCGTACCTACAATGAATTCATTCCGGTTCGAATTTTTTACATATTTTGACATTTGTGAAGTACTGCCTGTGAAATCAGCTATATGCCGCACAGTAGTTGTACATTCCGGGTGAACAATAATTTCAGCATTTGGATGTTTTTCTTTCAGGGATTGTATCGTACCGGGCTTTATCTTTTCATGTACGTAGCAATAGCCGTTCCATAGATGAACATCTTTGTTTGTTTGTTCAGCCACATAAGAACCCAGGTTTCGGTCTGGCACAAACAGAACGGAATGATAAGATAAGGAATTAACAACATCAACAGCATTAGCTGAAGTGCAACAGATATCAGATACGGCTTTTACCTCTGCAGAACTATTTACGTAACTTACTATTGGCAATCCGTGATTTTGATTTTTTAATTTTAAAATTTGTTCATAGGTAGCCATATCTGCCAAACCGCATCCTGCATTTTTATCAGGTAAAAGGATAGTTTTATAGGGGTTTAGTGTAGCTGCAGTTTCTGCCATAAACTGAACACCGCAAAAAACTATTACATCGGCTTTTGTGTTAACCGCTTGCCTGCTTAAATCCAACGAATCGCCTACATAATCGGCAATATCCTGCACTTCCCCGCGCTGGTACACATGAGCCAGAATAATCGCGTTTCGCACTTTTTTAAGTTCCAGAATTGATATTGCCAGTTTCTTAAAGTTTGTCATGGCTGTTGTTTTACATTCCCGGAATTTCTAAATTAATCTTTGCCTTTTTATTGTGAACATCTGCTACCAAAAAGCACAGTCCCTATTCTTACGATATTAGCCCCTTCCTCAATGGCAATCTGGTAACTGTTACTCATTCCCATAGATAAAAACCTCATTTCAACATTAGGTATTTCTTCATTTTTTACTTGGTCAAATAAAAATTTGGTAGCTTTGAAATAAGGCCTGGCGTCTTCGGGATTCCCAAAACGCGGACCCATAGTCATTAATCCTTGTATTCGCAAATTTGGCAAATTATGTATTTGCTTTATCAGTAAGAGTATATTTTTAGGTAAGACACCGGTTTTATTGGATTCTTCCCCACTATTAATCTCAATAAGAACTGGCATTATCTTACCTGTTAATGCACATTGTTTGTTTACCATTTCTGCAAGTTCGATAGAATCGATTGTCTCAATCATATCAAAAAGCTTAACGGCTTTTTTTACTTTATTTTTTTGCAGGTGGCCTATCATGTGCCAATGCACTTCGTTATCAATAAACTGATGCATCTTTTCAGCTTCCTGCATATAATTATAGCCTATTACTTTTATGCCTGCATCTATGGCAGTTTTAACTTCATCAGGCAACCGTGTTTTTGCAGCAGCTACCAGCGTAACGCCTGTGGGAAGCGAATGCATTATACCTGTTACATTTTGTTTAATAAAATTTAAATTATTATTCTCCATGTATACGTTTCTTTTTCTCAAGTAATTCCTCTTTGGTTTCTTTATGTTCCGGATCTGGAATTATTGCTTCCATAGGACAAACATTTACACATTGTGGTTCGTCATAAAAACCAACACATTCCGTACATAAATCTTGGTTGATGACATAAGTGTCATTCCCTTCTAAAATTGCTTCATTAGGACATTCATCTATACAAATGCCACATGAAGTACAATCATCGGTAATTTTTAATGACATAATACACCTCCTTTTTTATTTTTAATGAATTAAATTATTGAGGGAACCATATAACCAAAACCAGGGCTCCCTTTTTTGATTCAAAAGGCCCGTGATTTTCGTGGGCTTTAAAACTTCGAAATGTCCCTTCATGAAATGTTTTCCCTTCACTTATATATTCACCTTTAAGTATAAAGTGTTGTTCGGCATTTATATGGGAATGGGATTCCATGTAAAAACCTTCAGGGAATTTTAATAATACTGTTTTTACACCATTTTCGTCATGTAAAACTCTTTTTCCGGTTCCGGCAGGGTATCCCGGAACATCGCTCCATTTTGCATTATTAAGCAGATTAATAGGTTCTTTCATGTTTTTCCTCCTCATTTTAATTATTAAAATTAAATGGACATAAGTTCATATCATAATTATTCCTTTTTTTAATAAAATATTTTTTTAAAAAGAACATAAGTGATAAATATTTTAAACGCACATGCTATATATAATCCTAAATATCAGTAATATTAATATTTTATCATTTAATAAATTATAAAAAGAATAATTTGGTATACAAATCAATTATAAATTTATAGAAGAATTATATCTATAAAGTTAACATATTATATGAACATATGTTCATTTATAATACTGTTATTTTATGAAAATATATTTATGAATAATATAGCTTAAAATAACGCTTTATAGGCCATTATTAAATCGGCAAAAAGAGTAGTAATTGTAAAAAGAATTTTCAATAATTTGGGCTTTGTTTTTATAGCTATACTTCCTCCGATTCATGTTATAGTTTTATTTTAATGTTTTATCAATACTTCCATTTGGCAGCATATTATCTGGATGATACTGACCGTTTTCTTCCATTTTATATCTTATACAGCTTTCCCAGTCACCTTTGCAGTACAATTCAATCCATTTTCTATCCAGTATGCCTTGTTCGTAAAACCTTTTCATCGGACATACAGGGAACCATTTACAGTCCTCTTTAAAAGTGGAAATTTTATTAAAATTTTGTTTCATAATTTGCATAAAAGAAGGATTATAACATACAGATGAAGGATGCTGCAAAGGATAAATTTTTATGCTGTTACAAAAAACTAACTTCCCGGCAGGATAAGATGGTAAACTGTCTTCAGAACAATAATGACTGAAAATGTATTTTGTGGCATGATATCCCAGGGGAATTAAAAATTCAGGATTAACTATAGTTATCTCCTCTTCTAAATACAGGCTGCATAATTCAATTTCGCTTTGTTTGGGTTTACGGTTTTTGGGCAATTTACATTTTATTAAATTGGTCATATAAACTTCATCTCTGTTTATATGTACTTCCCTTAACAATTCGTCCATTACTTTTCCTGTCGGACCTATAAACATTTTGTTATACCTGTCTTCTACTTCCCCCGGTGCCTGAGCAATAAAAAATATTCTGGCATTTACATTCCCTTCACCACAAATTGTATGTATTCGTAATGAACTTAACTGACATTGGCTACATGTTTTTATGATCTCGTTTAAATTGTTTATTCTTTTCTTTTTATCAATCATGGTACTATCCTCATTATCAGATTATATATGTTACACAGAAGTAAAGTAACATGACAGGATCATACAGTTAATGTTTCATATAGACTTTACCCTGAATGATTTTATTTGCCGGACGTCCGTGGATCATTGCTTCCCGTGCAAATTGAACCCCGCAATTCGGGCATTTCAAATCGCCCCGGGTAAAATCTTCTTTTATTTGATCTTTATAACATTTTACCAAATGCCCTTCCCTTGCTTTATGGTATTTGTACAAAAGCACATGACAATTCGAACAATATATATTTTTTGTTTTGATAATGTTAATTTATTGTTTAACAGCCTCTTCAAACACCTTTAATTCATATTTTGTGCCCTCAGCAAAAGAGTATGCCATTTGTTCACGGGTAAAAGAATCAGCTTTTTGACCCAGGTTTTCGACTATTTGAATAAATTTTTCTGTATATAGCCTGTAATCTCCACCGGAATAGGTATCTATCCATTTCCGGTATGGATTGTTTTCAACACTGTTTTTAAAAACATGTTCTCCTGTTTTGTAATATACCCAGAAACAGGGCAACAATGAAGTTGCCGCAACCGGATAGGATGAGTTAAAAGCATTGTCTATCAAAAAATCTGCATATGCTTTAAAACCCGGTGTTTTTTCTTTGGCTTCGTAAATATTGAACAGCCGCATATAATTATCATGCAATGCTCTTTCAATATCAAGGCCGTCTTTAGCCAATTGAAGAAAAAAATACATTTCATCCGGATTTGCTGCACGGGCAGCAATTACAGCCAGCGCCCTTGAATCATCAATAATATACAGGACATCCTGGGAAAGATAATTAGCGAACCATTCGTGAGGAAGTGTTCCGTCGGTTAAACGTTTTATGTAGCTGCAACCGATAATTTTATGATAAACAGGTTGAATGTTTTCCCACAATTGCCGCGTGAATTGTCCTGCAGATTCCATTATTCCCAGTATTTAAAAAAATGGTGGACAGGGCCATGCCCTTTGCCAAGGCTATATTTTGCCCCGTTAACAATAGCCTGGTCAATATATTTTTTTGCATTTTTTACGGCATCATCCAAAGGCAATCCATAGGCTAAAAATGAGGCGATGGCAGATGACAATGTACATCCGGTTCCGTGGGTATTTTTTGTAGATACCCTTTTTGATTTCAAAGTAAGAATATTATCATCTTCAACATTATATAATACATCAACCAATTCAATATCTGTCAGGTGACCGGCCTTTAACATAACAGAGACCTTCCCGTTGAGTGAAAGCTTTTTGGCTGCCTGTAGCAATTCATGCTGACTATTGATTTTTTGGCCAAGTAGTATTTCTGCTTCAGGAATGTTAGGTGTAATAACTCTTACAATTGGCATCAAAGTGTTTCTCAGCGTTTCAATGGCATCATCCTGTAACAGCTTGTCACCTGATGTGGCCACCATTACCGGATCGAGCACAAGATTGGTCAGATTATATTTCATAAGGGCGTTTGTTACGGTTTGAATAACTTCAGACGAATGCAGCATCCCTATTTTAACGGCATCTGCACCAATGTCATCAAGTACGGATGATATCTGTCCATCAATGGCTTCCGGTGGAACAGGGTACACATCGCTGACGCCAATAGTATTTTGAACGGTTATAGCCGTTATGGCCGACATGGCATAACAGCCACATGCAGAAATAGTTTTAATATCAGCCTGTATTCCTGCCCCGCCGCCAGAATCGCTGCCGGCTATGGTCAAAACCCTTTTATACTGTTTTTCCATGTTGGTCAACTATTAAAATGATTGAAACCATGTTGGTTTAAAAATACCTGTTTCCCGTTTTTTACCCAATTTATTCGGGTTTCTCCATCAACTATTTCACCAATAGGAAATAAATTTCTCCTGAAAGTTTTCAGAAATCTGTCATTAATCTTTTCAAAGCTACCGGATTTAATTGTACAAAGCAAAACATAATCTTCCCCGCCTGATGTTGCCAGTTTATCTATGTCCCATTTGTGCTTTTTAGCTGTTATTTTTAATACACCTGAAACAGGCAATTTATCAAGGTTAATAACAGCCGATTTTCCCGATGCCTTTAATATATGTGCCAAATCGGAAGAAATACCATCTGATACATCCATCATAGCATGAATTTCAGTTTGTTTTGCCAGCCATAATCCTTCTTCAACATGTGGTTCGGGTTGATGATGGCTTAAAATTAATTGACGATTATCTTGTGTTTCCGGTAAATTATTCAGCAAAACTTCTAGTCCGCCGGCCGAATCGCCCAGAAATCCCGTCACACATACAATATCATTGGTTTGTGCCATAGACCGTAAGCGGGCTTCTCCTTTTTTACATATACCAATTACACCAATATTAATCACGAGATATTTTTTCGATTTTGTTGTATCTCCGCCCAGCAACTGTACCTTGTACTTTTGAGAAAGCTTATGGTAACCTTTCATCACAGCTTCCAAATATTCGACTTCAGTTTCTGACGGAATACCTATGGAGAGATAAGACCCTGCCGGCTTTCCCCCCATAGCAGCAATATCGCTTAAATTAGCAGCCAGTGATTTATAACCCAATTGTTCGGGTGTAATACGGTTTTTTAAAAAATGTATATCTTCAATCAACATATCCGTTGTAACCACGTAATCTTCTTTATCACTGAATGGTATAATGGCACAGTCATCGCCTATTCCCAAATATCCGGGCAGTAGTAAATCTTTAAACATGCCTGAAACACGGTTGATAAAATTAAACTCTCCAATTTCCTTTATTTTCATCGAATATTACTTTAAAATCTGGTAAAAACCGGTTGAAGAAAACAAAAATAAATCATTGTTCTTTGTTTTTTTTGAACCTGTCAATTATAAGTCTTATCTCCATGGCAGCTTTCATCGGGTAATTTGCAGAAGAGATAGCAGATACTAAAGCCAAACCATGTGCCCCGGCATTTAATACATCTGCTGCATTTTGCGCGTTAATTCCACCTATTGCAACCATGGTATGCTTCGTAAATGCGGCTATTTCCCTTATACCTTCAAAGCCAAAAGCATGGACTAATTCAGGTTTGGTGCCAGTTACAAAAATCGGTGATAACCCGATATAATCCACATCCAGGTTATTTGCTTCCCTGGCCTGTTCTATAGTTTCAACCGAAAGCCCGATAATTTTGTGTTTCCCCAATATTTTTCGCGCTATGGCGTAAGGCATATCCTGCTGGCCAATATGCAAACCATCGGCATCAGCAGCCAGGGCTACATCAAGCCTGTCATTAATAATTAGAGGGACATTATAAGGAGAAAGCAGCATTTTTAAATGAACAGCGCGGTTTACAAAATCAAGGGTAGAAACATCCTTTTCTCTCAGTTGTACCATCGTTGCCCCTCCTTTAATGGCCTGTTCAACAATATACTCGATGGGACGGCCCATTGAAAGCCCCGGGTCGGTTACCAAATATAATGACGGGTCGAATTTTTTTTTCATTCTACATTTAAATAATTTTTAATATCAGTATCAGAAAGGGTATGCAAAGCATCGAGGAAATGCATTTGCATGGTACCCGGTCCTACAGATTTTTTTGCTGCCAGTTCGCCTGAGATCCCCATTATGGTCATAGCATGGGCCGAAGCCAAAAGATAATTTTTATTAACAGCTATAAAAGCGCCAATAAGGGCAGTAGCTGAGCATCCCATACCTGTTATCTTTCCCATGAGAGAAGCCCCGTTTTTTATTTTAATTACCGATTGACCATCGGTGATAAAATCCGTGGGGCCACTGATAACGACAACCGCACCTGTATCTTTTGCCAAAATTTTAGCTGAATCCAGGGCTGAATCGGAAGAAGTTGTACTATCAACCCCTTTTGTGGTTGCTTTTTCATTTACCAGGGCAATTATTTCAGAAGCATTTCCGCGAATTACTTCCGGGTTGCATTGTTTCGTAATTTCGATACTTGTTTTGGAGCGATAAGGGGTTGCACCTGCACCCACAGGGTCCAAAATTTTAGGGATGCCCTTTTCTTTTGCCATTTTGCCTGCCCTTAACATGGCCTCAACCCAATTTTTGCTGAGTGTGCCAATGTTAATAACAAGCGATGATGCAATTCTTACCATATCTTCAACTTCATCAATAGAGTGTGCCATAACAGGTGAAGCGCCAATTGCTAATAAAGCATTGGCCGTATTGTTCATTACAACATAATTGGTAATATTATGCACTAATGGTGATTGTGACCGGATTTTTTCCATGTCATTGATTACAGATTCATTTGTTATCATATTTTTTTGAGTAATTATATCTATACATAAATCCATCTAACTCAGCCTGAAGATCATCCTTTGTCAATGTTTTATGTTGACAAAGGATGCACTCTTCATTTAAGATTCTCCAAAACCTTTCTATTTTACCATTAGTTTGAGGTCTGTATGGTCTAGTATATATGTGTTTTATATTGAACATTTTAAGAGTTGTTTCAAAGAAGTGCGTTTCCTTAGCTTTTCGTGATGTAAATGCTGTAAATTCAGGTCCATTGTTTGTCATTACAACCTCTGGAAGTATCCCATGAATAGTAAACCATTTTAGTGCTTTTGAAGTTGCCATAGATACTTCCGCTGCTGCAGTTCTCTCGATTAATTCAACATGACATAAGCGTGTACAATCATCTATAAGTCCTAATAAATAGTGTTGTTTCCTATTTTCTAAGAGTGTTTTACCTAAGGAATATGTGTCCGCATGTATAAGTTCACCTGGGTACCTCTTCTCATATCTCTTAATTGCTTTTTTTCTTTTCTCATTTAAAGGATAGAGTTTTAATGTTCTATAAATTGTTGAAACAGATGGATGTACATTAAAGTGTCCCTCGATCAAATTGTAAATCTCAAATTCATTAGCATTCAGTCTACGGTGTATTTTTACAATAATTCTCTCCTCTTCTTTACTAAGTATTTTAAGCTGGCCTGGTTTCGGGCCCCGTTTCCTGGGTAAAAGAGCTTCCGGATCTTTACCAGCCTTTGACCATCTTTCATAATACTTACTTATATCCTTTCTGCTAACGCGGAAAGCCTCACACAACTCCTCAATAGTTTTGAAGTTAGGATCATTTTTCTGCTTAATCTTTTCATAATGCTCAACAACTAACAACCATTTATTTGTCATTAATTGTTTTTCTGTTTTTGTCATGGTAATAGTTTATAATGTAAATTTACAAACTGTTACCTTTATTGTGAAGAATTACACATGGGTAGCAAATATAAATTTCTTAAATCCAGTATATCTCATAATATACTTCAATCTAGTTAAACAGAATTTATCCAGCGTGACAATATCAACAGGTTCAGTTATATCGCTGTTATTCAATTCAATGCCGACACTTTCGATTTCTCTGATAAATAAAAACACATCGAACCCACTTTGGATTACCATTTTCTTATTGCACTTCAATAATCCAAGCACAAGCTGGTAATAACCGACACTCAAATTTTCTTTTAAGTTGTTATGCAGCTGAAGAAATGCTTTTCTCACTGAGTAAAAGAAAGAAATAAATGTCATGCCCTTGGAAAATCTTATCACTATCCATAAGTGAGATTATACTATCGCCTAATCAGTCAAATGATAATGTTCTTATAATAGTCTCATCATCTGGTTTTTACAATTAAATTTTTAATGTTGATTTTATTATTCTGCCAGATTAAATAATTGTTAGATAACAATAAATAAAACCTGATAATATTCTTACTTATATTTTGTTCCAGATTCTTTAATGTTTATCATAAAAGTTTCAATTATAATAAAAAACAGATTCATCAAATCCAATCTACAAACCAATACTTTTACTATGCTTAAATCCATAAAACAATTACTTGTCAAGGAGAATTATTCCATCTTGATATATTAGAATTGTAAGCTTCCCTTAATTTCGGTCCAATCAAAATTAGAGTTTTATAATTAAATATGTTTATCATAAACTTCTTTTGGAGTTAAATAATTTAATGCTTTATGTGGTCTGTTACAGTTATAAAAATCTTCCAGTTGTTTGCTCTATTAAACAGGGGGGGGCTGTTTTCTAATTTTTTGGGGAAGAATTGTTTGTGAAAATCGTTTTGATGATCTATTCAGATAGAAGAAGAACATAATTCTTTTATAATACAAATAGGATTTCCAATTAACAAGGGAACTGTTTTTCTATATTGAAGATATTGTTCCCCGAACTTTTCAATGCATTCCTTTTCCTCAATTAATAAAACAAAGAGAACAACCCACAACCACTGACTGAATGCAATAATAATAAATGAGAATGGATATGCTATCAATAAACCAAGAAATGTCATTATTAAACCAACACCCAAATGATGCGGATGTCTGGTACATTTATAAATGTCATGTGTAATAAGTTTTGTGGACCATCCCCAAAGCTCGCATTTACCATATTCCCGGATTAATTTACCTGACCTCTTCAAAAGGAAATGAGATAACAATATTCCGATTAATCCAATTATTCTGATATAGAATGGGAAATGATTCGTTTTAAAGATAACCATATCTAATAATAAACCCACAGCAACACTAATTGACGTGAGTGTAATCCAGATAAACAGTCTTTTCAGACATTTGCTGCATATTTTCATATCGAATATATTTCTTAAAGACAATGTAGAATAACTGGAGTATAAAAATCCGGAGTATAAAAATACTTAATAGTGAACAAAAAATTGTACTGTCTAATATCCAAATAATTCTCCTCTGAATAACTAAAATTGATTCCTCCTCTGTTTGGCAAATTAAATAAACGGACGATTATTGCTTTGATTAAACAATTTAACCAAAATTATCCTTCCATTTTATTTCTCTTTTAGCTGAAGACAAACACTGGGCATAATCGGCCTGTGATATTCCCTTTAATAGCAGTCTTTCACCTGCAAGCCTCAGCTGTTCTGCCGTAGCTTCTATTTGCTTTTCACTGTTTTTTACCTGCTCTTCAGCATACAATATTTGAAGATATGCATTCAATATGCTTAAGCTGATTGATTCCTTTGTGGTTTCAAGGGAATAGATACCGCTTTCAACATCGAGTTCGGCCTGTTTTATCTGATTTGTCAGCCGTGAAGCGTTAAAAACGGTTACTACTGAATTCAAAGAAATATTCGATCCGTTGCTTCCGGTAAGTCCTGACTCATTGCTTGCACTGCTTTTCGACCAGTTGAAATTATAGTTTGCAGAGGCGTTCACTGATGGGAATCGCTGTGCCTTTGCCTGTTCGGCATATATACTGTATTTCTGGTTTGCAAGTTCGCTCTTGCGGACAGTTATGTTCCGGGAATAAGCGTATTCAATACATTCACCCAAGGTCCAGATATTATCATCCTGGGCAAAAATAGTCCCGCCTGCCAAAAGAATTATACCTAATATTATAACTGCTCTTCTCATAACATCTTTATCATTTTTGTGATAAAAATATGGTGAGGAGGAGGTTTATAAAAATAAAATAGAAGTATCGGCGAATTATACCGATGAACTGCCAGTTTTTCCTGATCTGAGATAAATAATAATCCCCGGAAAGCTGAGCTGCAAATCCGGGGATTGCTTTATTCTTAATCTATGAAGGATTTGTGTTTTTTGGAAATAATTTTAACATACGCCAAAACAGTTTTATGAGAATATTATGTTTTATCTTAAAATGTTTATGTTAACTTGCCGGCAAGATGGGGTTATAGTATCGGACTATTTATATATATATCCGATTTAAAAACAATATGATTTATGGTTGTTCAATTTCTTGCCTTGGCAATAGAACTTATAGTTTTTTGCTGGTACTATTTTACGGCTATCAATTATTTAATGGTATTTTATTAGCAGACTAAATTTTTTGGTGGTATTTTTTGGCAGGTTTAATTAGTCGATCCTTATAAAATTAGCTTTTACAATAATTTAACTGGTTCCGGTATCCCCAGATCATTTTTTCAATAATTTCAATTAAGACATTAATAACAGATTCACGGATCTTCCGTAAAATCTTCATCATATTGAATGCTGCACCAGCTAAAAGCGTGTTAATCATGTCACCTTCTGTGCCTTTGAGATAATTTCTCAGCAATCTGTGGTCTTGTTTTATATGTCCTATAATTGGTTCAATAGATGCTCTCCTTCGGAACCTCTCTCTCTCTTTTCTTTTTTGGTAAGCAGTTTTCCCTTTACCCGAACCTGGTATTTTTATTTTGACACCCATAATGCTTTTCCGACCCTTGCAGCCTCGGTCAACCAACGCACTTTCAGGCAACCGTCCAAGGAGATCTTCAACCTGCTCAAGCTGTGGTTCTATAGCATGACCGTCATAAATGTTATCTTCAAAGGCCAGCGCTCCAACAACTATTCCACTATTTTTGGTAAGTGCAAAGCAGCTTTTATTACCGAACTCATATTTCTTGTGTTCTTTCCCTTTTGAGATGCATTTTACCTCAGGAGCATGGAAACTGTACAATTTATTTTTGTCATCCCTTTTCTGTCCAAGAACAAGAAGGTATAACCAGAGCTGCTCATCATAAAAGCCAAGCCTGTCAATGTCATCAAGTTTCCGCTCAACATCCCTGACCATTCGTCCGGCTATCGTCTTAAGCCTACGGGCTGCTGCGTTCGCCTTTTTCTTTCGTTTTGGATGTTCCCGGAACCGCTGATCGATCATTAGCTGTTTGACTATTCGTGTATATTGTTGCCTTAGCTTTATGTTTTCTTTTTCAGCTATTTTACGGCATCCTTCTATTATCTTCTTATGAAGCTTTGAATCAGTCGGGAATGTTATATTTTTCTCTTGTACAGTGGTGTCAATCAGGATCTCTTTTTCATTAACTTCTTTGGAGTCAAACAGACTTATGCTGAGCTTTAATATCTTTTGGGCTCCCTCTTCTCCAATACGCTTTCGAAAATGCACAAAATCACTCGGATCATATGGCTGTTCATATTGAAAATATGTCTCACCGCAGAAGTATTGCCAATAAGGATTTTCAATCCATCGGGCTACGAAAGTCTCATCTCCAAGATTATACATCTGCTTCAGTAACATACTGCCAACCATTTTCTTTATTGGAACTGCCGGCCTTCCAAGTCCCGGATAATAAACAGAAAAATCTTTCTCAACTTTGTCCCAGTCAATTTTCTGTGAGAGAAGTACCAGTTCGTGCTTCATATTTATCACATTTACCAACGGTATGCGAAAAACATTCAGTTGCGGATTCTGTGGAATTTTTCCTTTCATTTTGCAAGGTTTTTATCGAATTTACTCATTACCTTGCAGATAATTAAAATATGTTATTAACATTACTCATTAGTAATCAACATATTAACGCTTTTTTAAGGATCGACTAATTATTTGATGGTGCTTATCTGAAATTTAAATCATAATAGTCGATTATTAGAATGATTGTATATTTTGAAATAAATCGCTCTCCTTTTCCAGGTAATGAACCCCTGAGAAAAAAGGTTTCTTAAAAGACATTCAGGCAATTTAATCCCTTTTAAGATCATTGTATTTTCCTGTATGTGTAAAATTTGTAATGGAAATGAAGAAAATAGAAATGGAAATAAAAAAACAGTTCGACATTTTACGTTTGATTCGGGATTGCAAATAGGATTCAATTCTATTATTAGTATTATGATTTACACAATCAAATGAGGAAAGGCACGTGAATATGATTTAGGTCCTTGATCCTTTTTATAATCTTCTCTTAAAAAATAACCTAAAGTCTTCCTTTTTTGTTTGTCCTTTGCACCAAGAGGTCGACCAAGCTTTTTACCACTTGCTTTATATTTTTCAATAGCATTCTCCCTACTAACATCAATTATATGTTTTCGGAAATGAAATAGAGTACTTAATGTCCGAAAAATAGGATCATTTTCACATTCTGTAAATTGTATTTCATCCGTGAAAGAATAGACCACAATGCCTGATTTGACCAATTCATATAGCTCTGGGACTAATTCATTTAAACTGTTTGCCCATTCATTGTAACTATATACTAGTAATCCATCAAACTTCTTTTTTCGTAGTTCCTGGAGTAACCAAAACTTAACAGGTCTGGTATTATACTGATTATTTTTCTCAAGATAAAATTCACTTTCACTTCCTCTGTTTTTTGCAAATTCTGACATCTCCAGAAATAGCTCCATATCAGATGCTTTACAATTGGTAGCTTTGGCATAAATTGCTATATAAGTAGGTTTCATTTTGTTAAAGTTTTTAATTATCTGTGTGCAAATATAGTAAAAAATTATACCTTTGCGTATAAATTATAGAAAGATGAAAGCACTTTTGAAATCAGAACTTAACCAGATCAAAGTAAAAAGGGCAGAACGCAATTATGTTGATACCCTCACTTTAGAGAAAAGGATTAAAGAGAGAGTGTATACAATAAAGGATCTTGGAGCAAATTACCGATGGCTTGATCACTGGCATTCAAAGGGGTTATTGTTAAGCAGTTACGATAAGCATAGATGGAAAAAATTCAATTTGATTGAATACGTTTGGGTAAAAATTACTATAAAAATAAAAGAATTTAATATGGGCTTGAATACTGTTGCCAGGGTAAAAGAAGCACTGGATTTTAATTTTAAAGGAAATGATATATTAAAAAATCCCGAATCAAATTTCAGTGATGTAATTTCCCAATTAGCACCTCCAGGTAAGTCACAAATTGTAAAAGAAATAATAAAAAACCCTGAGATAAAAAAGAATATAAAAGAAACACGATTCAATATGCTGGAAATAATCATAATGGATATACTTCAATTCGGTAACTGTTATTCAATATTTATAAATCCTGGGGGTGATATAATTCCTGTAAAATACTCTTATATCGAATTATTTTCAGATATCCCGGAATTTAAAAGCCTCATATACGGATCTTTTGTATCTATATCGATTACTGAAATTCTGCGGGATTTTATTATAGATAAGGAGCTAAATATTAAGAATAGACTTGCATTATTAACTGAGGAAGAAGTGAAAGTGTTAAAATCTATTAGACAAGATGATCTCAAATCAGTTATTATAAGATTTGACAAGAACAAGAAAATTAATTTATTAGAGGAGGTTAAGGAAAGTAAAGTAGACAAAGCTAAAAGATTAGCAGAACTCATCATGTCAAAAGGATACCAGGATATTACATTGAAAATTCAAAATGGAGACATAGTATATTGTGAAAATAAAAAGAAAACACTGATTCAGAACAAGGAATAAGACACTGGAAAAACCAGGTCTGGTGAGAAAAATCATTACTTACTGATAAAGCAGAAGTATTGAGATTTTCTGATTAAAATGTTAAAATTTGAAGAATGCAAAAAAATCTTACAAAGGAACGGTAAAAAGTACACAGATGAAGAGATAGAGAAAATCAAGGATTTCCTTTGGGAAATAGCTCAGATAGAAATAAAGAACATTGAAAAACTTGAAAGATATGAAAACAGCAGTATTAATGAGCAGGGTTAGCAGCGATGAACAGGCTAAAGGATATAGTCTTGGAGTCCAGGAAGAGACCCTCACACGGTATTGTGAAAAGAACAATATAAGTATTATTCAAAAGTTCCGGGAGGATTATTCAGCGAAGGACTTCAACAGACCTGAATTTACAAGATTCCTGGCATATGCCCGTAAACATAAGGGACATATTAATTACTTGCTTATAACTACATGGGACAGGTTTTCAAGAAACGTAGTTGATGCATACTTAATGATAAGATCTCTAAAAACCTTAGGGATTACTGTTCAGGCAATAGAACAAGAAGCAGACATGTCTGTTCCTGAGAATAAAGTACTGTTGGCTCTATATTTGGTACTCCCTGAGATTGATAATGACAGACGGTCGATTAAGATCAAGGGAGGAATGCAGGCAGCACTGAAACAGGGCAGATGGTGCATGAGAGCACCAAGAGGTTACAAGAATTCGAGAGATGCAAAAAATCGGCCCGTGATTGTCCCTGGTAGTGATGCAGTATATATTAAAAAAATGTTTGAAGGGATAGCCAAATGTAAAAGTCAGGTAGAGATAAGAAAAGAATTAAAAGAAGAAGGGTGTATAGTAAGTAAAAGTAATCTTTCAGCAATTCTTCACAATCCTGTATACGCTGGAAAAGTAAAGATAAAGTCTAATAATGAAGAACCTGAACATCTGATAGAAGGTGTTCATGAGGGTATTATCACTGAAGAGTTGTTTAATAAAGTCCAGAGGATTCTTAAAGATAACCTGACACTAAGAAATAAACCAAAATACACTTCTTTGAGGCCTGAACTCTTTCTCAGAGGAAACCTGATATGTACAGTTTGTGGACAAAAACTTACAGGGAGTCCCTCAAGAGGTAAATATGGAACAAGGTACTTTTATTATCACTGTAATCATTGCGGTAAAGAAAGATACAGGGCTGATAAGCTAAATGAGACAGTGAATAATATTTTATCAGATTTTAAATTTACAGCTGAAGCTGAAGAGGTTTATAGAAAAATGGTTGACTTAATAATGAAGGGAACTGATGAAGACAGGGATAAACAGATATCTAAGTTTGAAAAAGACCTTGAAAAGCAGAAACAAAAACTTATGAGAGTACAAGATCTTTATATTGAAGGAGGCTTATCAAAAGAAGATTATAACTCAGTGCGTAACAGGTATTTTGCAGAACAGAATTTGGTAAAACAGAAATTGGATGAAATCAGAAACATAGGTAAGGGCTTAAAGAAGTCATTGGAGAAAGGTGTAGGAGTTCTTTCTAACATTGGGAGCATGTTTAAAAATGCTGATCTTTCAGATAAAAGAAGAATAGTAAGTTCGATATTCCCTGAAAACCTCTATTTTGACGGGGAAAAATGTCGAACATCAAGAATTAATGAAGTCCTTCGACTTATCTTGCTGATTGACAACGGAAACCGGGAACAAGAAAACGGACAAATCTCAAAATTTTTAGATGTGTCCGCTAAGGTGGAGATTAGGGGAATCGAACCCCTGACCTTTTGACTGCCAGTCAAATGCTCTAGCCAACTGAGCTAAACCCCCAAAACTAAGGAACATTCAAAAAATACGTCAAGCGTACCAACCGAGCCCTGCCTGCCGGCAGGCAGGTAACCCCCCGGATCTGATATCGCAAATGTAAAGAAAAAATTAAATAATATTTAACATATGCTGCTATTGTTAAGTTTTGTCTGTATGACACTATTTTGTAATTTTGCAAGTCATAAAAAAATAATAGAGAACCTTTTTCAGCGCTCCGGGTTAAAGCTTAAAATGGCATTATTATTGATTTTATAGTAAAACCGGAATAAAAGACGTCTTATATAATATTGTGATAAAGAAAAGCAACATACCCGATTTTGATGACCTCATCTTTGAATCACGCAACAAGGAGTATGGCGCTTACCAGTTACGTAAAAAATATAAGTCATTTGTAATTATAGGAACCATAATAAGCTCATTGATAGGATTCACCGTGGTTGTGATGCCTTTTATTATGAGACCTCCTTCAGACCATATAATAGCTGGAGGAGGCAGGTTTGTGCAGGTACAGATGGATGCCCTTGAACCACCCCCGGAGGAATTCTATGTTCCTCCAGCCCCACCGCCGCCACAGGAATCACAAAAAGTCCAGGAAATAGTCAAGTATGTTCCGCCGGAGGTGGTCGATACGGTTATAAGCATTGACATAACTCTTGCTGCCACCGATGAAATACTGGCTCATTCTGAGGAACCTGCAGCCGAAGTTAACCGATCAATGGGATATGGCAGTGATATACTTGAGGGAGAGGGTGGTTACGGATCAGATGAACCATTCTTCGTGGTTGAAGTAATGCCGACATTCAAAGGAGGGGATATAAACAAATTCCGCGAGTATATACGGAAACGAACCAACTATCCTCAGGAAGCACTGGAAAAAAAGGTCCAGGGCAGAGTCCTTCTAACATTTATTATTGAGCCTGACGGATCAGTAAGCAATGTTACGGTAGTAAAAGGTGTCGACCCCCTTATCGATAATGAGGCATTAAAAGCAATCCGGGGATCACCTGACTGGAGTCCGGGATTACAGCGGGGACAACCGGTAAGGGTGAGGTATTCAATGTGGCTCAGCTTTATCATTTAAAGTCTTTTTATATACCAAGAAATTAACAAATTGTTATTTCAATGTATTTCTTATCTTTAACAAGAGTTATTAAATGAACGACGTATGAAAAAAGCAATTGGTTTATTAATTACATTAACGATAATTCTGTCAGGCTGCGGATCTTCAAAGAAACAACTTCAGAGAGGTAATTATGATGCAGCAATAGCTACAGCAGTGAAAGACCTGCGCAAAGATTCTGATGATGAAAAGCAAATAGATATCCTGGAACGATCATTCAGGGTGGTTAACGAACAGGATAACGAAAGAATAAGGTTCCTCAAGATGGAAGGAAGACCCCAGAACTGGGATGAGATATACCTTATTTATAAAAGGATGAGCGACAGACAGTCACTTATCCGCACTGTTATGCCCCTGAACATCGGGAACAGACAGGTTGAGTTTCCTTATGTTGATTACATGCCCGAAATGATAAATGCAAAACGGGAATCTGCTGATTACTATTACAACCACGGCATTGAACTGATGAATAGCGGGCTGAAAGATTCATACAGACAGGCATATTTTGAATTCCTGAGGGCTAAAGAATATGTCGGGGATTATGAAGGTATTGATAATAAAATTATTGAAGCAAAATACCTGGGAATGAGCAGGGTATTTGTATCATTGCAGAACACGACAATGATAGTATTTCCCAAAGAGTTTGAAGAGGATCTCCTTACAGTCGATCTTCAGGCCCTTAACAATGAATGGGTGGAGTTTCACATTACGAATCTTGATGAGAACGTTGACTACGACTATTTTATCAATGTGAATGTGAGAAATATAGCAGTAAGCCCTGACAACACTGAAGAGA
>Ga0307430_1000176_pt1 | contig 64191 bp, 58 predicted proteins | sample SalMarWE160130MG_FD_202159 | JGI IMG/M metagenome (GOLD analysis project Ga0307430, IMG submission 202159) | Salt marsh sediment microbial communities from the Plum Island Ecosystem LTER, Massachusetts, United States - WE1603-130 | ecosystem: Environmental > Aquatic > Marine > Intertidal zone >... | reverse complement strand
TCTCCCTCTGCATAGTGAACTCCAAGGAGAAAAAAGATCCACAAAGGAAGAAATAAACTCGGGCGAAGCAACATAAAATAATCCATCAGGAGGAATTATAAATAACAAAAACTAAAAGTCAAGGCAATTTGAACCCACCACCCACCATTTTTTAACCACAGAGGACACAGAGAACACAGAGAAAAAACAAAAAGAATATATTTTAGTTTATTTAAAACCCAACCCACATCCCCAATTAATTGGCCACAGATGAACACAGATTTACACGGATTACCCACCCCGACCGATTTTTTTGTTTTAACTATGAACCGATTTACAAGGACTTTCTCATTGGTTTTTCAATTCTTGAAATTTTTAAATTAGCGTGTTATAAGGAGGCTGTGTTTCGGGGGAAGCCCTCTCGGAGGGCGAGCGGGCATGGTTCCTTAGAATGCTCGCATTCTAAGGAGAGTGAGCCCGAGAGCGGGAGTGGTGATTTCCTCGCCGGGGAAATCAACCACGGCTTTTTGAGGGATTCAGGCTCCGACTTTAAAAAAATGGGGGGGTTGAAAATTTAAGGCCTTGACAAATTTCATCTGTTTGTAATACTAATTTCAATCAACAGAAAATGGAAGAAGAAAACAAAACACCTTTATACAATAAACATCTGGAATCAAATGCCACTTTGGTAAACTTTGCCAATTATAAAATGCCCATGCAATATACATCTATATTCGAAGAAGCAAAAGCTGTACGAAATCTTGCAGGCATATTTGACACTTCTCATATGGGAGAGATTGAGGTAACCGGTAGCAACTCAATAGAATTCATCAATCACCTTGTAACCAGCGACATATCAAAGCTCAAGAAATTCCAGGCAAAGTATACTACAATGCTTTATGAAAACGGAGGAATAATAGACGATCTTCTCGTGTATAATCTTCCGGGAAAATATTTAATAGTAGTTAATGCGTCAAACCAGGAAAAAGATTTTAACTGGATACAACAACATAAAAGCGGTAAAGTAGAAATACAAAATAAAAGCAAAAAATATTTTCAAATCGCAGTACAGGGTCCAAACTCGGAAAAAATTATACGAAGAATTACAAAAGAGGACCCATCGAATTTAAGCTTTTACCACGCGAAAGCAGAAATTATAGCAAACACACAAGTTTTGCTTTCAAGAACCGGCTATACGGGAGAAGACGGATTCGAAGTATACGGAAAAAGCAAAGACGCAGAAGAAATATGGGATAAAATTATGCAAGCGGGAAAAGGAGAAGGCATTTCCCCCTGTGGTCTGGGCGCAAGAGACCTCTTACGTCTGGAAATGGGTTACTGTCTGTACGGCAACGATATAACAAAAGAAACAACCCCCTTAGAGGCAAACCTCTCCTGGATTGTCTCCCTGGATAAAGAAAATTTTATCGGTAAAGATATTTTAATCAGACAAAAAAAAGAAGGTACAAGCAGAAAACTTGTGGGAATTTTAGTGCCCGGAAAAAGAATACCAAGACATGGTTATAAAATTTTGCTAAAAGGAGAAAAAATTGGCACAATAACAAGCGGGAATTATTCTCCGAATATAGGCTCTTCGATTGCAATGGGTTACATAAATAAGCCATTCGAAAAAGAAGGAACAAAGGTGGAAATCGAAATGAGAAATTCACTTGTAGAAGGAGAAATCACAAAATTTCCATTCTGGAAGCATGGAACAATAAAAAGAAAAAAACCACACAACACACTAAAATGAAAAACATTAACCACAAAAGACACAGAGAGATTAATTTTAATAAAAATATTAACCACAGAGAACACAGAGAAAAACTAAAAAAGAAATCGCCACGGATTAACACGGATAGACAGAGATTTAAAATATTTATTTTGTTGTTTAAAAATAAAAAATATTGGGCGAGGCTAGGTAATCTTGTGCAAATCTGCCTGCCCCGCTTGCCCCATAAGGAAGTTTACCCTGTGAAATGCGAAGCGATATTTAACAGGGAACGACTGTACCAGGGTGAAATCTCGTGGTTTCTATTTGGGGTGTGGTGTGGGCTCTGTGGTTTAAATTTTAAAAAAAGGAGGAGAAATGGAAGTAAAAATACCAAAGGATCTTTTGTATACTGAAGACCATGAATGGGCAAGAAAGGAAAACGGCAAAATTACAGAAGGGATAACAGATTTCGCGCAATCCGAACTCCAGGATATTGTATTTGTGGAATTACCCGAAGTAGGACAAGAAGTAATACAAGGGGACTCCATTGCTACAATTGAAGCCGTCAAAACAGTAACCGACCTTTATGCAGCCGTTTCCGGCGAAATCGTAAAGGTTAATAAATTACTGGAATCAAAACCTGAACTTATAAATAAGGATCCCTATGATGAAGGATGGCTAGTAAAAATTAAAATATCGGAGCCTGCAGAATTGGAAACTCTGCTTGATTCTTCAGAATACAAAAAAATATTAGAAGAAGAATGAATTTTATCCCTATAAACGAAAAACAGCGGGCAGAAATGCTCCAAACTATAGGTAAGGGCATAGAAGATTTGCTTTCCGCAATCCCTAAAGAGCTAAGACTAAAAAAACCTTTAGATCTCCCCCCTGCTGTTTCCGAAATGGAAATCAAAAAGGAAATATCTGACCTCGCGAAACTCAATAAAGATTTGATTGTTTTTGCCGGAGGCGGAGTGTACGATCACTATATACCATCAGCCATAAAACACTTAACAAGTAGAGCCGAGTTTTATACCGCTTACACTCCATATCAAGGGGAAGTTTCTCAAGGTACTCTTCAGTCAACCTACGAGTATCAATCGATGATTTGTGAATTAACCGGTATGGAAGTCTCAAACGCTTCAATATATGACGGAGCAACATCCCTTGCGGAAGCTATATTTATGGCTCTTTCAATAAATAATAAAAGACACAAAGTGATCATTTCCGAAGGAATTAACCCTTATTATCGAAAGGTAATAAACACATATCTCGGAAAAACTTATCCACTTGAAGTGCTCAACCTTAAGGACGGCATCACCAACGCGGAACAAGTTAGTAAGATTAACGAGGAAACCGCATGTATAGCAATTCAACATCCTAATTTTCTCGGGAATCTTGAGGAAGTAGAAAAATTTGTAAAAACCGCCCATAAACATAGTGTTATTGTAATATTAAACTTCGACCCGATATCTCTCGGCTTACTAAAAACACCCGGCGAATATAATGTTGATATCGCAACAGCAGAGGGACAGAGTCTGGGCATCCCGATGAGCCTTGGAGGACCACATCTCGGTATATTTACCTCAATGAGAAAATATATAAGAAAGATGCCGGGAAGAATTATAGGAAAAACCGTTGATGATAGGGGAAGGGAAGGCTATGTGATGGTACTGCAGACCCGGGAACAACACATAAGAAGAGAAAACGCCACATCAAACATCTGCACAAACCAGCAACTCTGCGCCCTTATGGCAGGAATCTACATCGCACTTCACGGATATGAAGGAATAAGAGAGATAGCAAATAAAACGACGCAGAAAGCGCATTATCTTGCGGAACGGCTTCAAAAAGCCGGTCTTAAACTCCCTTATAAGAAACAAAACTTTTTTAGAGAATTCGTTGTCGAAATACCCACGGGTGCGAAAAAAGCAATAAAAAAAGGTGTTAAAAACGGGTATCTTGCCGGTATTGATCTTGGAAAATTCAAAAAAGAATGGAAAAACCATCTTCTCGTTTCCGTAACGGAAAAAAGGACGAAAGAGGATATGGATGAACTCGCCCGAATCCTTTCACCTAAATCATAATATCACCGCAGAGACACAGAGTTCACAAAGAAAAAAATAGAAATTACACAACGCCACTCTTTCTAAATTTACATTTGTTTTAAAAAAACTATTATTCTCTTTATATAAAAAAATGAAGATGTGAGGGGCTCTGCGCACTCTGCGCCTTTGCGGTAAACAATTCATTATAAAGGGTCTTGACATTCACTTGTTTTCCGCTACCATAAATACATGAAGAAAATAGGGATTGTAACGTCCGGAGGGGACGCACCCGGGATGAATACGGCAATCGGAACTATACTAAGGCTTTGCAGAAACGAAAACGGCAAACTCGTCGGTATTAACGATGGATACAGCGGCCTTATAAAAAAAGATTATTTCGATTTTTCGAATACCCGCTCCGACACGCTTATGGGTATAAGTGGTACAATACTTCATTCGGCAAGAATGCCCTCATTTAAAGAAGAAAAAGTCGTAAGAGAAGCGGCGGAAAACCTTCAAAAAGAAAAAATAGAAGGATTAATAGTTATAGGAGGCGACGGCTCTTTCAAAGGCGCAATGTCTCTTAATAAACACTCCGGAATACCGGTTGTCGGCATTCCCGCATCAATAGACAATGATATCTACGGGACGGATGAAACAATAGGATTCGATACAGCCTGTAATACTGCTCTTGAAGCAATTAATAAAATAAAAGATACGGCAATATCATTCGAACGCATTTTTGTAGTCGAAGTAATGGGTAAAAAAAGAGGCTTTCTTGCACTTGAGGTTGGCATAGTTTCGGGCGCAGACGCAATACTCATTCCCGAGGTAGAATCACCTATAATGGAAATGATCGAAGGTCTAAAGAAAGAAAGGAAGAAAGGCCAAACCGACGCAATAATAGTAATGGCAGAAGGCATTACCGGAAGGGACAAAATAACTTCTATAATAGAAGAAAAAACTAAGTGCTCTACAAGAAAATCGGCTCTCGGCTATATACAAAGAGGCGGTTCACCAACAAGAAGAAGCAGAATGTTAGCGGTCGAGTTTGCCAGTCACGCTTACGAATTAATAAAAACTTCTCCCGAAAAACCCACAATGGTTGGTCTTGACGGCGAAAAAATCATAACAATGGACCTTGAACAATCTGTAGCAGGTTATAAAGAAATAGACTTCGAAAGATACAAACTTCACAGACTTTTGTCGAATATATACTAGAAACAAAGTTTCAGTAAATCAGTTAATTGGTTGATTTGCTAAGTGGTTAATTAGTAACAAAAAAACAAAATAAAAAATCTTGTGTAAATCTGTGAAATCTCGTGGTTTCTTTTTATACAATTCAAATAAAAACTCAGAACTCAAAAGTTTGCTTTATCTGAAGCTCAACTTCACCAGCTTCTTCTTCCATACCCCTCTCCCTGTAATCTTTCCTAAGTATTTCGTACAAGTTTCTGTCTTTAGGATTCAATTCAATTGCCTCCAAAAGGAATGATTCGGCAGTTTCTGCGGCATCCTCATTATATATATTTTTTTTATGCCTTTTAAAAAACTCATATTTTCTAAATGGTAATTCCCAATCGATCGGGTTGCTTTCAGAAGCCCTTGAATGCAGGTAAAAAGCAAAAGACAGATAACTAAGCGATCCGGTTTCATAGAACATCTGCTCATTTGCTGTGGCAAGAGATGTAGAATAACCGGGGAGGGGCCATAATGCCTCTGCCAAAGAAAGATGATACATAGCTTTTTTGTATTCTTGACCATCAAACTCCGTTTTCCCCTTCTTTGCTAAAAAATAAACAGATAAGGGTACCAGATAAATAAGTGATGACAAAACGAATATAAACTTAACCGGCAAGCAAAAATTGACCTTATACTCTTCTACTGAATCGTCCGCCGTAAAAAGAAGAACAATGAAAATAAGAAAATTTGCAGGAAGGTATAAAACGTTATCGAAAATGGAATGAATAAAAACAACCGTTATTAAAATCCGCTCAATTTTCCCGAATTTCTTGAAATTCATGAAAAATACAACGAACAAATACAAATAAGATAATAACAAGATTGCCCCGCCTTCCGCAAAATACTGCAGGAATTCATTATGCGCAATCTTAGCCTTCATTGAATATTTTCCTTCAACCGGAAAATTATAACGGAGGGAGGCCTTTTCAAAACTCCGCAGCCCCCAACCGGTAATAGGTCTATCGAGTCCGGTCTTTATAGCCTGTTTCCAGATATTAGGACGTTGAAGAGAATACACCCAGGCTTTTCCTGTTACCCTTTTTTTAATAGGATTCGGGATCAAAAGGACAAGACCGAGTACAACCGGAGCAATAAGCGAGAAAATCTTCCTTTTAAAAAGAAGCGCCGGTAAAATAAGGATTAAAACGAGCACGATTCTTGAGGCTGTAAGAAGTGAAAATATAAAAAACAAGAACATCAAGGAGTATTTTATAATCTTATTTCCCAACTTAAAGCTGTACAGGAATCCAAAAACAAGAGGCAACACAAAAAAATTTGCGTATTCGTATGTACCGCTAACCCGCGGTGATCCAATTTGAAAAAAACATACAATAAGCTCGATTAAACAAAATACAAATACACCGAAAAGCAGCAATTTCTTATCCGGTTTAATTAAAAGTAACGACACAAAGAAAATCAGATAAGCAAAATACTCTGAAAAACCCTCCATTGAAGATAAAAAAGCAGGAGAAAACAAGGTTACAATAAATGATGCACCCGTAAAAATCGTTAGAGGTAAAAGAAATTTGTTTTTCTCGATACTATTCTCTCTATTTAAAATTAAGAAAACAGATAAAAGAATAACCATGTACAGACCCATTAAATTGACTGCCAATATCGAAGATCCGCCTTTAAAAATACCGGTTGCGAATAAGGGAATTAGACAAACAATAATTTTAATCCACTTTTTCATACGGCAGAAACCAAATCCATCATCTTTTCGGCAATTTTTTCTTGTGAAAAGTCTTTTTTTAACCTTTCATATCCGCATATTGCTATTTTTTTGCGTAAATCGGGATCATTATATAACTCAACAATCCCTTCTGCGATTTCTTTTTCATTACCCGGCTCGACCATATATAATTCTTTCTTGTTGGTGAAGATTCTACAAACCGCTTTTGATTTTTCCGTTATAACGGGCTTACCATAGGACAGTGCCTCAAAAACCTTATTGCCTATTGATCTGTTCGCCCTTTTACCCGTACCGAAAAAACCAAGAACTACGTCCGAATTTATAATTTCTTCCCTTAGCTTCTCAGCCGGCAAATAACCCGTAAAAACAACGTTAGAAAGGCTTAAATCCCTGCTCAAATCCATCATCTCCTTCCAATAATTTCCAGCCCCGACCAATTTAAAAGATACTCTCTCGTTACATTTTAGAATAAGCTTAGCCGCACGTATTATGCATTCAACACCGTGCTGCGGATGAAATGCTCCCCAATAAAGAACTTTGAGACTATCCTTTTTTTTCTTAAAAGATTCAAGGTGAAATTTTTCTACTATTCCGCCAACAGACAACACTGAAATCTTTTCCGGTTTTATAGAAAAAAGCCTGCAAAAATACTGTTTAAATTCCTCTGTGGGTGCGAGAATATGATCGGGCAATTTATAAGCCAATTTTTCATAAAGAAAGAATATTTTTGCTTTCAACGAAGATGGTGACATTAATTTTCTTTCTTCCGCTATAGTAGAATAAATCGAAATTATAGGATCAAAAACCAATTTCTTTCCGTATATTCTTGATAAAAAATAAGCCGGAAATACAGCCTCCCTACAACCCCAAACGACTAAATGGGTAAAATCCTTCTTAATATTTAAAAATTTCTTAATCGGAAAGAAATTAACAAATATAAAATTCTTGAGATAAGACCCATAGTTCTTATTTACCCCACACTCATAAAAATCAATCTTCTTCGCTCTAAATCCTTCTGTTATGACTTTATGTCTGTTATAAAGGGGATCATAAATACCAAAAAAACATACTTTTACTTTTTTGTTCATTATTTTAACAAATCGGCATACAATTTTAAATATTTTTCTCCGATAATCTCATAAGTATAATTCTTAAGAACTTTCTCTCTGGCATTTTTACTTAAACGGCTCAATCTGCTTTTATCTTCCAAAATCCACTTGATCCCCCTTGCAATATCCTCGGATGATTTATAGTCAGCAAGGTAACCATTTCTCTTATGCGTAAGCATATCAGGTATTCCTCCAACATTAAAACCAACTACAGGAGTCCCACACGCAAGTGACTCAATAACGGTATTGGGGAGATTATCTTCTATCGAAGGAAGAACGAATATATCCGCAGCATTGTAGCATAAATCAATAGTAAAATCATCATGCAAAGCCCCTAAAAAATGAGTCTTAAAGGGTATATTCTCAATTTTCTCAGAGCGAGGAATACCAAAAACCAAAAGCTCAATTTTTTCGCTCAACTCCGGAAATTTATGACTAATAATAAGCAGCGCTTCTATTAAATAATTAACACCTTTCCTCTTAATATCAGCCTTACTCGACATGCCAAACGAAACCAGGTACTTATCATCAGAAATATTAAGAATCTCGCATGCTTTTTCCTTTTCAATGGGCTTAAAAATTTCAATATCTATCGAATAGGGTATAACTTCAATTTTACAATCCTTAAATAAAGCGCTATTTTTCGCGCAATCTGCAAGCCAATTACTTGGAGCTACAATTGTTGAATTTAATTTTTTATAGCCTCTTAACTTTTTAGATAAAATTTTCCAGGACAAATCTCTGAACTTACTTGAACCCAAAACAGGGCATTCTCCGCATCTCTCCTCATATCTCCTGCAACCATCGCTATAATGGCATCCCCCTGTAAAAGCCCACATATCGTGTAAAGTCCAAACAATCGGCTTATTCAATTTACCAATCTGTTTAATGCTTTTCAATGAAAGAAAGCATCTATTTATCCAGTGAAAATTTATTATATCGGCATCCCTGACAATGTTTTCTCTTGCCACATCTATGCCTTTAGAGGCAATAGAAAAAATCTTCTTTTCTCTGTTTCTATATTTATTTAAGATTTGCTTCTCATAACGAGATCTTACTTTTTTTAAAAACTTACCAACCCACTTGTCAGACACTACTTTTACATCCAAATCAGGGTTAAATTCCCTCGACACAAACATCCGTGAATCAAGGCCAACCTCCTTCAAAGATTTATGAATCCTGTAGGCAGCTCGCCCACTTCCTCCATGAATATTTGATGAATTAAGATGCGCTATCCTCATTCTCCACTCCGGCGATTTTTGACTTAATCGCTTTCAAAAACCTATAGACTCTTATAAATTTAATCATCCGGATAATTTTCAGCCTAATTTCTTTTTTCACAGAAGGAACATAAAAACTGCGGTATCTTTTAACTATCTTATCGTTTACAATTACTTCGTCAGGAAACATTAAATTTTCAGAGTCTCCCTTATATAAATCTACATCAAACTTATTGGTGATTTTTGAGTGAAGACCCGAGCCATCAAATCCTATATTATTTATCCTGGAATGCACAGGATTTATACAAAAACCATTATTCTCAATAATATTTAAAGCGCGAAATACAGCCCATGAATCGACCTCACCTTTAATTTGCTTTTCTAACATCGGAATTAGATCCTTCCCAGCCAGAAAGACTCTTCTCTTAAAATCTCTTGATTTGTCTATTTTAGTCAGTAAATTATTATTTCTTTCAAAAAATTTCCATGCTTTCTTCCAAGTACCCCAACCTGTCGAACAGAATCTATAAGAAAAATAAATGTCAAATTTATAATTTTCGGGAATCCTGATAGGTGGTGAATACCCACTAATACTCATTATTCTGCCGTAATCCTCATATCTATTCAAACATTTCTCCATAAAAGAGATACAATCTTCCGAAGGAACACAATCATCTTCAAGGACTATTACTCTGTCATGTTTGTTTAGAATATAATCTACACCGTCAATTATTGAATGGGCAAGCCCTTTATTGTGGAAACTTACATGAACCTCTGTTTCACACCACTCGATCTCTTTAATTAGATTTCTGACTTCTTTAACTTCTTCTGAATCCTTTTCGTTTTTTGAACCATCGGAAAAGATATACAAGTTGGATATATTATTCGTCTTAAGACCTTCGAGTACTTTTCGCGTGTGATCGGGTCTATTGTAAACAAATAACGCAATCCCGGTTTTATTACACATCTTAGAATATAGATAATAAATTCTTAGAGTCAAGCTCTACTTGACTTAACAATCAATCTGGTTACCTTATATATTAAAAAATTGATACTTGGTTATTCGTTCGATTATCAAGTAATAATTTCAAACGTATGATAAATTATGAGAAACATCATTCGAGAGATTAAAAAACTTATCAAATCAATACTTGGTATAGAGTTCTACCCAAAGATTAATTATCATTGCCACAAAGAGAGATTCGGCTCCGAATACGGAGGCTGGGATATTGCTGATGCGTTTTTTAATAAGGATTCCATCGTCTATTCGTTCGGAGTGGGAGAAGATGCTTCTTTCGATATAGCTCTGATAGAAAAATATGGCCTTTCTATTCACGCATTCGATCCAACGCCAAAATCTATAGAATGGATTATGCGGCAAAACTTCCCTCCAAATTTTATCTTACATAAGTACGGCATTGCAAATTTAGACGGGAACGTTTCATTCAATCCTCCAGAGAACCCTGATCACGTTTCACACACAATTCTTGATAGACCTGAAACGCAAAGTAGAGCAATTACAGTCCCGGTAAAAAGATTGTCAACAATTATGAGAGAACTCGGGCATAATTATATTGACGTTCTTAAAATGGATATTGAAGGTGCAGAGTACAGAGTAATCGAAGACATGAAACAGTCAAACATTCGCCCCAAACAGATTCTTGTCGAATTTCATCATAGATTTCCAAGCGTTAACGTAAGATGCACAAAAAAAGCGTATGCTACACTTAAAAAAATGGGGTATGGTTTATTTTCCGTTTCAACTAAAGGCAAGGATTCTTGCTTTATACTGAAATAACCTTAACAAGGTTATATAACCAAACCATTATTTAACAATTTATCAGGTTTATGCCGACGTTGTAAAAGTAATTTAAAAATTGCCAGAGAAAACAATCCCCAAGAATAAAGTCTTCTATCTATTGATATTAAACGTTCTAACTTAACCTAAAATTCTGCTCACAATTTTTCCTAAAAAGTAAAACCGACAAAGAATATTTTCGAAAACAAAATTTTCAAAGTAAACGTATTTGTCTCTATCACGGAAAAAAAATCCATAAAAAAACAAATAAACTATTTCAACAACAATAGAAAACAACAAAAAAAGACTCTTCAATCTTAAATACTTTTCTCTTCCAAAAATACTTGAAGAATGGACACCAGCAATAAACCTGTTTTTAATTCCGAATAAGAGATTCATACTTATATTCTTAACTCTATGCATTACTTTTAATTCCGGATTATAATATATTCTAACATCTTTAACTTTCTTACGGGCTTCTATCATTAATCCTGTTTCTTCCCCATATCTCAATTCATCCCCCCTCATACCCAGGTCAGGGTTAAACTTACCTAATTCTGTTAAAAATGCTTTCTTAATGATAAAATTGGAACCGGAAAGATATTCTCCTCCTATTAAAAATCTTTTGGTTTCACCGTTACTACGGATTTCATATTCGTCTTTGAACCACAACGGTTTCTTAGATAAATAATAAGGGTATATAGGACCACCCAAAATATGCGGTTTGATTTTATCTGTTGTTTTTATTATACTTTTAACCCAATTCTCAGGAGCTTCTGCATCATCGTCTATATAAGCCAGATATTCACCTTTTGCATTCTCGCAACCGGCATTTCTTGCGTAACTAAGCCCCTGTCTCGTTTCCAGCACGTAACTTATCTTACATTTTAGAAATTTTTTAATAAAATTATCAACAATATTTTTTGTATTATCAGTTGAATTGTTGTCAACGACTATAATTTCGTACAGATTATTACTTAAATCTTGATTTACTAAACTCGATAAACAACTTTCAAGTAATCTTGATCTATTATATGTAGAAACAATTATCGATAATTTTATTTTCATTCAGTATTAAATACTAATTTATTATTTGTTTTCTCTCAGTCAAGTATAAAATAGTCCTATCGCCTATAAAATCTTTCACAGTAAAACCCAAAAAGCCAAATCCCACAAGGGTTAAATCATAATTTTTGTGAGAAAAAGTCATTAAAGGGATTGACTACAGGCTATTTTTTTTATATTGTTTAATATTAAGAAAGAAAAATGAATAAAATAATCAATAAAACAATGGAACGGTCTGATTTGCTAACAGCTGAAGCAGAACCTATTATACAAGCAATCAATAATTTGATTAAAACACTTTATTCTAAAAAATTATACATGACTTCCTGGTACGGAACTCTGCCAAAAAGTAAAAAGATAAAGCTTAACAGAGCTGGCTTAAAAAATCTTATCGAAATAATTATGAGAAAAAAGGAAAACAAAGAAGAAATCGGGATGAACAATAGAGGACCAGATTACATACCCCTTCCTAACTCTGCCGACGATGGTAGAATTCCATGGTATCTGTACTGGGAGATTTTTGGGGTTTTAAAAAATGGTCCTCAACTCAAAAACAATATGAAGGTTTTAGACGCCGGAGGAACATCTTCTTTGTTTACCTGCTATTTAAGCTCTCTGGGAGTCGAAGTACATTCTATAGATACAAATAAGAAACTAGTTTCAAATGGCAATAAGATCGCAAAGACAATGGGATGGAATATGTTCTCTTACGAAATGAACATGGGAAAATTGGACTTCAGAGATGAGTATTTCGATAATGCGTATTCAATTTGTGTTTTCGAACACTTAAATTATGAAATAAAACAATCTGCACTCTCAGAGATAAGTAGATGTCTTAAACCAAATGGGGTGCTTTCCATTACTTTTGATTATAGAAATCCCGCCCCGGCTATTTCCGGTTTTGGACCGGATATCGGTAAAGAAAATCAGCTTACAACTGAAGAAGATATTAAGCGTAACTTCCTATCAAACGAATATTTCGAGTTAGTCGGGAATCAGAATTTTTACAACAACGGAAAATCATACCTCGTTCATCCAAAATTTAATAACGCTCCTTATACTTTTGGCGCAATATTCTTAAAAAAAAGAAGTTAGATTGTTCCAAATAAATCCATTCTGTTTTTAGAAATCCAGATAAAACAACTATATCTTTTTATTTATGTTTCACTATAAGTTTAAGGAACGCTTTACCCGTTCTTCTTAGAATACGGAATAGGAAACCAAATGTAACTTTAAAAGGTTTCAACAATATTAATAGTAATAAAAACCATGTTTTTAAACGAAAAGGGTTCTCCTTTAAAAGCAATAAAAAAAACACAAAGAACTCCCTCAGATTATTTCTTTTAATCAGTATCTTTGCCCAAAAATCATACGACTTAATCATAACTACATCATTTCCAATTCCCTTCTCTATAAATAGTTCGCTTAATTCGATTTTTTGCCCTTCTTCTTTGGCTCTTTGGAGAATATCTTTCCCATGCGTTCTTCTTTCCTTCGCAAAATCAAGTGCAAGCGAAGCATACCCTTCTTGCTGAATCCTTTTTGTAGCTGAAATCGAATCCGGAACCAGACGCCACTTGTACAGAAATTCGGGTATATTTGCAGCTTCTGTAACTTCCTTAAAGCGAAGCCATAAATCATAGTCTTGACTTGATTTGAATTCTTCACGATACATCCCAACTTTCTCAATTAGAGCTCTTCTAAACATTACGGACCCATGAGCAAAAATGTTTCCTCTCATTAATTTTTCCGAAATTTCTTCATTTCTTTCAGAAACTCTGCTTTTGTATAGTATCTTACCTTTTCCATTTATTACACAACTGTAAGCCCCAACAAGACCAACATCTTTATTCTGTTCTAAAAAATCTACTTGTTTTTCGAGTCTTTCCGGCATAGAAATATCATCCGCATCCTGACGGGCGATATACTTACCTTTCGCCATTCTTAACCCTATATTTAAAGACTTTGTCAAGCCTATATTTTTTCTGTTTTTATGTATTCTAATTCTGGAATCATTATAACTTTTCAAAATCTCATATGTTTCATCCGTAGAACCGTCATTCATTATAAGAAATTCGAAATCCTTAAAAGTCTGATTCAAAATACTATCAACGGACTCACGAATATATTTAGCATCATTACAAACTGACATTAAGATGGTTATCTTTGGTTTCAACTTCACAGGTTCATCAAAATGGGTTAATTTTTTTTAATGAATTCTTAACAAAATTCGGGACAAATCTACACAAATATTTATGTAAACTTTTCCTCAATTTCTTTATCTTAACAAGACGCAACAATTTGCGATCGTAATTGGTTCTTTTTTTAAAATTATAATCGACAAATTCCCTACCATCTCTGTTATAAAAAAATCTTGCTTTTACGTCAAAACCCGGAAGATAAACAAGTCCTATCTCATCAATATATTCATAAAAATTATTTTCTAAAACATACTTGTATAGAGGACTATTGGGAATTCCTACAAAGATGTTAAAACTATACGAATACGGTTCTAATTTATTCATCAGTTTTACAGTAAGCAAATAATCTGCATAAGTTTCCCCGGGAATACCTGCAATTAAACTACAATATGTCCTTATTTTATATTTTTTGCATAGATTAACAGCTTTTTCTATTTGTTCTATGGTAATTCCCTTATTTAAGATATCCAAAACTCTCTGGCTGCCACTTTCAACTCCTAAATATACAGCTTTACATCCTGCATCCGCTATCAATCTTACCATTTTTTCGTCATTCAAACTGTCCACTCTGGTTTCGCAAGCCCAATATATATTAATTTTCCTATTAAGGATTTCTTCGCAAAAATTTGTTGTTCTTTGATGATTCATAGTGAAGTTGTCTTCTCTAAAATATATCGCCTTTGCCCCAAAAATTTTTTTTAGGTAACTAATCTCATCAATAATTCTATCAACACTAAAAGATGTGTATCTCTTACCCCAAATCGAACCTACGGAACAAAACGTACAATTAAAGGGACATCCTCTACTAGTGTTCATGGTAAATACGGGTTTTTCATCCAACCATGGGCAAGTATAATCATAAGGCAATTTTGAAAAAATATCCCAGGGTTGAAAAGGCAATATATCCAAATCTTCAATTCTTTTTCTCCTTATAATCCTCTTTTTCTCTTTGCCTTCTACTATATCTATGACCGCTCTTTCTCCCTCACCTTGAACTACAAAATCAACAAACTCAGGTATACTATCAAGAGCAACCGAAGTGTGCGGTCCTCCAACTATTATTTTCCCATTCCATTTCTTTTGCTGCCTAAGGTTTTCAATTTCATTAAACATTCTTAGAGTATCTCGATAGCATATAGTATTTGCATGAATCCCGATAAAATCAATTTTGTTTATTTTCAAGTAGCCTTTTTCAATAAAATTTGATGGGCTTAGGTAATTATCGATAAAAAATACCTTATGTCCTTTGTTTCTTAGCAAAGAGATAAGAAAACCTAAGCCTAAAGGCGGTCTTTTTTCTGTAGTAAAGAAAGGACTTCTTTCAGGTGCTGCGGATGTTGTCAATAATATATTCACTTCATTTCTCCCTTTTTATAACACCCTTCCTTTATATTTTGCAAAATTGCTCTATACTCCGGACCGTCAGGTCCTTTTGTCCTTTCCAAACGTATAATCCTAAAGTTATTATTAAGTATTTCTATTAATTCATGCTCCGGATACTCATATAAATGATATGGATTTCCTGTTGATTTACCATATTCATCAAGAACTGGACAGGTCATTATTAATAATCCGTCCACTCTGAGCACCCTTTTACTTTCTTTTATAAATCTTGTACCTATGTCTTTGGAAACATGCTCAAATCCCTCAAGACAAATTACAACATCGACTGAATCATCTTTTAAAGGAATAGATTGCATATCCCCAACATAAAACTTTCTATTTTTATTCTCATAATGCTTTTTAGCATAATCAATTGCCTCATCAGAAATATCAACACCAATTATAAAGGCAGTATTTCTCAATAAACTTGTCCCCCATCCCACACCACATGGAATATCTAAAATTCTTTTCCCTTTGCAATATTCGCTGCAAAAATTATATCTTTCGTATAATTTCCGCTTATATTTACTTTTAATTAGCCCAAACATTCTATCTTGAAATCCGGGATCTTCTGGGTGAGCTCTTTCTGCTATTTTAACACTCCTTATGTTTATAACTATTTATTTATTATCTTTTTCAACTTCGCGAATATTCCAATATCTTCAATCTTCTTGTATTCAAAACCATCTAATTCCTTAAAAATAGCATAAAATCTTTTGTCCCATGTATTTCTTTCGAGAGCTGCACGATAACCATTCTCTGCAATCTCTTTCCTCTGCTTCTCATTTTCTAAATAGTGCTTTATCTTATGTACAAGATCTTCCTTGTCTTCATAACAAATGATATCTTTCCCTATAGTAAAATAGTCTTCTAATCCATTAACATAATCCGTTAATAAAAAACCACCACACATAGGAACTTCGAATATTCGCCCTTTTATTTGTTTTATTTTCGGATCCAATGAACTTGCACTAATATTTATATTAATCTTACTATTACCAAATACAGATATAACTTTCTCAAAAGGCACATAAATGCCCCAACCTCTGCCGAATATGTCTATAGAAATATTGTTTTCACGTAAATATTCTAAAATCTTTTCCCTGGGACCATATTTTTGTCCTACAAAGGACACATCATATTTCTCATCTGCAGGAACCGGATGGTAATATTTAGGATTAGACGCCCACTGGGATTTTATGACAGTTAGATTATTTTCTTTATACTTCATAAATGCTTCTGGACTAGTAGTAATCGAACAAAACAAATTCTTTGCTAAAAATTTTGAATAGTTATCAAAACGCCAGTGGTCGTCAGAAAACCATCCTACAACCTTGTTTCCTTCTTGATTTAATATTTTTAATGTTTTTTGAGAAATTTCATCTCGGTAAGTAATATAAAAAATGTAATCCGGCCTCTCAGATCTAGTTAACTGCAATATTTCCCTGTTCATTTTCTTCTTTCCTATAAGATTCAACTTTTCTACGTAGTTATATCTAAGCACATTATATGCCATATCTTTAAGGGGCTCAAAAAAATTAATATCACAATTATAATTAATTGTTCCGACCGTCAATAATAAAATTTTCATCTTTTATTTCAATTTTTTCTTTGATTTCTTCTTTCTTATTTTTCTAAACCAGAATAATCCACAAGAATATCTTGAATTTTCTAAAAAATCAATATCAATATTTTCTATAAATCCTCCGGAATCTATCACTCCTGATAATTCAACCAATTCCAAATCTTTGAAATAGCCAATAATTGTCTTCGGAGAGTGTACTCTATGCGCATTAAAATAAGTTTTTTGTTTTCCAACGGGAAGCGAAAAATACAAATTATCGCCGACTGCTAAAATCCGGGATAATTCTTTACACGCCTTTTCCGTCCCCTTCGGGTCAAGCTCATCTCCATATCTTCCCAACCCAACATGTTCTGCTACATGAAGGGAAGATAAAGAATTCACAGAATTATCCTCAAAAGGCATATTCAGAATATCACCTTTTTTTACTATCAAATCTTTTAAGTCTGTTTTAAATGGTCTGATGTCGATGAAAGTAACCTTCGTAATGGTACTTAATAATCCAAGCCATCTAATTTCGGACCCAACATCAACATGATTCTTAACCCTGCTCTCTTTAATCCTCCTAAATGCCCAAACACCCTGATAAAAATAATGGGCATCAAAAGGAGTCGTTGATACATCATCATTGATGCAAGGATAAAAATCTGATATTCTTAGTTCTTCAGCATTGGTTAAAATTTTATATTCTCTATATGAGTTAAAGAATTTTATCAATTTTGGAATATTCCGAATTTTTAGGTCAATGATTAATTTGAGATGTTTCATCACTAATTTACAATGCTTCCTCACTTTCCTTCTAACTTTCATCTTAGACACATCCTCAACATATTCCGGATTTTTTTGAAGATTCTTTTGAGAAAGATATTATTATCATGAATCTCAGAAGGTTCTTCATCAAGCGACACGAAATAGTTTTTATAAAAAGCAACATCCTCATTAGATATCAATTCATCTAAGCTATCAACGATCTCATAATTGATTTTATCTTCCCATTCATAACCTATCATAAACAAATCAACAAAATCAATTATCAAATTTATCTTTTTTCTTTTGCCCCCGTATCTGAGCATTAAGTAAAATATATCTTGTATACGTGAAAATTCAACTTTTTTCTTATCTAATAAAAGTAATTTCCCATTCTTGAAATTAATGAGCCATTCATGCGCATGAAAATTAAATAAGTATTCATAAAAGAGCCTCGGGACTTCGATGTATCCCCTTTTGGCAACTCTTTCTATCTCTTTAATAAAATCGACAAAATAATTAGCTGGAATATGCTCTAGAACTTGAGAACATATCACATAATCGAATTCGCTGTCTTTGAAAGGGAATTTAGAACCATCATAGTAGTATATAGGTTTATCGTATTCTATTTTCGGTTGAAGACCTCTCTGTTCTAAAGCCTCTTTATTATCGAATCTTTTATCCAGCAAAATATCTGACCGCGAGAAAGGTGAAGAACCGGGCCCAATTTCAAGAACCTTATCCGATTCTTTAATACTCTTTATTCTTTCAGGGAAAAACAATTCAAAACACCTCTTTCAATACAATATTAAAAATCCGTATATACACTTTTATACATCACCAATATGTAATTTTTCATTTTAATCCCTTTTAATTTTATACCGTTTAATCGTCTTCTCATTTTTCGTACTCTAAAAACCATTCGGGGAAAGGATTAATTAAACCATAGTTGGTTAATCTTCCAGTTATAGTAAACAAATAACATTTTTCGTGCCAGTCCAAAACATTTGCAACTTCTTTTTCCGAAAAAGTAATAGAGCATACATACCTACACGGCTTAAATGCTAACTTGCTTATACAAAAATCAGTATATCCAATGCCGGAAATTTGAGCAACTTTATACCCATCAAAATTTGAATAATTTGAACTGACCAATAAACCTTCTGTATTAAATATGGACACAGTAAATATTGGATTCTGAACAGCCCTTTTGCAAACGAAATGAACTCGCAATTTAAAATAGTCACCAACTTTAAAATTAGTGCAGATTTGGTTGTTCTTATCTAAAAACTCTACTTTTGAAATCTCAACCTTCGAATCATAATGGAGCTGGTTTCTTATTATATCATAACTACTTTTTTCATTCATTATAATATTATCTTCATATAAACTACAAACGCGATGAACTTCACCGATTTCTTTTGTTTTTGCATTGTCAAGCCAAAGAGCTTTTTCACAAATATTTCTAATTGCTTGAAGGTTATGACTTACTATTACAACAGTTCCACCATTCAATCTAAATTTATTCATTTTTTTATGGCATTTTAACGCAAAGGCTAAATCACCCACAGCTAGTACCTCATCCACCAGCAAAATATCAGGTTCACAATGTATTGCAACGGAAAAGCCCAGTCTAACAAACATACCACTGGAATAGAACTTTACAGGTGTATCTAAAAAATCACCAATATCAGCAAAATCTATTATCGCGTCAAATTTCTTATTGACTTCCTCTCTACCCATACCCAGAATTGCAGCATTAAGATAAATGTTTTCCCTTCCACTCAACATTGGATGGAATCCCGCACCAACAGCAATCAAAGCACTCACCCTACCTTTAATTGTTATTTTTCCTTCATCCGGCCAGAATATCCCATTCAGCATCTTTAGAATTGTGGTCTTACCTGCCCCATTAGGCCCTATAATACCAAGGGTTTCTCCTTTCTTAACTTCGAAAGAAATATCATCTACCGCCCAGAATTCTTGTTTTCTGAGAAGAGAAGAATTCGAGCTCATCCCAAACGCGTTCTTAGCAATATCTCTAATACCATAAAGCATAGATCTTTTTAATGACTTGCAATATTTCTTCGAAACATTTTTAACCTTAATTGCAAAATCGTTATTCATATTTAATCACCGCAACCACAGATTCCACAGATTTTCACAAGATTCTTCTTTTTATTTCTAAACTTTTCGTTCCAAAATTGAGTAACAAACCAATACGTATTTTAGCAGCCTTCAGATAATTGAGCAATTGCGCTTCATCAATTTCAGTCAAAGCCTGCGTCGCCTTTATCTCAACAATAACTTTATCCTCTATTAACATAATCTTTCTGTCTTTCAAAAGAAATATTTCTCAACTTTAACTCATAACACAAAGCTTCCTCATAGACATATTCTAAAAAACCAGCTCCTAATTCTCGATGTACCTCCACTGCCGAGCCTATTATTTTCTCTGTTGTATCTTTATATAACCACTTATTTTTTTTCTTTTTCTGTGTTAATCTTGTGGAATCTCGTGGTTCCATTTTTATATCCTCTCCGTGACCCTCGTCTCCGTAAGATGAAAAATAATTAAACCCATAATAAAAACGAGAAAAGCAACTCCAACCGAAAACAAAAAACCCTTCCATTCACTTATTGTACCTTTCAATATAAGTTCTCTCGGCATTGAAATCAAATAATATAAAGGATTGAATTTCGTAATTGGAATAAGTATACCTATTTTAGGCTTAGCATATAATACTGGGGTCAGAAACATCAGGAAAGTCATAAAAACGGATAAAGCATTTCCAATATCTCTTACAACACTGTTCAAAAGAGAAAAAATAAAACCAAAACCAAGAGTAAATAAAATTATTGGAATCATAAAAAACGGGAAAAACAAAATTTTTACGTTTGGAGAGACGCCGTAAACGACAAATAAAACACCAACCAAAACAAGCTGAACTATAAAAGGAACAAGCGACTGAGCCGAAGAAGCAATTACAAGTGATTTTTTAGAAAAGTTTATTTTTACCAGCATCGAACCGGCTTTCACCAAAGAATTAGAAGTGGTTATCAATCCTGTTGAAAACAATTGCCAGAAAGCCATTCCGAGTATCGCGAAAATCGGATAAGGGACTTCGATCTCACCAAAATCAAAAACACCTGAACGATTAAGGATTATAAATGTTCCTACACTTATAATAGGCACAATAAAAGCCCAGAAAACGCCAATTAATGACTGTTTATATATCGCGAAAAAATCTCTTTTAAATAGCTGATAAAGAAGCCACTTACTTTGTCTTAACTCCTGGAAAATTTCTTTCCATAAAGAAAGATAACCCTTTTTTATTGAATTATCCGGTTCATAGGTCATTATTTTATTCATTTCTTTATTTTAATATAGAAATAGAAGACTTAACTGTCAAGTGTAGTTGGAATCGTGATTTAATTTGTCTGACCGATTAAATTGTCCCAAACACTTTTAATTGGTTACCTTATTCAAAATATCTTCGGCAACATTCTTCCATGAAAACTTTTCTTCCGCCACTTCCCGCCCCTTCATTCCGAACTTCTTCCGCAAATTTCCATCTTCAATAAGCTTAGTTATGCCCTTCACCAGAGATTCCGGATCATCCGGAGGAACTAAAATTCCAATACCTTCTTCTTCAACCATCTCTAAACCTCTTATCCTCGTAGTAACAATAGGTACACCGCAAGCGGCGTAATCTCGGACTTTCATCGGAGAAACCATACCATCATTTCTTTTCCTTATAAAAGGCGCGACACCGATATCAAAAGCATTTATATATAAATTAGCTTCTCGATATGGAACACTCCCCGTAAGTATTACGTTTCCTTTTTTAAACTCTAAAACTGCCTTCTTTACCTTCGGCATCAGAGGGCCATCGCCAACCAGTAGAAATCTGACATCACTATGGGCTTTCAAAACTTTAGGTATAGCGCAAAGCAAATAATCCAATCCCTGCCACACGGCAAACATACCAATAAAACCAACATAAAAATAGTCCGGATTCACCCCTATTAATTTCTTTGCCTTTCTTCTATCCATGGGTTTAAAGAAATCCACATCAGTCCCATTCTCAATAACAACGATTTTTTTCTCATCAACACCAAATAATAAAAGCTTCTCCTTTATTCCCTTTGCTACAACTCTTATATAATCCGCAAGGAACGCACTTCCAAGCTGCAGTTTTGCCACAATAATTACTTTAAACCTGCTATGTCCTTCCAGGGTTCTTTGTTCCGCAACCCAATCATGAAATTCGAGTGCAACCTTGAAGTCAACGAAAAAAAACTTTAAGCTTTTCAATATCAATTGATAAAAAAAAGCCGGAGAGGAAAACTGAATGTAAATCAATTGAGGCCTAAATTTAAAAACATCCCAAACAATAAAAGGCATTACAAGTAAGTATTTTAATGCTCTGAAAAATAGATTACCTAAGAGTGGATTCGGAACAAATCTTATGTCAATACTCTCACTTAATTTATCTTTTTTAATATTTTCAGGAAAATATATTATGCTTCTCGTGATAAATCCAAGCTTTTCAAAACTTATCGCAAGGTTAAAAAAATGTATTTTCGACCCAAAATCCTTTGAAATATCAACCGGAGCTATCATAAGAACTTTTTTTATTCTCATTAAGTACCTTCCCCTGAATATAACACCATCTTCTTCGATATTTTATCTTTCGTTTCTAAATAATATATAAAACTTTTAAAGCGCTTTTTTTACTCGTGTTTTTCACCTTTTTCGTTTTTCAAACCACTCAACGGTCTTTCTCAATCCCTCAGCAAATCTAAATTTAGGTTCATAACCGATTTTATTCTTCGCCTTATTAATATCAGCTAACGAATGTTTTACCTCTCCAACTCTAGTTTCTTTATAAACCGGTTTAATATCTTTATTTAAAATTGTACTTAATATTTGAACTACCTCGTTAATAGATACTCTTTCTCCGCAGGCAATGTTAATAACTTCACCCATTACATCAGAATTAGCCGCAAGGATATTAGCTTCAACCACATTTTCTACGTAAGTAAAATCTCTCGATTGCTTACCGTCTCCAAAAATTATAGGTTGTTCATTCTCTAACATTAGATTTATAAACTTGGGAATAGCTGCAGAATATTCTGAATTTGGGTCTTGATAAGGTCCAAAAACGTTGAAATATCTTAAACATATTGTCGGCAGATCGTAGATCTCAGAAAAAATCCGGCAATATCTTTCACCAGTGTATTTTGAAAGCGCATAAGGAGAAATAGGTTCAACCGGCATATCTTCTCTTTTGGGCAACTTTTCATTAAACCCATAAATCGAAGAAGAACTTGCATATACCACCTTATTTACTCCTTTTTCTTTCGCGGCTACCAGTAAATTTAAAGTACCGTTAACATTTGAATCATTAACAAAAATAGGATTCTCGACCGAACGTTGGACTGAAGGAACGGCAGCTTGATGCAAAACAACATCCACTTTTTTAAGTGCTTTTCTTATCTCATCGGGGTTCCTTAAATCACCTTCTATTAATTCAAAATTACCTTTCCCCTCAAAACCCTCCAAATTCTCCCGTTTCCCGGTTGAGAAATTGTCAAAACCTCGAACTTCACAATTATCTTTCAACAATCTCCGGGTTATATTAGAACCTATAAAACCTGCCGCACCAGTAACAAGATATTTCATATCACTTCTCAGTTACAAAATTATAATGAACAAATAAAAAGACAAGTGACGTTTTTTCAATAAAGTTTTCAATTAGCATCGCCGATCTCGCTCCGAGCAATCTGGAAATAAATACAGGAAAAACTCTAAAATACCTGTATCGGGCATTTATAAAACCGGCTTTCTTCATCAATTTACTAAGCTTTCTCGGAGAAAGAATTCTTTCGTTGCCGTAAAAAATTTTCCTCGTTTCTTTACCCGATTGAATTTCTTTAATTGTTACTGTTTTCAGACCCCTTTTTAAAAAGAATTTCAACTGTGTTAAAAGGTTATAACTGTTAGCCTCTGTCATTATAATACAACCATTTTTCTTTAGAAGCTCACATAATTTTGACACCACCTTCCCTCGAGGCTCCAGATGATGAAAAGTTTCTTCCATCCATATTAAATCGTATAATTCCTCAGGATTATGGTCTAACAGGTTTTCTTCCTTGAATTCACATAAAAGTTTCCTATTCCAGTATTCCTCGGCTATCTTTTTTCTCTCTTTAGCCACACTCAGTCTTTCCCTGTTAATATCAATCCCCAGAACTTTATGCCCATGTAAAGCCATAAAAATTGACTCTGAACCCGTTCCCGCACCTACATCAAGTATATTCAAACTCCTGCTATCTTCTAACTTATCATGTAATTCTAATAGCCTTTGAGTCGTAACGTAGCAGAGAAATTCGTCAAATGAATCCACGTAATTATAATAATACTTAGAAAACACCAATCTATTTTCAGGCTTAAGCATTTTATATAAATGATTCATCCACAACTCATAATATTTACCGATCTTCAATCTCATCCCCTAAGAAAGATTTTATAGAATCACATACATATTTGATTTCTTCGTCGGTTAACTCGGGAAAAATCGGTAACGAAAGAACTTCTTCGACAGCCTTTTCGCTAACCGGCAAATCTCCTTTTTTATAACCAAGAGAACCAAAACATTTCTGCAAATGCAACGGTAAAGGATAATATACTTTACTACCAATGTTTTTTTCTCCTAAAAACTCCATTAATTCGTCTCTCTTATTATTCTTGACGCGGATGGTATACTGATGAAAAATATGTTTTCGCTGGGTTGCTACATGCGGACAATCTATTCCTTCAACATCTTTTAATAGTTCATAATAAAGACCGGCATTTTCCACTCTCTGCTTATTCCAACTATCAAGATAAGGCAATTCAGCTAAAAGAATGGCTGCCTGCATTGTATCTAATCTACTGTTATAACCTACCCAGGAATGATAATAACCTCTTTCGGCGCCATGAACCCGCAACTTTCGGAGCGTTTCCGAAAATTCTTCATCATTGGTGGTCATTATTCCTCCGTCTCCGTACGCTCCTAAATTTTTAGTAGGGAAAAAGGAAAAACAGCCAAGAACACCTAAGGAACCAGCTTTCTTCCCCTTGTATTCCGCTCCAATAGCCTGACAGGCATCTTCAAGAACATCAAGGTTGTACTCCTTTGCAATCTCAATAATTGGATCCATATCAGCCATCTGACCATATAAATGCACAGGTACTATCGTCTTTATCCTGGATGTTTCAATCTTCAGTCTTTGTGTATGAAACGATTTTCCCTCCAACAATTCTTTTATTTTCCGCGGATCAATATTATACGTATCCGGCTTAATATCTATGAAAACCGGAGTAGCTCCAACATTATGTATAACACCTGCCGTCGCAAAAAAAGTAAACGGTGTAGTAATTACAAAATCTCCTCTTCCTACCCCTAAATTTCTTAAACTTAGCAAAAGCGCGTCAGTTCCGGAAGCCACAGCAACCGAATACTTTACATTGCAATATTCCGCAATTTTTGCTTCTAATTTTTCTACCTCTTTACCAAGAATAAAATGCTGGGACTCCAGCACTTTTCCAATAGCCGTATCAATTTCATCCTTCATTAAATTATAGCGACGTGTTAAGTCAAGTAATGGAACCTTCACTATCAACTCCTTTCTATTTTTATCTCAAAAACTCATACTTTCTTCTATAATATTTACCTGAACCCAAATGACCAAGAAATCAGGTAGAGGTATTCTTATACCATTCAAAGAATCTTCTGATTCCTTCCTCTATAGTGGTACTCGGGTTATAACCCAACAGTCGTTTTGCCTTACCTATATCGGCATAAGTCGTGGGAACATCACCCATTTGCTTATCCAGTTGTTTTATTTTGACTTCCCTCTGGGAAATTTTACCCAATATTTTTATCAGATACTTTAGAGTTATAGTTCTACCGCTTCCAACATTAATTATTTCGAAATTCGTGGGAGTTTCTACAGCGGATAGAACACAATCAATACAATCACCTATATACGTGTAATCACGAAGGGAATTGCCATCTCCAAACATCGGTATTGGTTCACCCTTCATTATAAGATTTGTAAACTTTCTTATAGCCATATCGGGACGCTGTCTTTCTCCGTAAACCGTAAAAAATCTTAAAACTGTCACAGGTATTCCATATAAAAGATTGTATGTTCTACAGAAGAGTTCGGCAGCTCTCTTCGCGGTCGCGTATGGAGAAATTTGCAAGTCAACAGGATCATCCTCTGAAAATGGCGTTTTTTTATTTATTCCGTAAACCGAAGAGGAAGAAGCGAATATAAATTGTTCAATATTATATTCCTTTGCCATCTCAAGTAGATTAACAGTACCTTTAACATCAACGTCCACATAGATTTCCGGACTCACGATTGAGGAGCGAACTCCCGCCATCGCGGCAAGGTGGACAACTTTGGTAGGTGCTGAGTGCCGAGTTCCGTGTTCGGAGTTTTTCTTCGACAACTTGCCGGAGAAGATATCACGAAGTAGATTAACGTCTAAAATATCACCTCGAATCAGTTCGAAATTGGGGTTTTTAATAACTTCGGAAATATTATTTTCTTTTAACTTCAGGTCATAGTAGTCATTAAAATTATCAAGGCATATAACAAAATATCCCTTCTCAATCAATTTTTCGACAAGATGAGAACCAATAAAACCCGCGCCTCCGGTAACCAGAACAATTCTCTTTTCCATAAATAGAGTTTATAAAACACACTCCAACTGTCAAGGGTTTCAGAAAATCAATACACATCTTCTATAAAATAAAAAATTGAATAATCTTAAGCACTTGACTAAAATAACCCGTTAAATACTTTTAATAATGAATAATAAAACTACAATTTGTTCCGGAACAACGGAAATAATTTAAAAAATGCTAATTACATGAAAACTTTAGATAATATGAAATTTATTTATAATTTTGCATATCTTCCGAAAAACACCAAACTTTTAACCAATATTAATTCGGCTGCATGCAAATTATACGAAAAACTTAATGTCATCAACATAGATACATTAAAGATTTCAGATTATAACAAGAAATGCCTCAGTAAAAGATTGAATAACTTAGTCTCAAGTTTACAATTGTACTCTTACTTACTATCCCTGGCACTTGCTGATAACGAAATATCAGAAAAAGATTTTATTTTTGTAGATTATGGTGGAGGAATCGGAATTTTATCTTTATTAGCCAAAGAGTTAGGTATAGGAACGGTAATATACAATGATATATATGATGTATCCTGCAAAGACGCGAAAACTATTGGAAATCATATAGGAATTTCGGCAGACTTTTACGTCCATGGAAATATCGACGAATTAATAAATTTCATAAAAAAATCAAAATTTAATTGTAATGCTATATCATCTCACGATGTAATCGAACACATTTATGATATTGAACTTTTCTTTAAGAAAATACCTCTTTTATCCAAAGATGGATTGACTATAGTAATGTCATCCGGATCAAACATTTTCAATCCAAGAAGAAAAAGGCTCGAAATTAAAAGACAAATCGAAGTCGAACACTTTGATCAACAAAGAAAATGGGGACATAGAGAAATAGATTGTTTGGAATCATATCTGAAAATTAGGAAAGAGATTATTTCTAACTATCTAATAGAATCCAACAAGGAATTATCGAGAAAAGAAATCAATAAACTGGCAAAAAGAACAAGAGGAAAAAGGACAGAAGATATTTTAAAATGCGTTGAAGATTATCTGAAAAAAGGAATTTATCCTCCGGAATTGAAACATCCAACCAATACATGTGATCCGTATACGGGCAATTGGATGGAAAATTTGTTTGACCCTTACATTTTGAAAACAATCTTAGCAAAAAGAGGATTTAAAGCTCAGATATTAAACGGCTATTATGGCTATTATAAGCATCCAATTAAAAAGTTGGCAGTTAATTTTATGAATAGAAGTATAGTTCTATTAAACAAACAAGGAATACGGCTTGCTCCATTTTATATAGTTTACGGTCGAAAATAAAGTATTAGATTAGAACAAGCTTTTTTTATTTAATAATAATTAAACTTTTCTCGACTGAATTTAAAAAACTGGGTAAAAAAACAATATACATTATTTAAGATTTAGTCCACAGACTTTCGATTCCGTCCACGGTTTTATCTATTGAAAATTTTTCCTTAACTCTCTTAAAACCGGCTTCACCAAAATTCTTCCTCATCTCATCATCCTCAAGTAGGTCTTTAATCTTCTCCGCTAATTTATCAGGATTGCCCGGTTCTACAATAAAACCAGTTTCGCCATCTAACACAACTTCTCTGTTACCTCCTACATCTGTCGCGACTACGGGAATACCGGCTGCCATAGCCTCTAAAATAACAACAGAAAAACCTTCAGAAAGAGAAGGAAGAACAAACACATCCATCACCTGAAGAATCTCGGCAACATCATCACGTTCTCCCAAAAACAAGGCTTTTATTCCCAAATCTTCAGTCATTTTTTTAAGCCTTTTTTCATCCTTACCACTGCCAACAATAAGTAACTCTGAATCGACTTTACTTTGAACTATCTTCGAAGCTTCAAGCAAGATTCTTATACCCTTAGTCGGCTCATACAATCTACTAACAGTCCCAACTATCTTTGTACCCAAATTCAATCCCAATTCCTTAAATTTCTTCTTCCTATCTACTTCCACAGAGAAAGAATTTACTTCTATTCCATTAGGAACAGTAACAATAATTTCCCTTTTAATACCAACATCTCTAACCAGAAATTCTGTGACCGCATAAGAACAGGAATATATAACATGACTCAAAGGAGCTGTTATCTTATCTAAAATTTTCTGCACCAAGTTCATCCATCCATAGACACCTCTAACGGAAGAAATGTTTGGTATACCGAGAAAAAAACCAAAAAAACGAGTTGGGATATACGCACGATAAAGAAAAGCAATTATCAAATCAGGAGGTGTTTTCCGTAAATAAAGAAAATATCTCCATAGAACCCGCAAATCAAATTTTCTTTTACCAGAGAGAGATACACATTCAATTCCACTGGTTTTCAATTTATCAGAAACAGGACCCCAACCTTTAAAAGCAAGAACTTTAACCTTATATCCACGCATCGCTAATTTAGGCGCAACTCTTGCTATCATATTCTCGCTCCCTCCAAGAGTATAACCTACCGTAACAAAAAGAATATCTTTAACCGGATCCCTCAAAAAGGCTCCCATCCTGCTTCTTCCGTAAAAACACTATATATTTTGCCTTCTTCAAACCAGGACTTAAGCGCATTTTGGGCTTCCAAACTTGTCCTAACTACGGAAATTTCCGTTGGCAAAGACTCTAAAAATACCGAACCGTAAGATTTATTAAGAACCCTTGTATCAAGTATAAAAACCACTCCAGTATCCCTTGTGGAGCGAATCAATCTTCCAAATCCCTGCTTTAATCTTAGAACGGAAAGAGGAAGTATATAATAAGGAAACCCGCCAAGTCCCTTCTTCTCAAAATAAGCAGACTTCGCTCCAATTAACGGCTCCGAAGGGTTGGGAAAAGGTAATTTTTCTATAATTACAATCTCCAGAGGTTTACCGGGTACATCAATCCCCTGCCAGAAAGAACCTGTTCCGAAAAGAACAGAAGTAGGATTTTCCTTAAAAAGTGTTAGCAATTTCTTTCTTGACTTACCAAAACCCTGGATCAAAAGTTCCCTACCAAGCGCATCGAAATTAGCAACAACCTGCTGATAAACACCTTTCATATGTTTATAAGACATAAATAAAACAAGCGTTCCACGCTCTTGTGGTATAATAACATCCATAATAAAATGACTCACCTGTTTTAGAAAACCCTCTTCATCCGCTCCCGGATCGGGAATATATGCCGGAACAATTGTTAAAGCCTGTTCCCTGAATTTATATGTCTCCGGAAGAGAAACTTCCTTTAAACGATCACCAAGACTATTTAATCCTAAAATATTTTTCATAAAATCAAAAGACTCTCCTACAGTCAATGTTGCCGAAGTCATCACAAAAGAATCAAGATTCGGATAAAGGAATTCTTCAAGATAAGGCGCAACATCAAGCGGAGCGGCTATCAATTCAATCGAAGAAAGCCGTTGACGGTGCAATATTTTATAATAAAAAACTCTGTCCTCTTCATCCTGTTCGACTATAACTTTCACTTTCGAAACAATTTCTTTCAACTTTTCTTTTTCTGTCTCATCTTTTAACTGCACTGAAGAAAGAAGAGAGATTATTCTTTCCAGGGCTTCCTGAATAAACCGTAATGCTGAAATCTCCTGATCTCTATATACACCTTCCCGATAATCATTAAGGGAAAGAACCTTATCCGCAATTTTCTCAAAAGATTCTTTTGCTTTATTAATTGTGTTTTTTATTTCTCCCCGAATTTTAGCCTTTTTCAAATCACGTGATATATTATTAAGAACAGCCTGAATTTCCCCAAAACTTACGCTCAAGGAAAATCCTGAAGTAGCAGCACTTTCTAACTCATGCGCTTCATCGAAAATAACCCTCTTGACATTTAAATTTCCGGTAAAAAAGAGCGCATGATTGACAAGAATAAGATCCGCATCTTTCAATCTTTTCTTCATATTATAGAAAAAACAATCATCATAATAAGGACATCTCTCTTTTTTACAGGTCTCATCCATAGATATTAATCCTTTGTTGATCTCCCTGAACACATAAGAAATTTCCGAAAGATCCCCCGTCCTCGAAAGAGAGCTCCATAAAAGAAGAGCACATAGAGAAACCGGCTCAAGGTCCCTTGGCACTTCTCCCGTTTTCTGTAAACATAGATAATTCGAACGACCTTTTCGTAAGACAGCGTTGACTCCACAACCGGTTATTTCTTCGGCAAAGGGAATATCCTGATTGAAAAGCTGCTGCTGGAGATTTTTCGTATAACTTGAAATATAAATAGGATTATTATCCTCTCTGTTAATCAATATACTGGGGAGAAGATACGCCAACGACTTTCCTGTACCCGCAGATGATTCAACAAGAAGAAATTCCCCGTTAACCAGTGCCGATTGAACTAATTCCGCCATCTTAAATTGTGACGGTCTTTCTTCCAGAAGTTCATGCTCAAAATATTCTTTTATTGAAGAATAATTTTTACCGCTGCCATTATCCCTGTTCGCACGGAAATTAACCGGGATTTCGAAAGGATAGGATTTCCTGTTCAATCCCTTACGCAATGAGATATCCAGCGCCTTTTTAATAAGTTCACTTTCCGAGTGCTTTCCCTCCATAACGTCCAGTTGTTTTTTTAAAAGCTCGGGATTCAAGTTTGTCATCAAATCAAACATTTCCAAAAATATTCCACCCGTCATCTCCGCATCGGAACCGGCTCTATGAGCATTCTCATACGGAATTTTAAAATATTCTACAATGCTGGAAAGGCTATGGCTGGAAATAAAAGGCAAATACATTCTGCTCAAGTTAAACGTATCATACGCCACATTATCAAGGGGAAAACTCTTCTGTAGGAAACTTATATCAAATGCAATATTATGCCCTACTATTGGTTCATCTTTTATGAATTTCTTAATATCTGGAATGATTTTTTCCAAAGGAAGACTCGCGTCAAGCTCTGCCTGCTTAATTCCGGTAAGCATTAAAACGTGATCGGAAACTGTTTTTCGTGGGTTTATTGTTTTTGAAAATTTCTCGGCAATTTTTCCTTTTTTAAAATGAATCAACCCTACTTCGATTATCGTCTCGCATTTTGGATCCAAACCCGTTGTCTCAAGGTCAACGGCAACAAACGATTCAATTGTTTCCACTTATAAGTCCTTTTAATTTACTAACTTCTTCAAAGGTAAGCTCTCGCCACTTTCCGGCTTTAAGATCCGAAAGTTTAAGGTTCCCCACCCTTATCCTTTTAAGCTTTTCTGCTCTATAACCCAACATCCCCAGCATTCTTCTTATTTCTCTGTTTTTCCCTTCCTTTAAAGTCACAAATATTATATTCTTTCCTTTAAAAACGACTTTGCTTGCCTTAAGATAATCACCTCCAACCTTCATTCCTTCTTCCATTTTTTTTAGCTCTTCTCCCGGAGCTCTTGGCAAGATAACTTCGTATTCTTTTTCAATTTCAAAAGAAGGATGAGTTAAACTATGCACCAGATCTCCGTCATCTGTGATTAAAAGAAGCCCCTCGGAATCCTCATCCAACCTTCCTACCGGAACCAAACCTTTCTCTTCTACAGAAATCAAATCCATTACCGTTTTCCTTCCCAACTCATCGGAAACAGTAGTAATAACTCCTCTTGGTTTATTTAAAATTATATAGGTCCATTCTTTAGGAATCTTAAGAACTTTACCTTTAAACTCTATTAAATCCTTATCGGGACTCACCTGAAAAAAAGGTTCAGATATAACCTTCCCGTTAACTTTCACCAGCCCCTTTTCAAGTAGAGCTTTCGCTTCCCTTCTGGAGGTCAACCCCGCTCTCGCTAAAAAACGCTGAATCCTCATTTTCTATCTCAGGAAGATTTTCAAGAGATTCTAAATGAAAAGTTTCTAAAAATTTACCGGTAGTACCATACAAAAAGGGATGTCCAAAAATATCTTCCTTGCCAATAACCTTTATCAAACCGGCATCCTGGAGTGTATAAATCACCCCGGAACTATCCACACCTCTTATCTTTTCTATCTCTCTACGTGTTACAGGCTGCCTGTAGGCAATAATCGCAAGTGTCGTTAAAGCAGCTTTGGATAAATACAATTCTCTCTTACCCGATAATCTTTTTATTATTTCGGAAAATTCCGGTTTTGTAAAAAGGCTATAACCTTTATTCGCTTTTCTCATTACAAATGCTCTGTCGGTTTCCTCATATTCTTTTTCCAAAACGGCTAGCATTTTCTCCACAACACCAATAGGACAACCCAACACATCAGCCATTTTTCGGGAACTTACCGGTTCCGATGAAACGAACAATAAAGCTTCTAACGATTTTTTAATGTCTTCAGTAATCTGCATATTTCCTCGATTTTTAATATATAACCCATACAGACAAAAATCAAGCCAAAAATCAATCCTCCCAAAAGAAGAGATGAAACATAACCGCATACTTTCTGAATATAAATCACAGGAATGATAGCTCCAAAAGAAACCAGTATTACCTTTAGGAAAAATAGACGTAAATCTGTCAAAACCTTACGGTAAGGTCTGATGAGTAAAACAAACTGAACTATACCGGAAATCGAAACGGCAAGAGCTAAACCTCTAACCCCTAAGCTGTTCAACAAAATCACTGCTAAAATAACATTAACTATCATTGCAATGTAGCTTATCTTCATTGGGGTCTTTGTATCCTTCCTCGAAAAATAAACATTTCCTATTACTTTATTACCCGCGATAAAAGGTATTCCCAGAAGGTAAAACAGAAGGATAGCAGCCGTTCGGACTGAATCCTGCATAATAAAAGCACCGTGTTCATAAATAATGCGAACCGCAGAAAGTCGAAGAGAAAAAAGTAAAAAAACCGAAGGAATAGAAAGTAAAAAAACAGCTCTGAGTGACGATAATATATAGGGATACTGATCAAGCTTTGTAGCTGCTTTTCTTGAAAGTTCAGGGAGAGAAACAGCCGCGACAGCCACTCCAAACATCCCTAAGGGCAACTGCATTATCCTGTAAGCATAACTCAAATGAGAAATATTACCCACAGGAAGTAAGGAAGCGAGAAAAAGAGTAACCGCTACATTTATTCTTGTAGCCGCATATGCAAAAAAAACGGGGCCCAGAAGACGGAAAGATTGCTTTACTCCGGAATGACCCCAGCGGGGTTTCTTTAATCTGATCCCGGATTTAGGAAGAAAAAAAAGCAAAAATAAAAGCTGAATCATCCCACCGGCAAGAATTCCTATTGCAGCTCCAAATATACCCATTTTCCTGTATAATAAAAAAGAACATATAATAACCGAGAGATTAAAGAAAACCGGATAAATGCCGGTTATGAAAAACCGGTCAAAATAAATAAGAATACCCATAACCACCGAAGCAAGCGAAATAAGGATGAGAAACGGGAATATCAATCTTGTAAGCTTAACAGCCGCTTCGTATTGCAGGGGATCTTTTGTAAAACCTTTTGCCAAAAATGAAATTATCACAGGAGAGAATATAACCCCTAAAGTAACCACAATAATAAGCATTATAATTAAAGGTAAGAGAAAAGAAGATAAATATTTATTGGCGCTTTCTGTTCCCTCTTTTGAATGGTACTCCGAAAAAACAGGTACAAAAGCCGCATTCATACCACCCTCACCAAAGAAATCCCGAAGGAGATTGGGGATATTGAAAGCTACCCTGAAGGCATCCATTAAAGCAGAAGAACCGAAGAGATAGGCAAAAACCACTTCCCTTCCCATCCCGGTGACTCTTGAGAGAAGAGTTCCCAGACTAAATCCGACTATTTTCTTCAATTTCATAAGATTAAGGGAACAAGGATTCTAGGGTTCGAGTCCTTCAATTCCAAGGATTTAATAAGTGCTTTTAACATCCTCTCTACTTCCTTCGCGTCTTCTATGAGTTCATTTTTATGTTCTTCAATCATATAACTACCATCTTACCGAATAAGTCATGTTAGAGAATACGAATCGTAAAGTTAATGTCAAGGTGGAGAATTTTAGCTCGACAAAAAAATGGGGTGTGGTAGGCTTTGTGTCCCCACGTCTTTGTGCGAGATTATTTTTGAGTTGTGGGTTGGTTTTTAACAAACAAAAATATAATTTTTTCTCTGTGTTCTCCGTGACTCCGTGTGAGATTCTTTCTTTTTTTTTGCGTGTTTCGTGGTTAAAGGATCGGGGCGAGTGGATTTGAACCACCGACCTCCTGCTCCCGAAGCAGGCGCGCTAACCAGGCTGCGCTACGCCCCGTCTTGCCATCCTTTTCTACCCCTAAGGGGCACAAATCTTACACCAATGCTATTAGTTCTAATTGTTTTACTACCTTCTTTTCTTAAAACAACAAGTTGCTGAGAAATTATATCACCAACCGGAATCACTATTTTCCCATTATCCGCTAATTGATCTATCAAATCATCCGGCACAGAAGGAGCAGCAGCTGTAACTATAATCCTATCATAGGGAGCATATTCTCTATAACCAATACTACCATCTGCCATCACTACAGTTATATTATTGTAACCCAATTTTCGCAAGGTGTCTTTTGCTTCCTTAAAAAGTTTCGGGACTCTTTCCACGGTAATGACACTCATCGCAATAAGTGAAATTACCGCAGCCTGATAACCACTCCCGGTTCCAATTTCAAGAACTTTATATTCTTCCGATACATCAAGGAGCTCTGTCATCAATGCGACAATATACGGCTGAGATATTGTCTGATCCAAACCAATAGGGAGCGGACCATCCTGATAAGCAACTCCTTTTAAACTCTCCTCAACAAATTCATGCCTGGGCACCTCTTCCATCGCGGCAAGAACCCTCTCATCAGTAATACCTCTTCTTTTTATTTGATTTTCCACCATATTCTTGCGCTGATACTCGTTGCTAATAATTCTCCTCCCAAAAGCGTAGTTTTTCAATCATATCAAAATCAGTATACTCCATATGGATCGGGGTGATAGAAACAAAACCCTCATGTATGGCATCAAAATCCGAATTCGGACTTGAAGCCCATGTTGGAGTTCTCCCTTCCAGTGTGTATATAAAATCTTTTCTTTCTTCTCTAACTTTTATAATTTCATCCCGGTAGATCCTATTCCCCAGGCTGGTTATTTTGATTTCGCCATTAGGTTCGGGAGGTAAATTAACATTCAAAAAAACACCTTCGGGTAATTTATCTTTCAAAACTTGTCTGGTTATCCAGTTTACCACTTTTTTAGCAAAATCAGAATTAAAAGAACTATTAAAATCAATCTGAGAAAAAGCAACGGAGGGAATACCCATCAAAGTTCCTTCCATGGCAACCGCAACCGTACCGGAATAAGAAACATCACTCCCAAGATTAGCCCCCTGGTTGATACCTCCGAGTACAATATCAGGTTTACTTTTTAAAATACCGCGTACGCTGTAAAGGATACAATCTGTTGGAGTTCCATCGGTAGAATAAGTATTCTCGTCAATTTTTTTTACTTTTATACTTTTATGTATGGAAAGAGAATGACTTGAACCGCTCCGCTGGCCTTCCGGGGCAAAAACTATTACCCTTCCTAAATCACTCACTGCCTCCCGGAGAACCTTTAACCCCAAAGCATCTATACCATCATCGTTAGAAATAAGTATCAACGCCATAGCATCCGCAATACAAGCCTTATAAATCTCACGGTATCAACAAAGGGATTTACATGACTCTTAAATTTCTCGAAATATATAGTTTTAATCGGCATTTCCCCTATAGAGAAGCCCGCCCTTGCGGCTTTAACGATTATTTCAGTTTCCATCTGAAAACGTCCGTCCTTTAAACTAATTTTTTCAATTAAATCTTTCTTTATAAAGCGGTAACCGGATTGACTATCATTTACTCTAACACCTGCCAGCACCGAAGCTACGAATGAGCTGGTTTTATTCGCCATAAAACGAGGGAAAGGCATATCGGATAAATCATGTTTTCTTGTTCCTATAATTAAATCGGTTTTATATTTTTCGTAGTAAGCGAGAAACGTCGGTATTTCATCGGGATCGTGCTGAGAGTCCGCATCCATAGTTATAACTGCATCATAGTCGTTACAAATAGCAAAATCAAAACCGGCTCTAAGTGCTAACCCTTTACCCTGATTCGTCTTAAGACTCAACACTCTACTACCGGCTCTCTCTGCAACAATTGCGGTATTATCAAGAGAACCATCATTCACCACCAAGACATTTTTCAGAGAAACAACCGAAGATACCCTCTTAAGCAAATCACCTAACCTTTTTTCCTCATTGAAAGCGGGTATAATAATTAAAAGCTTTTCTTTCATAATTTATCAAACAAAAGCCATTGATCGGGATATTTCTTGATATATCTCTCCAGTATCTCAACATATCTTTTGATGCCCAACTCAATTTCTCCTTCTGTGATCTTGAACGGTTTTTCAAAATAAACATGATAAAAATTATCCTTCTCCTTTAAACAGAAACCCGGGACAACAGGTGCTCCCAATTTTGAAGCCAGGAAAAACGCACCTCTTGGAATCTCTACATCTTTATCAAACATCTTAACTGTTAGCGTAGAACCCTCAAAACTTCTATCTCCGGCAATTGCCAGAACCCCTCCATTTTTCAAAAATCTAACCGGTCCGGAAAAACTTCTTCGTACATAAAAAACACCGATGCCCGCTCTCTTTCGATTAAATCCATAAAGATCTCTTATGAATTCCGTCCTATATTCTACCGAAATAACGGCAACGGAAAAACCATTATAACCCATAAGAGAAGCACCCCATTCGTAATTACCTAAATGACCTGTTAATACTATAACTCCTTTCCCTTCTTTATGCGCATCGTAAAGATTATGAATATTTTTTTGTTTTATGAACTTGTGATAATTTCTATGATTTATAAGTCTCCCCATTAAAAGCTGTTCATAAAGACAAACGGCTAGATTCATGCTGGCTTTTTTAGAAATTTCCATAAGCTCTTTTTTATCTCTATCTTTAAAAACGATTTTCAGATTTGAAAGATGATTACGAAGTCCTTTTTTATAGATAAACATATACGAAAAACGCGCACAACCTCTGGAAACAAGGTCACCCATACCTTTAGGTAAAAAACTGCCCAAAATTTTTAAAAATAAAAATACAAAATTCATTTAAAAAAGCAAATAGTCCCCTCATAAAAATATTAATATCGGGGCGGGTGGATTCGAACCGCCGACTTCCAGCACCCCATGCTGGCGCGCTAACCAGGCTGCGCTACGCCCCGGTACCTTGAATATATTAAAAAATACTTCATCTGCAAGGGGGGGATTGGTTTAGTAACCACGAGATTACACAGATTAACACAAGATTTTTATTTATTGTTTTTACGAATCCCAAATCCTAATTTAGACGCAAAGACACAGAGATCACAGAGAAAAGAAACAAGATTTTTGTTTGTTTAAAACCCCACCCACATCCCCATATATTTAGACAGGATAAAAAAAAGATTAACAGGATTTTTTTATTTGTTTTTAACTAAAACCTAATGTCACCGCAGAGGCACAGAGAACGCAGAGAGAAAAAAACAAAAAAAATATATTGTTATTTTTACTAAAACCTAAAACCGAAGACCTAAAACCTAAAAAAGCCATTTAACTTAGATTCGAAGAATCTAAAAAACCCCTTGACAGATTAACAAAATCCATTATCATCCCCAAGGGTTAAAAATAGGATGAAAAAGTATTCGTTAAAACCTGAACTATATTCATTAATTTCTCAACCTCCAAAAAAAATAAAAATAAGGGGATAATGTGCCTTCAAATATTTTAAAAGAACGACTGGAGAGTAAACAATACGAGAAGCTTCTGAGGATTGACAATCCTGACTTGCATGAATTTATCGCAAAATACATAGAGCATTGTACCCCTGAAAAAGTTTTCGTATGTACCGACTCCGTGGAAGATATAAAATATATAAGAGAAATATCTATCGAAAACGGTGAGGAAATAAAGCTTACAGCAGAAAATCATACGATTCACTTTGACAATTATAATGACCAGGCAAGGGACAAGAAAAACACAAAAATATTACTTCCCCAAGGAGTAGAACTCGACAAAGCAATAAATACAGCCAGGAGAAAAGAATCCCTTGAAGAAATCCACAAAATAATGAAAGACATAATGAAAGGGAAAGAACTATACATTCGATTTTTCTGCCTTGGCCCCACAAACTCGGAATTCTCGCAACCGGTTATGCAGATGACCGATTCCGCCTATGTTGCCCACAGCGAAGACTTACTTTACAGACAGGGATTCGAAGAATTCGTACGCCAGGGCAGAAACGCTCGATTTTTTAAAATAGTTCACTCCGCGGGTGAACTCGACGAAAGAAATACAAGCAAAAACTTAGATAAACGCCGCGTATATATCGACCTCGAAAAAAATATGGTATACAGCGCCAATACTCAATACGGCGGCAATACAATAGGACTTAAAAAACTCTCAATGCGTCTTGCAATTAACCGCGGCAAAAAAGAAGGATGGTTAACCGAACATATGCTCGTTATGGGAGTTCACGGTCCGGATAACAGGGTTACTTACTTTACAGGCGCGTTCCCGTCACTCTGCGGCAAAACCTCCACTTCAATGCTTGATAACGAAACTGTCGTCGGCGACGATATAGCTTATTTAAGAAAAATAGATGGAAGAGTAAGGGCAGTGAACGTTGAAAAAGGAGTGTTCGGAATCATTATGGGAGTCAACTCCAAGGATGACCCTATAATATGGAACGCCCTTCACTCTTCGGCGGAAATAATATTCTCCAATATTCTAATGACGCCCGAAGGAGGAGTTCACTGGATTGAAAAAGACGGCGAAATCCCGGAAAAAGGTATAAACTATTCTGGAGAATGGTACAAAGGCAAAAAAGACGAAAACGGTAAAGAGATAACCGTATCGCATCGTAATGCCCGGTTTACCATATCCCTTAAAAATTTCAACAATCTTGACCCGACATTGCACGACCCCAAAGGCGTAGAAATAGGAGGTATGGTTTACGGAGGGAGAGATTCCGACACCTGGGTACCAATTAAAGAAGCTTTTGACTGGGCTCACGGTATAATCGCGTACGGTGCATCGCTCGAATCGGAAACCACAGCAGCAACCCTGGGACAAGAGGGAGTAAGAAAATTCAACCCTATGTCAAACCTTGATTTCCTTTCCGTCTCCTTAAGAGATTACATCAACGCAAACCTTGACTTCGCGAAAGGACTGGAAAAAGAACCCAGCATATTCGCGGTCAATTACTTCCTTAAAGACAAAGACGGCAACTTCCTTAACTCAAGAGAAGACAAAAAAGTCTGGTATAAATGGGCGGAACTAAGAGCAAACAGAGATGTGGACGCGATAGACACTCCCACCGGACGTATCCCCAAATACGAAGACCTTAAAAAACTCTTTAAAGAAATTATAAATAAAGAGTTTACGCAGGAAGATTATAACGAACAATTCAAAATAAGAGTAAAGGAAAATATCGCGAAGATTGACCGAATCGAGAAAATTTACAGAACACAGATAATTGATGCACCGCAAATACTCCACGATATCCTGGAAGAACAGCGGAAAAGACTTCTTTCCGCGCAGGAAAAACACGGAGAATATATTAAGCCCAGCAAGCTGGCACAGCAAGGCATTAGGTTTTAGGTATTAGGGGTTGGATGCCAAATGAAAATAGGCCACCCGGGTCTTGCTTTTTATGGCAGAAAATTGTAAAATAAAATTTAATCGAGATAGGAGATTAAGAAATGAAGAAAAAAAATCTATTGAGAAGAGAAGGCAAGTTAACGAATTATATTTCGGGTATAGGGTTCAGAAACGTGAGATCGCAAGGAAGGAAGGAGTAAGTCGGAAATTCGTGGATAACTGGACACAAACACCGGATCAAGATTTTACCAGAGACAACCGTGGATGGGAAAAGGATAAAGGTAGAAAATGGTACCGCCGACCAAAAGAGAAAAAGACCCAATTAACTCACGATCCAAAGAAAAATGCAAAGATATATTGACATATTGAATAAATATAATATTACGGTGGCCTACTTTCATTTGGCATCCAACCGGTAGGAGGTAAAATGCGAAAGTTTTTAGTGTTTTTTATTATTTTTCTTATTTCTGCTGTTACCCTTATCGCTCAAAGCATTACTGAATTAGAGAATTTGGTTGAAGCAGGCGACTTGAGCCAGGAAAAAGTAATTGAAATGGCTAGAGAAATGGGGTATACGGACGAAGAAATTCAAAAAGCTCTTGAGAAAAAAGACTCAGGAGGAACGGGTAGGAGAGATGATGAGTTGAGAGAGGCGATAGAAAGACGGAGAAGGGTCCTGGAAGAAAAAGAGAAAAGAAGCGCCGCTTTAAAAGCTAAGGAAGAATCACTTGTTCTTAAGAAACAGAAAGTTCATCCCTTTGGATATGATATTTTCAATATTGTTCCTCAAACTTTCGAGCCTCTGGATATTGGTCCCGCGGATCCGGATTATCCGGTAAGCCCCGGGGATGAGGTAATTATTCGTCTATGGGGAGAAGTGAATACTTCTTATGAATTATTTGTTGATCGTGAAGGTAAAATATTTATTCCTGATGTAGGTCGGGTAATAGTAAATGGACTTACTTTAGAGCAACTCAAGGGAAAAGTCAAAAGTAGGCTTGCTGCTGCTTATTCCGGAATCAGGGAGAATAAGACCTTTACGGATATTTCTCTGGGAAAGCTGCAGAAAGTTAAAGTTTTTATTGTGGGTGAAGTAGTTAGACCGGGCGGATATACGGTTTCCAGTGTTTCAACTGTATTAAACGCTTTGTATTACGCGGGAGGACCAACCCCAAAAGGCTCTCTTCGTAATGTAAAACTCTTATCTCAGAATCAATTAGAGGAAGTAATTGATTTATATGATTATCTGCTTTCTGGGGAGAGAAAAAATGACAAAAGGATTCAGAATAATCATACTATATTTGTTCCTCCAATGGGAAAACAGGTGACTCTGAGGGGTAGAGTTCACAGACCCGCGATATACGAGCTGAAAGATGATGAAGGGATAAAAGAATTATTGGAAATATCAGGAGGGTTGAAGTACGATGCCTACAAGGATAGAGTCCAGATAAGTAGAATATCGGAAGATACAAGGAAGGAAGTAATAAGTGTAAATCTGAAAGAAATTCAAAAAACAGGTACTCATAATTTTATTTTAGAAGACGGAGACGAAGTGGAAGTGTTTTCCCTTCTTGATCGAGAGGGTTGCGATTCGGTTTATATATATGGAGAAGTTGGAGAGCCGGGAAGCTTTGAGCTCTCTGTTGGTATGAATTTAAAGAATCTCATACTCACTTCAGGTGGTCTTACTTTGCCTGTTTATAAATTACATGTTGAAGTTTCCAGGCTTATACCGGGAGTAAAAGCCGATTCCTCAGAAATTATTTCTCTGGATTTAGAAGAAGTATATTCTCGAACGGAAAATGAAAATATTGTTTTTGAATTGAAAGACCAGGATATAGTTTTTTTAAGAATCAAACCACAATGGAGTGAGCAACGCAGGGTAACCATACAGGGAGAAATTGAAGAACCGGGAGATTACCCGATTATTTCGGAGAACGAAAGATTGTCACATTTAATAGCAAGGGCAGGCGGTCTAAAAAAAACAGCTTATCCGGAAGCGGCTAAATTTGTCAGAAATGAAAGTGACATTGGCAGAATTGATGTAGATGTTGTGGAGGCATTAAGTAATCCGAATTCAGAGGTTGACATTATCCTTGAAGATAGGGACGAAATTTTTATCCCCAGAGGATTGGAATCAGTTAAAGTAACCGGAGAGGTTTTGTTTCCTGTAAGTTTTCGTTTTGAACCGGGCAAGAATGTTTCCTATTACATTGCTAAGGCAGGCGGCTGCACTCAGGATGCTAACAAAAAAGGGATCAGGCTGATCCTTCCAAATGGAAGGGGAAAAAATCCGGAAAGTTTTTTATGGTTTGATGTTTCGTCGGTTCCTGCAGGTTCGGAAGTTGTTGTCCCAAGAGCTAAGGATACAAGTGGTATAAACTGGGGTGATATTATTAAAAACGTTTCTTCTATTGTTTCAAGCGCGGTTATGGTAATTTTTGTTGTTGACAGACTTAATGATTGAAAAGCTAAATTGAGATAAACGGATGAAAAGACGGGAGATGAGAAATAATGAATAAAGAAAATAAAGAACTTATGGAAGAAGAATTAGAGATAAATCTACTCGACTTCCTGGATGTGATTTTTAAACGCTGGAAACTCATCGCGAAAATCTGTTTTTGTGTTGTATTTCTGACAGTAGTCTATTCTCTCGTTAAATCACCGGTTTATACCGCGGATGTCACTGTGCTTCCTCCTTCGGAGAGTGGTGTTTCCGGCAGTCTTTCTCAGTTGAAAAGCGTTGCAGCACAATTTGGCTTAGCCCAGGGGGAATCGAACCTTGATTCTCCGCTTATGTATAAAAAAGTACTTGAAAGCAGGGAATTGATCAACAGAGTTGTTCAACATGAGTACTCATCTCCTGACCATAAAGGAAAGAAAACACTTATTGAAATTTATAAGTTGGATAAGATAGACTCCCCCGAGGAAAGACTTTATATGGCTTATAAAGTTTTGCTTAAGTCAATGAAGATAGCAATAGATCATACATCAATGAGCCTTACCCTTTTTGTTGATACTCACGATCCGCAACTTGCGGCGGATATCGCAAATATAATGATAGAAGAATTGGATAAATTAAATCAAGAAATTCGGACCGCAAAAGCAAAGAGCAATAAAAATTTCATTGAAGAAAGGTTAGAAGAGACAAAGAAAAGACTGAGATCTGCAGAAGAAATATTTAAGGTTTTCAGGGAGAAGAACAGGAGAGTTGAAGGCTCGCCTGAGTTATTAATTCAACAGGGGAGACTAAAAAGAGAGATTGAATTGCAGCAGGAAGTTTTTATTACACTAACCCGGGAGCATGAACTGGCAAAGATTCAGGAAGTGAAAGATACGCCTCAAATATATACTTTAAGTAAAGCAAAACCTCCGGTAGAAAAAAGTTCTCCCAAGCGTAAAAGAAACGTGATAATTTCGGTTTTTCTTTCGGTTTTTCTTGGAATTATTGCAGCTTTTATATTAGAATATAAGGAAAATAGGAAAGAAGAATTAAATGAGCTTGAGGGACTTAAGATATTCTCAAGGGATTTTCATGGGTTTTCTCAGAGGTTCAAAAGACCTTTTCGTAGAAAAGGAAAAAAACATTATTAAACTAAAAGAATAGATCACAGGATGAGTGGTTAAAGATGAAAGATGGACAAACATATGCTTTAACCTTAAAGTTAAGTGAATTGCCTATTTTTAGACTTGATAATTCCGGCTTGAATCTTGATGTATCCTGAATTTGGATGTAAGATGGAGAAGTCTTTCAAACATAGAAAGATAGGACGTAGTATGTTGGAAATATATAAAAATCGCAAATATCACTGTGTGAGGTTGAAATGAAACAAATTTTAATTAAAAAAGGCCAGGTAATAGTTGGAGATGTACCGGCACCTTTTGTTGGAGCTGGTGAGGTCTTAGTTCAGGTGCATTATTCATGTATTTCCACCGGAACAGAAATGTCGGGAATTAAAAGTTCAGGAGAACCTTTATATAAGAAGGCACTAAAAAAACCTCAAGATGTTAAGAAAACACTTGAAATGATAAGAACCCGAGGTTTAAAGAATACAATTGTCCGGGTAAAGAGTAAAATAAATATGGCAAAACCTATCGGGTATTCTGCTTCCGGTGTTGTTCTTGAAGTGGGCAAGGAAATAAAGGATATTAAACAGGGGGATAGAGTAGCTTGTGCTGGGTTAGGTATTGCCAATCATGCCGAATTTATTGCTGTCCCTAGAAATCTTATGGTCAAAGTTTCCCAGGATTTACCGCTTGATATTGCATCCACTGTGACCTTAGGGAGCATTGCTATGCAGGGAGTACGCCGCGCGGACCCCGAGTTGGGAGAATATGTTACGATTATTGGACTTGGTATTTTAGGTCAATTGACTTCTCAAATGTTGAAGGTGAATGGATGTAAAGTAATCGGAATTGATAAAGATCAGAAACGAGTTGATACTGCTCTTTCTCTGGGAATGGATAGAGGCTTAAATCCTGTTAATGGTAACATTATAGATGAAGCAATGAGGTTTTCTAATGGATTTGGTGTAGATTCAGTCATTATAACTGCCTCAACACAGAGCAGTGAAATTATAAATCAGGCAATGGAAATGTGCCGTAAAAAAGGTAGAGTGGTTATTGTCGGTGCCGTAGGACTTAATCTTAGAAGAGAGGAATTTTACAAGAAGGAATTGGATGTTCTTATCTCAATGTCTTATGGGCCCGGACGTTATGATGAAAAATATGAAACAAAAGGTGAAGATTACCCCTATGCTTATGTCCGCTGGACAGAAAACAGGAATATGGAAGAATACCTTTGTCTTTTGAACAATAAGAAGATAAATATTAAACCGCTTATTGAGAGAATCTATCCTGTTGAAGATGCGCTGAAAGCATATGATGAATTAAAAACAGGTAGTTCCAGACCATTAACAGTTCTTTTGGAATATAACAAAGAATCAATCCCGGAAAGGAAAATAATTGTTTCTACTAAAAAAATCCAAAAAGATAAAATAAATATAGCTTTAATAGGAGTTGGAAGTTTTGCCAAAGCGATGCATCTTCCAAATCTTCGGAGATTAAACAATTTCTATAATATTTACGCTATTGTCGACAAAATTGGTAATAATGCTAAATCAATTGCAAAGGAATATGGTGTTTCCTATGCGACTACGGATTTCAGGGAAGTTCTTAAAGACAAAGATGTGAATATGTTAATTATTGCTACCAGACATAACTTACATGCTCAAATGGCAGCTGAGGCGGCAGAGGCAGGTAAAGCCATTTTTTTAGAAAAACCTATGGCTTTAAATAGAGAAGAGTTGAATAAATTGGTGGCTGTTTTGGAGAAGACAAAAGTTCCTTTCATGGTGGGATTTAACAGGAGGTTTTCCCCATACGTTAAAAGAATAAAAGAAGTAATAAAAAATCGACAGAATCCAATGATTATAAATTACCGTGAGAATGCCGGCTTCATGCCTAAAGACCATTGGGTACACACAGAAGAAGGTGGAGGTAGAAATATTGGCGAAGCCTGTCATATCTATGATCTTTTTAACTTTTTGACCGAAAGTGAAGTTGAATCTATTTCTGTTTCGTCCATTGTTCCAAAAACAGAACAATATTCCGGGAATGATAATTTTGTTACAACTATAAAATATAGAGATGGTTCGGTTTGCAATTTAGTGTATACAGCGCTCGGTACCCGGAAAGTCCCTAAAGAAAAAATGGAAATTTATGTAGATGGAAAGATTATTTATTTGAATGATTATAAAAAACTCGAAATTTTTGGTACAAGAGTGGAAAAAATGGGAACGAAAATTCAGAGTAAAGGACATTATGAAGAAATGATTGAATTTGCAAGAAGTATAAAGGAAGGAGATGGCTATCCCATACCTCTCTGGCAATTAATACAAGCTACACAAATAAGTTTTCAAGTAGAAGAGAATATATGAATATCAAGACAGTAGTAAAAAAGCTTCCTCATCCAATAGAACAAGGGTTTAAATATATTTATGATTCTATTCCTTCTCGTTTTCGTTATGGTAAAATATTTTGGGATACCTATAATTTTTTACAAGAATCTCAATGGTGAAGTAGGGAAAAGCTAGAAGAATATCAAATGCAGCAATTGGAAAAACTTTTTTATCATGTTTATCGAGAACGTGGTGTATCATCAGAGATTATTTTGTGAATATGACATAAAGCAGGAGAAGAAAATTATAAATGATTAGTGGACTTTTTTCGGATATGCGAAGATACCTACCTTCATTGATTGTCACGGCAATAATGGGGTTAATTGCCATCCCTATTGTTACTCGCCTGTTTTCCCCAGGGGATTATGGAAACTATGTTTTGACGATAGCTACAGTTGGTGTATTCTCAACTATTGTTGGCTGGTTATCTATGTCTATTATCAAGTTTTATCCTGCCTATGAACGAGATGGGAAACTTGGCGAATTTTACCCAAATATAATAAAGTTAACTGCTGTCTCAATATTAGTTATTTCTCTTGTTTTTTTAAGCATTCTTTTATTTGCCAAATCCCATATTTCACCAAAATTATATTCTCTGATGTGGGTTGGTATAGCCGTATTTATTTTAACTGCTATCTTTAATGTATTTCAAGATTTTCTTAGAGCTAAAAGGGAGGTAAGTTGGTATAGTGGCTTTACAATATGGAAGAGTGTGATGACACTTGCTCTTGGAGTGTTATTAATTATAGCTTTCCATTTTGGTGTTGAAGGTTTGCTTTGGGGTTCCGTGTTGAGTGTGGCGGTGGTTTTCCCGCTGCTTTGGAAAAAGGCTATAGGAAAAGTTTCCGTAGGTTCAAAAAATGTTTCTTTTTCGCTAACTTCAGAAATGGCAAAATATGGTTTTCCTTTGGTGGTGGGTAATCTTGCCGCTTGGATACTGAGTCTGTCTGATAGGTATATTTTGGGATTTTTTCGAGGTAGTCAGGAAGTGGGGATTTACTCGGCAAGTTATAGCCTTTCCGAAAAAAGCATATTGCTGATTGTTTCCTTGTTCATGCTAGCTGCTGGTCCGATTGGAATGAATATTTGGGCAAGAGAAGATAAGAAAAGGAGTCGTGAATTCTTGCATAAACTTACTAGATACTATATAATATTCTGTTTGCCAGCTGTAATTGGATTAAGTGTACTATCGAAACCAATTGTGACTGTTATCATCGCCCAAAAATATCATGCGGGTTATGTAATTCTACCATATATTGCTTCAGGTGTTTTCTTTCTCGGCCTTCAATGGATATTTGCGTTTAGTTTTCGTTACTATGCGAAAACTTATATTGTTATGTTGTTAATTTCCGTATCTGGGTTAGTCAATTTAGCTCTAAATATAATTTTAATACCCACCTATGGATATTTTGCTGCAGCTGTTACCACTTTTGTCAGCTATGTTTTTTTACTAATTTTAATTATAATCATTTCAAGAAAATTTTTCATCTGGGAATTCCCTTTCAAATCTTTAGGAAGAACAATAATTAGTTCTACAGTGATGGGAGTATCGGTTTACTATATTGGCAACAATTTGACATCCTTTCTATCTCTTAATCTAATTATCGGTATATTGGGAGGAGTGTTTATTTATTCTGTTTTACTCATACTTTTAGGAGAGCTTAAAGGGAGGGAAAGCCAAGTTTTATTGCGATTTATAAAAAAGGAGAAATTTTTCTTTGGCTAATATAATGAGCATTCGTACTGTTGTAGAAAAAGGATTATGTCTTCAGTGTGGCAGCTGCGTCAGTATATGCCCAAAGGATTGCATAACTTTAAAGAGAGATTCAAACTGGAACTATGTACCAACAATCGATGAGAAAGTTTGTGTGAAGTGCGGACTATGTTTAGAAGTTTGCCCGGGTGAGGGAGTTGACTTTGAAAATTTAAGCGGGTTAAATCTCTTAAAGAGGCAAAAAAAATGGAGCGATTATATAGGGGGATACATGGCTGCATTTTTGGGGTATTCAACAGAGGATAGAATAAGAGAAAGGGCTTCCTCCGGAGGAGTAATTCCTAGTCTATTATTACATTTGTTAGAAACGGGAGAAATTAGTGGAGTCCTTACCGTTAGAAGTAAAGATGGGGAACCTTTTAACCCGGAAATATTCATTGCACAATCTCCGCATGAAATTCTTGAGTGCCTGCAGTCCAAATATCACCCTGTCCCCTTAAATATTAAATTAAAAGAATTAGAGAATTCTAAGGGTAAGTTTGCGATTGTCGGACTGCCTTGCCATATTCACGGATTGAGGAAATATGAGAATTTGAGAAAAGTTTTGAAGGAAAGGATTTTTTTGCGAATCGGCCTCTTTTGCGGAATAAACTTAAGATTTGATTCATTAGACTTCTTCACTTATAAAGTTGGAGAAGATTTAAAAGATCTGGAAAAAGTTTCTTACAGAGAAGGGAATTGGCCGGGAGAGATGGGGTTATACTTTAAGGGCGGAAATAAGCGCATTTTCGATAAGAATGTTGCGAACCATATATTTACATTACAGAGATGCATTTACTGTATTGACCATACAAGTGAATTGGCCGATATATCTTGTGGGGATGCTTGGTTGCCTGAACTCCGCAATAAAGATAACTTAGGTTGGTCGGTCGTAGTTTCACGATCTGCCAGAGGGAGCGAAATACTTGATGAACTTAAAGCTAAAAATAAATTATTTCTAAAAAAAATTAATATTGATGAAGTCATTCAGTCTCAGTCCGGTATGCTAATTTTCAAAAAAGAAAATTCGTGGATTAGATTTAGATTAGGCAAAATTTTTAAGAAGCATTTACCTGAATATGATAAAACTTCATTAGATAGATTGCGCAGGACACCTAAACTTTCTTACTTGATGGGTAATATTCTTCTGCATTTTATTATTTTTGTAATGGGTTATGATAGGATTAGAGATATTATTAAGAAAATGCCGCTAAAGATATTAAGCGTTTATAAAATTTTGATTGTTCAATTACTATATATAGACAAGCCACTTCTACCCCGAGTTTGGGCTAAGATTACCGGAAGGATGTCGGATAAATGAGAGTTTTTTTTATGTGTGAAAAATAATGCTATGTTAATCAGAAAATTTTATCTGAATATCAGAAAGAAAGGTATTAGAGCAACTTTAAAAAAGAGTCTGAGATATTTTATTGAGTGTTATTTTCTAGGTGCCGGGATATCATTGAGGATTCGCAATACTCTCAGGACTTGTGACAAAATTTTTTATAAAGAGGTAAACCTTCAGCCAAATCAGTTGGATACTCGTGTTAGTTCTCTTTTTGGCAATCATGGTAATTTTCCTTTTGAATATGAAAAAAGAATTGATTATATTAAATTTTGGGAGGAAAGATATTCCGACGATATCAGGTTTACCCTTGAGAGAGCTGAAGAGATAATAAATCATAAGTTTACAATTTTTGAACAGATTTTAGAGTTTAAAGAAAAAATTGACTGGCATAAAGATCCACTTACCGGGGAATCGTGGTCTCAGAGGTATTATAAGAGGATTGATTATTCCTCCAGTCGAAAATTATCAGATATAAAGTATAGTTGGGAATTAAATAAACACTTACATTTTGTTACCTTAGGGAAAGCGTATTACTATACTAAAGATAATAGATATGTTGAAGAGTTTGTGAAACAAGTTTATAGCTGGATAAAGCAAAATCCGCTTGAGGTTGGCATTAACTGGATGGGTAATATCCAAATTGCCCAGCGTATTATTTCCTGGATTACTAGTTATCACTTATTCCGTAATTCCAGTTATTTCCAAACACGTGGATTAGAAGACTTTTTGAAAAGTATTTACTACCAGACAAAGATATTGTTTAATAAACGCCATACTCCTAATAATAACCATCGAATTGCAGCAATATGTGCTATTGTGATTGTTGGTATTGTATTCCCTGAGTTTAAAATGTTTAGCAGTTGGGTGGATCAAGGATTCAAGGAATTAAAAGAGGCATTGAAAGAACAGGTTTTTGAGGACGGTGTTGATAAAGAACAGACAACAAGCTATCAGAAGGTAATTATAGAATTTTTGTTACTAACTTACATAGCAGCAGAGAGAAATAAGATTAAAATTCCTGGTGATATCGTGAAAATCTTACACAAGATGGTTAATCATATTTCGTATTTGTTAACTCCTGATAACAGAGTTCCTATTATAGGCGATAATAGCAATGAGAGAGGTTACGTGCTTAGTGAGACAGTTGATTTTTGGAATGCGGAGACAATACTGTCTGCAGGAGTTATAATCTTTGATGACCCGTACTTGAAAAAAGAGGATATTCATTATACAGCGGAAAATTTTTGGCTCCTAGGTATCGAAGGGTATAAAAGATGGGACGATATTCTACCTTTAAGGGACAGTTTGAAAGGCAGTAAACACTTTGGAGTAGGTGGGCATTTTGTTATTCGAAACAACTGGGGGAAAAAAGCCGATTACCTTTTCACAAGATGTGGTGAGTTTGGTTTTAATGAGACATGTGCTCACAGTCACTGTGATTTGTTAAGTATAATATTATATATTGCTGGACAGCCGATACTTGTGGATTCGGGAGTATTCCGATATAATACGTCCTTGGAAGAAAGAAATTATTATAGGAGAATAAACGCGCATAATACAGTCCAAATTGACAGTGAAGAACAATGCGATATGGAAGAAATGTTTAATTGTACCAGTAAAATATCAAAGGCTAGACATCAAAAATTCCACGATAACTATTTTAAGGGGTACCTCAGAACCGAATCTGGTATTAAGCACACTCGTGAGATATCTCTTATAGATCGGGGGCATTGGGCTATCTTAGATACTATAGAAAACGAAACAAGTAGCGATAATGGAATACATACTATAAAATGGTTTTTTAACATTTCTCCCTATCTAAAAGTTATAGCTGAGAGAGGAAAAAAAACACTGCATATTAGGAACGATGATATCGATATCTGCTTAAAGCCATCTATTGATGCTAACGCATATTGTGAAATACAACAGAGATATATTTCACCTACATATGGAAAGAAAGAAAAAATTTCTATGGTTTGTTTCTCATTGAAATCAAAGCTACCGACTAATGCAAAATTTGAGTTTGTACAATCAGAAAGACTATGTTTGTAGATTGCAGGATAGCAAAAAATTCTCCAGGGCTTTCGAAAAAAATCGAGTATTGGTTGATACTAAAATTAATTGCCATCGAGAAAAATGAAAAAGTGATATTCGAGAAAACACATAAAAAAGGTCGAAATATGTATTTTGAAGGTGCTATATGAGAAGTATTTACAATATACAGATTTAGATAGAGAGAAAAGATTAAAATTAAAAGAAATGGTTTATTTTACTCCGTTTGATGAGGAGCTGTAGAAGAGGAAATAATTAATTTTATTTTGACAAACAACAAAATACCTGAGGAGTTAAGAATAAGAACCAATGAAAAAAAATAAAAAGATATTAATAGCGGCAGGAAATTACTGGACTTCTCCTTATCATGTTGGAAGTCACCAATTTGCGAAATTGTTTACAAGTAAGGGATGGCAGGTTTTATTTGTTTCTGACCCTATATCACCTTTTCATTTTTTGATGAGAAACAATAGAGAAGAGGTTTTAGAAAGATATAGAATTCACAAGAATAAAGTTAATAGTGGCTATAAAGATTTGAGAATATATGTTCCAATGACTTTGTTTACTCCCAATGAGAAACCATTATTTAAAACATATTTTGTAGCGAAATATTGGCACAATTTAACAATTCCCAATTTAGGCGGATATGTTAAAAGAATTGGTTTTGATAAAGTTGATTTGTTATGGTTTGACTCAGTCGCTCAATATTTTTGGATTAATAAAATAGAGTATAAAAAATCCATATTAAGGGTTGCAGATAAAAGTGCTTTCAGAAAAGATACATTAGCTATAAAAAAATTGGAAAAGGAGCTGCTTGATAAAGTTGATAATATAATATATGCTGCAAAAAGTATGAAAGCTTATTTAAACGAGTACGAATATAAATTGCTTTATATTCCAAACGGAGTAAATATTGAGCACTTTTTAAAGTCAGATAGAACGATGCCTAAAGACTTTAGGGATATTCCAAAACCTATAGCTATATATGTCGGAGCTATAAGTGATTGGTTTGGTATTGATTTTCTTTTAGAAGTTGCCCAAAAATATAAGGATCTATCCTTTGTGCTTATTGGAAAGGCAAAGATTGATATTTCAAAACTACATAAGCAACCGAATATCTATTATTTGGGAAAGAGAGATTATTCGGAGATCCCCAGGTATATGTATAATTCCGATATTGGTATTATAACTTTTGATGTTCAACATCCTGGCGTAGAATCCATAAATCCTTTAAAATTATATGAATATATGACATGTAGATTACCGGTAGTTGCTACAAAATGGAGGGAATTAGAACTTATAAATTCTCCTGCTTATTTAGCGAAAGATCCAGATGATTTTATTAATGGGTTAAAAAAAGCAATACAAGAAAAGGATAGAGATAAGTACCTGCAATTTGCTAAAAATAATACATGGGAAGAAAGATACAAGAAATTAAATAAAATATGTTTAAATTCAAAGCAAAGTATATAGTATATATTTGGATATTTCTGTTAATGTTTTCAAACCTATTTGATCGAATAATAGGCATTAAAATTCCTACCGCCTTATTTTATCTTATTTTCTTTTTGTTAATTATTCTATGTTTGGTAAAATTGAAGTTTAATAACTTGTTAATTGTAGCTTCTTTATTACCCATCTTTTTTTTCTTTGTATTAATTTTCCACCCTTCAACCCCTATTAAGGCAAATATAATGTCTATAAAGGATTATATTTTACCTATGATATCTTTATGGATTCCCATTTCATTAATAAAGGACAAGACAAAAGTTGTTAACATTATTAATTATTTTTTTTTAGTTTTCATTTGCTACTGTGTCCTTCAAGAATTTTTCTTCTACGCTTATGGTGGAATAGCTGGTTTTGCAAAGTACTTACCATGGGATTATAATTTTATTAATAGAGAATTAAATACACCTAGTGGGGCGGGGAATTTTTTCCGAGGCCCTCTCTTAAGATTTTCGGGCCCAATGAATGCTTTTGTTGAAGGGCAAATTTTTGTAGTTATGCTTTTGGCTGTTCTACTCAAGTACAGAAAATTCTTAGTCAACAATTTTGTTTTTAAACTAAATCTTATTTTGGGATTCGGTTTTTTGGCTTTGTCTTTGGAGCGGACCCCGATATTTATGTTAGTAATTATTCTGATTATATGGAATATAACAAAAGTCTTAAGGTTCAAGTTTATGCTATATGCACTGATAGTTACTTCTTTTGTTGTTATCACGAGTTTTGTAGTTTACAATAAATACCATGAAAATGAAATAGTTGGTACAGCGATAGGAAGTATAGTAAACGTAGCTACTTTACAATTAAAGGAAGATTCTAGTGTTGAAAAACGTAGGGAAGTTGAATGGGAGCAGTCAATACAGTTAGCTGAAAATTCTTTTTTCGGATTAGGTCCTGGTAGAGTTTCTCCATCTGCCCGAGATATGATTGATGATTATTTCGGTCCACATAACAATTTTTTCGCTTATTACTTAGGATATGGTTTTGTAGGATTGTTTTTGTTTTTATTATTATTAATAACTATTGTTTTCTATGCTTCAAAATATGAGTCAGATACCAAATATTTTATTTGGGGTGTTGTGGCAGCCTATGTCGCATGTGCTTTTTTCAATGTACCATTTTCCGGTAAAAATGGGATTTTATTTTTCTTTACAGTTGCATTTGTTTTATCGAGAGAGAAATTAATAACCAAACAAACCTGAGGAGAAAAACAAAATCATATTAAGATCTTAATTAATGAAACTATATTGGATGATAAGACTACTAGGTTAGACATATATACTATTAACACGATACGAGAGATTTCTAGATATAATCTAGACCAAGATTGAGTTGCTGCCTAAACAACCTTAAGCACAACTGATACTCGGAAGACCAAAACACCTTTCTGCCTGTTTTAAATGTGAGTTTATCAATATACTTCAAAAGTAAATTATCAAATGTTTCCTTAATTAAAACAACGCCGTCATTTGAAATTTAAAGTGATAATTGTTTATCGATTTTTTATCTGTGTATCCAAAAAATTGCTTTGTTATCTTAAAACCTAAAAGAACATTTACCACCTTATTATAGGGATTCTCTACTCATCACTGTATAATAATTCAAATGGCTTCTCATCTATGTTGTAGAAAATATTCCTGTAAAATGCACTGCCTCAGCTGTTTTTAATATCTTTCTATAATTTTTAAAAAAGATGACGATCAATAACGAAAAATTCTTTTTGTTTATATCCGTTGCTCTCTTTGAAAACTGCTTGCTCACCTTTTTTGGTTTTTTAATTACCATCAAAAAGAAATGAAATGCAAGGGTTTAGATGGAATTTTTCTTGGAATTTTCGAGAAAACCCCTTTGAAATCGCTACTTGACATTCAATTGAAAGCAATTATTATACTTACTGGAAAGATAAAATTTGGGCTTTTAGGAGCCAATTAATATAATTACTAAAGATTTGGGTTCAGAAAAACTGCTATCATTTGAACAATGATTGTAGTAGAGAAAACAGAAAGATATTTTCGTAGGAGTTGTAAAGGTATGATAATGAAAAAAGATGAGACAACAAGAAATACGTCAAACCAAACCAATATTTCAAATATGTTCTTTAATTGAGATAAATCTAATGCTAGAAATTTTAGTATTAGTGAGTGTTTATAATCTTAAAAGATACCTGGAACAATGTATTGACAGCGTCATAAGGCAAACCTATAAAAAATTTGAGTATATCATAGTTGATATTGACTCAACGGACAGAATACCTGCGACATTATAAGAATATGCTCGAAAAAATGACATCTATAAATCGGAAATATAAAATAGGCATTCTTGTTACCCATGATCCCATTACTCTCGTCAATCTGCTGTATGATTTTGGAGAAATAATGGATTGCAGTCTTAGCCTTGATTTAATAGTTGGATATGAAGTCCCTAAATTACTGGAAAAATATTATAATATTTGCAGGTTTCGATATCCTGGTAGGAATAAATTCTTTGGTTACATTACTGAATTCATTGCTTGTATCAAATATGTTTGGATATGTAAGCCAGATGCGCTACTCCAGTATACTAATCCCCATCGTGCGGGTTTAATCAGTTCTATTGTCGGTCGGCTATTTGGTATTAGAGTGATTGTGACCATGAGTGGTGAGAGTTACCGTGTATGGAAAATCCAGGAAACTTTACTGAAAAAGATAGAATGGTTTTTGGGTATGCACTTATCTAGAATTGCATTTAAACTTGCTTCAAAAGTGATTGCTTTTGGACCTATTCTCAGATCTCAGCTTATCTCCCATGGAATCAAGCCGGAGAGGATTTCTTTACTCCCTCCGGCGCTCAGTGTAAATAGATTTAAACCAGGTACAGATAAATTCATGTTTAAACGCAAGTTGGGTATTTCTACTGAAAATAAGGTAGTTTTGTATGTAGGAAGGTTAGATAAGCCTAAGGGGACGGACCTATTAATTTCCATTATAAAAAAGGTCCTTTCTGAAACCAGTCGATGGACATTTGCAATTGTGGGAACAGGATACCTTTCTGTCAATTTAAAAAAAATTGGCAGTCCAAGGGTAAAATTATTTAATGAGGTTTCTCCATTGGAAATTGATGTATTTTACAAAGCTTCTGATTTAATTGTTTTTCCTTCGAGAACAGAAGGACTTCCAAGGGTAATTCTGGAGGCTCTGGCTTCGGGGATTCCTGTAGTTTCCAGTGGGGTCGGAGAAATTCCCACTTATGTTTCGAATATTTGTGATTCTGTTGAAGATTATGTAGAATATATAGTTGGAGGAGAGTATAAATTAGACAGTATCCCGGAAGTGTATTTGAATGGCAATTGGAAAAAGGAATGCTTGGAATTGTTGAGGAGAGAATGAAGAAGAATAGGACAATACGTACATTACGAGAAATCCGTGACTCTTTTCCCAAAGACAAAGGTGGAATCTTTTGGGTAGATCTCTGGGTCAGAGAGATCTCATTTTTCGGTGCGTGGGTAGCAATCCGTTTAGGTCTCCGAGCAAACTATGTATCCTATATTTCGATTATTATAGGGGTATTAGCCTGTTTTAGCACTGCTTTTTACGGCTATTGGGGAGCAGTAATTGGAGCAGGTCTTTTTAATATCTGGTTGATACTTGATTGCGTGGATGGAAATGTTGCCCGGGTTATGCATGAATCGGAGGGATACGGGGATTTCGTTGATGCTGTAAGTGGTTATATTGTAATGGGCTTTGGTTTTCTTTCCACCGGACTTAATGTTGCTCATACGGGACGAGATTTTAAAATACCGGTTCTCCAAAACTTGGATTTTGTTTTACTTGGTGCAATTGCTTCTATTGGGTGTGTTTTATCTCGTCTTATTTACCAAAAATTTATGAATGTAGACAATTCAGTTGGTAAGGATACAAAGTCAGACTCTCACGTTGCTTCTCTTTTACAGAGGGTAGATATGCAAATAGGCATATCAGGGCTTTTTATGCCAATGATGATTATTTGCTCCATTACTTCAACAATGTTTATTATACCCCTGTTTTATGCGGGTTACTATCTTCTGGGGCTAATCGCAGTAACATTCCGGCTCCTTTTAAAGGCAAAATGACGATGAACAAAAAAATAAAAATTTTACATATAACAGAAGTACTGGGAGGTATTCAGACTCATCTTGAACTTATTTTTAAGTATATTGATGGAACACGGTTTGATTTGGAATTGATTTTGCCCAGGGAGTGTGAGTTGGCGGATTTAGCACGTGAATATGGTATCAAAGTAAGACTCCTTCCAATGGTTCATAAGGTTTCATTATGGTCGGATTTTAAGGCTGTTTTTCGGTTGGTCCGAATATTCTCGTCCGAAAAAAATGCAATAATTCATCTTCATAGTTCAAAGGCTGGCGCATTGGGTCGGTTAGCAACTTTATTAACCGGACCAAAAATTGTGTTCTATACTCCTCACGCCTTTGCTTATCTTGGTTCTCGTCATTATAGGCGAATGTTTTATCTGGCCGTGGAAAAACTTCTCAAATTTAAAACAACCTATCTTACTGCTACAACCGATTCGGAGTGTCAACGGGCTGTTAGTGAAATCGGATATCCTGAACAACGGGTAAAAGTAATTCCTAATTCTGTAGAGTGTCGTGGAGTTGCTTTACGAAAAAATGTTAAGAATTCTACTGCCTATTTACCGGTTGTTACAATGGTTGCTCGTATTTGTTATCAAAAAAATGTTGAGATGTTCTTCCGCGTGGCTCATGATTTTCTTGCTAGACATCCGAAGATTTATTTTCAACTTATAGGGGCTGGTCACTATGAAAGCGATTACGAAGAACTTCCGCAAATGCTAAATTGTTACGACTTGAGTGGTAAAGTTGCTATAAAACCATGGGTCAAAAGAGAAAAATTATTAGGTGAATTACAAAAAAGCGATGTAGTAATCCAAACCTCGCGGTACGAAAGTTTCGGATATGTGTTGGCAGAAGCAGCAATTCGTGGAGTCCCCATTGTTGGAACAGATGTAGATGGAATTAGGGATATTATTAAAGACGGTAAAACCGGATATCTCGTTCAGGTTGATGATGATGCTAATATGGTCAAAGCTCTGGAGTGGGTTCTCTATGATCAAGACAAGAGGGAATATATTGTGCAAAATGCGATAAAACATACGACCGATTCTTTTGGTATTGAAAGAAACATTAAAAAACTAGAGAGTCTATATGAACATGTGTCATGTTTTCCTGAGAGTGATGGCAATTGATCAGGGGACATTACCTTTCGTAAAACAGTATATAATGCAATTAGTTTAAAACATTACTTAATTAGGCGGAAACGAATAGTAATCCGAAATCTGTAGTGTTTGTAAAAATTTAAGACCTTTGCGGTATTTTATATGTAATTTCTATAAAATCAAACTTATAATGCAGGTTTTTTATATTAATGGTATACTTATTCCCTTGACAAATCTGAAAATTTGTTAATGTATTAAATATTATAAATTGTTTTTCGCCGAAGAAAATTTAATTAAAATGGAACTAAATGCGTATTTTTGAGTCTAAATAGTAAAGGAGAGGAAAAAATAATCTGGAAAAAACAGAAACTTTTACTTTTATTTTTTGATATATTATTCGCTGTGGTTTCTATTGTTATAACCTATAATATTGTCCCTGAAAGAATAATTGGGTCTGTAAGGAGTATTTATTTAGAAGTGATCGTTTTTACTTTACTTGTTGTTGGAATATTTGCTTATCTTGATCTATACAATTATCTTGTATTTTTAAATCGTTTCCGATATATTTATAGGACTATAAAAGGTTTAGGATATACTTTTGTTCTTTATCTAATCTGGTTGTGGGTATCCTCTTCTTTTCATACTCAAAAAGTGGTTTCGATTTTAATTCTTTTCCTTATTTTTTCGTTATTAGTGTACTTTACCAGAACCATCCTCATTCCTATTTTCTCTATACTTCTACCCAGTAGGGAAGTCGTGCTGTACGCCCCTGAAGGTAATTATAGAGATATTAGAGACTGGTCAAAGCATCACATGGTTTCAGGTATTACTATAAAGAAAATTTCAGAAGATAGAGAAGAGATTGAAAACTATGTAAAGAAGGGGTTTCCGGTTATAATTTCTACATTTACAGAAGAATGGGAGACTTTGATTGAGACCCTTTTTTATTTTAAAGGTAGAGTTCCTGTGATTTTATTCTCTCCGCTTTTAACTGGGATTGACGGTGTTGACTACTGGGGATATCTTGAGGGTGTGCCAATCGTTTATTTCAGATGGAGCGGTCATTCAAAGATTTATCGTTTTATGAAGAAAGTAATAGATGTTATGGGTGCGATTTTGGCAATAATTATTTTCTTCCCTTTTATGATTATTGCAGCGGCAGGAATTAAGTTGACTTCCAAAGGGCCAGTGTTTTTCATGCAGAATAGAGTTGGTAAAGGAGAAAAGATTATTAAAATGTTAAAATTCCGTTCTATGATTGAATCCTCTGATGATAAACCTCATAAAGAGTTTGTGAAAGGTTGTATAAATGGAGACAGTGACAGAAATTTTAAATTTATGGATGATTCAAGAATAACTCCATGGGGTAAAATGTTAAGGAAAACAAGTATTGATGAATTCCCGCAATTTTTTAATGTTTTAAAAGGTGATCTTTCATTAGTTGGCCCCAGGCCTCCCCTCGAGTATGAGGTTACTCAGTATTCGGACTGGCATAAAAAACGACTTTCCGTAAAACAAGGTATTACCGGAGCGTGGCAAGTTTTTGGAAGAGCCAGATTACCGTTTACAAAATCTTGTTTTCTTGATATATATTATACCGAAAACAGAAACCTGTGGTTTGATCTACATCTTCTAAGTCAGACACCGCAAGCAATTGTTTTCGGCAAAGGAGCTTATTAGGAAATTAAATCGTTCTTTACTTTTTTTAAAGATTTAGTTCTTTCTTAAAATATTCGAGGACTTTTTTTAAACCTTCCTCCCTCGAAACTTTCGGTTCCCAGTTTAAAAGTTTTTTTGCTTTGCTTATGTCGGGTCTTCTTATTTTGGGGTCGTTAACAGGTAATGGTTTGAAAACGATTTTGCTTTTGCTTTTTGTTAAATTTAAAATTTCTTTCGCGAAATCAAGAATGCTGATTTCGTTAGGATTTCCTATATTGACGGGATAGTTGATATCGGACATAAGTAATTTGTAAATTCCATCGATTAAATCGTCTACATAACAAAATGAGCGGGTTTGAGAACCGTCTCCGAAAACCGTTATAGGTTCTCCTCTAAGAGCCTGGCACATAAAAGCCGGTAGTGCCCTGCCGTCTTTGATTCTCATCCTCGAACCGTACGTGTTGAATATTCTCGCGATTCTAATATCGATATTGTGTTTGTTGTGGTAAGCCATTGTAATCGCCTCAGCGTAACGTTTGGCTTCGTCGTAAACACTTCGCGGACCGACCGGATTTACGTTCCCCCAGTATTCCTCGCTCTGAGGACTGATAAGTGGATCGCCGTATACCTCGGATGTGGATGCCAGGAGAAGAGCGGCTTTTTTGTCTTTTGCTAAACCGAGAGAATTATACGTTCCTAAAGCGCCTACTTTTAATGTGTGAATCGGGTGCTGGTGATAATCTATTGGGCTTGCCGGACTCGCGAAGTGCAGGATGTAATCTAAGTCACTTTTGATGTCTATATATGTGGTAACGTCATGTTCTATAAAGGTAAAATTCTCGTTTCCTAACAGGTGTTCGATATTTTCCATTCTTCCAGTCAAAAAATTATCCATGCAGATGACATCAAAACCCTCTCCCAATAATTTTTCGCAGAGATGAGAACCCAGGAAACCGGCTCCGCCTGTTACTAAAACTTTTTTTGAGTTTGTACCTTTATCTTGTTTTGTCATTTCTGTATTCTATTGATTTACAGAGTAGAAGTCAAGGGGGATATTAGGTCTTAGGTGTCAGGTTTTAGCTTAAAAAAAACAAAATAAAAAAATCTGAGTAAATCTGTGTTTATCTGCGTCCTATTATCTTGGTGTCTTTGTAGCAAAAATCTAAAAAATTGATAACCTGGGTTGACAAAACGGTCATTTTACTATAGAATACACTATATATAAGGAGGTGTGTTTTTTGACACGTTTAATTATTATAAGTTTATTTATAATATCGATTACAACTAATGCTTATCAAATGAAAAGAGAATCTTACATAGATATACCCACAGCCAGTCTTACCCAGGGACTGTATGTTAATGTACATTCGAGTTACCCTATTAAAGATGTGAATGATGTTAAGTTTGACCCTAATATCGGAATCGATTTTTCATATAATAAATTTGGGGGAGCTTTGAAATGGTATGATGGTGCCGACTTCGCGATCGACCTCTCCTATCAGATACTTTCCGATAGCGGCGGTTCTCCCGGTCTTTCCTTAGGAATAAGCGAAATTTCTACCGGTAAATATATCTCTACCGCAGGGTCGGATGAAGTTATCAACGACGAAAATTATACGGATAGACCTCCGGAGATTGCTTCCGCGTACATCGTTGGAACAAAAAAAATAAGTAAAAATTTTGAAATGACAGCCGGAATAGGCAGGGGTAGATTTATTGGTTACGGACCGAGAAGCCAATACGTAAATACCGACGCGTTTTCTGATGAAAACCACGAAAATTGGGCTATGGGGCTCTTCGGCGGAATAAAAGTTACTTTCCCGAATAATTTATCTTTCATTGTCGAAGAAGATGGACGCGACGCGAATATCGGAATAGAATATCAAAACGAATTAGTCAAAGGAACGCTGGCTTTGAATAAACTTGAATTGTTCGGATCGGAACACGAACTTTCACCTCGTGTCAGTCTTAATCTATCTTATAAAATAATGGATCTACAAAAAGGAGTTAAAAAAGAAGAAAAGAAAGAATTTCCTGTTGTAATCGAACTAATAGATAAAGAAAGCGGAGAACCGGTAAAAGGACACACAATAATAATCGATAAAAAAGGAGACACTGTTAAAGTCTCGGCGTTTAAAGATATTCACTCCTTTTCTCTTGAATCCGGCATGTATATCTCACACATCTCAGCAACTAACTATACGGATAAAAAAATCGGAATGGCGGTTAAAGGAGGAATAAGCGAAAACCTATACACAATAGAACTGAGCAAGAAAGAAATTCCAAAAAAAACGGATACAGTAAAAGATTCGGTTAAGATATATGATTTCGGAGATTTAAAAAATCAAGTAGAAGGCATAAGCATAAAATTTCCCTTAGGAGAATTCAAACTTACCTCCAGAGCATACGGCATCTTAGATAGAATAGTAGAACTAATAGGAATAGGAGACGATAAAGGCATTAATCTACTAATTATAGGACATACCTGCGATATCGGAAGCTATGAATTCAACCAGAAGCTATCCGAGCAAAGAGTAGAAAACGTCAAAGAATATCTTATAGGACGAGGTATATCGCCAGCACGAATGAGTACCGAAGCTTACGGAGAAAGAAAACCTATTGCCAACAACAACACAGAAGAAGGAAGAAAAAAGAACAGAAGAGCCCAATTTATCCTGTATAAAAAGAAATAACAAACCAATATGCAGGCAAAACACCTTAAATTCGAAAATACTGACAAAAAACTAAGACTTTCGTCACATCTGAAAGACTTTTTTTTGCGGCGATTTCAAACCCTTCCATATAAGTTCCTGATTGGTAATGGCTTATATTTTTAAAAATGGGAATGATAATTGCACGGGACTTATAATGCGCGGTTTGTTTTTTATAAAAAAAAGAAATAGGGGTTGAAATTTATTGTTATCATGCTTATAATGAAAGAGTTAGAAGAAGAGAGAGAGAAATAATAAATATTGATATAATAAAAACGTCAAAAAATATTTCCAAACGGGTATTCGATGTCCTTCTTTCGGGAATTGGACTTGTAATTTCCCTTCCCGTCTGGGCGCTTTCCGCTGTTGGGATTGTAATGGAAAGCGGCGGGCCCATCTTTATAAAACAAAAGCGAGTAGGCAAAGACGGAGAAATTTTCTACGTTTTAAAATTCCGTTCAATGGGAAAAAACACCCACAACGGCACTGCCATGAAAAATAGGAAAGACTATAACTCACACGTAAGTAGAGTCGGCAAAATACTTCGGGCTACGGCAATGGACGAGCTGCCTCAACTGCTTTCTATTTTCATGGGGCATATGAGTTTTGTCGGACCGCGTCCTTTCCACCCGGACGTTGAAATTATAGGAAGCAAATATGAAAGTCTCGAAGAAGTCCCTGATTTCTCAAAAAGAACTACTGTAAAACCCGGTCTTACGGGTATAGCTCAAATCTTCGCCGACAGGGAAGCGAAAACCGAACACAAGGTTAAATACGATCTTTTATATATAAAGAAACAATGTTTTTTGCTTGACGTAAAACTTGTTCTCCTTTCTTTCTATGTAACTCTATTCGGTAAATGGGAGTAGCAAAAAATTATAGTTAGATGAAATTCGGAAATAATTTTTCGAAAAAAATAAAATAAGGAGGCTTTAAGTGAAAAAATTTTTGATGCTGGTATTGTTTTTCTGCTTTCTTTCCCTTAATTCCCAGATGTTACATTATAATTCTTACATAGATATACCAACAGCTAATTACACGGATGGATTATTCATTAATCTGGACATGAACTTCGCCACAAAGAGTGAAAGCGTAGTAGGGTTTGACCCTAATATTGGAATAGAGTACACATACAAAGAACTAAATACAGCTCTCAAATGGTACAATGGAGCTGACTTTGCGTTCGATATATCCTATCAAATTTTAAAACAGGAAGAAAACAGACCTTCCATAGCTGCAGGTATTTATGAACTGGCACTTAATAAGTTTATCTCCCCGGCAGGCTCGGAAGAAGTCTACGACGATGAAAGCTATCTTGATAGACCTCCTGAAATCGTTTCTCTTTATGGTGTTGCCACGAAAAATCTCAATGAAAAATTTGAAATAACTCTAGGAATAGGTCGCGGAAAATTCGTTGGATATGGACCAAGAAGCTTTGTTCCCAATACCGACGTTCTCTTCAGCGAAAACCATGAAAATTGGGCTCTGGGGCTTTTTACCGGACTTAAAATGAGGTTAAGCAATCCGATAAGCATTCTTCTCGAAGCAGACGGAAGGGACGCAAACTTAGCCTTTGAATACAAAACCGAACTGCTTAAGGCTAATCTTTACTTTATCAAGCTGGAACAAATCTTTGCCGGCGAAAACTCAAGCAATAACGTTAGAATTGGTTTGAACTTTTCATATAATTTTACTGCTGTCTATGAGAAGTAGCCTTCCAAAAGAAAGCAAATAGCTGATCGGTAAAATTGGGATATAGAATTACTATGTCAACCCCCTAATTTAATTATGCCGATTTCCGAGCTAATCTATTTCTAATCTTGTGCCTTTGAACCGCAGCCATATGTTTATCTTCATTGTATTTTTCTCTTCTCTTCC
>Ga0307430_1000174_pt1 | contig 64953 bp, 64 predicted proteins | sample SalMarWE160130MG_FD_202159 | JGI IMG/M metagenome (GOLD analysis project Ga0307430, IMG submission 202159) | Salt marsh sediment microbial communities from the Plum Island Ecosystem LTER, Massachusetts, United States - WE1603-130 | ecosystem: Environmental > Aquatic > Marine > Intertidal zone >... | reverse complement strand
TATATCTGCCCATACTACCTCCGTTTTTTTACTTAAGATAAGTTTTTACATAGAAATTGCAAGGCTTTTAATCGTTTTTTGTAAGAAAAAATACTGCGGAACGGAGGAGGGCTTTTGGCACAGCCTCAGCTAAAGGCGAAGAGCTAAAATCTAAGTTTAAAATAGAAGAGTCTTGACAAAGATGATAAAACAAGTATTTATTTCAAAAACAGGAGATAATTAAACATGAAAATAAATGATGAAATATTCAGAGAATACGATATAAGAGGAATAGCAGACGAAGAGCTGACAAACGAATTAGCCTATCATCTCGGCAGAGGATTCGGAACATATTTAAAGAGAAAAAACCTTACAAATGTTGCCGTAGGAAGAGACGTAAGAAAAAGCTCTCCAAGATTATATGAAAACATATCAAAAGGTATTTCCGATACAGGGTGCAATGTAATAAATATTGGAGTTGGGCCCAGTCCTTTATTATATTTCACAGTCTTCCATTACGATTTAGATGGAGGACTTATGATTACCGGAAGTCATAATCCAATCGAATACAACGGTTTTAAGATGATGAGAGACAAAGAAACCGTATATGGCGAACAAATACAGGAATTAAAAGAATTAATCAAAAAAGAAGATTATGAGGAAGGAAAAGGAAGCATAAGGGAAAAAAAGGTTGTAAAAGATTATTTGGAATACATTTCTGCTTTGATTTCTCCGGAAAAATCGTTAAAAATAGTGATAGACCCGGGAAATGGTACAGCCGGTCCCCTGGCTACAGAGTTATTCAAAACCCTTGGGGCTGATTTCCAGTGCATTAATTGTGAACCTGACGGGAATTTTCCCAATCACCTGCCCGATCCGACCGTAGTAAAATATACAAAACAATTATCGGACAAAGTTCTTAAAGAAAAAGCGGCTATGGGAATAGGATACGACGGAGACGCTGACCGGGTGGGTATAATAGACGAAAACGGCAGGCTTATATACGGAGATCAATTACTGGGGGCACTCGCAAAACCCATTATCACTAAAAATCCCGGGACAGAAGTTATTTTCGATGTCAAATGCAGTCAGGGCCTTGTTGAATGGATCGAAAAACTAGGGGGTAAGCCTCTAATGTGGAAAACAGGTCATTCCCTGATAAAGGTAAAAATGAAGGAAACAGGCAGTTTAATAGCGGGAGAAATGAGTGGTCACATATTTATTGCCGATAATTATTACGGTTTCGATGATGCTCTTTTTGTATCCGCGAGATTTTATGAAATCGCGTCAAAATCAGATAAAACTGTTTCCGAAATAATAAATGAGATGCCTTACTACGAAAGCACTCCGGAAATAAGGACGGAAGTCGGAGAAGAAGCCAAATGGAAAATTGTAGAAGCAGCTAAAAAAGAATTTCGCAAAAAATACGACACTATTGAAATAGACGGAGTACGTATTTTGTTCGGAGACGGCTGGGGATTGGTAAGAGCATCTAACACACAACCAATAGTGGTAACACGCTTTGAAGCAAAAACGAAAGAAAGATTAGAAGAAATAAAAAATATCGTAACAGACTTTATAACGCGGCAAGCCGCTAAAATGTAAAAATTAAAAAAGGAAATGGCCACGGATGAACACGGAAACACACGGATTAAAAAAAATATTTTGTTGTTTTAATAAAAACAGGATATGTGATGGGAAGGGTATCAGTATTCATCAGTGTAAATCAGTGGCTAATTTAGTTGTGTGGGGCTGGGGTTTTGAAAAACAAAAAAGAAACTCTGTGTCCTTCGTGGATAATAATTTATGGTAGACAAATGAAAAAAAGAGATATCTTAGCTGAACTCACACAAATAGCTTGCAAAATAGGAATAAAAATAATAGAAGATAGACTATTAAGGAAAGGCGGATACTGCCGAGTTTTCAAAAATAAATATATAATAATGGATAAAAGGATCTCCGAAGAGGACAAATTAAAAATTTTAATTAAAGCTCTAAAAAGAAACAATCTTGAAAATGTTTATCTAACGCCAAAAATAAGGGAATTATGTACTGAAAATGAGTAAATTTGGACTTGTCCTTGGCGGCGGCGCAGGAAGAGGTGTCGCTCACCTGGGGGTAATAAAATGTTTTGAAGAGGAAAACATAAAACCTTATTTAATATTCGGAACTTCAATAGGATCGCTAATAGGCGCCCTCTACGCACTCGGCTATGATTTTCCCGAATTAGTCAAAAAGGCTCAAGAAACCGTTAAGTCCGCAGAGTTCAAGCAACTAGGTTTTGAATTCTTTAAGGATCACAAGAACGCTTTTCCTCTAAAAAAATTAAGCTGCTACCTTCGAGAAAGACTTACTTTTGCAAAAATGGCAGTAACTCCATATATTACAGAAAGAGAAACCTTAAAAAAAGTAATTGGCAAATTCTTACCGGACATAAACATTGAGGATTTGAAAATTAAATTTGGCTGCACTACACTAGATATCGTCTCCGGACAAGACATATATATAGACAGGGGACCCTTGAGAGAAGCAATAATCAAATCTATCTCCATACCGGGTATTTTTCCTGTATGGGAAGAAGGAAATAAAATTATGGTCGACGCGGGCCCTACCGCAAAAGTTCCGGTAAACGGATGTAGAAAACTTGGCGCGAAAAAAGTAATCGCGGTCAATCTGGGAGCCAAACTTGGGAAATATGACAAAATCGGTTCCGCCATTTCTACGAGCTTGCGGGCAGACGAGATTGCAAAATTTCGCTACAATAAATTACAAGCAGAAAAAGCTGATGTTCTAATTGAACCAAAAGTCGAATCAATCCATTGGGCTGATTTTACCAAATTCAATCTTGGAATAAGAGTAGGATACGAGGCGACAAAAGAAAAACTTCCCGAGATAAGAAGACTGCTAAAACCATCTTTAATATCCATATTAAAAAGGTCCTTTTCCCAAAAAAATAAATAACCGCAGAGACACAAAGAACACAGAGGAAAGAAATACAGAGTTTCCCCATTTTTTCTAATAGCTAAAGGCCAAAAGCTAAGTTCTAAAAAGTTATATAAGAAAAGGGAAAAGTCCAGACAATTCTAAGTTCAGCGAGAGAGAACCCTCACCGAACTTAGAACTGATTTAATATAAAGAAAAAACAGATTTATCCTGATGCTCAACGTAAAACGGTACAAAGAAACAGGAATTTACGTTTAGGTTTGCAGAGTTATTTTTGCAAAAACTCAATAGCTTATAATAGGATTTATCTCCTCCGCAAATTGTATCAGGAACCGTTATCAATAGATGAATATTATATGCGTAATCGTAAACAAGATCACCTTCCAACGACAATCCATCTATATGGATAGTAAAAGATTTTCCTAAACTCCCCTTTAATTCAAATGGGGCCATAACCATATTATCTTCACTACTGATTCTAGACATGATAAGCCTCCTCTAAAGCAAAATAATTAAAAGAGCTGAATATTATCTGGGTAACCACCTTAAACCACTGTTCTACTAAATTATTAAAGAGCTACTAACATAATATACAAGAACCATTCCATAAATCAAAGCATTGACAATCAAATCTTTACATAAAAAAACTTTTGCATAATAGGAAAACATTTCGCACAACGCAAGAAAAAAATTAGGATTTTGGATTTAGGATATAGGATTTAGATAATAGTTAGTAGGGAGCAGTAAAGTAAGTAGTTAGTAGTCAGAAAAAACAAATAAAAAACTTTGTGTCCTTTGTGTTCTTTGTGATTAAATTGGTACCAGATACAAGGTCTCGGGTTTTAGTAAAAACACCATTAAAATTGGGGTGGGATGTGGATTCGTGTTATTTGTGTGATTCGTTGTTCCTCTTATTTGGGTGGTGAAGGGGTTCTGTATTTTTTTTATCTTTTAAACAGTCCTACAATTTCTCCTTTAGCAACGATATGACTTTCCATCTTTTTCAATAACTCGTATTTAGTTATATTTTCTTCTACTTTCAGCATTTTATCCAGACCGTAAAGTTTAAAATGATAATGGTGAGTCAAACCGCGCGGCGGGCACGGGCATCCGTAGCCCCTGCGTCCATAATCTGTCATACCCTGAACTGCTCCAAAACTCAGAATATCTTTTACTTCCATCCCTTCAGGCAGCCTATTCAATTCAGATGGTATATTAAATATTACCCAATGAACAAAGTCTCCACTTGGTGCATCAGGGTCATCACATATCAAAGCAAGCGATACAACCCCTTCAGGGACTTCTCCCCAACTAATCTCCGGTGAAATGTTTTCTCCTTCACAGGTATACTTACTTGACATTATTTCGCCATCTTTAAAAGAAGAAGAAAAAATCTTTAAACCATCCATTTCAACCTCCTTGTTTTAATAAAACAAGAAAAAGACACATTTATTTTTTTTGACTCCATATTTTCTACTAAGGATTACTCCTTTCATCTAATTCACTCTCCATACCTCTAAGATAACCTTCCTTTAATTCGCAATAAAAGCGCTCACGTAACCAGCCATAATCATTCATCAATTCTATCGCCTTTCCATTACCCTTATTTTCCGTTCCATATCTCCTTCCGGCACGTGCCCCTCTTACACACCATTTCCCAAATGGACGATTGCCTCCTTTATTACACCATACATTAAGAAGATATATTTCCGTTCTCCGTTTTATTACCTCGGAATGTCGACTTGCAAGCTGTGCACATTCTCTGAAACCAGCACGCCATGAAGAAAAAGGAGAAGCATTAAATCTATTCAAAGAAGCAACCCGATTGATTAGTTTATGGGGCAAATTTACGAATAAATCTACTCCGTACTCTTCAATTCCATCAAAAATTCCTTTAGGAAAAAGTTTAACTCCTCCATTAGGATATGCTAAATCATTGACAGCATTCCGGCTCATCCACATATAGAAATAATCATCCGAAATCTCCGATGGAGCATCATCCAACTCAAAACTTTCCAGGAGATATGCATCTCCATCAACAACAAAGAAATAATCAGTTCTTGCTATACGTGCACATTCTTTATGAGCTTTAAGAATACCTTTCACACCATGCACCCTCTGCGCATAAGGAAAACGTCTTTTAAGTCGCTGCCAGTGTTCCTCCGCATATGGCTCATCATACGAAAGAAAAACTATATCAAAATTCATTTTCTTCTTTTTGTTCATTTTAAAACACTGCAAACAAAGTAATTTATCTCTTCCGCCGCTTCTCTCTGACCTCTTCCATTCATCAACTCTCTACCTGTTTTTAAAATCTCTTCTTTTTTGTCCTCTGAATCAAGGATTTTTTTTACATTCTCAAGCAAAACGGACCTGTTTAACCTTCGAGGATCAATCCTTAAGGTAAGATTATATTTATCCATTCTATTTACATGAATTTGGTCGATTGGATTATTTATATCAGGTATGGATATAGAGGGAATACCCAGATATGCAAGCTCCCATGTTGTTGAAAAAGTACCCTTACAAATAACGAGATCACTTGCAACCATTAATCTATCCATCTTCCAGTCAAAATCCTTAACAATTATCCTTTTCTCATCGGTAAATCTCTCCAGGTACTCTTCATAAAGTTCTCCTGTCAAAAGTATCAAATTCATATTATCGCATGTCAACTCTTTAAAAACTTCTACACTTACTTCCAATAATTTATTTCTGTCTTTATGTCTTCCTCCGGGCGTTACAAGAATAACCTTGTCTTTAATATTAATGCCTAATTCATTTCTTGCTCTCGTTTTATCCTTTAAGGTATAGTCGAACTCTCGGATCACAGGACCTACGAACGTAAGGTGCACGTTGAAATCAGGAGGAATCGTATGAAATTCAGGCGTATCCACGAAAATAACATGATTCGCTTTCTTTACCGCCGGATTTATCGGATGTTTCTTACTCAATAACTCAAAAAACCAATGTGTTATCAGAATAGAAGGGATTTTTAGACCCTTTGTTATATGTAGAACAATAAAAACTTCATCACTAACAACTAAATCCGGTTTAAATTTACGTATGAGAGACCAGATCCTTAAGGAAGCTTTTAAGGTTAATTCGTCTCTCTGTTTCAATCCAAGATTAAAAGGTCTGAATCCATTTCTCACAAAGTAGTTATATCCTTTACCATAGGAGGCTACAAGTATGGATAACTTTTTATTTAGATTTTTGAGTTCCTTAATAATAAGTAAGTCGTTCATTGCATGACTAAAACCACGTCCTCGAGATAAGTACAATATCTTAGGACTTTTGATTTTAGACATCCTCATAAATTAAATCTACTTGTTATTGTCAATTTATCAACCCTTAGTTAAAAAATTTACATCAATTATTATACTCTTTCCCTAATCCATACGCCCAAATTTGAAAAAGATAAAAAATAATCGCGAATCCTATAAAAATAAATAATATATTTCTCCATATAGGAAGAAAAATCATATATACCAAAACAGTAAAAGATAGCATATACACTGTAAAAATCTTCAATATTGCCTTTTTTGATAACACTTTAAAGAAGCGAATAATAATAAAATCATCAAATAGACTGTATGATAATAGATTGATCGGATATAATATTATGAAAGGAATCAAAATGAGTAATTTCCAGGAACCAATAAATGGGTCTAAAAACTTTGCATTTGTATATAAAGAAATTAAAAAATTTATAGGAACAGCAATAAACAAAGCCTCAAAAAAAGACACAGCGACAGGTATTACCCCCCGGAATAGTTCTTCTAAATCTATTCTTTCAATCTTCCATTCGGGTGGAACAATTTCTCCGTGAGCCGCCGACTTTACTATTTGACGCAGGTAATCCATCGAAAAGCAAACAACAGCTATTGCTAACAACAATGCAGGTACAGCTCCATAAAAGCCAAGTAATCGGGAAACTAATTGCGAGATAAAAATCATAAGAGAAAACAAAATAGAAGGAGCAATTATTGTTGCTATGTTTCCCTGACAAACGGGATATGAAAAATAATGCTTATATTTGTTTTCCATTTGTCTTCCGTTATATATTAAATAATAAAGCTTTATTACTTAATTTTACCGGTATTTTTAAACAAGTCAACCTTGAAAGAAAGAATCCAGAAGCCAGCATTCAGAAGTCAGAATCCCTTCTCAACCCAAATAAGTAACAACAAATCACACAAATAGCACTAATGTTTATTTTACTAAATCCCAATCCCCAAATCCAAAATCCTAAAAAAAGTATTGAACGAAAAAACAAACAAGGGCCCGAAGGCCCCTGTTTGTAGAGGTGTACGAAAAATAGAATTTAAGGAATAATATCCATTATATTTTCATTCATATATTTACCCGTACCGACAAGTATAGCTGCTGTTATTGAATATATTATTGTTTGATATAACAATTTATTGTTCAGTTTTTTTCTCCTTCCTTCCTTTTAAAAAAATCTAATCTACTTTGCTTGTTCCGCCTAAAAATATTTTTTTCCTGATGCCGAACTGATACAGCAGATTATAATTTTAGTTATTATATAAATACTTCTTAACTTGTCAACCCCCATTAAAAAGAAAGCAAGGGCCAAATAGGCCCTTGCTTTTAGAGGTGTACGAAAAATAGAATTTTATATTATCCTTTTAGTTGCTTTTCTCCTTTAAAACTGATTGAGCTGCGGCAAGTCTTGCAACCGGAACTCTGAACGGAGAACAGCTAACGTAATCAAGACCTATTTTATGACAAAATTCAATCGATGCAGGGTCTCCTCCATGTTCACCGCATATACCTACTTCCAAACCGGGATTGGTCTTCTTGCCTTTCTTTAAACCCATTTCAATCAATTGCCCAACACCTTCCTGGTCCAGCGTCTGGAAAGGATCAGCAGGTAAAATCCCCTTTTTAATATAGCTGGGAGTATACTTACCAACGTCATCTCTTGAGAAACCAAAGGTTGTCTGAGTTAAATCATTCGTTCCATAAGAGAAGAAATCAGCTACCTCCGCTATTTTATCAGCAGTCAAAGCAGCCCTCGGTAACTCTATCATTGTACCTATCTGATAATCAACAGTTTTTCCTTTTTCTTCGAAAACTTTTTTTGCTACTTTTTCAATAACTTCTCTCTGAGAAGCAACTTCCTCTTTTCTTCCGGCAAGAGGTATCATAATCTTTGGAATAACTTTGACATTTTCGCCCACTACGTTAACAGCCGCTTCAATAATGGCTCTTGCCTGCATTTCCGTTATTTCGGGAATGAGAATACCGAGCCTGCAGCCGCGAAGCCCCAGCATAGGATTTGTTTCTTTAAGACTCAATATCTTTTCTTCTACTTTTTCCACGGAAACACCCATATTTTTTGCAAGTTCTTCCACTGCTTTCGGATCTTCAGGTAAAAACTCATGTAATGGTGGATCAAGAAGTCTTATTATAACAGGATAACCATCCATTACCTTGAAAAGACCCTCAAAGTCTCCTCTCTGCATAGGAAGTATCTTATCAAGAGCTTTCTTTCGCTCTTGGGGAGTCTCAGATAATATCATTTCTCTCATAGCGGGGATTCTATCCTCGCCAAAAAACATATGTTCCGTCCGCGCAAGACCTATCCCTTCGGCTCCGAAATCTCTGGCCTGTTTCGCATCAGTGGGAGTATCAGCGTTAGCTCTAACTCCAAGTTTTCTGATCTCATCCGCCCACTTCAATATTTTTTCGAAATTACCTGAAATTTCAGGTTTTATTGTCGGAACTTCACCAAGAATAACATTGGCAGTAGTTCCATCAATTGTTATAGCATCTCCTTCTTTAACGGTTACGCCGCCAACTGTAAAAGTTTTTCCATTGTAATCTATTGAGATATCTTCAGCGCCAACAATACAGGGAGTTCCCATGCCTCTTGCCACAACAGCCGCGTGGGAAGTCATCCCTCCCCTTGAAGTCAAAATACCCTCTGCGGCGTGCATTCCGGCAATATCTTCCGGAGAAGTGACATGACGAACAAGGAGAACCTTTTTGCCGGCATCAACCTTTTCTACGGCATCATCCGCTGTAAATACGACCTCACCTGAAGCAGCACCCGGAGAAGCGGGTAAACCCTTGGCAATTACTTTAAGTTCTGCTTTAGGATCTATCATCGGATGCAATAACTGGTCAATCTGATCCGGGCTGACTCTCATAACCGCCTCTTTATTATCGATAAGCCCTTCCCCAACCATATCCACAGCTATTTTTACAGCAGCCATTGCGGTTCTCTTTCCGGTCCTCGTTTGAAGAATCCATAATTTGTCTTTCTCTACTGTAAACTCAAGATCCTCCATCTCTTTAAAATGTCCTTCAAGTTTTTTTCTTACATTCTCAAGCTGATTGTACATCTCAGGCATTACATCCTGGAAAGCATCAATTGCGGATCCGGATTCATCTTTCTGCTTGTGAGTAACCGGACCTGGTGTTCTGATACCCGCAACAACATCTTCGCCCTGCGCGTCAAGCAAATACTCACCGTAAAAGGTGTCTTCTCCGGTCGCAGGATTCCTTGTAAAAGCTACACCGGTACCACTAGCTTCTCCCCTATTACCAAAAACCATCGCCTGTACATTTACAGCGGTACCAAGATCTCCGGGAATATTATTTATCCTTCTGTATTCTTTTGCTCTTTTATTATCCCAGGACGAGAAAACCGCGTTAACGGCGCCCATCAATTGATCTTTAGGAGCTTGTGGAAAATCCTTTCCGGTTTTTTGCTTAATAAGCGCTTTAAATTTATTAGAGATTTCTTTCCAATCTTCCGCAGTAAGTCCGGCATCCTCTTTTACACCTTTTGTGTTTTTTGTTTCCTGGATGATCGCTTCAAAATCTTCATGTTCAACACCCATTACCACATCACCATACATCTGGATTAATCTACGATAACTATCATATACAAAACGAGGATCCGCATTATTAACAAGATCCTTTACTATTTCTTCGTTTAATCCGAGATTTAAAATTGAATCCATCATACCCGGCATTGAAATAGCTGCTCCGGAACGAACCGATACCAACAATGGCAAATTGGATGCCCCGAATTTCTGCCCCATCGCATTTTCCAATTTTTTTAAATTCTCATTTATTTGATCTTCCAGACCTTCCGGATATTGTTTATGCTTTTCATAATATAAACAACACTGAGAAGTAATGGTAAAACCCGGAGGAACCGGAACACCAATATTTGTCATTTCCGCCAATCCGGCGCCTTTTCCACCTAAAGTTTTTTTCATAGTAATATTGCCTTCCGCGTTACCGTCTCCAAAGAAGTATACCATTTTTTCCATCCTAGCTCCTCCTTTTTTCATTTGGAAAAAACACTTTAGTCAATTATTCAGGTTACTTATCTTACGCTCAATGCTCACAAAATATAAATACTTCAAAGAAATGCAAGGGGGGAATAATAAAAAAATCCTTTTAAATCTGCAGGATTTTGTTAGTGTGTTAGTGTGTGAGTGAGTTGGTGCGTTTTTTTTAACAGACCAACGGACTAACCGACCAACAGACCAACCGATTTACTTATAATTTGAACTAAAAGACTGAAAAATAGTCTCGACCGGAGAACCGGTATGAACAAAAACCCTTATCCCGCAGCGGTAAAACTTTTGCTCTTTCAAACAGAGTTCAACTTTATGCAAACTTGAATCTCTACTTAAAGGAAAACCGATACGTCCGGAACGCATATGCACAGAATCCGAGTCTAACGGTTTACCATTATCAAAAACATTGATTTCGGATACAAACGAACTCATATAAAAAAATAACAAATACTTTCTTAGCTTCACTTCTGCCAACACACTATCAACCGCAAAGTCTGTCTCATCTGCAAAATTCTGAGTCACTTTATGCATCCCTTCATTTGCAACAGAACCAACTCCTATATGCGTAAAATCAGGGTCCAAAATATTTTTTCTATGCGGAGGACTCTCCATCCATCCTTTCATAACCAATTTTGCAAGAGAATCCGGATTGTTCTTTTGAAGAAAACCGACTGAACCCCCTATATTTTCCGCCACATTTTCACCCACCCCAAGAACAGGTAATCCTGAGTTATATATTCGTTGCAATGGAGTTTTACTAATTTCGACTGAAGAAATGTGCGATAGATATATTTTCTTTAACATATCATTTGAATGTTGTCTCGCGGCTATCTTTAGTCGTTCATCTAATTCTAAATTTTTTAAGCCTTTTTTCTTCCGTTCTTCATTCGTCAATTTGAATATCAAAACTTCTATAGTATCATTACCCTCGATTTCCGAATAAATAGAAACCATCTTAGCCGTAGTATCTGCGAAAGAATTAATCCGAATTTCTGTTAGGGAAACACTTACCATAAATAGAAGAAAGGGCATCTTATCCTCTTATTACATCCTTTATTATCATCAATCTTGAATTCCTCTCCCTTTCTCTTTCTTCCAGTTTCATGTTTATTTCCCGGACGGTACTTTGAATTTCGGGAATCAGTATATATTCAAGAGCATTTACTCTACGTCTTGTTTTATCCATCTCTTCTGCCAAAAGAGTGATTCTTTTTTCTAACTGCGCCATCTCAATCAACCTTTCAAAAACTTCTAAAAGACTCCTAAGCGCAACGTCAAGAGTTGGCGAAGTCATTGCGAATCCGTACGAAACTATCTCGCCCTTCAGACTTTTTTGATATTTCGGGAGCGGAACGTTCATAACTTTTTCCACATCCATCGATAACTCAATATCGGTATCAAGCAATACAAAGGAACCTTCAAAGATATTCTTATCCTGGTACGCCCTGGCAAGAAAAAATTGCTTCAAAGCTTCTATTAACTGTTCTTCGGTTTCCTTCCTCATAGAGGCAAGCAAATTTATAGTTTTTTGAATTATTCTAAGAAGTTCATCTTGCTTTTGCTTAAGCAATTTGTGTCCTCTTTTTGCAATATTTAAGCGCTTTTTAAGACGGAGTAACTCCATCCTTGTTGCGTTTACCTGCATAGCCATACCTTTATCTGCACTCCTTATACATTAAATCTTAGACCCTTTTAATTGTCTTTCTTCTCTTCTGTCTTCTTTTTATTCTTTTCTTCTACTGAATTCTTACTCTCGATCTCTTCTTCCTCTTCTTCTCCACCGAATTTTGCAAAATATTTATCCAGATATTCATCCCGGATTCTCTTTAACTCTTTTCTGGGAAATACAGAAAGAAGTTTCCAGCCAAGATCCAGGGTCTCTTCCACACTTCTATTCTCATACTCACCCTGACCAACATACTCATCCTCAAACCTGTTCATGAATTCAAGATACTTCTTATCCATTTCGGAAAGGGCTGCTTCACCGAGAATAACCGAAAGCTCTTCAACCTCTTTACCCCTTGAATATGCAGCGTATAATTGATTATACAAATCAGCATGGTCTTCCCTGGTTTTCTCTTTACCTATACCTTTATCTTTCAATCTTGAAAGCGAAGGCAAAACGTCAATAGGAGGCGAAACACCCTTTCTTTCAAGAGAACGCGAAAAGATAATCTGCCCCTCCGTAATATAACCGGTAAGATCAGGAATCGGATGCGTTTTGTCATCTTCCGGCATCGAAAGAACAGGCATCATGGTGATAGATCCCTTATTCCCCTTTATTCTTCCCGCTCTCTCATAAATATTTGATAGATCGGTATACAAATAACCGGGATAACCCCTTCTTCCCGGAACTTCTTTTCTTGCAGCCGAAATTTCTCGCAATGCTTCGCAATAATTTGTCATATCGGTAATAATAACAAGTACATGCATTTCAAGATCAAAAGCAAGGTACTCGGCAGCAGTCAAAGCGGCTCGTGGAGTAGATATTCGCTCAATTGCGGGGTCATCGGCAAGATTCAAAAACATAACGACTCTTTCCAGAGCACCAGTCTGTTCAAAATCGTTTCTGAAGAACTCTGCCTCTTCAAATGTAATTCCCATAGCCGCAAAAACGACCGCGAAATTTTCACTTGAGCCAAGAACCTTTGCCTGTCTTACTATTTGCGCAGCCACTTTATTGTGAGGTAAACCGGAACCTGAGAAAAAAGGCAGCTTCTGTCCTCTGACAAGCGGATTTAAACCATCGATAGTTGAAATTCCTGTTTGAATAAATTCGTCCGGATATTCTCTGGCATACGGATTAATTGGCTCTCCGTTAATATCTTTTCTTTTCTCAGGCAAAATTGCAGGACCACCGTCGTTAACTCTTCCCATACCGTCAAAAACCCTTCCTAATATATCACCAGAAAGACCCAACTGAATCGTCCTACCCTGAAAAACAACCGTAGTCTCCGGAATATCTATACCTCTGGTACCTTCAAAGACCTGAACCATAGCCCTATCCCTATGAACCTCAAGCACTTTACCTGTTCTCTCTTCCCCATCAGGCAGTCTAATTGTGCAAAGCTCTCCGTAACTGACACCTTTAACTCCCTCAACAAAGAGAAGCGGTCCGGAAATATCAGAGACAGCTTGATATTCTATTCTCATGACCCTACCTCCTCTTTAACAGTTGCAATTTTTCTCAATTCATCTTTTATTTTACTCTGTAAATTCTCCAATGTCTTTATATCTTTTTCCGGAATAAATCTCATACGTGCTATTTCTTCCAGAATCTCAAGATTCCCCAATTCTTCAGGCTCTGCTTCTATTTTTTCTGCTTCCCGATAGAAAGTTATGATATTCTTCAACATAAGATACTGCTTTTTTATTGAAGTATACGTATCTACCTCGTGAAACGCGTTTTGATGCAAGAAATCTTCTCTTATTATCCTGGCAACAATCAGTATTCGTCTCTCCCTTGGAGAAAGAGCATCAACACCTACAAGTCTAACCATTTCCTGTAATTCATCTTCTTCCTCAAGCAATTTCATAGCCTCCTGTTCAATCGGAAGAAAATCTTCGGCTACCTCCTCATTCATATAATCTTTAACATTATCAGGATAAAGAGAATAAGAAGTCAGCCAATCGATAGCCGGGAAATGCCTTGCATAAGCCAATTCAGCTTTCAAACTCCAAAAAACCTTTACAACTCGCAGAGTATTCTGAACAACCGGATCAGAGAGGTCTCCACCGGGAGGAGAAACTGCGCCAATAACCGAAATTGCGCCTTCTCTGTCATCACCGCCAAGACATTTTACCCTTCCGGCTCTTTCGTAAAATTCGGCTATTTTACTACCCAGATAAGCGGGATATCCTTCTTCACCGGGCATTTCTTCGAGCCTTCCGGATATTTCTCTTAATGCCTCAGCCCATCTTGAAGTAGAATCTGCCATCAAAGCCACGGAATAGCCCATATCTCTAAAGTATTCGGCAAGAGTTATTCCCGTATAAATCGAAGCTTCTCTGGCTGCAACCGGCATATTAGAGGTATTAGCAAGGAGAATAGTTCTTTTCATTAAAGGTTCTCCCGATTTTGGGTCAACAAGCTCGGGAAATTCGTTAAGCACATCGGTCATTTCATTTCCCCTCTCTCCACATCCAATGTATACAACAACCTCAGCCTCAGCCCATTTTGCAAGCTGATGCTGAATAACCGTTTTACCGGAACCAAAAGGTCCCGGTACACTGGCAGTACCGCCTTTGGCTATGGGAAAGAACGTATCTATAACCCTCTGCCCCGTGAAAAGAGGCATCCTTGGAGCAAGTCTCTTTTTTACAGGTCTCCCTTTCCTTACGCCCCACCTCTGTTCCATTTTGATTTCTTTTTTACCTTCGTCTGTCTTAATTACTGCCACAACATCTTTAACTGTAAATTTACCTTTGTTGATCTTTTCGATAGTCCCCTGGACACCCGGCGGTACCATTATTCTATGTTCTATTAAAACTGTTTCCTGAACCGTACCAATGATATCTCCGCCAACGACCTTATCTCCCTCTTTCTTAACAGGACTAAAATCCCACTTTTTTTCAGGGTCAATTGCAGGTACGAATATTCCTCTTGTAATAAAACTACCCGTTTTCTCTTTAATTTTATCAAGAGGACGCTGAATTCCATCATAAATAGATTCAATTAAACCGGGACCAAGACTAACGGAAAGGGGTTCTCCCGTAACAAAAACCGGCTGCCCGACTCCAATCCCTTCTGTCTCCTCATATACCTGAATGGAAGCCATATCCTGCTCCAATTCAATGATCTCTCCCAAAAGCTTCTCTTCTCCTACGTTAACAACGTCAAACATTCTCGAACCTTTCATATTCTCCGCAACAACAAGAGGTCCCGAAACTCTGATTATTTTTCCTTCACTCATTAAAGCCTCCTATATCCACTCCAACAGCTTTCTTAACTATCTCACGTATTCTCATGGCTCCAAATCCCTGACTGCCTTGGATCCCGGGTATCGGGACGATATTTATTTTAGGACTGGATATGAGATCCTCGAATTTCAACAATTCCTTAAAAATACTTTCAAAAACGAAAACAATAGCAAAATCCGAACTTTCAATTTCCTTTTTGATTTCTTCAATATTTTTATCTTCGGTTTTGATTATCTCGGCACCTAAAGATTTAAAAGGAGAAACAAGATGATAAGGACCGACAAAAGCAATCTTCATATTATCAATCTCTCCTTAATTAAATCCTCACCCACACCATTCATTTTACCAATAAAAATAATGCGCAAATTTCTTATCTCATTCTCTTTTATAAGCAAATAAGCGATAACCGGTTCTACGCCAATCGATTCGAAAGCAACCGACTGAAGATAAGAAATCAGCATCTTCTCGGATTCTCTCTCTAAAATCGAAAAAGAATCCTTCCACTGTAAAAGCGAATTATAAATTGTTCCCCTGTAAAGCACTTCAAGAGAATCCACATCATCGATTTTCACCTTTTTAATTGTATCTTTCTCGATATTACCACCGGAAAGTATTGCGAAATCAATTAATTCCTGATATTTTTCAAGAAACAAAAGGCGAAGGATTATCTTAAGATTTGTCAAATCCACCCATAATTTGTAATAATCATTAAGAAATGAATTTTTTATATATGAAGTTAAAGTTTCAGCCATAATTGAATCGACTGCAAAACTTAATCTCTGGGGATTATGTTCAGTCGAATAATAAACGTCGATTCCTTTTTTCACCGCTTCTTGAAGATATTCAGGAAGATACCCATATTTTTCTTCTTTAAATATTCCATCTAACTTAGAAACAGGTATGGAACCAAGAGAAGAACACATACCGGTAAAATCTTGCTCCGCGATTTTTCCCTTTAGAAGAACGGTTACATTATGAAAATCGTACTTTGCTCTCAAAATTCTCATTATTTCAACGTTGTCTATAATCTTCTCGAGGTCATCATAAAGAGCAGCTTTAGAATTCTGGAGAGCTTCTTCCACTTCATATTTACTTATATTTCTAAGATATTGTCCATAATCCGTATCATGGAGAGCAGCCATCAGTTCTTCTATATCTTCCGAAGATAGTAACTCCTCGAAGCTCTTCATCGTTAATAGTCTTACCTCTCGTGCGCGAATTACACCTAAAGCATAAGTATACTTTGTATCCAACACCCTTACTGTTTTGAATCTATTCACTTTTAAATAAAGTCCCTACAATCTCCTCTTGCATTTCATTAAAGATTTCTTCCAACAATACGGAAAGAGTTGCATTGACTTTTCTTTTCCCTTTAGATAAGACTACTCCGGCTTCAAAATCGCCCTTTTTTTCAGAAATTTTAAAATTATGCTTCTCATCCCTGTTCAGCTCCTCAATTAGTTCTTTAACTTTATCGTTGTGTAAAACCCCCGGGATAATCTCCTCATCCCCATCCTCCAAAGCCGAGAGAATAATTCGACGAACAAGTAACCTGTATTCTTCCCATTTTAAATTCTTTATCTCTTCCGCAACTTTTCCCTTGAGACCTTCCATAATTTTATTCTTCTTATCCAATTTTCTATTGGATAGATCCATTCTGATTCTGCTTAAGATTCTTTCCATCTCAAGCTTTTCTTCATCAAGAGCTCTCTCTTTTCCTTTCTTTTCTATACTACTCGCCTCGTTTCTTGCCGCTTCCCTAATTCTCTCTATTTCGGCTGCCGCTTCCTTTTCTATTCTCTTTTTGCTCTCTTCCGCTTCTTTTAAGATTTTATCTTTTACTTTACCCATTTTCAACCAATTGCATTTATCATCAAGAAACTGGTGACAAAACCCAGAATAGCATAGGTTTCAACCATAACCGCAAAAATAACAACTCTCATCGTTGCTTCAGGCTGTTTTGCCGCAAGCTCAACACCTGCCGCAGAGACAAGACCCTGATGAACTCCCGATACCGCTCCGAGAATGCCAACAGGGAGACCGGCCATTAAATATCTTAAACCCTCTACTGCGGTCATATCAAAATTTATACCACCTCCAAACATACCTAATTTCATCATCATAAACATAGCCGCGATGAAACCGTAGAAACCCTGTGTTGACGGGAGAACGACCAAAATAAATGTCCTTCCGAATTTATCCGGCTGCTCGGAAAGAACACCGGCTGCTGCCCTTGAAGGTATTTGAACTCCAATAGAAGAACCAATTCCTGCAAGTAAGGCTGCCGCAGCCACTCCTGACATTGCTAACCAAAAACCACTAATCACTTAAGACCTCCTTTTTTTCAATTCTTGTATATTTGCCTACTAATCCGAAAGGCTCAAACATTTCGCCTCCTCCTTCATAGAAGTAAGGAAAAAATTCTGCAAATTGGAGACGCATTGTATGGACGAAACTACTCAAAGTATTTATGGCTATGGAGAAAAGATGTCCTCCAATGAATATAATAATTGCCAGAACGACTCCGAAACCCGGAATCAGATCCCTTACTATCTTGGCAAGAATATTAACAGACATAGCAAGACCTGCCGTAACCAATCCTAAAGCCATTATACGAGTGTAGGAAAGTATTTTGCCAAGAAAACCAATAAGTTCATTAAACACGGTAAATCCGCCCTTTGCCAATCTCATAACCAGGGATTTACTTTGACCTGAAAATAAGAAAATTACTAAAATCGGAACAAACATAAAGAACTTAAACACACTTGATTTTGTAACTACAAATGAACCTAAGAAAATAAAGAAAAAAATCCAGGATATCTCATTTGAAAAAGCATTAAAATATCTCTTTTTGCGTATTTTTTCTTTTATAGAAACAGCCAGCCCTGTAAAAATCTGAACGGCTCCAAAAACCAGTGAAAGTTTAAGAAAATTAAGAGGATTTGAAAATGGGTCAAATATCGTGAGTTTTGCTCTGAATATACTAATACCGGAAAGTTCGGGAAAAGCCATTTCAATATTGTTACCGAACCAGCTGCCTGTTATAGCTCCTGCAAAGATAGTAAATAGTCCTCCTCCTATAAAGATCCATAAATACTTTTTTCCTTCCGGTAGTTTCGGCATCAAATAAAAAGAAATAGCAACCAGTATAATTCCATAAGCGGCATCCGTCATACAGAATCCAAAGAAAAGAGCAAAGAATACCGCTATATAAGGAGTAGGATCTACCTCCCCTGTCTTTGGCAGCGCGTATAACCCGGTAATAGCTTCATACGGACTGCTTAAGGGGTTATTTTTCAACTTAACCGGAATCTTCTCGCCTTTTTTTGACTTCATCCAGGTAAGTTCAACACCGTCGTAGGAATCGGCAAGATTTTGCAGTATCGTTTGATTTTCCTTTTCAACCCAACCTTCAATAAAGAAAACATTTCTCGTTGCAAGACTTTTATTCAGAACTTCGGCTCTACCTATCCTGTAAAGAAAATAATCATAAAGAACTATATATTTTTCGTATTCTGAACCTTTTTTTGATATTTTATCCGAAATCTCAGCAATTTTCTCACTGATTTTATCTATCTCTTTCCCGCACTTCGAAACTATGCTCGCAGGCTTCTCTTCTTCATCTTTAAAATCAACTATTTCAGCCTCAAAATCAGCAATAATTTTCTTGAATTCATCTCCAAATCCTTTATAAATAAAGAAAACAACACCCGTTTTTTTCTGATTTTCAAAAATAATCCGGAAATCTACCGGAATATCCTTTAATTTCTTTTTTAACTCATCCTTATCTACGGTTAATCTATATATTTTTACGGAAACGTCTTTTACTTTACCGAGTTCGGAAATTTCGGATTTCAAACCGACCCATTCTTCGTAAAATTCGAGCTTATCGGCAAGTTCGGTCAATTTATTCTTAAAATGATACAGTTCGCTTTCCCATTTGTTGATTTGATTAAGTTCATCAAGATCAAAGCTCTTGACTATTTCCCTGTATCTTTTCGGAGAAATTCCGGTTTTCAAATCAATAAACTGTCCGAGAACGCCTTTGCTTTCCGCATGAACTCCAAGTAAATCCACTATATTTTGAATCTTCTTAAAAATCTCTTCGGATTCTTCGTCGCCAAACTTTTGCGCCGGTATCAAATCCGGATTCTCTTCCGCGAAAGTCGAAGAACGGGAATCAGTTATATGAAACATCCCCCTGTCCTGAAGTTCCTCAAGAAAATTTTCTTTGTCGGCTTCGTATATCAGGAAATTTGCTTTTTTTAACTCTTTTTGAGGCATTTAGTCTTTTTTTAGAATCCTTTTGACAATCAAACTTTGAGTTTCTTTTAACTTTTTAGAAGTTTCTTTCTCTATTCCTTCGATTTCTTTGTTTACTTTTTTTTCTAAATTTATCTTTTCTTCTTCTGCCTTTTTCGAACCAACTTTTCTTTTATCCACAATTAAGTTCTTTACTTTATCATTAGCTTTCTCTATAATCGTCTCGGCTTCTTTTCTTGCATCCTCGATTTCTTTTCGCGCTTTTAGTTTAGCCTTTCTTATTATTTCATCCGATTTCTTTTCGGTTTCTTTTATTTCTTTTATAAGACTTTCAGGCATCTAACCTCCTTTGCTTTCTCTAACAAATACTTTGCCGAATATACTTATATTTAATTGAGTGTCAAGTGTAAATGGAATACAGTTAGGACGTTAGGCGGTTAGGTCGTTAGGTAGTTAAAAAAAATCCCGATCCAACGAACCCACAACCCAACGAGCCAACTACTCCCTACTTACTATTCTCCCGTATTTTTAGGTGTTACTCGTCAAATCCGATTCTACTCAGTTACAAGATAAACCGAATCGTGAGGATGGACTTTCTGAATAACTTTTATACCGATAGACTCCCCTTTCTTTGCGGATTCAACCGAATCATGTTCAATCTGCATCGTTTCAATACTTTGAGTAAAATCATCATGAGCTCCTTTAATACGAATGGTATCACCCACTTTCAAAGGAGCACTCAGCTCAATAATCCCGACAGAGATTTTGCCAAAATAATGACTTATAACACCTATCTTTTTTTCTTCCATCTGAACACCTCGCTTTAAAAGTTTTAAATATTTTAATAAGATATTTTATAGTTAAAATATAAAAAGTCAATATAAGAAAAGAGGAGTCAGAAGCCGGAAGCCAGAATCCCATCATCACCCCTAAAATCTAATATTACCGCAAAGACCCAGCGCGGCAAAGCCGCTACCCTCCCCCAAAAAATTATTATCACACAGAGACGCAGAGAACGCAAAGCCCACCACATCCACCCTTTTAATTGTGTTTATAAAAAAAGTAGGAGGGACTTCCCAGTCCCGAACAATAATGTCTTTGCGAGTTTTACTTCTTACTCAACCTATGCGAAGCAATCTCAATGGCTGATTTTTTCAATCTTTTGCAAAAAAAACAAAGACTTGACTGACAGTACTACAGAGTACGCGAGAGTACGCGGAGAAAAAAAACAAAAAGGTTTTATTTGTTCGTTTTTAATCCAAGACCTAAAACCTAAACATTGCCAAACCCCAAAAAAAACATATTTTTATATAAATCGCTTAATTATAGAGGAGGCAACTATATTTTCTAAAATAACAAAAGAAAAAATCGAGCAATGGGAAAAAGGAAAAAAAGTATACAACCTGATTAAGACTTTAAAACATAAAGACTATACACTCAGAATGGCTGCTGCTTCCGCACTGGGAAACTTAGGTGACACCCGTGCAGTCGAACCTTTAATTGAGGCTTTAGAAGATGAATATTGGAACGTAAAAGCTTCTGCTGCCTCAGCACTAGGCAATTTAGGGGACGTACGAGCAGTTAGACCTCTGATTAAAGCTTTGGGAGAAGACGAATACGCTTTTGCAAGACTTGCCGCCGCTTCTGCACTTTCAAAACTTGGAGAAAAAAAATGGTTGAATATAGTAAAGGGAGAAAACGAAGACTACGAACGCCTGGGAAATTCAGGAGACAAACGAGCAGTCGAACCTTTGATTGAAGCTCTAAGCGATAAAGACTTTAATGTTAGAAGAAACGCAGCTTCGGCACTCGGAAATTTAGGTGACAAACGCGCAATCGAACCCTTGATTAAGGCTTACGAAGATAATGATGAAAATGTCAAAAAAGCTATAATTAAAACACTCAAAAAATTAAAACAAAAATAGTCATAACCACTAATCTACGAACAGAACCTTTTAATTTTTTCACTAATTAACCGATTCACTATTTTGGTGCTTTGTGATCTTTGTGGTTCAATTAGTTTTTTGGTGTGGGATGGGATTCTATCTCCTGATTTCTGAATTCTTGATGAATAAAAAGCATTGACATAGGGAAATTTATCATTATAAATTGAAAATGAAAAATAAAGTCACCTATGTATGTTTATACGCAATACTGCAGATATACTCCCAAATTAGAAATATATATGTATTAATGTATATATAAATAAGTTAGGCCACGCGAGAAAGAGAAAACTATGTTTAACCCAAAAACGAATAAGGTAGCAACCATATTTTTCATGTTTCTGATTGTAGCTATATCCGGATTCGCACAAAAACATAATGAAGAAAGACTACTACAAATTCTTGGTGATTTCCCGCCACCACCTTCGGTGGAAGTAGATACGATAGAGTCCGTAAAACTGGAGACTGGATGGAGATATAAGATCGAGTATGTCGCCGAAGGAGCAGATACTTTGTTTAATAGACCGGTTGACAAAATAAAGGCTTATCTTTTCGTCCCTGAACATAAAAAGGGAGAAAAACTACCCGCTATTGTTGCGATTCATCAGGATGGGCGAAATACTCATTTGGGAAAATCAGAACCTGCTGGACTTAGCGGAGATACAGATCAATACTATGGTTTGGAATTGTTTCAGAGAGGATATGTGGTAATTTGCCCAGACCGCTATGGCCACGCAGAACGTCGTAGAATTCCAAACCCGGAAACGGCAGGTTCCGAGATGATGCGAGATTTAGGGCTCTGGTTAAAATGGGCAGGTCAGTTGAAACTATCAGGACGAACCAATATGGGCAAAGAGGTCTATGATCTTATGCGTGCTGTGGATGTATTGTATACTTATGATTTTGTAAACAAAGACAAAGTTGGGGCTATTGGTCATTCTGCGGGCGGAAACGTTTTGGTCTATTTCATGTTTGTTGACAGAAGAGTTAAAGTGGGTGCTTCCTCTTGTGGATTTTATGAACTTCTTGATGATTTCAATGATCGCAACCGATCCTTCTCAAATTCTGTTTTTGCATTACCCGGACTAGCCAAAATTGGTAGATCCGCCGATTATCTTGCTTATGTCGCTCCTAGACCGTTTATAATGACCAGAGGTTTGCGAGAAATGCAGAATGAAGAAGATAGCAAAAAGCATGTCGCAAGCACACAAGCAATTGAGTCGTATGCAAAACAACGCTATAATAGGCTAAAGGTAAACGATAATATGAAGTCGATCTATTTTGATGGCGGTCATGCTTTTCCACAGGAAGTCAGGGAACAAGCTTATAAATGGCTGGATAGTTATCTGAAAATTTGATTCGTTCAAAAGTTAGCGTAAATTTTGTAAGCACTAAGAGGGGCAGACCTTGATCTTATAGATTCTTCGAATCTAAGCTAGGTCGTTAAATTATTGAGTGGTTGAGTGGTAACAAAAGAAAGAAAAACTTTGTGTCCTTTGTGATCTTTGTGGTTCAATTAATTTTTTGGGACTGGGATGGGATTCTGGCTTCTTACTCCTGACTTCTTACTTCTCACTTAATCCCCTTGACAGGTCTTAACTTTTATCTATATTAGTGTCATGAATGATAACGATACAAAAATTAATTCAATAAATAGGAACATCCAAAAATCTATCAGGAGGTCTTTTTTTAGTCCTTCCGAAAGAACCGTTCGTTATTACGTTTCCCCCTACATTTACTATTACTGGTGGCACAAAAAAGAAAATACATCCGAGTTCAAAGCCTAAAGTTAAAGTCGATAACTGGGCAAAATTAGAAACTCGGAGAGTAAGAAAAATGTTTTTTTCTGTAATTAATTATTACACAAAACCAAATAAAAAAACCACACTGGAACGCAGTGAAGCAAAGAATAGCGTCAAAAAAATGGAAATAAAAAAATCCTCTGTGTTCTCTGCCTGCCCCGTAGGGAAGAATGACCGTATCGGGGTGGCTTTGTGTGATAATTAGAAAAATGAAAATAAAAAACCCTCTGCGTTCTTTGCGCCTTTGCGGTGATAATTAGAAAAATGGAAAAATTAAAAATTGTAATTCCAAAGGGAAGAATTTATGATAACGTCGTAGATTTATTGATTTCTGCCGGTATATATTTTAAAACCGCCGGTAGAAATTACCGCCCTCAGGTCAGCAATAAAGAAATCGATATAAAGATAATGAAACCCCAAAATATTCCGAAACTCGTTGATATGGGCGCACGCGACATTGGTTTTACGGGATACGATTGGATAATCGAGGAGAAAGCTAACGTAATAGAGGTAATGGACCTTGGGTTCGACCCGGTAAAAATCGTCAGCGCGATTCCATCGAAATATTCTATAAAAGACCTAAAAAAAAGGAAGATTATCGTTGCATCGGAATATGAAAATATTTCCAGGGATTTTCTGAAAAAGAAAAAATACAAATTTGAATTCCTGCGAACTTACGGAGCAACGGAAGTTTTCCCGCCTGACGACGCGGATATGATTATAGATAATACTTCAACGGGAATAACACTTGCGGAACACAATTTAAAAATAGTAGATACGGTTATGGAATCCTCAACAAGGTTTATTGCCAATAAAAAGGCAATGAAAAAGAAAGAAAAGGAGATAAATAAACTCAAAATGCTTTTCAAAGCAGTGCTGGATGCAAGGAATAAAGTATTGCTGGAAATGAACGTTCCCGCGGATAAGCTGAAAGATTTGGTGAAATTTCTTCCCTGCATGCGGTCTCCTACCGTAGCACCGCTGTATAAAGAAGAAGGATATGCCGTTAAAATAGCAGTAGAGAAATCGGATGTCCTTGATTTGATTCCCAAGCTTAAGAAATACGGGGCAAGAGATATACTGGAATATGAGATAAGCAAGGTGGTATTATGAAATACATAAGAAAATCGATTCAAGAATTAAAAGAATATACCGTCCCGCAGGATAAATACGAAGTAAAATTGAATCAGAACGAATCACCTTATGATGTACCGGAAGATTTGAAAGAAGAAATTTCAAAGAGAATCATGGATGCGGACTGGAATAGATATCCCTCAAGAACTGCCATACCGCTTGTAGAAGCATTATCGGGATATACGAATTTCCCTGCAAAAGGTATAGTTGCTGCAAACGCATCGAACGAAATATTACAGGCTGTTTTTCAGACTATCTGTGACGCAGGAGATAAACTAATCGCTATTTCACCCGGTTTTGCAATATATCCATACCTCTCTAAAATTATGGATCTGAACCTGATTGAAGTTCCGCTGCTCGAAGATTTTAGCTTTGATGTTCCGGCAATAATAAAAGAAGGCAGGGATGCCAAAATGGTTATCCTTGCCCTGCCGAATAATCCCACCGGAACTACGATATCGATAGAAAAAATAGAAGAAATCGCAAAGAATATAAACGGAATCTTTGTTGTCGACGAAGCTTATTTTGAATTTTCGAAAAAAACAGCAATTTCCCTACTGGACAAATACGATAATATTATCATAATTAGAACATTATCGAAAGCATTCGGGCTTGCCGGGCTCCGTCTTGGATATCTTTTAGCTAACACGGAAATAGCCAGCGCGGTCCAGAAAGCAAAACTTCCTTTTTCGGTAGGAATATTCGGGCAAATTGCCGGAGAAATACTGTTGAAGAAAAACGAATATATATTCGATGTGGTAAAAAAAATTCTGGATGAAAAAGAAAAAATCTTTTTCGAGCTCAAGCAAATTCCCTCGATAGAGCCCGTACCTTCTTCCACAAACTTCATCTTATTTAAAACACAGAATGTGCCCGGAAAAGAATTATTCGATGAAATGTACAGGCGAGGAGTTCTTTTAAGATTCTTTAATACGCCAAGATTAAAAAACACTTTAAGGGTAACAATCGGAAAGCCCGATCAGAATGAAATATTTCTTAAAACATTAAAAGAGGTACTACAAGATGAGAAAAGCTAAAATTGAAAGAAAAACAAAAGAAACCGATATAACACTCGACCTAAAAATTGAGGGCAGCGGCAAATATGATATCAAAAATCCGATTGGATTTTTGACGCACTCACTCGAAAACTTCACCAAACATGGGCTTTTCGACATCAAGATGAAAGCCAAAGGAGACCAGGAGGTGGACCAGCACCATCTGGTAGAAGACTGCGGCATCGTACTGGGACAGGCTTTCAAAAAAGCATTAGGAGATAAAAAAGGTATCAATAGAGCAGGGTATTTCGTTTATCCTATGGATGAAGCCCTTGCAGTAGTAGCAGTTGATATCAGCGGACGAGGCTACCTTCAGTTCGACGTAAAATTGAAAAGAAGATTTTGCGGAGAATTGGATACCGACCTTCTTGAAGACTTTTTTCAGGGTTTCACGATGAGCCTCGGAGCAAATCTGGCTGTAAGAATGCCTTTTGGACGAAGTGATCACCACAAAATCGAAGCAATCTTTAAAGCATTTGGAAAAGCTATGAAAATGGCATGTTCAAAGGATAAAAGAGCAAAAGAAAATATACCAAGTACAAAGGGAATAATATAGAATGATAGCTATAATTGACTACGGAGCAGGGAATCTTCGTTCGGTAAAAAAAGCTTTCAATCATTTAAAACAAGACACCATGATTGCCGGTAAACCGGAAGACCTGGATAGGGCGGATAAAGTTGTTTTACCCGGAGTCGGAGCATTCGGATCGGCAATAGAAAAACTTAGAGAGACGGGCTTTTATGAAGCTACTTACGACTGGCTTTACGAAAATAAACCTTTTCTTGGTATTTGTCTCGGAATGCAGATGCTTTTCGAAGAAAGCCTGGAATCAAAAGATACCATGGGTCTTGGAATATTTAAAGGAAAATGCCCCCGTTTCAAAGAAGGCAAAGTACCTCAAATGGGATGGAATCAGATAAATATTACCCGCGAGTCTCCCCTATTAGAGGGAATTAAAGATAAATCCTTTTTCTATTTCCTGCATGGCTACTATGTAGAAGCTGCCGACACCGGAACAGTGATCGCTACAACGGATTACTTTATTAATTACACTTCGATGATTCAAAAAGAGAACATTTTCGGAGTCCAGTTTCACCCCGAAAAAAGCGGGCAGGCGGGTTTAAAAATGTTAAGTAACTGGTTAGAAATATGTTAGCAACAAGAATCATCCCATGTCTCGATGTAGACCTCGGTCGTGTCGTTAAAGGAATAAAATTTAAAGACCTGGATAATGTGGGTGATCCTGTTAAAATGGCTAAATCATACAATGAACAGGGTGCTGATGAATTGACATTCCTTGATATAGGAGCTTCTTATAAAAGCAGAGAAATTCTGATAGAAGTCCTCGAAAAAGTGTCCGAGGAAGTTTTTATTCCCTTAACCGTCGGCGGAGGGCTTCGCTCAACTGAAAACATGAGAAAAGCTTTAACTTCAGGAGCTGATAAAGTCGCCATATGCACCTCAGCAATAGAAAATCCATCATTAATAACCGAAGGCGCAAAGATTTTCGGTTCACAATGTGTTGTGCTTTCGATAGACGCAAAAAGGCAAGGTAATTCATGGTACGCATACACTCACGGCGGCAGAAATAATTCGGGAATAGACGCAATTAAGTGGGCAAAAAAAGGCGAAAATTTAGGAGCCGGAGAAATCCTTCTCAATTCTATAGATAAAGACGGAACAAAAGAAGGGTACGATCTTGAACTTACCGCAAAAATATCCGAAAGTGTAAATATTCCGGTAATCGCGTCAGGCGGAGCGGGAAACCCGGACCAGATGGTTGACGCCGTCAAAGAAGGAAAAGCCGACGCGGTATTACTTGCTTCACTTCTGCACTACGGCGAATACACAATTAAAGATATAAAAAAACATCTCGAAAAAAAGGAGATTTGCGTAAGATGGTAATTGCATCAATCGATTTGATGAACGGAAAAGCAGTTCAGTTAAAACAGGGCAAAGAAAAAATGCTCGAAGATAATAAACCGCTAAAACTTGCTGAAGAATTCAACAAATATGGCGAGACAGCGGTAATAGACCTGGACGCCGCGATGGGAAAAGGCGACAATCTCGAAATCATCAAAAAGATACTAAAAAAAGCTGAATGCAGAGTCGGCGGAGGTATCCGCAACGTAAAAAAAGCAAAAGAGATGATCTCTTTTGGGGCAAGAAAAGTCATAATAGGCTCAAAAGCTTTTGAAAAGGATAAAACAAATAAAAGCTTCCTGAAAACTTTAAAAAATGAGATAGGCAAAGAAAATATCATAATAGCAATCGATGCTTTAAATGAAGAAATAGTTACAAAAGGCTGGGAACACCCCACGGGAATTTCTCTTTACAAAGCAGCAGAAACTTTAGAAGACTTTGCATCCGAGTATTTATTCACATGCGTTGAAAGAGAAGGGACTTTAACGGGAATAAATTTTGAAATCGTAAAGAAACTATTGAAAAAAACGAAGAATAAAATTACGGTAGCGGGAGGAGTAAGTAAAATCTCCGAGGTAAGAAAATTAGCACAAATGGGGTGTGACGTTCAACTCGGTATGGCTCTTTACACAGGAAAAATATCCCTTTCGGAAGGTTTTACAGAATCATTGAACTGGAAAAATGAATTGATTCCTACGATTACTCAGGATAAGAATAATCAGGTTCTGATGCTCGCATACTCCAACAAGGACTCTCTCAAAATGGCTTTCGAAACCGGGAACATGTGTTATTTTTCTCGTTCGAGAGGTAAACTCTGGATGAAAGGAGAAACCTCGAAAAACACTCAAGCTTTACTGAAAATAAGAGCAGACTGCGATCAGGATACTTTGCTCGCAACCGTAAAACAAAAAGGCGTTGCCTGCCATCTCGGCACTTATACCTGCTTCGGTGATAAAGAATTTAGCCTGAATGAACTGTATGATGTAATTACGAAAAGAATAAATAATCCGGTTAAAGGTTCATACACGGCAACTCTGGACACAAAAAAACTAAATAAAAAACTTATGGAAGAAGCAGGAGAAGTTATCGAAGCAAAAGAAAGGAATGAAATCACCTGGGAAGCAGCGGATGTATTGTACTTTTTAACCGTATTATTGGCGAAAAATAATATACCATTAAATGATGTGATTGAAGAACTAAGGAGGCGAAGGAGATGAACGTTAAAGAAGCAATAAAAAAAGCTATTTCGGGGGAAAACATAGATCAGGACGACGCGTATGAAGTTGCTCTCGCTATTATGAATGGAGAAGCAACAGACGCGCAAATAGCTTCATTAATTACAGCTCTGCGAATGAAAGGCGAAACGGTGGATGAAATTACCGGATTCGTAAAAGCGATGAGAGATAAAGTCACAAAAATCAACGCCCGGGAGGAATACCTTATCGATACCTGCGGAACAGGGGGCGATGGATCCGGTACTTTTAATATTTCAACAATTAGCGCTCTCGTTGCGGCAGGAGCGGGCTGCAGGGTAGCTAAACATGGAAACCGCTCTGTTTCAAGCAACTGCGGCAGTGCCGATTTATTAAAAGAACTCGGCGTAAACATCGAAAATCCTCCGGAAAAGGTCGAAAAATGTATCGAGGAGGCGGGAGTCGGATTCCTGTTCGCGCCTCTTTTACATCCGGCCATGAAATACGCAATCGGACCGAGAAGAGAAATGGCGGTAAGAACTATATTCAATATACTTGGACCCTTAACAAATCCCGCAAGCGCTAAAAGGCAGCTTTTAGGGGTTTACGCAAAAGAGCTTACCACTCCTATTGCTAACGTACTGGCTAATCTTGATTCAATACATTGTATGATAGTCCACGGTGAGGATGGACTCGATGAAATAACGACAACCGGAAAAACTTTTGTCAGTGAATTAAAAGACGGAAAAGTAACGGAATATACTATTTCACCTGAAGATTTCGGAATGAATAAGAGAAGCCCGGAAGACTTGAAAGGCGGAATTCCGCGAACTAATGCAAAGATCGCCTTAAATTTACTGGAAGGAGGAACAGGCGGAAAAAGAGATATTACAATACTTAATTCAGGAGCTGCGATATATGTTGCCGGAAAGGCCGGAAGCCTCTCCGATGGAATAGAAAAAGCAAAAGAGTCTATCGATTCAGGAGAAGCATTAAAAACACTGGAAAAGCTTATAGAAATAGCAAAATGAAAGTAAAAACAATTCTTGAAAGAATAGTACTTTTTAAGAAAGTAGAGATTGAAAAGAGGAAAAAATTTACCCCTCTTAAATCTTTCATCAATAATATACCTGAAGAAAGAAGGGACTTTAAATCAGCTTTAAAAAAGCGTAATATCTCTATTATTGCTGAAATAAAAAGATATTCGCCATCCAGAGGACTCCTGTGCGAAGACTTTGACCATATAAGTATAGCGAAAGAATATGAAAAAAATGGAGCAAGCGCAATTTCAGTTTTAACCGACTCAAAATATTTCTGGGGAAAAAATACTTATCTAACCGATGTAAAAAAGGAAGTAAATCTACCAATATTAAGAAAGGAATTCATAATAGATCCATATCAAATATATGAATCCGCTTATATTGGAGCTGACGCAATCCTTTTAATCGCGAAGATACTAGAATTTGGGCAGTTAGAAAAATTTATTGCTCTTTCAAAACAACTCAGGATGTCCTGCCTTTTGGAAGTTGATTCAAGAGAGGAACTTCAAAAAGCTCTTGCGACCCCGGCTGAAATAATAGGCATTAACAACAGAAACCTGGAAACTTTCCAAACTTCTATTAATACTTCTCTGGATTTAAAAAAATCCATACCTGAAAAGTATATTACTGTAAGTGAAAGCGGCATTAAAAAAAGAATACATATAATGAGTTTAGAAGAAGCGGGTTTTGATTCGGTATTAGTGGGTGAAACACTTATAAAAGAACAAGAAATCGGAAAAAAATTAAAAGAACTCCTTGGAAAGAAAAATGAATGAGATTGAGAAACTCAGGGAAGAAGTTAGAGAAGTCGATAAAGAAATTATCAAATTAATCGGCAAAAGACTTTCCATAACAAAAAAAATAGGCGGAAAGAAGAAAAAAAAGGGGATCCCCTTAAGAGATTGGAAGGTCGAAAAAGAAATAATTAGAAATGCATTGGACGCAGCTTCAAAAGTAGAACTTTCTCCTGATTTAATCAAAACAATTATGCAAAACATAATAACAGAATCAAGAATACAGCAGGAAATCCTCTATTATTCCTCTTACAGTGGTGATAAAGAAGATATTCTTATTATCGGAGGTCTGGGAGAAATGGGATTATGGTTTGCCAAATTTTTTGCAAACCAGGGGCATAATGTTTTCATCCACGATATTAAAGGCAAATCAGAGCATTTTAAAAGTTTTGAAAAACTGGACGAAGCAGTTAATAAAGCTTCCTGCATTCTTATTGCAATTCCTTTTGAATTTATGCCGGAAATCATTGAAAAAATTATAAAATTAGAATTCAAAGGAACAGTTTTGGATATCGCAAGCCTAAAAGACTACTCAAAGAAATCCATCGAAAAAGCATTGGAACACGGCATCAATTATACAAGCATACATCCGATGTTCGGACCAAAGGTCAGCACACTAACTGATAGAATAATATGTCTTTGCGACTGCGGAAACCCGAGCGCAAATGAAAAGATCAAAAACTTCTTTAAAGACACAAGCGCAACAATGGTAGAAATCCCTCTGGAAGAACATGACAGAATAATCTCATATGTTTTAGCTCTATCGCATATAATAAACATAATATTTATGAAAACACTTATGGACGGAGAATACGAATACGCTGATTTAAAAAAGATAGCAAGTACAACTTTCTTATCTCAGATGGGAACGACAAAAGAAGTCATAACAGAAAATCCCAGCCTGTATTATGCGATTCAAAAATTCAATCCTTTTAAGAATAATTTATACGATAGATTAGAACAAGCCCTGAAATATGTAATTGAATCGGTTGTAAAGGGAGATAAAGAAGATTTCATTAAAATAATGAAAGAAGGCAAGAAATGGATAGAAATCTCAGAACAAAGATAAAAATATGCGGAATCACGAATAAAAAGGACGCAATCTTGGTCTCAAGGCTCGGAGCCGATGCCATAGGTTTTGTATTCGCGGAGTCAAAAAGAAAGATTACTCCCGAAAGGGCAAAACAAATAATTAAGATGTTACCGCCCTTCATTACTACCGTGGGAATATTCATGGACGCCGGACTAACTGATGTAAATAAAATCACCGAATATACTTCTCTTGATGCAGTTCAGTTACACGGCAACGAAAACCCTGAATATTGCGATAAAATGAACAGAAAAGTCATAAAAGGAATTCTCGTAACCGAAAATGATACAAAAGAGAGTTTAACAAAAAAAATGAACGCTTATTCAGTTTCCGCATTTATCCTGGATCCGGGAAGAGGAAGTGGAAAAACCTTCAACTGGGATATCGCGCGCGGCATCGGGAAACCGCTCATAATTGCCGGCGGGCTTACTCCAGAAAACGTGGGGCAAGTTATACGAGACTTAAATCCTTACGGTGTAGATGTATCTAGTGGTGTCGAAAAAAATTACGGTGAAAAAGATAGAGAAAAGGTTGAAAAATTCATTGAGGAGGTTCACTCTTGTTAATCACAGGTATAATAGGTTATCCTTTAACAATAACCATGTCCCCCCCAATGCATAACGCAGCATTTAAAGCACTGGGATTGGACGGTTTTTATGTACAGCTTCCCGTAAAGGAAGAAAAACTAAAGGATGCTGTCTATGGTCTGTCCGCTCTCGGCTTCAAAGGATTCAACATTACAATTCCTTATAAAAAGAAAGTAATGGAATATCTTGATGAAATTTCTACCGATGCGACCACCATTGATGCCGTAAACACCGTACTGATTGAAGAAAATAAATTAAGTGGTTTCAATACCGATACATACGGATTTGAAGAATCTTTGAACAAATACGAAATTGACCTTACGAATAAAAAAGTTATGCTTATCGGAGCAGGCGGGGTCGCATATGCCTGTTCATACATAATTAATAAGAAAAATCCATCGAGATTTATAATTACGGATACAATCGAAGAAAAAGCGAAAAAACTCAGCGGAATTTATCAGGCTGACAGAATTTCCCCGCAGGAAATAGAAAAACTAACTCCGGAATCGGATATTATTTTAAACGCAACACCGGTTGATCTGCAGAATAAGATTCTTCCTCTAATGAAAGAGAATTCAGTTTACTACGATATAAATTATAAATTCCAAGTAAAGGAACAAAAGGGGGTTAAAGTGGTAAATGGCAGCTTAATGCTTATTTTACAGGGTGCCCGCGCATTTACGATTTGGACGAAAAAGGATGCTCCCATCGATGTAATGAAAAAAGCGATAGGGTTTGAGATATGATTAGGTTGATAACTTCCGGAGAATCACACGGCAAAGCTTTATCAGTCATAATCGAAGGCATTCCGGCGGGATTACAAGTTGACGCTAAATTCATAAATAACGAACTCTCGAGGCGACAAAAGGGCTATGGAAGGGGAGGGAGAATGAAAATCGAAAGCGATAAGGCGGAAATCTTATCCGGTATAAGGTACGGAGAAACAATCGGCTCACCTGTATCGATTCAAATAAAAAATAAAGATTTCGAAAACTGGAAAGATATAATGAAGACCGGTAAAGGGTTTACGAACAAAAAAATTACTTCCCCGAGGCCAGGTCACGCTGACCTGCCGGGATTATTTAAATATGATAGAGAAGACATAAGAGATATTCTGGAAAGGGCTTCGGCAAGAGAAACAACCGCCCGAGTCGCAGCAGGAGCTGTTTTTAAACTTTTTTTGGCAGAATTCGGAATAAACATTTACTCACATACAATCTCAATTGGGAAAATCCGGGTAAAAGAAACCAAGAAAAGCTTTGAAGAAATAGAAGACAGTCCTCTTAGATGCGCTGATCCAAAAACGGAAAAAGAAATGATAAAACTTATTGATGACGCAAAGAAAAAAGGAGATTCACTGGGCGGTGTAAGTGAAATCACAGCCCTTGGTGTTTGCCCGGGAATAGGAAGCCACGTTCATTTTGACCGTCGTTTGGACTCATCTATTGCCAATGTAATGATGTCCATACCTTCTGTCAAAGGAGTTGAAATTGGTGAAGGTATTGAAAGTTCAAAGAAATACGGGTCCAAAGTACATGATGAAATATTCTATTCTAAAGAAAAAGGATTCTATCGCTCTACCAACCGAGCAGGAGGCATCGAAGGCGGCATAAGTAACGGAGAAGATATTATAGCAAGAATTTACTTAAAACCCATCCCTACACTTAGCTCTCCCCTTAAGTCGGCAGACATAATATCAAAAAAACAAACTCTGGCACAAAAGGAAAGGGCGGATAACTGTGTTGTACCTGCCGCGGGTGTAATTGCGGAAGGAATGCTGGCATATGTATTAAACAATGCTTTTCTTGAGAAATTTGGCGCAGACGCTATGAAAGATATAAAATCAAATTACAATTCTTACATCGAAAGGATTAAAAATGCCTAGTAACTTAATCTTAACCGGATTCATGGGTTCGGGAAAAGACTCAGTTGGTAGGGAAATATCAAAAAACACCAATTTATCATTTCTCTCTATGGATGATTATATTGTACTTAAAGAAAAAAGAACAATAAATAAAATATTTGGAGAATCGGGCGAGGATTATTTCCGAAAAATCGAAAAGGAAATCCTTAACGAAATAAAAAACATTAAAAATACAGTTATTGCTACCGGGGGCGGTATCGTAAAAGACAAAAAAAATAGAACCATCTTATCTCAAATGGGAAAAGTTGTTTATTTATATACAAATCTCGATGCTGTAAAAAAGAGATTGGAAAGCGATAAAACACGACCATTAATAAAGAATAAAAACAATATCATTGATATATATAATGAAAGAATGGATAAAGGTCTATACGAATTTGCCGACGAAAAGATAGACACTTCAGAAATTACACAACAGCAGGCGGCAGAAAAGATACTTAAAGAATTAAAAGTGAAAATAAAAACTGACACAAAACTTTTTGAAACAGATATGGTTAAAACAGAAGACAGAGTATATCCAATTCATATTGGTTACAATCTTTTCCGGGAAAATAATTCACTTATAAATCTAGAGCTCAAATCCAATAAAGTGGCAATAATATCTAATCCATTAGTCGGAGCTCTATATATAGATGAATTAGAAAACACACTAATTAAAGAAGGGATTAAACCTTATATATGTATAATACCTGACGGAGAAAAATATAAAACACTTGATACCATTAAAAGCATTTTCGATATGCTTCTTAAAGAAAACATGGACAGATCCTCCAGTATAATAGCACTCGGAGGAGGTGTAGTCGGAGATCTCGCAGGTTTTGTTGCCTCTACATTAAAACGAGGAATATCACTCATCCATATTCCAACTACATTAATAGCGCAGGTAGATTCCTCAATCGGAGGCAAAACCGGATTTGACCATCCCCTTGGGAAAAATATGATAGGCACATTCTATCAGCCGGATAAAGTGATTATAGATATTAAGAAACTGTTAACCCTTCCGGAAAAAGAATTTAGAAACGGTTTAGCCGAAGTTATTAAGTATGGAATAACAAAAGATGCAACTTTATTTGATATACTTGAGAAAAGACAGAAAGAAATACTAAGCCGAGATATTGAATTACTTACAGAAATTATTTCAAGATGTGTTCGAATAAAGAAAGAAGTTGTTGAAGAAGACGAAAAAGAAGAAAAAGGAATTAGAGAAGTTCTAAACTATGGACATACAATAGGGCACATTATTGAAGCGCTCAGCGGATATTCCAAATACTCACATGGGCAAGCCATAGCAATGGGAATGGTAAAAGAGGCAGAATTAGCCCAAAGAGAAAATCTGCTTTCGGAAGAAGACTCATCAAGAATACAAAATTTAATTGAAAAATATGAATTACCAACCTCAATATCTGAAAATATTAACTCCGATAAAATGAGAAAGTATGTCGCACAAGACAAAAAGGTTAGAAAGGGAAAAATCAGACTACCTGTTCCAACAGGAATAGGCAAAATTATATTCAGGGAGGTAGAATGCGAAAAATTCTTGTGATTCACGGACCAAACCTTAACCTTCTGGGAAAAAGAAAACCCGAAGTTTATGGCAATATGAACCTTGAAAAAATAAATGAAGAGATAAAAAAATTCGCAAAAAACAACAACATTGATATAGAAATTATTCAATCGAATGAAGAAGGAGAAATCGTAGATGCAGTACAGAAAGCCGAAGGCTACAGGGCAATTGTAATAAATCCGGGGGGATATACACATACCTCGGTTGCGATTCGTGACGCAATTGAAGCTGTTGAAACTCCAACTGTTGAAGTTCACTTAAGTAATATATATGCAAGAGAGGACTTCAGGCATACAAGTATGATTGCACCTGTATGTGAAGGACAGATTAGCGGTCTAGGATGGTTTGGTTATATATTAGCGTTAGAGTACTTAATGAGAAAAGGTTGATAATGGAAAATGCTACCCTAAAAAGCCTGGTGCGGCAAATCCGACAAAAGGTAAAAATTAAATGAGATATGTTTTTTTGAATGAAAATATGAAATTAAAAAAGGAAGTAGAATAATATGGATTATAATTTACCGGATGAAAAAGGCTACTTTGGAAGATTCGGAGGCAGATTTATACCGGAAGTACTAATGGATGCAATCTGCGAACTTGAAAAAGCATACTTATCTTTTAAAGAAAACAAGGATTTTAATAAGGAATTAAACTTCTTACTCAAAGAATACGCGGGAAGACCCTCTCCCCTATACTTCGCCGGGAGACTTACCGAAAAAGTAGGCGGAGCCAAAATATATCTAAAAAGAGAAGATATGATGCATACAGGCGCACATAAAATAAACAACACTCTGGGGCAGGTATTTCTGGCAAAAAAAATGGGAAAACAAAGAATAATCGCCGAAACAGGTGCAGGGCAACACGGTGTAGCCACTGCCACAGCGTGCGCTTTAATGGACTTAGAGTGTCACGTTTACATGGGAACTACCGATACGATACGGCAAAAAATGAATGTCTTTAGAATGGAACTTCTCGGTTCGGAAGTAATAGAAGTCGATTCGGGCTCTAAAACACTTAAAGATGCAATCAATGCAGCTATGAGAGATTGGGTAAGTAATGTAGAAACAACCTACTACTGTATTGGGTCGGTTGTAGGACCGCATCCTTATCCTATGATGGTCAGAGATTTTCAATCGGTTATAGGAGAGGAAACTAAAAGACAAATTTTAGAAAAGGAATTTAGGTTACCGGACTTAATTACTGCCTGTGTAGGAGGCGGAAGTAATGCTATCGGCATTTTTTATCCTTTCATAGAAGATAATATAAGAATGGTCGGAGTCGAAGCAGGCGGATTGGGGCTGGACACTAAAAAACACGCAGCAAGTCTATGTAAAGGAGGAATCGGGGCACTACACGGTGCAATGAGTTACCTTCTTCAGGACAAGGACGGACAAATTACGGAAACCCATTCGGTTGCTCCCGGATTGGATTATCCTGGAGTCGGACCGGAACACTCTTATTTAAAAGACACTGGAGTGATAGAATTTACTGCCATTACAGATGCGGAAGCCCTGGATGCTTTCAATGTACTCTCACAAACAGAAGGCATAATTCCAGCATTGGAAAGTTCACATGCTGTTGCTTATGCTATAAAAACCGCTAAAAATATGCCAAGAGAATCAATAATTCTGGTCAATCTTTCCGGACGTGGAGACAAGGATCTGGAAATTGTAGAGGGGGTCTTATGCAAGACACCATAAGCATATCAGATAAATTTAAGGAACTAAAAGCGAAAAATGAAACTGCCCTGATACTTTACACAACAGGAGGATTCCCGAATCTTGCGGAATCAATGAAGATTATAAGGACACTCGCAGAAAGTGGAGCCGATATAATCGAAATTGGTATACCTTTTTCAGATCCTATCGCAGACGGACCAACGATACAATATTCTTCACATACTTCGCTTATGAAAGGAACTTCATTAAAAAGAATTATCAGCAATATTAAAAAGCTCGAAATCAAAAAACCTCTTGTTTTCATGAGCTATTTAAATCCACTCCTTGCTTATGGTAAAGATAAACTTTTACATGATATGAACGAAAGCGGAGTGAGCGGGCTCATTATACCTGACTTACCCGTAGAAGAAGCATCAGAATGGATCGCCCTCTCTAAGGACTACAATATAGAACTAATTTTTCTGATCACCCCCACATCACCCCCAAAAAGGAGAAAAAAAATTATCCAAGAATCACGTGGATTTGTCTACTGTGTCTCCGTACTCGGAACCACAGGGGTGAGAACCAAAATGCCTCCGTATCTTAACAAATTCTTAAAAGATATAAAGAAAACCACGGATACTCCGATAGCACTTGGTTTTGGAATATCAACCCCAAAGCAAATAGAATCACTCCGGGATAAGGTAGATGGGGTTATCTTAGGAAGTCGAATAATAGAAGCAATAAAAAACGAAGAAAATCTAAAGGAGTTATGCGAAGAACTTAAAGCGGCAACTCGTCATACAGTGATCAAGGAGAAAAAATGATAATAACGATGTCTTCAAATGCAACTAAAAAAGAAATTAACAAAGTCAAAGAAAAAATAAAAGAACTTGGATACGAAGCAAAAACTTTCAAAGGTATAAAGAAAACTGTCATTCATGTAATAGGAGCGACCGACAGAGAAAGAATAATTCAATCAATCGAACAACTTCCCGGTGTTGAGCGGCTTACTCCTATTCTTAATCCCTTTAAAATGGGCAGCAGAGAATTTCATCCTGAAAACACGCTTGTTTCAGTAAACGGTAAGACAATTGGCGGCGAAGAGATTGTCATTATGGCAGGTCCATGTTCCGTCGAATCCGAAGAAATCGTACTGAGTGTTGCGAGGGAAATTAAGAAAGCAGGTGCAAAGATACTCCGCGGAGGAGCCTTCAAACCGAGAAGTTCTCCCTACAGTTTCCAGGGTTTAGGTGAAAAAGGATTGAAAATACTTGCAGAAGCTCGTGAAGATACAGGACTCTCCATAATAACAGAAGTCATCTCGGAAGTTGACGTACCTCTTGTCGCAAAATATGCAGATATACTCCAGATAGGAGCAAGGAACATGCAAAACTATCAACTATTAAAGACTGTGGGAAGGTTCAACAAGCCTGTTTTATTGAAAAGAGGAATTTCGGCTACCATCGAAGAATGGCTTATGTCCGCCGAATACATACAATCTGAAGGAAATCCCGATGTAATTTTATGCGAAAGAGGTATAAGAACATTCGAAACTTACACAAGATATACTCTTGATATAAGTACAATACCCGTAATTAAGAACCTGAGCCATCTGCCTATAATCGTAGACCCGAGCCACGCTGCAGGTAACAGTAAATACGTACCATCCCTCGCAAAAGCCGCAATTGCCGCAGGAGCCGATGGTTTATTGATAGAAGTGCATACCCAACCCTCACAAGCTCTATCTGACGGCAAACAATCAATTACACCTCTCGCGTTTCAACAATTAATGGATGATATAAAAAATATAGCAAAAATAGTAGGCAGGAAAATATGAAACAAATAATATATCAGGGAGAACCCGGCTGCAACAGCGACGTTGCATCAAATAAATTTTTTCCCAAAAATGTAAAGCGTAGAGGCGTAAGAACTTTTAGAGATATCTTTGAATTGGTAAACACGAAAAAAGAAACATACGGCGTAGTGCCGGTCGAGAATTCTCTTACCGGAAGTATTCATCAAAATTACGATCTTCTTCTGAAATATGACCTCTGGGTTATAGGAGCAGTAAATTTAAGGATAGAGCATAATCTTTTGGCTCCGACAGGAACGAACCTGAAATCAATCAAAGAAGTCTGGTCTCATCCTGAAGCACTTGCTCAATGTAGGGATTTTCTCTCTTCCCATCCGGAATATAAAGTGGTATCAGTATATGATACTGCCGGAGCTGCCAAAATCGTAAAAGAACAAAAAATCAAGGATGTGGCAATTATTGCAGGTCCCCAGGTTGCCAAGATATACAATTTCAGAAAACTAAAAGAGAATATTGAGACACACCCCGATAATTTTACAAGATTTCTCATAATATCCAAGGATAGAAAAATATACACAGGAGAAAATGCGAGAACAATGCTCGTTTTCGGAGTAAAAAACGAACCGGGCATGCTCTTTAGATGTCTCAGTATCTTTGCCCTGCGAAACATAAATCTAACAAAATTAGAATCCAGAGCAGTCCTGGGAAAACCATATGAATATCTTTTTTATATCGATTTTAATGGCAGCATGGAAAACGAAAATTGCAACCATGCGGTCGAAACCTTAAAAGAAGTAGTAACATACCTGAAACTTCTCGGAAGTTACGTAATAAAGGATAAAAAGTGAAACTGATTTTATCAAAATCCCCTAAAGTAAAGGGTGAGATAAAAGTTGGCGGAGATAAGTCCATTACGCACAGAGGCTTAATAATCGGTTCGATTGCCGAAGGAATAACTACTCTAAAAGATTATTCGAAATGCGATGATTGTATGGCAACTCTGGAAATTATGAAAAAGCTCGGAATATCGATTCTTAAAAACAAATCAACTATCAGAATAGAAGGTAAAGGTCTTCATGGACTTAATGAACCGGACGATATATTAGACTGTAAAAACTCAGGTACTTCTATGAGATTACTATCAGGTTTACTTTCCGGACAAAATTTCTTTTCTGTATTAACGGGAGACAGTTCGTTAACTAAACGTCCTATGAGAAGAATCATAGAACCCCTTGCTCTTATGGGAGCAAAAATATCCGGTCGGGACGAGAATCAATTTGCACCTCTTACGATAAAAGGAGGAAATCTCAAAGCAATAGACTACAAATCCCCCGTAGCCAGCGCCCAGGTAAAATCCTCAATACTGCTTGCTTCTTTGTATGCAGAAGGAAATTCTTCTATTACCGAGCCCTCCATGAGCCGTGATCATACAGAAAGAATATTAAATTTATTTGGAGCAAAAATAGAATCCTCCGAAAATAAAATAATCCTAAAAGAGAAAAATAAATTAATCGCAAAAGAATTGTCTATACCAGGAGACATCTCATCGGCAGCTTTTTTTATTGCCCTTGCAAGTATAATAAAGGGTTCAAAAATACTAATTAAGAACGTAGGCATAAATCCTACCCGAACCGGTATAATTGATGTACTAAAAAGTATGGGAGCTGATATTTCTGTTAAAAATGAGCGAAATAAAACTTATGAACCTGTAGCTGATTTACTTGTAAAAGGAAAAGAATTAAGGGGAATAGAAATTTCCGGAAAATTTATCCCAAAAGTAATAGATGAACTCCCTATATTAGCTGTAGCTGCAACCCAAGCACAAGGAATAACCACGATCAAAGATGCCCACGAACTAAGAGTAAAAGAAACTGATAGAATTTACGCGATAGCTGCGGGGCTCAAAAAAATGGGAGCAAAAATAGAGGAAAAGCCTGACGGTTTCACAGTAGAAGGACCAACGACACTAAAAGGAAACATTTGTGAAAGTTTTGGTGATCATAGAATTGGTATGGCGCTAGCTGTCGCAGGGGTTATAGCAGAAGGAAAAACCACGCTTGCAGAATCCGAATGTATCGATGTTTCTTTTCCCGAATTTACCGGAATACTCAGGAGGATATGTGGAGCAGACCACGTCTACGAAAAAAATTAAATTCATACATAAAAAAATCAAAGCAAAGTCTTCTCCTGAAGCCTTATTTGAGAAAGCCTACAAGGAAGAACCCTATAGTTTTATTTTAGAATCTATGATACATATTAAAAAAAGAGGAAGGTATTCATTCTTGGGAGGAAGACCCTTTATTATACTAAAAAACACAGGAGAAGATATAGATATTGAAATTTTTGGCAAAAAATACAAGGAAAAAGGTGACCCGTTCAGCAAACTCAGAGAACTTATGTCTTTAGTGGATAGTTACCCCTACATACCTGGTTTCTCCGGAGGAGCGGTTGGTTATCTCTCTTATGATGCAGTTAGATTTTTCGAAAAAATACCAGATGAAAATCCGGATGAAATTAAAACACCTGAAACCTATTTTATGTTCCCGTCGGAAATAATACTTTTTGATCATAAAAATGAAACCGTGGATATAATTCTATACAACAATGATGGTGAAGCGAAAAGAATTGAAGAGTTGATAAAAATAATAAAAACTTCGGAAGAAGTTGATTATACGCTTACCGAAGGAAGCGAAATCGATTTTACCGGCAACTTCACAAAAGAAGAATATTGTGACGTGGTAGAAAAAGCCAAAAAGTATATTTATGCCGGAGATATATTCCAGGTCGTACCTTCGCAACGATTTAAAGGGCCAAGAGAAAAAGAACCAATCAATATATACAAAGCACTCCGCCTTACAAATCCTTCTCCGTATATGTATTATTTCAGATTCAACGATCTATATATTCTCGGTTCCTCCCCTGAAACATTAATTAAGCTTGAGGCAGGTGGGCTTGTAACAAGCAATCCAATTGCCGGAACAAGAAGAAGAGGGTTAAACGAAGAAGAGGACACCAAATTCGCGAAAGAACTCTTGAGCGACGAGAAAGAACTCGCGGAACATGTTATGCTTGTTGATCTTGCGCGAAACGATATTGGGAGAGTTTGTGAATACGGCAGCATAAAAGTCTCAGACTTTATGCGAATTGAAAAATACGCAAAAGTTATGCATAACATATCTGTAGTTAATGGAAACTTACTTGAAAACAAAGATGCCTTTGACCTGATTAGGGCTACATTTCCCGCGGGAACTGTTTCAGGAGCACCAAAAATAAGAGCGATGGAAATAATCGACGAATTGGAACCTGTAAGACGTGGTATTTACGCCGGAGCGCTGGGTTATTTTGGGTTCGCCGGAAATATGGATCTATGCATAGCTATAAGAACAATCGTAATATACAAAGACATGATTTATTTTCAGGCGGGAGGCGGAGTTGTTGCAGATTCGCTGCCAGAGCTTGAATATAAAGAAACCATAAACAAAATGAGCGCCTTAAAAAAAGCTATAGAGCTGTCACAATGATTTTGCTAATCGATAACTACGATTCTTTTGTATATAATCTTGCTCAATTTTTAGGAGAACTAGGAGCAGAGATACAGGTAAGACGAAATGATAAAACTTCAATCAAAGAAATCGAGCAATTAGCACCAACAACAATAATGATTTCACCCGGTCCGGGTACTCCAAAAGATTCAGGTATAAGTCCGGAAGTCTTGCTTCGTTTTAAAGGCGAAATTCCAATTATGGGTGTTTGTCTTGGGCATCAAACAATAGGAGAGGTTTTTGGAGGTAAAGTCATAAGAGCGGATAAAATCTTACATGGTAAAACTTCTGAAATACACCATGACGGTAAAACCATATTCGAAAACATAGGAAACCCCTTTACCGCGACACGCTATCACTCTTTAATTGTAGAAATGGAAACTCTGCCGGACTGTCTTACACTATCGGCTTGGACTGAAGATAAAACAATAATGGCAATAAGACACAAAGAATATAATATCGAAGGAGTACAATTCCATCCGGAATCCGTTTTAACGGAAGTTGGAATGAAAATATTAAAAAACTTTATTAAAGGAAGGGAAATAGATTGAAGGTCATAAAGTATAACGAAATCACGGAAGATTTCTTCAAATATAAAGAAATAGAAGAAGTAACTAATGTAAGAAAGATAATAAACGATGTTCGAAAAAACGGAGATAGGGCATTAAAAAAGTATACTAAACAATTTGACAAAACCGAATTGGATCAAATACAAATAAGCGGTATAGAGATAGAAAACGCATATAAGAAAGCTTCAAAAGAAGAAATAACAGCTATTGAAAAAGCAACTGAAAATATAAAAGAGTTTTCAAAAAAACAAAAAGAGCAATTCAAGAATTTCGAATTCGAAATCAAAAAGGGAGTATTTACAGGACAAATAATTAATCCCATTAACAGAGTAGGAATTTATGTTCCCGGAGGAAATTTTCCTCTGGTATCGACTTTACTCATGTGCGCCATACCCGCACAGGTAGCAGGCGTATCAGAAATTGCAGTTACTTCTCCCCCAACATTCGAGGGAAGCATACATCCATTAATTCTCAGTGTCGCTTATGTGTTGAAAATCACGGAAATTTACAAATTAGGAGGTGCGCAGGCAATAGCCGCATTAGCGTATGGAACGGAAACAGTCAAAAACGTTGACAAGATATTCGGACCGGGAAACAAGTACGTACAATTTGCCAAAAAGGAAGTTTTTGGAAATGTGGGCATTGATTTTATAGCAGGACAGACAGAAATAATGATAATCGCAGATGAGACAGCAGAAGCAAAAATAATAGCATCGGATTTGCTTTCACAGGCTGAACACGATATAGATGCAATGCCTATCTTGGCAACGACCTCTGAGCGACTTGCGAAATTAGTCTTAAACGAGATTGAAGTAAAACTCAAATCAATACGCACTAACTATATAGCAAGAAAATCACTTGAGAGGAATGGTTTAATAATCCTGTTGAACGATATCCGGGAGGGTATCGAACTCGCGAATAAAAGAGGACCTGAGCATCTGGAAGTGCAAACCAGGGAACCGGAAAAACACACAAATAAACTTCACAATTATGGTTCTCTTTTCATAGGAAAATATTCCGCGGAAGTTCTTGGAGATTATTCAAGCGGACTGAATCATACATTACCGACAAACACGACAAGTAGGTACACCGGGGGACTCTGTGTAAAGGATTTTCTAAAACTTCAAACTACGCTCCGAGTAACAAAAGAGGGGCTGGAGGAAATAGGACCAGTTGCGGAAAAGCTCGCTGAGATAGAAGGACTGCACGCTCATTTAGAATCAATTAGATCGAGATACGAGAAATGATATTAGCCACTAAGTCACCAAGGCACTAAGATTAAAATCTTTATTAGTAGTTTTAAATTACAAATTTCTTTGTGTCTTTGTGCCTTCGTGGCAATTTAACGGGGGGTATATGGAATGTATACAAGATAAAAATTTAGAAAATTGTAATTGTTCTTACGAACCTTGTTCCAGAAAAGGAAGATGCTGCTTATGTATTCAATATCACTTGAGAATAAGAGAACTTCCGGCTTGCCTCTTCCCCGATGACGTGGAAAGAACGTTTAACAGATCTTTTGAAAAATTCGCAGAATTGGTAAAAGAAAGAAAAATATAGGAGATCCAGTGGCCAAAAAATTAATAGCGTTGACTTTTATTACTTTGTTATTTCAACTCAACTGTGCTCACATGCGTTTTTCCAAACAAATCGAAACCATTATCGAAAAAGAAACCTTAAGCGCGACTGAACTTAAGGAACTTATAGATAACAAAAATAGGGAGTACATCCGTATAGATGTACGAACTAAGAGTGAATACAGCACCGGACATATACCAACAGCAATAAATATTCCTCACACGAAAATTCAGGAACGAACCAAAGAAATTCCAAAAGAGAAATTAATTATTGTTTATTGTAAAGTTGGAGGTCGCTCAGAAATTGCCAAGAAAAAATTGATAGAATTGGGTTACGAAAATGTCATAAACTTCGGCGGTACCAATTCGTGGAAATATGAATTGGTGAAATAAACAGGATTATTCACCGCAAAGACGCAAAGCCACACACACTCCACCATTTTATTTTTTTATAAAAACATTATAAATAAAGTATAAGAGAATTTAAATTTATTATTCAATTCCTTTGCGTTCTCTGCGCCTCTGCGGTTAATTAGATACCGGGTTTCAGGTTTTAGTAAAAACAATAAATATTTTCGTGTATTTTGTAGTTAAAAATACAAATTTAAGGGGTGTAGTGGTGTTTCGTGTTTTTTGTGTGTTTAGTGGTTAATATCAGGGTTGTGGGTGTGGCTTTGCGCTCTCCGCGCCTCTGCGGTTAATTCTTCAATTGCCATTAAACCGGAAATATATTCTCCCTTCTGAAGGAGAAATATCTTTTGGGACAGCATATTCTAACGTAAATTTCTTGATATTAAGACCAAATCCATAAGAATATTGCCATCTGTTATAAAAAAAATTGACATCTACAAACGGATAGGCGGTCAGAATTCCAAATTTACTTCTAAACTCAAACCCAACAATTGCGCCTTCTTTAACAACTAACCCGGGGTATCCTCTAAACGATTTAAAATAGGTTAAATAGCCTTCATCGAAAGAAAGTTTAAAATATTCTAATTTTAAAAGTAAAAAGTAAAAAGAAATTGCAGCTGAGGTTTCAAGATCCCAGCCCTTACCTTTTCTAAACCTCTCTCTATAATAAATATCAAAAGCTCTTGAATCATATGAAAACCCAGCATCTAAAAAAGGATACGATTCGCTGGTATCTGAACTTGAAATAAGCTCTATCCCAAATTGACTCAAAAACGAAGCATCATGATAAAAATATTCCAACCCAGAAGAAAAAGAAACTAAATTGTAATTATCTTTAATATAATCATGGTTTAAAGAAAAATTCAAATTTAACGGTAGAGACAATATGGCGGGTTCAGTATACTTGAATACTTCATTTTGATATTCCTCTCCCTCCCTTTCCAATTTTATATTGACTTTCCTGCCTTTACCGAAAAGATTTGTATTATTAAAAGCAAGTAGACCACTAAAACCTCCGTTATTCGAATACGAAACAACACCTTGTAAATTTCCACTGGTTTGCTCTCTTAAAAAAACAATCACATCAACCCAACCCTCCTCTACTGACGGCACCAACTTAAACGAATCAACACCAATATAATCTATTTTATCTAATTCATTAATCGCTCTGGCTATTTTTGTTTCGCTAAGGATATCAGCTTGTCCTATTTGAATTTTTTGTCTAAGATAATCCGGTTTAGTATACGAAAGACCTTCTATTAAAATATTTTCAACTTTCTGCAAATGACCTGGTTCGATTATAAATTTCCAATTTATGTAGAAAGAATCCATAGAAAACTCCACCATCTTAACCTGCACGAAAGGAAATCCCTGATCCGAATAGAAAGTTATAATTTTTTCGATATTTTTCTCAAACAATTCCTTGCTAAAAATTGTACCTTTTCGGGGCAATAAACTTCTCAGTTTTTTCTCAGAAAAAATGATATTTCCCGAAAAAGTTATATCGCCAACTCTAAAAGAATTATTCGTTAAAAAAGAAAACCCGGAGAACTCATCTCCGGGTACCAATGAAAAAATTATGGCTAAAACCACCAAAGATTACTTCCGGCCAGGATAATAAACAGTATCAGAAAATGAAAATTTAAAGAGTATAGTTTTATAATTGAATATCAATAAAGAATCAACGTACTCAAAATTCAAAACCCTAATACCTTCCCAATCATCAACATATATCTTTATATTTTCCTCTCTCAAAGGGATTTTCTGTTCCTGTGCTTTCCTAAGTAATCTATCAGGAATTTCAGGATATGGACAACTAGAGGTGGGACTGAAGAGTCTTTCAGCTTCACTTTTTATACTTGAATAGTCCAAACGTACTTTCGTCCATCGTATCCCAAAAAAAATAGAATAACCCAAAACAACAACAACTAAAAGCCATAGAAAAAATTTACCCATAAAATTTCCCCCTTAAAAAAATTACCACCTGACTTTCTTAACCTGTTCTATGTTCTTTTGTGAATTATTTATACCCCTTTGAGCATATTGTATCCACTTAGAATCACTTGTTTTCGATTTTGTTTTTTTCCAGATTCTTATGGATTCTTCAAATGCCTCTATTGATGGATTCCACTTTTTATCCTGCATGTAATCTAATCCCAAACGATAATAGTACTCGCCATAAAGAGCTAAAAGAATTGCGTCATCAGAATCAAGAGAAAAACCTTTATTAATATATTTTTTAACACCTGAAAGATTCTTTCTGGTAAGCTCAAGATTAATCAATTGATAATATACACTTAAATTACCGGATTCGATTTTTAAAGCTTCTTTATAGTAACTCTCAGCTTTCTGATATTGCTTTAATTTTAAATACGCGTTTCCAATTTGTATTCTGCTGGAAACATGCTTGGGAATTATTTTAATTATGGATTTGTATTCTTCGATAGCATTTCCGTATTCCCCAAGTTCGCTGTAACATTCGGCAAGCTTTTTAATTATTTCGATATCATCAACAAAAGCGTCTTTAGCTTTTTTAAAAAACTTAACCGCTTCGCGATAACGCTTACGTTCAAAATAAGCATTTCCCAACCTGAAAGCCACTCCGCTATCATCAGGGTTATATTGATAAGCTTTTTTATAGTTGTTTAAAGCTTCATCGTACCTACCCTGTGATTCAAGATAACTCGCATATAAGTCATAACTGTTGGCATCTTTGGGATACTCTTTTATAATATCCGTAAAAATCTTTTCTGCTTTTTCCGGCTCTCCCATCTTATCCAACAGAGTTGCAATAGCCAAGGCTATTTTACGATTACTTTCCGGATCAGAAAAACACCTGACGCCTTTTTTACAAATTGCAAGCGCTTTATTTGTATCTCCTACCAAAAGATATACCTGACGCAGCGCGAGATACGCATCCACATAGGAAGAATCTGCATCAATGGCTTTCTTAAGAAGAGGAATAGCTTCATTATAATTTCTCTGTTTCATATGTTCAAAAGCAAAACTGTAAAATTTTTCCGCCTCGGAAACTTCCTGCGTTCGAGTACCTTCGTTTCCATCTTTTTTATCTTGAGCAGACGCACAGCTTGCTAAAACCAATAAAGAAAAAAGAAAAAAAAACCTTAAAAATTTCACTTATCGATCCCCCTTTCCTTTTGATTTCGGTCTTGCCGCAAGAATCGTTTCTTCAACATCCTTTGCTTTAACCCAGATAAAATAAGTCATACCCGCATCATCAGTTTTATAATATGGACCTTCAGAAAAAGACTCTTCGACAAGCTCCTTATAATTGTTAATAAAATTAACCTCCATAACTAACTGGGTCCTATTTTCATCCTGAGCTTCAGAGGTTAATCTATAACCATTAGCTAAAATCTCTAAATAAGGATCGCTCGATAGATCATTTTTTATTTCTTTCATTGCTTCTTCTTCTTTAAACAATTCATAAAGATTACCCTGTGGAATAATATCATTCTCATCCTCGTAAAGTTTAACCATAGAAACAAGATTCAAGAGAGAAGAATAACCGTTGAGAACTCTATTATTATTTAAAACATCAAATCTCTCCGAATAAAAAGAATTGAAAAGATTTACCGCTAAAGGGATTTTCTTCTTAAAAGTAACAATATCGCCAAGAAAATCGATTTTTCTGCCTCCATTCACATAGGAAACCATTTTATCGTCAAATTCTTTTAGATCCTGTATTAAAATTGCATCCTTTTTAGAATGAAGTACATTGGTAATCTTTTTAACTTGTTCCTGAATACTTTCTGAATACAAGGGAATCGTATCCGTCTCATCTACCGATTCGGGTATATCCTCGCCTTGAACTGCCAAAAGCGGATTTTCCAATTTCTTCTCGATATGCTCAAATAGAGACCGAACGACATCCTCTTCTATCAGATCACTTCTTCTCAAACTATCCCTTATTAAAAGACTATTTTGGATTCCGGAAATCATATAAGCAAGTTCTTCGTTTTCCTGTACCATCAAACTTATAACCTTGTTTTTTTCCTTTTCCATATCAATTCCGGAAATATAACGCAAAAGGCTATTTAATTCTGGTCCAATATTTCTATAATCATATTCTCTCGCTTCTTTAATTTCATAAGCGGCAAAAGTTAACGCGGAATCAATCGGATAAAGATATTCAGATATCTTTATCTGTAAAGAAGTATCCGCGGTAAATAAATCTTTCTTTAATTCCTTAACTATACCCTCACATTGAGTAATTTTGGTTTTTGCTCTCATTACAGACATTTTTCTTCTTGTTATCCACTGCGGATCAGGATTTATTTCTTTTCTGAAATAAGGTTCTAAAACTCTTTCCCATTCGACTTCCAAAGGATATTGTCCGTTCTTCATCATATATTTTTCCAGTGCATTCCTTATTTCCTTGAGTCCCTTTTCAGCCTTCAATCGATGCGCCCTGCCAGCAAAGATAGCTTCTCCACCACAGGAGATAAAAACCAGAACACACGATAATAGTATTAAAACCAGCGATTTCCTCATAAAAAATAACCCTCCATTCAACCTTTGGAGCCGACGGGACTTGAACCCGTGCCCTCCTGACTGCCAGTCAGGCGCGCTACCAACTGCGCCACGGCCCCTATTATATAAATTTATATTAATGTAAAAAATTGAATTGTCAAGATTTTAAATCCGGTTGTCCAACCATAAAGGCACGGAGACACAAAACCCCACCCACAACCCCAAATATTTTGACAGGATTAACAAGATTTACAGGATTTCTTTTTTCAACTTCCTAACTTCCCAACCTCCTAACATCCTAACAATAATATTAACAACGAATAACATGAAAATATTCACCGCAGAGACGCAGAGAACGCAGAACCACACCACACCCTATATGATTTGTAGGAGGGACTTCCTAGCCCCGTGGAATAGAAGAATTCCATGATTCACCAACTATTCCATGGGGTAAGTCCCGAAAAACAATGTCATTACGAGTTCAGCAACATGCGAAACCCGAGCAAAGTAATACAATATTAAAAAAGCTTTGCTTTTTGCAAAACTCACAAAAAAAGAGCGCCAATTGACGCTCTTTTTTAACGGTTTCTTATCTATTTGTTTTAATTATTGGCCAGGAGTAAGTGCTAAATCCAGTACAACACCTTTTTTACCAGCTCCCGATATCGTATAACCCGTAGCGTTGTTAGGACCACCAGCTGGTGCAGCATAAGCGTACTCAACACGCCCTTGCTTACCTATTCCAACATTACCATCTTGAACAAAAGTTAGTGCCGCACTTACCTCAATAGCATCAGCTTTTGTCTCAGCTGCATTAAATGGATTTCCAAGGTTATCGGGAATCTCGTTTTCTACATTAATTTCAACGGTAGGATAGGCACCCAACAAGTCTATAGCCATAGACTCAACAGTTACCTGCACAGTATGCTGATTGGCTCTTACCGAAGCCTCTTTCGCCCTGTCCACTATCCTTACAAAGTTCGGGATGGCTATAGCAGCAAGAATACCAATGATGACGACCACAACCATTAACTCAATAAGTGTAAACCCACGTTTCTTCATATGACCTCCTAATTTTAAAAGTTTAACTTAACTACCACAATAAACAAATCAATTGTAATCATATACCAATATCTATGCAAGAAACATTCCTTAAAAAAAGACATTGATTTTCAAATACTTAAACCCAATCATGTTCGCAAACTGCAAATTTCCTTGCAAAATTCGTAAAATAAATTTAACATAAAATCCACAAGTTTCATGGCAAATCAGTTGACCATACCCGGAGAAAGAATAAGATTTACGGGTATCGTTCTTTTCCCTAAACCGGTAATAGTATATGCATCATTCGGGTTTTCCGTTTTGTACTCTACCACACCTTCAACATCGGCAGCAGCTTCATCCTGAACTGCCGGATTAAGCCCGTTAAAAGGATTTTTCATTGCAGAAGGTAAGTCATCGGCAATCAAACTAACTGAAGAAGGGTAAGTTCCGGGGTGACTTGTACAATAAAACTCTACTTCCAGTTGAGTTGTATGCATATTAGCTTTTACTTCCGCTTCCCTTGCTTTATTTACAATCCTGACATAATTAGGTATTGCTATTGCAGCAAGAATCCCAATAATAACAATTACCACCATAAGCTCAATTAACGTAAACCCCTCTCTCTTCCTTATCATATACGTAAAAATACGAAAAAAATCAAAAATGTCAAGGCTAAAAATATATTTCTGATCCCCCAAAAAATTCGACACCAATTACCGAAAGGGTTTGGGATGACCCAATTCACAAGGATTTTCTCATTGGATTTTCAATTTTTGGGATTTTTAAATTAGTGTGTTACAAGGAGGCTGTGTCCCTCAAAAAACCCTCTCGGAGGGCGAGTGGGCATAGTTCCTTGAAATGCAAGCATTTCAAGGAGAGCGAGCCCGAGAGCGGGAGTGGTGATTTCCTCGCCGGGGAAATCAACCACGGCTTTTTGAGGGATTCAGGCTCCGACTTTGAAAAAAAGGGGGATGCCAGTAAAAATATATTTTTCATGAATTAATTAAAAAAATTTACCACAGAGAACACACCCACCTCACCCAAAATATTTAGACAGGATTAACAAGATTGACAGGATTTTTTGAATAATAGCCACGGATAAACACAGATTTAATATATATTTTTTTGACTTAACAACAATAAAAGATGAGGTAGTTAGGCAAGACGTTCCCAACTGTGAATATCTGCGGCTAATTAATCCGGGGATGGAGAGGGGATTCACATCCTGAAAATCTGCGTTCATCTGCGTCCCTTTACTGAGGTGTTGTGTGAGGAAAACCCGGCGTTGACAATTTGAAGAAAAAAACTATAATAATTCAAGGCTTATGATAAATATTAACGAAAATTACTTAAAATTAAAATCATCCTATCTCTTTACAGAGATAGAAAAAAGGGTAACCGCATTCAGAGATACTAATCCTGATAAAGAAATTATCAGTTTAGGTATAGGTGATGTTACAAAAGCCTTGCCTCGTGCCTGTATTAAGGCTTTCCAGAGGGCTGTTAAGGAAATGTCGGACGATAATTCTTTTCGCGGATACGGTCCATATAAAGGATATTCCTTCCTTCGCGATAAAATTGCCGAAATAGACTTTAACTGCCGGGGAGCGGATATTTCTCCGGATGAAATATTTGTAAGTGACGGGGCAAAATGCGATACCGGTAATATCCAGGAGCTTTTTTCTCTAAATTTGAAGGTTGCCGTGCCGGACCCCGTTTACCCTGTTTACGTGGACACAAACGTTATGGCTGGTCGTACGAATGAGTGGGAAGATGGCAGGTATAATGGTTTGATATACTTGGATACAACAGAAGAAAACGATTATGTTCCCTCTTTACCCCACGAAAAAGTGGATTTAATATACCTCTGCTTTCCAAATAATCCTACCGGAGCAACTATTGACAGGGAAAGACTAAAAAATTGGGTAGATTACGCAAAAGAAAATAATGCCCTGATTCTCTATGATGCCGCATATGTAGCCTTTATACGGGATAGCAGCATACCGCAGAGTATTTACGAAATAGAAGGTGCAAAAGATATAGCGATAGAATTCAGAAGTTTCTCCAAAACTGCTGGATTTACAGGTACTCGGTGCGCCTATACCGTTATTCCAAAAAAATGTATGGCTTATGATAAAAACGGAACCAAGCACTCAGTACATAATTTGTGGGACAGACGCCAAACCACTAAATTCAACGGAGTTTCTTACCCTGTGCAGAGAGCGGCAGAAGCCGTTTATACACAGGAAGGACAGGAACAAATACGTTCTTTAATTGATTATTACCTACAAAACGCCAAGGTAATAAGAAAAGCGTTCGAAGAATTAGGATATAAATGTAATGGTGGAGATAACTCGCCTTATATCTGGATTAAAACGGAAAAAGACTCCTGGGAATTCTTTGATTTACTGTTAAATAAAGCCAACATAATCTGTACACCCGGCAGCGGATTCGGCAGATGCGGAAAAGGCTATATCAGAATAAGCTCGTTTAACAGTCAGGAAAAAGTAAAAGAAGCCGTAAATCGAATAAAGACAGCTCTCAGGTGAAAAAATATGCTGCAAAGACACCCCGATACGGTAAACTTCCTTACGGGGCAGGCAGAGGACACGAAGCCGCACCACACCCCAAAAGATTTAGACAGGATTTACAAGATTAACAGGATATTGTGTTTATTTAAAGCCCATCCCAACCCCAAAAGATTTAGACAGGATTTACAAGATTAACAGGATAAGGATATAAATAAGATAAAATAAATGAAATACGAAAAGCTTACTGAAAAAATAATCGGCTGTTCTTATCAAGTTTATAATAAAATGGGTTTTGGATTTTTGGAATCGGTCTATGAAAAATGTCTAATGCTTGAATTGAACAAAGCAGGACTTAAAGCTGAATCACAATATCCTATTACGGTTTACTATGAGGATACTGTTGTTGGAGAGTTTGCAGCTGATATTATTGTTGAAGATTCGATTATACTGGAAATAAAAGCTGTAAGACATATAGCCAAGGCACATGAAGTTCAATTAGTCAACTATCTGAATGCCATTCAAAAGGATATAGGATTGATTATCAACTTTGGAGAAAAAGAAGTCGAGATAAAAAGAAAAATTCGAAAATTGCCAGAAAAATAATTTCATTTGGTCACTCAAATAACAAATAATTTTTTTATCTTTATTTCCTGTTATCCTGTCTATGTTTTTTTTAAACAAATAGTTTTTTTTTATCCTGTCCATCCTGTTATCCTGTCTATGTTTTTTTTACAACAAAATATTTTTTTTCTCTGCGATATCTGTGTCTCTGCGGTAAAAATCTGTTGTTTTTTAGTGTTTTTCGTGTGTTTCGTGGTTAACAAAACTGAAATCCTCACTTCCATCAGTATAGATAGAAATGAGGACCTCAGAGAAATGCAAGAAAGGAAGGAAAATCTTACTGCATTTCGCTTTTTCTTAAATTCAGGGTAAAAGAATTACTGGTCTCCCCTCCTCTTTCATCCCTGGCTTTTATTTTAATTAAAAAAGAGGTATCTTTTTTTACTTCCGGAGCTTCCCAGATAAGTCTATTTCCCTGAAGGCTCATACCGGCTGGTCCTTCTTCGAGAGTCAAATCAAAATTATCGCCGTCCGCATCTTCCACCTTTACTTCATAGTCCATCTTTCTGCCTTTTATCGAAGGTGGAGCAGAGATAAATTCCGGCGGAGAATTCTGCACCAAAATCCAACCAGTATTGATAGGAAGCCCTTCATCCGTCCCATCAAAAGGAGTAACAACTGCATATACTTTATCAGCTGCTTTGAATTTAGAACCCGACAAGGTCTTTTCTTGTCCAACCTCTTCTTCGTTTATGTACCACCTGATAAGAATTTCTATCTCATCCTCGTCAGCATCTATTAAATCAGAATTAATGGAAAGATCGGTCCCATGAAGCGGGTTACCTGGCGAAATTTCCATAGAATTTATTCTCGGGGGAGAATTTTTGATTACAATAGGACCAACTTTTTTCTTTTCCTCTCCACCTATCAAAATCGAACAAAAAACAGTATCGTTTTTAGAAAAGTGCTTGGGGCTCAATTTGTTACCGGTGACAGAAACCGGAATCCCGTTGACAATCCAGCTGTAATCCGGAGCTTCCTCAGTTACAGCCGTAATTTTTACAGTTATAGCATCCGACGAAGTGGGTTGGGACGGCGAAAAATCAGAGGTGACAACACTTCCGCCTCTCGGAGAAGATACGGAGGAGGACTGGTCCCCCCCGCATCCTATTATCAGCAGGACAAACAAAAGAAAACTTAAAAATATTATCTTTCTTTCCACTGTAGTATCCTTTTCAATGTTCCAAAACCTGTTACCTGTTCAACCCAGAGCGAATCCGAAGTCTGGTGAATTTCATATCCGCTTCCGCTCTGGTCAAACGAATACCGCGGAGCCTGCGGTATACCTCCCCCCATATTCTTAAATCTTCCGCTTCCGGTTCGAAAATGACACGAATACTCTCTAGCACCCCCACTACCCATGTTGCAATCACCGGCAAGCTCAGTTGGTTCAAAAGTCACAAACTTCAAAGTATCCAGGAACAAAGAAGCCTGGCTTACAGTCTTTTCATCAGTATGCGTAGAAGAATCAGAATAGACGATGTACCATCCCTTATAATCAGGGAACTCACTCGGAAAATCGAAGGGACCTTCAGTCCACACCCTTTTCAGGTCTTCTTCTTTAAGGGGGTAGTTCATGGTATCCGTCAGGGTATCAAGTATGGCATAAAATCTATTATCTGCGTTTTCCTTAAAAACTTTAGCCCTATCCCCGGTACCGTAGAACAACCACAAACATCCGGTCGCAGGTTCTCTTTCCACGAGTGGCGCATAGAAAGCAGGCTGCCAGAGTGAATCCTCCGTTGAGTCAACCGGTATCGGAGGCTGAAATATACATCTTGCTCTCCAGTTTGAAATATTCGGGTCCGTAAGGTCCACTTTCCATAATTGCCCGGCAAGATCCGGTATATAGAGTAAATCGTAAAGATTATCCCACCGGGAATTCAAGTTCACCACACTCGCCGCAGAAGCAAAAGGATAAATCATTTTGCCTACATCTTCGGTAACAGCCGGTATATGCCAGAAATTAGTCCCCGGGGCAAGACTACTTGTATATACACCATAAATATCGAGTGCGACAATAACATTTCCTCTGACCTCCGAACCGGGTGAATATATATCATACATCGATTCCGGCCATTCTCCGCCTCCGAAGAACGCAAAGAATCTATCCAGCGTATCGGTTCCGACTTCCATACCAACTTTAAATATAACCGGAACTGAAGTGGTATAACCCATAGCGGCTGTGTCATAAATACTAAAAAGGTGGTTAGGCGGAAGAGTAGAGGGGTCTGTTACATTAAGACATGTAATTCCTCTACCGCCCTCACCCTGAGAAACCATTAAAACTGTTTTCCATTCATCCGCGTCTTTAAAACTATCAGCAGGTTCTTCGGGGAACCAGACATCCGCAGCCATAGGGTCTGCATCCACGTAGAACCGGTGTGAATCAGCCAATGCTTTAACCTCCGGAACAAAATTCTCGGGTATAACAGCGAACAATTCTTCTCCGGTCTCATCATAAAAAGCATGCAACATTCCTGTGTTGCTGCCGGCATAAATTACCGGGGTTCTTGTACTCATATTATCTCTATACTGATCAAAGTCATCATCGCGGTACCAGTAAGAAGGAGAAGAGACACGAAGCGGCGAGGAATGAAAGATATCACCGAGATAAGAAAGAGTATCAAGAAAGGGTTTACCGCATTTTACAAGGTTTACCACGGTATCCACTTCCGTACTTGAACTAACCGCAAGATCCGTGGAGTCAAAATTGGAAGAATTAAATTCCTGTATCGAACCACTTTTTATACCGTAAATACTTCTTGTAGAAGGATTTCTACTTCTAAGTAATTTCCCCGCATCCCATATTTTAAGGGAATCGGGAATAGTATCGAGAGAGAGTCCACCTTCAACAAGTCTAACCGCCTGCAGGTGTCCTTCCCAAAAAGGAGAGGAATCAGGATAGAAGGAAGCAAGATACATACGTGCTTCGTACCCCGTTGCAAGGAATTCTTCCTCGATTGAAGTCACCTCCGCCGAGGTAAAAGAACGAGCTCGCTGGGCTTCTATTCCCGTGAATATGCTTACCAGAGCTGATGAAAGAGCTTCCGCATCCTCAGCAATATAGGCGTAACCGGTAAGAGAGTTAGCCCGCGGATCTACACCACTACAACATTCTATAGAGCCGTTAACAGCCATATCATTCCCGGACATAAGAGACGAATCCGACCAGGTTCCGCCCCATCTCGCTGTCCAGTTAAGAGTATTTGCACAATCTTGTAAAATGGAAGTACCAAAACCAACAGCATAGACCCTTATCGAATCAGGACCTGAAATAGTATCGTTATCTCCATAAAATGCGTTATATGCAACGTTGACAAGATCCTGAGCTCCATAGAGAACATCCTGATCGTAAGTATACTCACAGTGTCCCGGATCATCACAATCTGTATGGTGACAAGTCGTTCGAGGTACATTAGGCTTCCCATCGGTAACAAGAACGACGCTGAATTTCATACACCATAATTCCGGATGAGCATTTCGGTACGCCGCTATATATTTAACAGCGCTGTCAACAAGCATACCGTTAGGGGTAGAACCATCAACCTCTGTACTGTTTACATGTTTCCATATGGAGTCGACAGACGTACCTATCGAATCGGTGCGTAGATATTGAGTGCCTGTTAGATCATCCACCCAGGTTTTACTTACCTGATCCCACCTTATAGGATTATTATAAGTATCCGGATTATCCGCACGAATTTCATTGGAATCTGCATTATATGGCTTTTCTTTATTATCTCCTACAAACACCATCGAAGAATCAAAAAAACCCATACCCAACTTTATCGGAAATTCATCATTCTCATCGACAAGTCCGTCACTGTTCACATCGAGCAGAGAATGAATTACAAGAAGAGCATCTTTAATCCGATTTGATCCCATCCACGTTCCAGGCGTATGTGTAAGAGTGAGCCCCACATTTTCGACCTCAAGACCATCGTAAGTAGCAATATTAATATAACATTGAGCATCAACAATATCGCTTAAGGCGTCAGTTACTTCCAGTGTAACCATCTCTGTATATAATCCCGAAGAAGATTCACTCCAATCGTTGCTACCCCCGTCATATTCATGCCAGCCTGAACCGTCACGAATCCTCAATATCCAGCTCACAGTTAATCTCGACCCTCTTAAAGGTCTACGTCCCATTTCTCGCCACTGGACTCTCAAAATCCAGACTCCTCCTCCGGGGTCTCCATTCAAATTATCCATATTGCCATTTGGAATCAATGTGCTGTCATACCAGCCACTCAAATTCGTGCTACTACCTTCCCAAAGTTGAACTTGGCGTAAAGTAACACTATGATCAAATGTTCCTGTTGCATTTACCATCGACCCGGACCTATCCAGAAGAATTATAGAAGCAGCAGGAACTCTTGCGGTTTTAAACAAATCTTCATCCTGAATGTGAGCACTCAATAAAAGAGGTATAAATATAAGAACCAAAAATATCTTCTTCATTTTTAATCTCCTCCTCTATCCAAACTTTCCATATATTCCCCAATCTTCTCTGCAATGGGACAGAGCTCCATCACTACAGGTATGTGTTTTCTCGTTCCTCTTTCTTCTATTTCCATAAACGAATAATAAGTTTTTCTCGGAAACTCTATGTTCGCTATTTTCTCAAACCCGGTATTCCTTGCTCCGGTCCCCTCTTTATAGTTCTCATCGGGCAAAAATCTCTCTAATTCTTCAAACGAAAGAGAAGAAATTCCGAGCTTCTCAGCAGACTTTTTTTCCAGTTTCTCCCATTCCTTCTTTAATTTCCCTTTTTCATAGAGAGCAACATATCTATCGAATTTCTTCATTTTTATACCACTATTCACGATTTTTAAATTATCGGGAACCCTTCTTATCTGCGTTCCTTTAGACAAAAGTATCATGCAGCCGCCCCCAAAGACGTCGGAAGTTAAGCGGATATACCACTTCTCGAGACTCTGCTTTCCGTATCTTCCAACTACTGATAAATTCTGAATCTCCTCGTACATTTCTTCTGTTCCCTGCTTCTCAATCGCTTGCCAATCAAACCCTCCTCCCATTGCTATAGAAAACAGTATCAGTAACATAATCTTATCCTCCTTTTTTAATACATTGTATGTCCTCTTCTACCACCACTACCGGAGAGCCCACCCATCGGAGACCACGTGCCTGCTGCCACATCGACAACTTTCTGCGGAGACTCGACCTCCCCTGCTTTTCCCATCAGTCCTCCCGAAGTGAACTCGTAGACATAATAAGACCCCTTCCCTCCACCAGGAGAAAACGGATATGGCTCATTAGTCGGTACGGGCGCTACAACAAAGGACCTTGTACTATTCATATCAACCCTGTGAACAGTTACAGTATCACCTCCGCTTTCGAGAGGCATAAAGTCATCAGCTGTCACCGTAGCCTCCAGAATACCTACCTCCGCGGGAACCGTCGGAATCATTGAAATAAAATAATCACTTCCGGTTTCCGCAAGTTGTAACGCACCTTTTCTTTTTATCAGGTTGATAGTGGAAGCTATATCACCTCTGGTCATAAGAGCAGTCGCTGTAGTCAACACCGTGAGGATAGCCATAATCCATAAAACTACTATCATCGATATTCCCTCTTGCATATTCTGTTTATCATCCATTAAAACCTCCTCTTCAAGGTCTTTTATTCCTGAGAGTCGCCAGACCATGGTAATGTATCGTATCCGGGAATTGAGCAAAGGGACCGGCTAATTTTAAATGATATTCAATATGTGCTATCGGTTCCTGCCCTACCGGGAGTATCCACTCACCCAGGTCATTTACCTCAATTACCGCAGTCACAACGGTACCGGTAGTATCCTTGTAAATAAACTCCAACGAAGCAACGTTATCAAGCGCAAAATCGCAGTCTATATATAGCGTATCTCCACTCACTTTTATAGAATGGGTATCTTCCGGATCAACTACTCCTGGCTGGTCCCCATCTATATCATGAGAATACTTGATGCTATTCGCACCTCCATTTATTATCCCGAATGCCTGAGATATTCCCATAGAACCGGTATTTTCGCAATAACCAATATTCCTGAGCTCTTTTGAAATATAAGTAGATGCCTTTCTTGACATCACATTAAGTTCCGACCACTGCCTCTGGCGGCGTAAGGATTTTTCCTGATAAAAGAAGATTTGATATACCATAGTTAAAATCATTCCCATTACAAGTACTACAACAATCAATTCAACAAGTGTAAATCCTTTCTTATTCATATTTCCCCCTAATCATGCCGGGAAATTAACGTTACAGTCGTATCATTAATGTTTAAATCCGAATCGGTCGATATCACGTTCACTTTCAATCGAACACCGGCATCAGATACACCGGCAGTTTGATCCGGTATAAACGAATTGATTTCTAACCTCACTGCTATCCCCGCAACAACAGTATCCGGCACATTACGAAGTGTATCTCCCACAGTACCACCAGTCCATACAGTGTCGAACCTTGAGCCCGGTACCGACGCCGATTTAAGCCAGCTTTTATATTCTTCTATGGTTCTTTCCTTTAAGAGAGTCCTCTTCGCGCTTCTTTCGGATCTAATAACAGCTCTGGTATTCTGCGCGCTAAACATAGCCACACCAGCTACAATAATCCCAAAAATAGTAATGCTTACAATTAGTTCTATAAGAGTTACACCTTTTTTTTCTTTCATTCTAGTTCACCTCCATTACTCCAAGCGGAGAAATATAAAATGTCAATGAATCCTGGGTATCGTTATCATAAATCTTAAATTCTCTTACGGCAGCTCTTACAAAACCATCAGACTGTACCGTAAACGTTATGGTGGCACCCTGTAGATCCAACTCTGAACGCAATACTACCGAATCCCTGACTTTCGTAGTTACACCCTCCCGCATACATCTTAGAGATTCATTAGTTCCATTAACTTCTAATGTATAATTCACGCCTTCAGTAGTAGCATATCGGTTAACCCTTTGATAAAACGCAAAAACGTCATTCCTGGCTCCCTCCAACCTAGCTCTCATAAATGTTCCTCTAAAAGCAGGTATCGCAAGCACCATCAAAATTCCTATTATTATAATAATCACAATTAACTCAATAACCGTAAAACCTTTAGTTTTCATTTTTTCTCCTCCTTTTTATTATACAAATTACGTTCCTAAAATTAAGGCATTCATTTTCAATAACTTATTTTCGAAGACTATGTAATCGCCTTCGGATGTATGTAATCCGTTTCATAGTATAAAGTATTGATTTCAAGTTATAGTGTTTAAAAGAAATATGAGTTAAGTAAGAAAATATAAGAATTTTCACCTTTTAACAGTCGACTTAAAGTGTTTTTTAGGAGGTTTCTTCGAAGCCATTCACCCTTTCAGAGGCGAATTCAACCCTATCTCCGCCTTTTTCTTTCGCAAGATAACAGGCATCATCCGCATAGCGAACCAGCTCGACAAGATCTTTCCCATCATAAGGAAAAACTCCTATTCCAATAGAAAGAGTTAATCCTTTCAGCATTTCATTTTCTTTTACCTTTTTAAGCATCTGACTCGCAACTTTTATGGCTCTTTGAATATCCGTTTTAGGTAAAAGAGAAATAAATTCATCACCACCGTACCTTCCCAACAAATCGCTATCTTGAAGAGTTTCTTTTATCATGAGCGAAAAAGATAAAAGACCTTCATCTCCTCTCTGATGTCCGTATTTATCATTAAATTCTTTAAAATTATCAAGATCCAGAAAAAGAATGGCAAACTCCTCATTGTTTATCTTAGCCTGAGAAATTTCCTGCATTAACTTCTCTTCCATTATTCTTCTATTAACCGCACCGGTCAACGGATCTTCAGTAGAAAGTCTTCTGGTTTCCTCAAAAAGCCTGGAACGTTCAATTGCCATCGCAATCTGAGCACCAAGAGCCACCAATAAATTCCTTACCGATTTAGGAAAAGCATCCATGAGAAGGCTCTCAATATCCAGAACCCCAATAATCTTATTCTGAATCTTCAAGGGTATTGAAAATTCCGATTTCTTTTTAAATTCCTTTGGACCGTGAAAAGGAACCATAGAAACATCAGCGGCATAATAAGGCTGACCCGACTCAATCACCCTGCCAATTATACCACCTTCACCAATATCAATCTTCGTACCCCTAAACTCACTTATCTCATCCACAGTCCACTCAAGCGTAGCATGTTCCCCATCATCATCCACAAGATAAATCCCTATGATTTCATAGCCGAAATGTGTAGTTATCTGCTTTACTATCTGACGAATAAGTTCATTAACATTTAAACTGGATATCATCGCCCTGCTCATTTCATAGGAAATTCTCAACTCCCTCATAGCTGTATCAAGCTTCTGATAAAGCCTGGAATTGGCAAGAGCGAAAGCTAAAACAGGAGAAAGGCTTTTCATCAATTCTTTTACTTTTTCTAAGGCATCGGGAAATTCCTCGAAATAATATAAATATAAAATACCCTCCACCTCCCCACGCAGTATTATGGGAACTGCGACTAAAGATGTATTCTCACTATTTTGTATTTCATCGTTAGGATTCGAAAGCTCAGAAGGATCTCTTGTAACTACAATATCTCTCTTTCTTATCACTTCACCCTCCATGCCTGTAGCAAGTCTTGCCATACTCTTATGAGTCGAAATTTCTTCTTTCCGTGTCGAATAATCATAGGCAGTCTTTTCAGGATTTTCCTTGAGTATCAAAAGAGAAGAATAATCAGCACCAGTGATTTCAGGCACCATCCTCAATATCTCTCTTATTACCCCTTCCTGTCTACTGAAAAGAGAAATATTTCCAAGTAATTGTCCTACCCATTTAAAGAAACGGACTTCGTTATAAACCTCCATGATAAAAATATACCGTTTTAATCACAATATGTCAAGCCCAACGTTACTTTAACTGGAACTTTACGATTTTTTCACGATACCATAATACAAATTAAATATCAAAATTCAAAAAGCAAAATGACAAATAAAAATACAAAAACTAAAAATGATAGGACGCAGATGAACTCAGATTTTCAGGATTTACCCCACTCCACTCCAGATTAATTAGCCACTGATTTTCAGCCTGGTACGGTCGTTCCTCCCTACAGGACAGGCTGATAGGCACTGATTCCCAACCTAACCCATATTTTAAATTAAAAAAATATCTTATATCTGTATACATCTCTGTCAATCTGTAGTTAATTTAGGTGTTGTGGGTTGAAGAAAACAAAAAAAAATCCTGTTAATCTTTTTTTTATCCTGTCAAAATATTGGGGATCTGGGTTGGGATTTAAACAAAAAAAATCTTGTAAATCTGCGTCCAATTTTCGGTGGTAGTGGGTGCGGCTTTGCCGCAAGGTATTGACAAATACGGACTAAATTCTATGATAGAATTATGACTTTATTCCTCATAAAAATAAGACTCCTGAGGGCTTTTAAGTCTATTTCATCAACAAGAAAGTCGAATCTTATTGTCTATTCTCTTGTTTTTTCCATTTTTCTATCAGGCGCTTTCCTTTTCTTTTTTAGAATCTTCTTATTTTTAGCTCCGATAGAAGTTATAGGTACTATCATAGCCGATAAGCTGATCACTTATTCATTCTTCATTTTCACCCTTCTCCTTTTTATGAGCAACGGAATTACAGCTCTTTCCACGCTATACCATTCCAAAGAACTCGATTATCTTCATTCCACTCCACTGCAACCCTTTTGTATATTTTCGCTAAAATTAATTGAAACTGCTTTCTATTCATCCTGGGCGACCCTGATCGGCGGATTACCTATTATCTTATCTTATTTAATTGCTTTTTCATCGTTTCATATAAAAATAATATTAATAATCTTTCCTTTACTCACTTTTATCTTTATTCCTTCCGGATTAGGTATTTCAACTATAATTATCCTAAAAAAAATAAACCCTCGCTGGACCATAAAGCAATTAGCCGCCGGACTGGGTACTCTTTCTGCTCTTTATGTTTTTATCTACATACAAACTACACCTTACAATTTTAACGTACCTGACACCCTAAATCTCGAAGCGATAAACCAGTTCGTTCAAAGCTTAAAAGTTTCAAACCCTTATTTCCCGAACGAATGGTTTTACAAGTGCATTTCCGCTCTTGCGAATAGTAATTTCGAGATATTTATAAAAAACCTGACCCTCCTCCTTTCGGGAAGTTTAATTTCAATATCTCTTGCCTTTCTACTTTCAAATTTATTCTACCGGACAAGCTGGATGTCGGCTGAAAGTAATTCCGGGTCGTTTTTAATACATAAGAAACTTCTATCTAATAAGTTACCTACAATATTAAATATTCTACAGAAAGATATAAAAATATTTCTACGTTCCCCTCTTCAATGGTCCCAACTTATGATAATAGGAGTACTACTAATAGTTTATACTTTTTCCCTAAGAAGAACACCTTTGTACGTTAGAGATCCCTTCTGGCTATCCGTTCTTGCTCTTGTAAATACAGGTTTTATTGGCTATATAACGGCTACTCTTTCTCTTCGCTTTGTTTACCCGGGTATAAGCCTGGAAGGTAGAACCTGGTGGAGCCTTAGGAGTGTACCTCTATCTCCCGAACTCATACTTCACTCCAAAAGTATATTATTTTTCTTAATCAATTTCCTTATTGCGGAAGCTGTAATAATACTCTCGAATTTTATTCTTGTTAGATACGCGATAATAGTGTTATTATCAGCTGTTTTATCCGCAATTTTTTCTTTTGTTTCAGTTTACTTAAACGTCTCTATGGGAACTTTATTTGCCGATTTCAAAGAAACAAACCCGGCAAAAATTGCCTCCGGAACGGGAGGTCTTTTGACGGCAGCTATAAATCTACTCTATATAGCTATATCAATGGTTCTTTTTGCGACACCAATATCTATCTATATAAAAAATCGCCTGGAAGGAAATTTGATTTCAATTCATACACCACTAATCATATCATCTTTTATATTTTTAATTATTACTTTATTAATAGTATTTATACCGCTTGAATACGCCAAAAAAAGAATAAAAGAAATCGAGTAAAATTGAAGCAGAAACCAGTAGCCAAGCGACAAGTCAAATAGTCAAGAATGCTATAGTGTAGTCATACAAAAAAGGGCATTGAAAAGAACCTCCTTTTGCCTTATAAAAAGAGACAAAAGGAGGAACCAAATGCTTAATGAGAACTTAATTGAAAGAGGTAAATATGTCAA
>Ga0307430_1000170_pt1 | contig 65374 bp, 54 predicted proteins | sample SalMarWE160130MG_FD_202159 | JGI IMG/M metagenome (GOLD analysis project Ga0307430, IMG submission 202159) | Salt marsh sediment microbial communities from the Plum Island Ecosystem LTER, Massachusetts, United States - WE1603-130 | ecosystem: Environmental > Aquatic > Marine > Intertidal zone >... | reverse complement strand
AATCAGAAAAAGAGGTAAAGTAGCCTGTTTGGAAGTCCGGAGTAGATTTAGCTTGAAATAAGGAAATTATTAATATGCAGAAAACCACGATTTGAAAACATTCATGCCATTACAGTAAAAGCAGGTAAAATTAAAGATAAGAAAGATTTTAAATCTTTCTTATCTCTGGTATTTCTCTTTTTCTGGTACACTCGGCAACCTCTTTTATCTGCTCAAGTATTTCTCTTTTAACCGGTACCTGTATTTCTTCCGGTTCTACCTTTTCATTATTTATTTTGTCTATGCTCAGGTATAATTTCATTTTCTCTTCCATCCTGGCAAACATGAGATTATCGGCTGCTTTTTCCCATATATCAGGCTTCAATAGATTTGCTCTCAGGGTGTTTTGATTAATTTTTTCCCATGTCTCTATATTATGGCCGAACTGAATATAGGCTACTTTTCCAGCGTAACTGTCAACATCCATATTGTAGAGCTGTCTTAATGATGTTTTTACAAATTTAGTTTCTGCATATTGAAGCGCAATAAACACAACATTGCCCCCGGCTTTTAACCAATCATAAATAAATGAAAAGCCTATCAGGGGTTTTCCCGAACCGCCGGGCCCGCTGATAAGTGTTGATGATGGATAGGGCAACCCTTCCGGCAATAATTTAATAAGCCATTCCTGACTTAATTTTAACTTTTTCATATTTATATCTCCCTTACACTTAAAGATTAAATTATAAGTAATTTAATTAGTTATCTATATGCTGCTGAATCCCGGTATTTTAAGCACCGGACCTGAATTTTATTACTCCCTGGTTATATTATACTATATGAGGGTAGTGTTGTTTCCGGGGAATGTTAGCAATTTAATCCATTAATAAATATAATAATATATAATGGTTAGTAATGGTGTCCGGAGTGCCCTGAACTGGTTCAGAGAATAAAGTAGGAGTTTAATATAATTAGAATTAGATTAATTGTATGCAGGCGCTACAAATATGGAAACCGGTTCCCGTTAATATATTTAAGGTCAGGCAGATGGAATATGCATCATTTAAAGAATAAGAAATGAATAGAAAGCAAGAGAATTTTGTTAATGCTGCTAAAACACTCACCATAATACTGATTTGTGTTTTTTTTATTATACCTTTTGGTAACCTGGAAGCTGGAATAGACCCCTGTTTTATTAAATGTAATCCTTACGCATGGGATATTGAACCGGGGACCCAGAAAGCTGTGTATATTACCGGAATCAGTGCGGGCAGTAAAACTAAAAGAGAAGAAATTTATAATTTAATAGAAACAACTGAGTTAAACAGTATTGTTTTTGATGTTAAAGATGATTGGGGTTATATTGATTACAATACAGATATAGAGCTGGTAGAGGAAACAGGCGCAAATAAAAATTATTATGACCTTGATTTGTTATTGAAGGAAATGAACGCCAGGGGAATTTATGGTATAGCAAGGTTTGTTGTTTTTAAAGATAGCATCCTGCCGCGGGCAAGACCGGAGTTTGCAATTGCAGATAAGAGGACAGGGATGCCTCTTTATTCGGAAGGTTCTTATTGGCCCGATATTTATTGTGAAGAAGTATGGGATTATTATATAGAAATTGTAAAAGAGCTTGCTTCAAAAGGTGTCAGGGAGATACAGTTTGATTATATTAGAGCGCCCGCCAGGGGTAATATAGCTTATGCTGAATACACTTATAATATAAATGGTAATACAAAGGTCTGGGCTATAACTAATTTTCTAAAAAGAGTAAGAGAGGAAACAAAACCCTATAATATTAAAATATCCGCGGATGTTTTTGGCTGGACCTTCATAGTAGAAAATGACCAGGGGATTGGTCAGTTACTTGAGGAAATTGTACCATTTCTGGATTACATATATCCTATGCCTTATCCTTCTCATTATTCTACGAATTTTTTAGGTTACGGACTCCCCGAAGAGTATCCTTATGAGGTAGTAAGTTATACTTTAAAAAAAGGGATGCTGAGAATAGATAATTTAAGTGATGCAGGCTGTATGATAGTCCCGTGGATTCAGGCCTTTAGTCTAAGGGTAAAGTATACAGAAAGGGAAATACTGGAGCAGATGAGGGCAGCGAAGGAGTTAGAAATAGAAGGATACTTATGCTGGAATGCAGCGAATAATTATGGGACAGTAGAAAGAGCGCTAAATAGATAATTAACATGTAATAAATTAGTAAAATAGCCTGTGTAGTATTAAAATTAGAGTAAAGGTAAGTTAATTATTTAAAGAGTTTATCTAAAAAATTATATATTTTAGAGAGTAAGAAAATTGAAAGTGACGGAGGGCAAGATAACTATGAAAATTGAAGAAAATTTTGAATACGGAGGATGGAACAAATGCATACGTATGGCCAGTGATGAACTGGAGATTATAGTTACTACTGAGGTCGGTCCCAGGATTATCCGGCTCGGGTTTATCGGGGAGATAAATGTCTTAAAGGAAGTGAAACATCAGCAGGGTAAGACCGGCGGCAAAGAATGGCTGTTATATGGAGGGCACAGACTCTGGCATGCTCCTGAGGACATCAAACGGACATATTTTCCTGATAATGACCCGGTTGATTATAAATGGGACGGCAAGACCCTGAAGCTTATTCAGAAAATGGAGGAAACTACCCGGATTAGGAAAGAAATTGAAATAACATTTTTTTCAAATAATGGTGTAAAGATATTGCACAGGCTGATAAATAAGAACCTGTGGAAAATTGAATTGGCGCCCTGGGCAATTACAGTGATGGCAGAAGGGGGGAGAGCTATAATACCGCAGGAACCATACGGGACAGGGAGTGAAAATTTGCTTCCATCACGTCCTCTTGTTCTCTGGCCTTATACCAGGATGGGAGATTCCAGGTTTATATGGGGAGATAAATTTATACAGGTAGGGCAGGACCCTGACAGTAAAACGAATCAAAAAATCGGGGTTCTGAATACACCCGGGTGGGTTGCATATAGTCTCAAGAAATGGCTTTTTATTAAAAGATGGAATTACGAACCGGATATAAGGTATCCAGATTTTGGAGTAAATTTGGAGGTTTACACGAATCCAGAAATAATTGAGGTAGAAACACTTGGCAGTTTTGAGAAGATACCCCCGGATGGATCTTTGGAGCATGTTGAGAACTGGTTTTTGTTTAGAGAAGAAGTTAAAGAAGATGAAGAATCTCTGGAAGAAAAATTAATTCCCATAATAAAAAAGACAGAAGCAGAACTTTAACCTGCAATTCTTCCAGTGCCAGGCTTTGTATTTTATTGGTCCTATTCGTTTGGCTGAATTTTTAAAGATTATAAAAAAATCGTTTAGAGCATTTGTTAAACAACTTCAGTATAATGTTAAAACAAGAGTAGTGATTTTAACTTATATATTATCATTTATTTCTTCTCTGCCATCTTGTCTTTTTAAGCATTTTCTTATGCTTCTTCTTTCTCATTTTTTTTCTTCTCTTTTTAATAACCGAGCTCATGTTACTTCCTTGGCTGTGTTTCTTTATAAAATATAATAAATTATTTTAATTTAAAAATATCATTGTATCTATCGGGTAAGCTATTATATCAGAAAAGGCCATGTTATTGTATTATTTAGTAAAAAAACTTTTAAAAAAGCTAAAATATTCTGGAAGACTCTGATTGATGTTTTCCTTAATTTTATTTGTTTTGAGGGTAAAGTTTGTCCCGGGGGCTTAAAAATCCAGAAAAAAACAGATATAACTATTGACATACAATATATAGTATATTAACATAATCATATACACAATATAATGAGTCAATTTAAATATTCTAAAAAATTGTTTTGCGATTAATTTTAATATTAATTAATTTAATTATTAAATTTAATGTTTCTGGAGGTACCTATTGATGGAAAAAGAAAATATAAAGGAGACCGGGAAAAAGGAAAAACTTGATTATTACCTCAACAAGGAAATAAGATTATCTGAAAATGCTGTAAAGGTTCTGGAGAGAAGATATTTAAAAAGAGATGAAGAAGGAGTTCTTCTTGAAACTCCCAGGGATATGTTCATAAGAGTTGCCAGAAATGTTGCTTCCGCTGAGAAAGAATATGGTAAAACAGAAGAGGAAATAAAAGAAATAGAAAAAGAGTTTTTTGATATAATGACAGACCTTGATTTTCTCCCAAATTCGCCAACGCTGATGAATGCCGGCAAAGAACTCCAGCAGCTTGCTGCCTGTTTCGTGCTTCCGGTAGGGGATTCCATGAATGACATTTTTGAGGCGCTAAAGGAAACTGCACTGATACAGAAATCCGGAGGGGGCGTGGGATATTCCTTTTCTAATATAAGGCCAAAAAATGATGTAGTGCTTTCAACTAAAGGAGTCTCAAGCGGACCAATCTCTTTCATGACTGTTTTTAATGCTGCAACGGATACCATAAAGCAGGGTGGGACAAGAAGAGGGGCAAACATGGGCATATTAAGAGTGGACCATCCTGATATTCTGGATTTTATAACTTCTAAAGAAGATAATGATAAACTGACCAATTTTAATATTTCTGTAGGGGTAACAGAGAAGTTTATGAAGGCGGTTGAAGATGATGATGAGTATGAGATTATAAATCCAAGAACCAGAGAAGTAGTAGATAAATATAAAGCAAAGGAAGTGTTCAGCAAAATTGTTGAGCATGCCTGGAAGAATGGAGACCCCGGAATTGTATTTCTGGACAGGTTAAATAAAGATAACCCCACGCCACACCTTGGCCAGATTGAAAGCACCAATCCATGCGGCGAACAGCCACTTCTTCCCTATGAAGCCTGCAACCTGGGGTCAATTAATCTTGCAAACATGGTGAGAGAGGAAGAAGGGACAAAAGAGGTAAACTACGATAAATTAAAGAAGGTTGTCCATATAGCAGTAAGATATTTAGATGATGTTATTGATAAGAGCAAGTATCCTCTGGATAAAATAGATAAGATGGCACTTGGGAACAGGAAAATTGGATTGGGAGTTATGGGATATGCTGACTTGTTGATAATCCTCGGGATACCTTATGACAGCGAGGAAGCCCTGGAGCTCGCACAGAAAATAATGAGTTTTATCCAGGATGAATCTAAAAATGCATCAAAGGAACTGGCAAAAGAAAAAGGTGTGTTCCCCAATTTTAAGGGTAGTGTATATGATAGCCCTGATGGTTATGAAATTAGAAATGCAACCACTACCACCATCGCCCCTACCGGAACTTTAAGCATTATTTCTGATTGTTCAAGCGGGGTGGAGCCAATATTTGCCATATCATTTATTAAAAATGTTATGGACAACGATAGGCTGGTTGAGGTTAATAAGTATTTTAAAAAGATAGCCGTAGAAGAAGGATTTTATAGTGAAGAGCTTATGAAGAAAATAGCTGAGAAGGGAAATCTTGAAGGTGTGGGTGAAGTTCCCTCAAAATACAGGAGAATATTTGTTACAGCTCATGAGATAAACCCGACCTGGCATGTAAGGACACAGGCTGTATTTCAGAAATACGTGGATAATGCTGTTTCAAAAACCGTGAATTTCTCAAGTGAGGCGACTGTCCGGGATGTAGAAGATGCTTATATGCTTGCCTACAGGCTGGGCTGCAAGGGCATAACTATATACCGTGACAGCAGCAGGGAAAGCCAGGTTTTACAGGTTGAAAGAAAGGAGAAAGCTGCGGGAGGTAAGCCGGTGATGTCAGGAGAAGGTAAAAAATCAGTGGGAGTAAATAGAATCAGGGCAGAAATCCCGAATGCAGAGAAAGAAGAGTCAGTGGAGAAAAAAATCGCGCCCCGCTCGAGACCGGAAGTCACTTATGGCATGACCAAAAAATATAAAATAGGAAATTGTGGTAAGCTTTATGTAACAATTAATTCTGATGAAAATGGGATATGTGAGGTATTTACCAATACCGGTGAAGAAGGATGTGCCGCACTGACGGAAGCTGTTGGCAGGCTTATAAGTATTGCCATAAGGTCAGGCATAGACCTTGAATCAATAAAGGATCAGCTTAAAGGAATAAGGTGCGCCACCTGTATTGCGGACCCTGAGACCCATGTTCTTTCCTGTCCCGATGCCATAGCAAAAGCCATAGATTTTTACTTTGATGGTACTGATAAATTTGAGCTGGGAGCAACCAGCGGTCCGAGGTCACTTGTAGTATGTCCTGAATGCGGGGAAATAATGGAACCGGAGGGCGGCTGTTATTTGTGCAGGAACTGCGGTTATTCCAAGTGCTCTTAGTGTTTATATATTTTAATCTTTTAAAACCTTTTCCAGTGATAAGCTGTAAGTGTGATAGTCTCTGTCAGAAAAAAGAACCATTTTTACCAGTTCAATTTCCCGGTGTTCTTTAAGGAAATCAATAATGGCTCTTAAGGCAATAACTGATGCCTCTCCGGTGGGGTATCCAAAAATTCCCGTGCTGATGGATGGAAAAGCTATACTTCTAATATTATTCTGACTGGCAAGGAGCAGGCTGTTATAATAACTGTTTTTTAGATCACCACTATCACTTGCTCTTCCGCTGTATACCGGACCCACGGTATGAATTACATATTTTGCCTTAAGATTATATCCTCCGGTTAATTTTGCTTCACCTGTTTTGCATCCCCCGAGAGTCCTGCATTCTTCCCACAGGCGTGGTCCTGCCGCCCTGTGTATTGCTCCGGATACTCCTCCACCGGGAGAAAGAGCCGTGTTTGCAGCATTTACTATTGCTTCGGTCTCTTCAACTGTTATATCACCGGCGGTTAGTTCAAGTATTGAGTTGTTAATTTTTTTCTTTACTGACACTGGCTTAATATTACCATTAATTTTTTATATAAAAATCATAACATATCTTTTTAGTAATTACTCTTTTCTCCAGCAGTATATGGAATAGATAATAAGTCCGGCAGAAAAGAATAGTAGAGATATTACAACATTAAGGGAAATATTTAAAGCAGAAGTGGCCTCAAAACCAGAGCTTCCTGTGAGGTAGTAACCAATGATTGCATTGGATGAAGACATCGGCCAGTATCTTGCAAAAGTCTGAAGTATCTCAGGAAGAAGGCTATAATCAAAAAATATACCTGAAATTGCCGAAGTTATAACGGCTATGCCGACTGCTGTCATTATGGCGCCCTGGACACTTTTAATAAGTGTTCCGCAGATAAGTCCGACTCCCGCAGAGGCAAGAATGCCAAGTAATAAAAAACCTGTTGCTTTGAAGAGATCCAGGATGTCAAAAGAAAACCTGGCTCCTATTGCAATTCCTATTATTAATATAATGAAAACGCTTATAATTGAAAAAAACATAACCGAGAGTATTCTTCCTATTGAATCTTTCCAGGGCTGTACAGGCATTGATTTTAATTTTAAGAAAAGACCTTTGTATCTATCTTCGGAAATATTGGCAGCAAGGCTTGTCATGCCTGCGACCACAAAAGAGAAAGTTATCATTGATATAGTGACTTTTCCTCTGGCAAGAGCAACATATTCTTCAGGTACCCCGACCATGAAAACAAATACCCCGAGGAATAACCAGATAATGGGCCAGGCAATTACCCAGAAAAGAGCCGATATGCTTGTAAGGTAATCTTTAATTCCCTTAGTAAATGTGGCAGAAATTTGATTCAAATCTTTTCCTCCCTTACTGATTTTCCTGTAAGCTTAAAAAATACGTCTTCCAGTGATGGCGCTACAGAACCTATCTCGGCTACTTTATATCCCCTTTTTTCAATACTTCTTACTATTTCAGGAATAACTTCGGCAGTTTGGTCTGTGTAAATTTTGAATCCCTTTTCGGTTTCCTGAAGCGCTTCTCCCTTATTAAAAACTCTGAGAATTTCTTTTATATTGTCGTTTTTGATTGATACATCAACATTTATTATGTTTTTAAGGTTGGTATTTTTCTTAAGTTCCTCCGGTGTTCCCTCTGCAATAATCCTACCTTTGTCCATAAGGCCTACTCTTGATGCTTGTTCTGCGTCAGATCCGATATGGCTTATAAGCAGTATGGTAGTTGTGCTGTCTTTTATTGAATCGATAAGGCCAAAAAAATTTCTTCTTGCTGACGGGTCAAGCCCTGTGGTCGGCTCATCAAGGATTAAAACTTTTATTCCGGGGAAAAGTATTGTAGCAAGTTCCAGCCTTTTTCTCATACCTCCTGAATACCTACTGACCCTCTTACTGGCATCTTCCGAAAGACCGATTTTACCCATAATGTCATTAACAGTTGCCAGTGCATCACTTTTTTTATATCCCATCATCCTTGCAAAGTAAACAAGGTTTTCCCTTCCGCTGAGATATGAATCTGAAAAATTCTCCTGGGGAAGATATCCTAAAATTTTTTTTGCCATGCTGGGCTTTTTGCCATATATTTCTAACGTTCCGCTGTTCTGGGTCCTTATGGAAGCAATAATCGAAGAAAGGGTTGTTTTACCTGAGCCATTTGGTCCCATAAGACAGTAAAACTCACCCTCTTTTATATTGAGGTTTAAATTATCCAGAACTGTCCTGTTACCGTATCTTTTAACCAGGTCTTTTATTACTATTGAATCCATTATTATATGTTTGAAAAATCTTATATATATTATATATTGTATAATATAATAATATATTTTATATTTTTTTAAAATAAGATATGAGAAAATCTTAGAATTATCATATTTTTTATTTCAGGGATATAGAAGATTTAAAAAGCCGGCTTAATGATTTCAAAAAAAATCTATAATCCTGTGCCTGGTATTCTAATTTTATTGCTGGCAGAGCTGGATTTATGATACTTTAAGAAAACTCTATATACGTGCTTTCCCGCTGGCTAATTTTAATTAGCATGTTTATTTCTTTTTTTATAGGTGATTTCGTTTATAAAGTTTATTATGAGCACGCTTGTAATTGAGCAAACAACAATTAATATCCAGTGATAAAGACCGAGGCCAGTAGTTTTAAATATATTCTGGAGCCACGGGACATAAATTATTGCTACATGGAGCAAAATAGATGCCACGACTGCAAGATCGAGAAATTTATTTTTGAAAATATCCCTTCTGAAAATACCACTGCTTTTGAATCTGAAATTAAAAGTGTGAAGGAGCTGGGTTAATACCAGAGCAGTAAAGACTGAAGTCTGGAAAATCCCGCGGTCGAGCTCAAAATTACTGTTATTAAAAATTAGAGGTCCTGCAAAATATATAAAAAGCGCTCCTGATGTTAAAATTAATCCCTGCCACAGTATCAGGACAAGACCGCTCCTGCTCAGGATATGCTCCCTGCTTCTGGTTGCTTTTCTATCCATTATATTCTTTTCAGGCGGGTCTATTCCCAGCGCCATTGCCGGAAGCCCATCGGTTATGAGGTTCATCCACAAAATTTGCACTGGCAGAAGCGGGATGTAAAGGAGCCCCTTATCTCCTGTAATGAGAAAGAATACATAGTCACCGACAAGTATTGAAATAAACATCAGAAGAACTTCGGAAATATTACAGGAGAGCAGAAATAAAATAAATTTTTTCAGGTTGTCATATATAACCCTGCCCTGTTTTATGGCTTTAACTATGGTGGCGAAATTATCATCAGTTAGAATCATATCACTTGATTCCTTGCTGACATCAGTTCCTACAATACCCATTGCTACGCCGATATCTGCTTTTTTTAATGAGGGGGCATCATTTATGCCATCACCTGTCATAGCCACTATATGATTTTTTTTCTTTAATGCTTCAACAATATCTACTTTATTGGATGGGGATACCCTGGCAAAAATTTTAATATTCTCTATCTGTTCTTCAAGTTCTTCTCCTGTCAGTGTATCAAATTCAGGGCCATCAATAATCTTATCTTCCGGTCCAAGTACGCCCAGTTCCTCTCCAATAGCACGTGCGGTTATTTTATGGTCGCCGGTTACCATAATAACCCCTATGTTGGCCTTCCTGCATTTTTCAATGGCGTCATAGACTTCGGGGCGCGGAGGGTCAATCATTCCTACCATACCCAGATAAACAAAACCTTCTTCTGCTTCTTTTACTTCCATTTCCGGGGAAAAATTTTCAAGTGGCTTAAAAGCAAAGCCAAGATTTCTCATAGCTTTACCTGCCAGAAGGAGGTTGTTATTGTTTATTTTTTCTCTTTCTTTATCACTGAGGCTCTGTATTTTTCCATTCTTAATTATCCCGGTGCATTTCTCCAGTATTACTTCGGGAGCTCCTTTGGAAAATAAAATGTATTTCTGGTTATTATTTCTTTCTTCAGGAGGAATTTCATTGACAGTAGTCATCATTTTACGTTCAGAATCAAAAGGCTCTTCTCCTTTTCTTGGATAAACTTTTTCCAGTTCGCTTTTATCCATTGAGAAAAAGCTTCCCAGCTCAATAAGGGCAGCTTCGGTAGGGTCCCCGGTAATTTGTCCTGTTTCCTTATCGGTGTAGTAAGCATCATTGCAGAGTAAGGCATTTTTAAGTAGCAGATTTAAAGCATTATTACTTTTAATATTTTTGAAATTTAGAATATTGCCCGGGGCGTTCTTCCTGTTATGTTCTTCTATGAACTTATCATAATCAGAGACAGCATCGGACCCCGAATATATTTTTCTGACCATCATTTTGTTTTTAGTAAGAGTGCCTGTTTTGTCCGTGCATATAACCGATATACTTCCGAGAGTTTCTACAGAGCTCAGTTTTCTAACTATAGCGTTGTTTTTTGCCATTTTCTGAACGCCAAGAGCAAGAGATACTGTAACTATGGCAGGAAGTCCTTCGGGGATGGAAGCAACTGCCAGTGCGACTGCAACCAGGAACATTTGTGCTACCGAGTTGCCCTTGAGTATCCCGGACAAAAAGACAATGGCGCTTACTGCAAGACATATTATTCCAATTTTTTTACCAACAGTTTTTAGTTCAATTTGAAGGGGTGTGGATTCTTCCTCCTCCTGAACCATGCTGGCAATCTTACCGATTTCGGTATGCTGCCCTGTACCGATAACAGCTGCAACACACCTGCCCTTAACTATAGTGGTGCCACTGAAGAGCATGTTTTTTTTATCTCCGAGCGGAGGATTTTCTTTATTTAATATATCGGCAATCTTGTTCAGCGGTATGGACTCACCGGTAAGGATTGATTCATTGACCCGCAGGTTTGTCTGTTCAATTATCCTGCAGTCTGCAGGAACCAGGTCCCCTGCTGTAAGTTTAATAATATCTCCCGGGACCAGGTCTTTGGAATGTATATTTTTCTCTCTGCCATCCCGTATTACCAGGGCACTGGGTGAAGCCAGTTCCTTTAAGGCGCTAAGGGCCTTTTCTGCACGAAATTCCTGGATAAAGCCCAGAACTGAGTTTAATATCAGTATGGCAAGAATTACGATTGCATCGGTAATTTCCCTTATGATTATTCCGGAAATGAAGGCAGCAGCAATAAGTATCCATATCATAAAATCATTAAACTGGGAAATGAATATTCTAAAAGGTGTCCTTCCTTTTTTCTCTTCAAGCTCATTATACCCGTATTTTAAAATTCTGTTTTCGGCTTCTTTTACGCTAAGACCGGTTTCAGGACTGGTGCTTAACTCACCGGTAACTTCTGTTATGGATTTGTTATACCAGAGTATACTGCTAAAATAGCCGGATTCTGACCTGGATTTACTGTTTTTATTTTTTGATTTTATTTTCAATTTAGTTGTTATTAACCGTATAAAAAATGTGATGGCTGTAAATGTTATAATAGTAAAGTATACATACACTCAATAGTAAATTGCAAATAAATAAATTTCCTTTATATACCTGAGTTCCCGACCTGTTATTCCCATATGTTATGAAACATTTCCCATTCTGAAATGTGGCTGTGTACATATTTCTCCATGACTTTTAAGGTTTTCCCGGTGTTTTTGCTAATGATTGTTTCCCTGTTTCCTTTCTGTGTTAATTTTATCGGTCTGCCAATTATCTGAAAATGATTGTACTTATCTTTTCTCCAGATAAAACTTGGTAATAACTGTGCCCCGGATTTTAGTGCAATCTGTACTGCACCTGTAGGAAAGTAAGCAGTTTTTCCAAAGAATTTAAATGGCCTGGCGGCATGGCCGGTGGGGTCCCAGTCAGAGGGGATGGCTATTATTTCATTGTTTTTTAATATTCTAAAAATATTTAAAATTTTATTTATGTAAAGGGTCTTAAGTCCTTTGGATAGTCTTTTTTTTTCAAAAAATTTTCTGGTGAGGTCATTTTCTCTGTAGATACTGACGCCCCATATCTTATATCCTTCGACAGCAAGTCTGCACGCACCCCACTCAAAATTTCCAATATGGGCTGTAAATATGACCACGCCCTTTCCTTTTTTTAAGGCATTATCCAGGTTGTCCAGACCTTTGATTTCTATTCTTCTTTTTAATTTTTCAGCCGTGATGATAGAGTGTTTAAGAAAGTCACCGATGTTTTTTGCCCAGTTTATAAAAACCCTGAGTGCAATTTTGTGCACCTGCGGGCTGTTAAAACCAATATCCAGAACTTTAGATATATTTGTTTTTATGGTGTTTACATTACTGCCTGTTGAAAACCACAGTCTGGCACCAAATTCTGCAATGAAATATGTTATGGGATAGGGAGTTAAAATAACGATAAATTCAAGGATTTTATATCCTATATAACCAAACACAATTGCTCTCTTTCTTGAATTAATATTATATAATGATAATAAATTTTAGTTATAAATGGAAGTTTATGAGATAATAATAAAAAAGAGAATATTTAGTTTTTTATTCTAAAAAGATATCAGATGATATCATAAATTAATAGAAAGTTGGTTTTTATGCTACATCCGGAAGTAAAAAGTTCGGGTTTTAAAAAAATATTAAATTATGTTCCCGGTGGTAAACCGGTGGTGAGCATTTATTTAATGGTTGATGGGTCCAGGACTTCTAAGAAAAATTATCAGACAAAATTAAACTCCATGATCGTCAGTGCCAGGGAGAAGCTGGAGGCTGATACCAATGTTGATAGGAGCGATAAAAAGGAGATATATGAGATCTTCGAGAAAATAAAATCATTTGTGAACGATAAATTCAGGGCTGGTTCAACGAGAACCCTGGCAATTTTTTGCTCTGGTGACGGTCTGTGGGAAGAGTTCGGTCTTCCTATAATAATGAAGTCAAAAATCATAATTGATCCAGGTCCCTATACCCAGAATATTAGAAATTTGATTAATAATTCTAAAAAATACGGGGTACTTATGGTAGATAGAGAGAAAGCTCAGATATATTCCATTTATCTTGGTGAAGTTAATGAATACCTGGGTGCATTTATAAGTGATGTGCCATCGAAGGTCAATTTTAGGAGCCAGGCTGCGTTGCGGGAGAAGAAAATACTTGGAAGGCTGGAAGAAAAGCTCAATCATTTTTTTAAAATGATAAACGACAGAGCCCTCGATCTTCTAAAAGGGAAAAAATTTGATTACATTATATTATCGGGCAGAAAAGAAGTAATTCCCAAATTTAGAAACTTTATGCATAGTTACCTTGAATCCGTACTTATAGGAAGCATTGATGCGGAACCGGATTCAAATGTTTCATTGATAGCAGAAAAAGCAAAAGAGGTTATTGATAAATTTGAGGCAGATGCTAAAAATAATCTTATTAACAGATTGTTTGATGAATTCAATCCCAATAGAATGGGCGTTCTGGGAATTGATGCAACACTAAAATCTTTATTAATAGAGCAAATAAAAACCCTGATATATGACAGGCACTTTACTCACAGTGGCTATATTTGCGGTGATTGTGGTTATATAACAATAGAAAATAAGGGAAAATGTCCTTATTGTGATGGGACACTTATCTTTTATAATGATGTGGTCGATGAGATTGTTGAGAATGCCTTAAATCAGGGATGTGAAATAGTGGATATTGAAGGAAACGATAAATTAATAGCAGCAGGGAGCATTGGAGCTGTATTAAGATATAAGCTTTAGGATTATATAATAAGTTTACAGGCTATGGGTATGGAGATATAAAAGATGCAGGTTCGGACGCAAAATTAGGAACCCGATAAATAAAAAAGGCCAGTAATCCCTGTAATTATTTAATTTTTTTCAATTCAGAGAGCTCCCGGGTAAATTGTTTTATGTCGTTAAATTGCTTATAAACAGAGGCAAATCTTATATAGGCGACTTTGTCCAGTTTTTTTAATCTCTTTAAGACAAGGTTACCTATTTCCCTTGAGTGTATTTCATTTGAGGGCATGTTTGAGATTTCATTTTCTATATCCTCCACTATATTATTTAGAACTTCAGTGCTTATATTTCTTTTAATACAGGCCCTGATGAGGCCGCTCAGTATTTTATTTCGGTCAAAGGGTTCTCTTGTATTATCTTTTTTTATTACTGCAATGGGCTGATTCTCAAATCTTTCATAAGTGGTAAACCTTTTACCGCATTTTTCACATAACCTTCTCCTTCTGACACAGTCGTTTGACTCTGTTAATCTGGAGTCTATGACTCTGGTATCAGGGTTTGAACAGAATGGACATTTCATGTTTTACATTCCTTTAAAAAATGGTTTAAAAATTTTTTTAATCACCGGACTTACGTCTCTTCTTTTTTCTGTATAATATGATTTCAGCAGACCATAACTTTTGATACTATATATTATAGTAATAAGTATACCAAAAATAAGCCACCAGAAATTTCCTTCATAAATCCAGACAAAGAAAGAAAATAAAAAAAATGCAACAGAAGTGGCAAGGTAAGAATCCTTAAGAATAATCAGTGCAACCGGTATAAAAATGAGGTATAGAAAAAGAAATGTTACCGGGGAAAGATAGAGCAGCCCCCCGATGAAAGTGGACACCCCTTTTCCTCCCCTGAATCCAATATAAATCATCCAGTTATGTCCGATTACTGCGCAGACAACAGCCAGTAATGGAATAAATACATGGTCTGAAAATCTGGTGGCGATATAGGCTGCGAGCGACCCTTTCCCAATATCTGCTATTATTACCATTACACCCGCAAATTTACCCGCGCTTGTGAAGGTATTCATTCCGCCCACGTTTTTACTGCCTTCTTTGCTTATATCAATACCCTTTATTTTTCCTGCGATATAGGCTGACGGTATGGAGCCAATAAGATACGAAATAGTTAAAATAAATAAGGTATTCAGATAATAATTTTGAAAGACCATATTTTCACACTAACTAATAAAAAATATTAGCCATTAACAGGTAAAATTCAGTTCTAAAGGCATTATTTTATTGCATTATATCACAAAGGGTAAATTACAATAAATAAACATTAATGAAAGTAATAATATGTAAATTTAGCAACGGTCGTGGTAACTATAGAGATAAAATTTTTTGGGCCTTTTTAATTTGTTATTATTCTTAGTTTTATTATGCAAGCATATGTCTTAATGATAATGTACCCTGGCGAGGAATTAAAAAGACGCTTTCGGTTTTTAATTTTCTATTAATAAATAAATTTAAGATATGTGAGGATAGCGGAGCTAAGATAAAATAGGGTTTCGACAGAAAAAGGAGAAGAAAAACTCAATTTTGAATGCAAAAATAAAATGCTATTGACAATAAGTAAAGGTTAATATATTATGTAGTAACTTAATAAAGACAGTGGAGAAAGTAAGTATCTTAAAATAGTAATATAAATTTACACTGAGAATTAGAGACTTAAAATTAATTCAGGAATTAAATAGATCTATAATTCCCGGGATCGTTCTTAGAAAGGTAAATAGCCCCAATTCAATGTATGAGATGAAAAAAGAAAACAAATTAAGCTATACTGTAGAAAAGAAAGCTACTGTAAATTTAATAGAGATGGATGGTAAGCACAGTAAAGCTAATTCCGACTATAAATCCCCGGCTATTTTTTTGGAGGTGACAAGATCTCTAGATTATCTTAAATTGAATGGTTAAAACAGAGTAAATCTCTCTAAAATACGTAAGATAAAATTTGGCTACCCGGGATTAGCATATTTAGTGTTTAAAAAAAATTTTTTGTTAGGAATATAATAAATATTTAAATAATAGGGTAATTATTTTTTAAAAGTGTTCCGGGCAATTTGTTAATAGGAAGGAGAGCAATGGTTTCAGAAAAAGAAATAAGTGAGCTTAGGAAAGCTATAGGAGATTTGAATGTATTTACTGATAAGCCTACCAGGATGTGCTATACGGTTACACATGGACCTGAGTGTTTGTTACATGAAGATTATCTAGAAATATTTTTACCTGATGCAGTAGTTACTCCCACCAGTACTGAAGACGTACAAAAGATAGTTAAATTTGCGGATAAATATGGGATCCCATTAATCCCTTCAGGGGGTAGATCTGGTACTTATGGTGCAGAAGGCATGCGTGGAGGCATAGTTGTTGAAACAAAAAAAATGAATAAAATTCTGGAGCTGAATGAGGAGGACTATAGAATTACGGGAGAAGCAGGGGTAAATATGATGGAGCTCATTAGTTATTTAATAAAGAGGGGATATATGCCTACAGACTACCCCGGATCAGAAGAAATATGTACTCTGGGTTCCCGCCCTGCGGTTGATGGATATGGTTATTGGGAAAATAGATGGGGTCCCGCTGGTGATAATATTTATAAAATTGAAGTGGTATTACCTGATGGAAGTGTAATTGATGTAGGAAGGGGATCAAATAAACCTACAAAATCATCAACAGGCTGGGATTTAATGAATTTATTTATTGGTTCAAGAGGAACACTGGGTATTATTACCAAAGTAACTGAAAGATTCACAGACTATCCTCCGGCAGAGTACTATGGGGAAGCTGCCTTTGGGACTTTTAAGGAAGGGTTAGAAGCTTATTTAGAATTAAAAAGGAGCAAATACTCAAATAATATATGGAGGGTTTCGTGTTCAGTAGATGAGGAATCATATTCTGAACAAACCATAGGAAAACCCTGGCCGAAAGAAATAGCTATGGTAGTCCATTATTCTATTTATGGTTTTCAGCATGAAGTTGATGGTTTGAAGGATATTGCCGAGGATATCATAAAAAAACATAATGGATTTTATGCCCCGGAATTGACGGAGATCACTAATTGGTGGGATGCACATTCAAGAGAGTGGAAAGGGCTCTACAAGAAGGTAAATGTGAGTTTGGGTATCGCATCGGATATATTCAGCAAGCATATTAAAGCAGATGGTTATTCTGCTAAGCCAATATTTTTAGATCCAAACATTCCTGACAGCAGACTCATAGAATGGCATGCTAAATTTAGGAAGCATTGCTATGACATGGAAAATAAAGAAATATATCCTAACTTAGCCAATTGCACAATTGCCAGAGATATTGGAAGAGTTTTACCGGGAGTTGTAGGCTTTAATAAAACCTGGGCTACAATACATGTTTATAGAAAAAATATGAATAAGAAGTTCAGGGACGAATTTCTTGATTGGTATAAAAAATATGTTGAATTAATATTTGAGTGTGACGGAGCAATAGCTACAACCCATGCGTGGATACCAAGGGATCTGGAAGTAGAGATTATGGAAAGGAATATGGGTAAAAATGCTTATAAATTAATGAAGAAAATAAAAAAGTCAATTGATCCAAAAAACATAATGAATCCAAAAATAATATTTTAAGGAGTTTTAGGTTATGGGTAAACATAATATAGTTACGTTAAAGGATTATGGTAAAGCGCTGGAGAATTGTTTGAGTTGCTCTTGCGGATTGTGCAATAAGGATTGTCCGGCATACAATGAGTTACAAATCGGGTCTGTTTCACCAAGAGGCATTGCGCAGGTAGCGCTCGGAGTATTGAAGGGTGAATATAATATTTCTGACATACCTGACGAAATACTTTATGCCTGCAGTGGCTGTAGAGCATGTGAATGGTATTGTGGTGAAAATGTATTTCTTACCGAAAAAACCCGGAAGAAAGTTGTAAGCGGGGCAACTACTACAGAAATTTTGAGGGCAATAAAAGTAGAAAACGGAAACATTGATCCAAGAATAAGGGATGTCCTGAGCAATATCATGAAGTTCGGAAATCCTTATGGTGGTCTGCCAAAAGTTAAAGATGACTGGGTTAATAATTTGGGTATTAAAGATGATGGAGCAGACACTATTCTATATGCTGGTTCCTTCGTCCCTTACGATGAAGATGCAAGAGTTGCTGCAGAAGCTGTAATAGATATTTTGAAAAGAGCAGGAGTAAAATTTTGCATGCTTGGTAGCCAGGAAATGGATAGCGGTTCCCAGGCTATGATGCTAGGAGATGAAGGAATATATGAAGAAATGGTTGAACATAATCTGGAAATTTTTAAAAAGTATAAAATTAAGAAGATAATTTGCTTTTCTCCTCACGATTATGACATTTTCTTAAACTATTATGAAGGTCTGGAAAATATAGAGGTTAAACATTATACCCAGGTACTCTGGGAACTGATAAATTCAAAAATAATTAAAATTGGTAAGAAGATAAATAAAAAAATTACATACCACGATTCATGTTATCTGGGGAGACGTAATAATATTTATGAGGAACCCAGGGAAATATTGAAAAGCATTCCAGGAGTTGAACTGGTTGAACTTGAGCTGTCAAGAGGGAATTCATATTGCTGCGGAGGTGGAGGACCTGTTTTATGGATGGATCTTCCCAATGTAAAAATGGATCTTGCCAGGGCAGACCAGATCAAGGAATTAGACGTTGATATAGTTGCAGTGGCCTGTCCTTTATGTCTGCAAATGCTAAAGGGGGCTATGGATAGCAGGGGTTATGATATAGAGGTAAGAGATATAGCCGAGCTGGTAAAAGATTCTTGCTGTATTTACGATTTTAATGGTTATTAAAATATATTTATATTAATTATTTGTAAACAGTTGTAATGAATTGATGGATATTAAAAAGTTATTTTATATGTAATTTGGATAAAAAAATAAAGCAGGAGGTGAAAAATTTTATAAATCTTTTAGAGATATTAGGAGGTGATAATTATAGTAAAAAATATTATCAGATTGAAAACTCAGCACTATTTTAAAGTGTGAAAGGAGATTGTGTAAGATGATTTCTAAAGTTAAGTCAATTGCATGGGTAGCTATTGTAGTTTTTACAATTTCAATGGCTATTTTACCAATGGGTTGCGCAAAAGCTGAGGAAGCAACAGAAGAAGTAGAGGAAGTAGCAGAAGAAGTAGAGGAAGTAGCAGAAGAAGAAGCAACAGAAGAAGCAGAAGAAGCAGCAGAAGAAGTAGAGGAAGCGATAGAGACTGCAACTTACTGGATTGAGAAAGCGGGACTTAAACCGTCTGGACAGTTAAATATTTATTCCTATAAAGATGAAATGGCTCTGGAAGAAAGTGTTACATCAATGTTTTTAGATGCGTTTCCTGAAGTAGAAGTGAATTGGGTAGCAATACCATACGCGGATTATGCATCAAAAATAGCCATGGAACTTGAAACCGGAACTGCAGATTTTGATCTTATGTGGAGCTGGGGTGCTTGGACTAATCAGTTTAAAGATTATCTAGCAGATGTGACAGATATGATTCCTCAGGAATTAAAAGATGATATAGTGCCGGGCATTCACAAAGCAGTTGGTTCAGGAGATAAATGGTTTGGTGTCCCGTTTTTTGTTGGAATATGGGGTATCCAATATAATAAGGATATACTATCAAAAGCAGGTTATGATGCTCCACCGAAACAAATAAATGATTTTCTCCAGTGTGCAGCAGATTCTACCGTAGATGAAGATGGTGATGGAATACCTGAAACTTACGGGTTTACAGGAGTATCACAACCCGGTCAGAGCTGGAATCCTGTATTTTACGCATTAATAAAGAATGTAGGCGGTGAATACTGGAACGAGGATTCAAGTGACCCCAAAGCATTGTTTAATGATGAATATGGTATAAGAGCTCTGCAGGTAGAAAAAGCACTTTATACCAGTGAATTTTCAGATCCTGTTATGGCAGCTGGTGACCCTGGACAAGCAAGGTCCTCATTTTCAGCAGGTGGTGTAGGACTATCCTGGAATTATATGGGATGGGTTTATGCTGATATTTTAAATAACTTCCCGGAAAATTTGGACACGATAGGTTGGGCCGGGGTACCTGTAGATGGAGACAATGAAAGCTATTGTGTCACAGGTGATATGGGGTATGTAATAAGAGATGGCGCTGAGAACCTGGATAATGCGGTAGCTTTCTCTCTGTTCTATTCATCTATTCCAATACAGAAATGGAGAAATGAGCACGATGGGTTCTCCCCGGTAAGATTATCACTTGCAAATGATGCGGAATATGTTGCCGAGTACCCATATATACCAATTGCATTAGATATGGCCAGTAGATCAGTAAGATATGTTGAACCAAATATGAGTGAAATAGAGAACGGAAGTATACCGATATTCGAAAAATACTTTAATGGTAAAATTGATGAAGAAGAAACACTAAATCAGCTTGAGGATTTATTCAATTCAACATGGGAATCATATTTGGAATAATAGGTGATTAAAAGGCAGGTGATTTTTCACCTGCCTTCCTTTTTTTTATTAGATATAATAGTGTGGTAAATGTGAATTTAAAATATAGAAAAAAAGTGGTTCCACAATCCTTTAGGAGAAATAGTTTTAATATAAATATGATGTTACCTGCTATGATATTTATATTATTTGTTATGGTGTTCCCTGTTATCTATTCATTTGTTATGAGTTTGTTTGATTGGAGACTGGGAAAGACACCAAAGTTTATTGGAATTGAAAATTTTGTAAACATATTTAAAATACCTGATATAGCCCACTCAGTCTGGATAACAATACTTTTCGCATTAGTTGTTACTGTCCTGGCAATAGTTTTTGGTCTTTTTCTGGCTGTATTATTAAATATGGATTTAAGGGGATCAAATTTCATAATGGCTATTCTTTTAATACCATGGGCATTGCCTCCTGTTGTAGTCGGGCTTATGTGGAAGTGGATATTTAACCCCAGGCTTGGTACTTTTAATAATATATTAATAGCTATGGGGTTGCTAGGAAATTTTAGAGAATGGCAATCTGAACCATGGCCTGCATTTATTATAATTGTGGTAACAACAGTATATAAAGTTTTACCACTTACGGTGTTTCTTCTTTCGGCATCATTAAAAACTATTCCAAAAGAATTGTATGAAGCAGCAGATGTAGATGGAATGTCTCCTGCAGGAAGGTTTTTTTCAATAACTTTACCACTTGTCAGACCGTCTATGGTTATTGTATTCATTTTGCTATCGGTAGAGACTTTTAAGGCATTTGATTTGATTTATGTACTAACCAGGGGCGGACCGGGTAATTTTACTTCTGTACTTAATTATATTTCATATCTTTATTCCTTTACTTTTATGAAATTTGGGCTTGGGGCAGCGATAGCGTTTTTTGTATCATTTTTAATAGTTATAATATCAATATTCTACTATAGATTAACCTATAGGGAAGTAAGGTATTGATAATAATTAATAATAAAAAATAATAATAATTTTAAAAATATTAATTAATATGTCCATTACACCAAAAACCAAAAAGAATCTTTTTAAAGTACTTTTTTACTTTTTACTTTATTCATCTGCACTTGTGATTATGTTTCCGGTTATAATTATGATTTTCAGCTCTTTAATGAGTGAACATGAGCTATATCTAAATAATTATCCAAACTTTCATTTATTTCCCAATGAATGGAATACAATATCAGAACTTTTTGAAAATTACAGATATGTAATAACTTCATCTAAAAGAGCGATTGCTACATTTATTAACAGTTTACAAATAGCAATACCCACTACAATAATTGCAACAGTGAGTGCGTGCCTTGCAGCTTACCCCCTATCCAGAACTAATATGAAAGGCAGGAAAATGGTATTACTTCTTTTCCTATTTGCGTCCATGGTTCCAACGATGGCAATTTTGATTCCATTATATCTTCAGTTCGCAAATTTAAGACTTTATGACACGATATGGGGGCTGGTAATAGTATTAACTGCATACACATTACCATTTTCAATATGGGTAATGAAGTCATTTTATGATACTATACCAGATGCTTTAGAAGAGGCAGCACTGGTTGATGGTTGCACAAGATTTAAAGCATTATTAAGAGTAATTATACCTGTTGCCATGCCCGGAATTGGGGCTGTATCTGTTTACACTTTTATAATAGCATGGTCTAATTTTGTAATAGGTATGATACTAACCAAAACAAAATCTACACCATTTACAGTATATGTTGGTGTACTGAGTAATATGGAGAATATGGAAATATCAATAATTTTAACCACCGGGGTAATTTCAAGTATTCCCGTGGTAATATTGGCATTACTGTTCCAGAGAGTAATTGTCCGGGGTCTTGTTGAAGGAGCAGTGAAGGGTTAATAAAAAAATAATAAATTTAGTAAAAGTAATTAGTTTTTAACGTAAACGGAGGATCTAATTGGATAAATTAAAAATAATAGTATGTGTAAAGCAGGTACCGGCACAAACAGATGTTAAGATGGATCAGGAAAAAGGAACTCTAATTCGTGAGGGAATCCTGTCTGAGGCTAATCCATTTGATATGTATGCCATTGAAGAAGCTGTCAGATTAAAAGAGAAATACGGTGGCGAAGTAGATATCATCAGCATGGGTCCGCCTCAGGCCGGGGATGCCTTAAGAGAAGCTATAGCCATGGGTTGTGATAACGCTATCTTGCTAACCGATAAAAAATTTGCTGGTGCAGATACTCTGGCAACAGCCTATACCCTGGCATCTGGAATAAGAAAAATAGGTGATTATGATATCATAATGTGTGGTTTAAAGACCACCGATGGCGATACCGGACAGGTTGGTCCCAGCTTAGCTGAAGAGTTAGGTATTCCGTTTATAGGTTATATTAGAAAAATCATAGATCTAAAAGAAAAATCAATATCTCTGGAGAGAGTTTTAGATGATTATTATGAAATAGTAGAGTCTAAATTACCGGTTGTAGTTACAGTTACAAAGGAGGCAAATGAACCAAGATACCCCTCTTTTAAAAGACAGAAAATAGCAAAAGAAGCTCCGATATCAACATGGAATTTAAAAGATTTAGGAGGTAAAAAAGAGAGATATGGTACAGAAGGTTCACCCACAGAAGTTATAAAAATATTTCCCCCTCCAGCACGGGGGAAAGGTGAGATAATAGAGGGCAAACCAGAAGATCAGGCTAAAATTTTAATTGAAAAGTTAAAAGAAAAGAAGATTGTATGAGGAGTTCTTAATGAAAAAAATAAGGGTTATTAAAGATAAATGTACGGGTTGTGGTCTTTGTGTTAAGGCCTGTCCTTTTAATTCAATATCAATTGTTGACGGCCTTGCAGTAATATCTGAAGATTGTAAGCTCTGTGGTGTATGTGTTTCAGAATGTCCTTATGGTGCTATTGAAATGTTGAAAGAAAAGAAAAAGGCTGACCTGTCCGGATATAAAGGAGTACTAATTTTTGGAGAGTGCAAAGATGGCATTGTTTCACCTGTGGTTTATGAGCTGATAGGGAAGGGAAAAGAGCTGGCAAAAGAAACTGGTGAAGAGCTCTACTGTGTAATTCTGGGTAAGGGTGTAACAGAAAAGGCAGAAGATTTAATAAGTTATGGTGTAGATAAAGTGTTTGTATATGATGATGAATGCCTGAAAAAATTCAGAGATGATCCTTATTCTAATATTTTAATTGACTTTTTAAAGAAAATTAAACCAAGTATCTTTCTAATAGGGGGAACAGCTATTGGAAGGTCAATTGCACCAAGAATTTCATCAAGCCTTAAAACAGGTCTGACCGCTGATTGTACAGGACTGGAAATTAATAAAAAAGACAAAAATTTACTACAAACCAGGCCTGCTTTTGGTGGAAATATTATGGCTACAATAATTTGCTCCAATAACAGACCCCAGATGGCTACTGTTAGATATAAAATTATGAAACCAGCTGAAAAGATTCCTGGATATAAAGGTGAAGTAGTTAATATGAAATTTGATAAAGAAAAAATCCGGGACAGAGTAGAAGTAAAGAAAATGGAAAAAATAGAGGGGGATCTAAATATCATTGAAGCCGAGATTATTGTTTCAGGTGGTAACGGATTGAGCAGTGATAAGGGTTTTAAACTTATTAATGAACTTGCTAAGTCCTTAGGTGGTGTGGTTGGAGCAAGCAGGGTAGCAGTTGATAAAGGGTGGATAAGCTATCCCCATCAGGTAGGGCTAAGTGGAAAAACGGTCAGGCCCAGGATTTATATAGCATGTGGGATATCCGGTTCAGCTCAGCATCTTGCCGGGATGGGAAGATCGGATTTCATAGTTGCAATAAATAATGATCCTTCTGCACCAATTTTTGGTACTGCTGATATAGGCCTGGTGGGTGACCTTTATGAAATTATTCCCGAGCTGATAAAAAATATAAAAAATAATACTTTTATTAAGAAATAATCTTTTTCGGTAGTTATTATAATAAATTTAAGTGAAATAGGCGTACTGGTAATGTTCTAATTTATTTCGGGTCTTTAGCATTTTTGCAGAACATAATCCTTGCAGAGACATAAATCTAATATGAAAGAATTGTCTTATAATTAACCGGTGCTTTTAAGTAAAATTAATAGTAATCTAATTTGTGGTTGGTCAAAATATTTAATAGAGGTTATCCAGTTATCTAAAAATGTCAGTAATTAAATTTATTAACGAAAATAAAAAAGAATATATCAAGATCTCCGATAAGATATGGCAATATGCAGAATTGTCTCAGAAGGAAGTTAGATCAGCAAGACTTCAGATGGATGCATTGTCTGCTAAAGGATTTAACATAAAAAAATCAAGAGATTGTCAGAATGCTTTTATAGCTGAATATGGTAATGGTAGACCGGTAATAGGTTTGTTGGGTGAGTACGACGCACTACCGGGCTTAAGCCAGGAGAAAAAACCATTTAAAAAGCCCATTAAGGGAAAGGAATCCGGACATGGCTGCGGGCACAATCTTTTGGGTGCTGGTGCAATGTTCGCAGCAGTTTCTGTAAAAGAAGCTATGGAAGAAGAGGGATTTAGCGGAAAAATAAGGTATTATGGTTGTCCGGCCGAAGAAGATATTACGGGTAAAATAATAATGGTGAAAGAAGGACTTTTTAATGATGTAGACATATGCTTAACCTGGCATCCTGATTGTTATAACTCAATAAACCTGGGGGGAACCCAGGCAATGAATTCGTTTAAACTTATTTTTAAAGGAATAGCTTCACACGCTGCTGGAGATCCATTCAATGGAAGAAGTGCATTAGACGCAGTAGAATTAACTGATATTGGTTCTAATTATTTGAGGGAACATATAATTAAAGATGCCAGTTTGCATTATGTAATAACAAAAGGCGGAATAATGCCGAATATTGTTCCAGATCTGGCCGAGGTATGGTACTTTGTCCGTGCCCCGAAGAGGGAGGCCGTGGAAGAAATCTATGAAAGAGTTTTAAACATAGCCAGGGGAGCAGCATTAATGACAGATACCAGCTTAGAAATAAACTTAATAACCGGATGCTACAATTTTTTAAATAACGATGTATTGAATAAAATGTTATGGAATATTATGGAAAAAATAGAATTAGAAAAATTTACCATAAAAGATAAAGATTTTGCTAAAGAAATGACCGGACATTTTAATAAAGGGCAGAGAGAGGAAGCTCTTTATCTTTCCCATTTGGATAATGAATCCTATAAATATTTAGAAAATAAGTATCTTTGCGATATTATGGTACCTCCTTACGGTTCAGGTGTTAATTATCCGGGTTCAACCGATCTGGGGGATGTAAGCTGGGTTGTTCCCACGGCAAAATTTATTACAGCTTGTTTTCCACTGGGTGTGTCTCCTCACTCCTGGCAGGTGACAGCGTCCAGTGGTATGCATATTGGATATTCTGGGATGGTATCGGCGGCAAAAATATTAGCTGTGAGTTGCATAAGGCTATTTAAGGATAGAAATATAATTAATTCTGCTAAAGATGAATTCAAACAAAAAACCAAAAAGAAAAAATATAAATCACCTATTGGAAGTTGATATTAGTCCTGAGTTAAAGGAATGAAATATATATTGCCATACAGAAAAAGTAATTATCTTAGAACTAAATCGTTTAATAATTATTTTAAGATCTACTGTAAATAATAGAGAAAAAAAAGGAGTGGTGATGAGTCTATCAAATTCAAGAAAGAAAGCAGAAGAATTTATACAAAATGAAAAAGAATTCCACTTAGGTAAATTGGTTACAGAATCCCAGCACCCAAAAACAATGAATTTTAGTGAGACAGTCCAGAATAATACACAGTCCGGATTGAAAATGCTTTTTAGCGTGGATGAGGACATAGGCCCTGTTTATAAAAAAGTATTGGAAACAGATGAATTTAATGAGTTAATTAGTTCATTTTTTAGTGCTGTTCTGGAAGGAAAGCGGATATGTTTCAGCGGTTGCGGGTCTACCGGCAGGCTCGGGATACTTTTGGAGAAAATGTGGCGTACATTCTGGAGCAGAGCAGAAGAATTATTACCTGTATTAAAAACAAAGCTTCCCTTAATTTCTGATTCTTCCTATAGCATTATGACCGGTGGAGATTTTGCTTTAATCAGGTCCCTGGAAAATTTTGAAGATTTTCAATCATTCGGCAGGCAACAGGTTAAAGAGGCTAAAATTAAAAAAGGGGATGTGTTTGTAGCTATAACTGAGGGAGGGGAGACCCCTTCAGTTATAGGGACTGTATGGCAGGCATTTGAATCCGGAGCAAAAGTCTTTTTTGTCTTTAATAATCCGGCAGGTATCCTTTCAAAATACTTGAAGAGGTCAGGGGAAGTCATAAAAGGGGAAAAGATAACAAAACTTGACCTCACGACAGGACCTATGGCTATTACAGGATCTACAAGAATGCAGGCGATTACTATTGAATTACTGGTTATAGGTACGGCTCTTGAGGTAGCTATAGCTAGAGTTCTTGAGAAAATATTAACAGCCGATGAATTATCTGTTTTGAATATTAAAAAATGGCGTACAGATGATTATATAGAAAAATATAAATGTTTGCTTTCAACTATATCTTCCAGAGAGTCTCTTAATCAGCTTGCACATGTTGTGGAATTGGAAGAAGAAGTATACAGCCGTAAAGGCTTTATAACCTATTTCTCTGATTCCTTTATGCTGGATATACTTACTGATACCACAGAAAGAGCTCCAACCTTTAGTATTCCCCATTTTAGAAAGAATGATGATTATTTATCACCCAGCTCATGGGCATTTGTGAGGAATCCGTTCATTGATACAAAGTCTGCCTGGTTTAATATGCTTATGAGAGAGCCCCGGGGGCTAAACTGGGACTCAGACTTATATAAATCAATGGGGGCTTCGTCTAATCTATGTGAATCACCTCCCAAAATTAATAATTCAGAGATATATAAATTCCAGATCGGTTATGAAGATGACCCGGGCAGATATCAAAATGCTGCTTCTACGGCAATAATATTTCTGGCTGGAGAGGAAGTCTCCAAGTATGAAGAAGAAAATTCTCAATATAGGAAATCATTTGATAATCATGTAAAAAAGTATAATAAAAAGGGATATATCATTATAAATGACATTCTGCCGGAAAATATTGATAAAGATATAGTAATGCATATTCCTTATAAAGCTCCGGAATCTCAATTGGATTTATTCTTACATACAGCAATCAAATTAGTATTCAACACAATTTCTACTGCAACCATGGCAAGAATGGGAAGGATTGTAAAGAATGTTATGGTATATGTAAATCCAACCAATAAGAAACTAATTGATAGGGGAAGCAGAATTATATCAGATTTAACAGGTTTAAAATACCTCGATGCGTGCGAAGCTTTATTTGAAACAATTGAATTGATACAAAAAAGTTCTTCTGAAAAGAAATTTTCTGATTCACCGGTAAAAAAAGCAATTGAACTTATTAATAATGGACTATAGTTTTTAACAATATCTGTGAGTTGATAATATTATTTAATTTCAATTCAAAGTATTATAAAAGCAGGAGAAAAAATTTGAACATTATTATCCCCATAAAACAGGTTCCCGAAACAGGGAATGTAAAAATGGATGAAGTTACAGGCACAATGATAAGGGAAGGGGTAGAAAGCATAGTAAATCCCCTCGACCTTTATGCAATTGAGGTTGGAATCCAGCTAAAGGAGAAATATGGCGGTAAGGTAGTGGTAATTTCAATGGGGCCAGAGGCGGCAGAAAAAGCTTTAAAGGAAGCAATCTCTATGGGGTGTGACGGGGGAATACTTCTAACAGGAAAAGAATTTAGGGGTTCTGATACCTGGGCTACTTCCTACACCCTGTCTAAGTCCATACAGAAGATAGCAGACTATGATTTGATTTTAGCAGGAGAGCGCGCCACAGATGGTGATACGGGGCAGGTAGGCCCCGGCATAGCTTCACTGCTTAATATCCCTCTTGCTACTTATGTAAGTAGAATCGTAAAAATTAATGGTAATAGCATCACAGTGGAGCGATTAGTTGAGGATGGATATGAAACTCTAAAGTTACCGCTGCCCGCGCTCCTTACTGTGGTAAAAGAAATAAGCTATCCAAGACTTCCAACACTTGGGGGCAAGAAAAAAGCTAAAAAGACAGAAATACCGGTATGGTCAGCAGATGATCTAAAGATTAATAAGGAAAAGCTCGGGCTAAAAGGTTCTCCAACACGCGTTGTTAAGATAAGCCATCCTAAGGTAGCAAGAGGCGGTACAGTTTTAAAACCAGCTGACGAAGAAAGTTTGTTAAAAGCTGTTGACAGACTGGTAGATTTTATGCAAAAAAAAGAGCTGATTTAAGGAGATATGACAGATGATGTCTAACGATGTCTGGACTATAGCAGAACAGAGTGATGGAAAAATTAAAGAAGTATCTTATGAGATTTTAACCCGTGGTAGGAAGCTGGCTGGCAGTTTAGGAGTAGAGCTCGCGTCAGTTATTCTGGGCCATGATATAAGTAGTGATAAATTAAGCGAGCTTATATATAGAGGGGCCGATAAGGTTTATCTGGTAGATGATCCCAGGTTAAATTACTTTATTGTGGAAAACTATAGCAATATCCTGGAGGATTTGATTAAAGGATATAAGCCGGAAATTGTGATAGCCGGTGCTACAACAGGTGGCAGAACTTTAATGCCCCATGTTGCTGTGAGACTCCAGACCGGACTTACTGCTGATTGCACCGAGCTTGATATTGAAAAAGATACTGGCAATCTTCTGCAGACCAGACCTGCTATTGGAGGTAACATCCTGGCAACAATCAAAACCCCCCACACCAGGCCGCAGATGGCTACAGTCAGGGTGAAGTCAACCAGGCCGGCTCCCCTGGACAGCAGTAGAAAAGGTAAAATTATTAAAGTTAAGCTAAAGCCCGGGCTAATTGACGGAAGGGTAGAAAGAATAAAATTTAGAAAAACCGAAGATGAGAAGACAAATATTCAGGATGCGGATATTATTGTTTCCGGTGGAAGGGGACTTAAGAAAAAAGAAAATTTTGATTTGATTTTCCGGCTGGCTAAGAGCCTTGGCGGCTCAATAGGCGCCTCAAGGGACGCAGTTGATAGGGGCTGGATATCATATCCCCATCAGGTTGGCTTGAGCGGTAAAACAGTATCTCCAAAGCTGTATATAGCCATTGGAATTTCGGGCTCAATCCAGCATTTAGCCGGTATAAAGACATCAGATACTATTGTAGCGATCAACAGCGACCCTGAAGCACAGATTTTTAAGATATCAAATTTTGGAATAGTAGCAGATCTTTTTGAAGCTTTACCTTTAATAAATGAAAAGCTAGAAAAAAGGGGCCGGAAGAATGAAGTATAATTTAGTAACAGAGGAAATTTTAAATAAATTAGCTGAAATTGTCGGCAGTAAAAATGTCCTAACAGACAGGGAAAAGATAGAAGCTTATTCCCATGATGAAACACCTCAAAAACAATACGGGCATATGCCGGAAGTTGTGGTTGTTCCCGGGACAGCAGAGGAAATAGCCAGGATTCTAAAACTGGCAAATAAAAATTTAATACCGGTAACTCCCCGGGGTGCCGGAAGTGGTCTTTCCGGTGGTGCTATACCTGTTTTTGGTGGAATTGTAATATCTTTTGAGAAGATGAACCGTATCTTAGAAATTGATTACAACAATATGATGATGACTCTGGAGCCGGGGGTAATAACTAATGATATAAATGAAATTATTGCTGAAAAAGGTCTATTTTATGCCGGTTATCCTATGAGCGTAGAAACCTGTTTTATTGGTGGTAACGTGGCTGAGAATGCCGGGGGTGGAAGGGCTGTAAAATACGGGGTAACAGGCCGCTATATTATGGGGCTTGAACTGGTTACTCCGGAAGGTGAGATAGTCAGCCTGGGAGGCAAACTTCTAAAAGATGTTACTGGCTATGATATAAAGCAACTTATAGTTGGTTCAGAAGGAACTTTAGGTATTGTTACCAGGATAATAATAAAATTGATTCCACTTCCCACAGCAAAAATTGACCTGCTTGTATTATTTAAAGATATCAAATCTGCCATTAAGATGGTCCCCATAATTATGACCGAAGCAAAGATCGTTCCTACTTCTGTAGAATTTATGGATAGATTATCGGTTCAGGCGTCATGCCAGTATTTAAATGAGAAGCTTCCCTATAAGAGCGCAGGGGCTATGTTAATAATAGAGGTTGATGGAAATAAAGAAGATATAGTTGCCGATGATGCTGAAACAATAGGAGAGATGTGCCTGGGTAGCGGCGCCATAGAAGTATACTGGGCAGACAATTATACCACCCAGGAAAGAATATGGAGTGTAAGGCGTAATATTGCAGAAGCTTTTATGGTAATAAGCCCCCACCAGAGCCTGGAGGATATAGTAGTCCCGATATCAGTAATTCCTGATCTAATGTTAGAGCTGGACAGGATTTCTAAAAAGTACGGTATAAAAATTCCATGTTACGGTCATGCTGGAGATGGAAACCTTCATGCAACGCTAGTTAAGAACCCTGATAACACAATGGAAGAATGGTATGATCTGGAAGTAGAAGCCTTAAAAGAGTTATATAGGGCAACCAAAAAACTAGGGGGTACCTTAAGTGGTGAGCATGGTATTGGGTCCAAAAGGAAAGATTTTATGGAGATTGTATGCAGCCCGGCGGAAATAGATTTAATGCGAAGAATTAAGAAAGCTTTTGACCCCAATAATATCATGAATCCGGGGAAGATATTTGATATAAGATAGGAAATTTTGATGGTAGTTTTGTAATTGGTGAAAGGATATTATTTCTATATTTTACCTGGCATCCTTTTATTTAATTTTAAGTGTGATAAGAGTCGTAAATATTATAATTTACTGTTAAAAATAGTATTATATTTACCTATTGCATGAAAGAATTAAATTATTTAATATGGTAAGATAATATTATTATTATAGATGTATGTCAGTAAAGGAATGTAAAATTCTATTGACAATAAGCTAAGGTTAATATATTATGAAGTAACTTAATAAAGTCACTGGAGAAAGTAAGTATCTCAGAATAATAATATTAATTAAAAAAATGCAAAGAACCGGCGATTTAAAATTAATTCAGGAATTAAACAGGTCAATAATCCTTAAGACCATTCAAAAATATGGCCCCATTTCACGTAGCGAAATAGCCAAAAAAAATAAAATAAGTTCCACAACTGTAACAGCGGCAGTTAAAAAATTAACAAGGCAGGGGCTTGTTTATGAAGAAGGTGTGGGAAAGTCAAGCGGCGGTAGAAAACCCATACTATTACGGTTCTCTTCAGATAGTAAATTCATTATTGCAGTTGCAATTACAAACTCCTATGTAAAAATAGCTAAAACAAATTTAGAGGCGGGAATTAAGAGAGAGGAGATTTACCAGGTAAATAAATTAACAGGGGAAAAATTTATTAATTACCTTTTAGAATCAGTTAGTAAATTCTTAAATATATATTCTAAAAGCGACCTGAGAAAATGTGTCGGAATTTCTGTTACCTGCCCGGGGATTATAAGTGTTGATAAAGCTGTGGTTTATGAAAATACAAAACTGAAATTAAAAAACATCCCATTAAAAGAAATAATCGAAAAAGAATTTAAGCTTAAAGTATGGTTGGAAAATGATACCAATGCTATTGTACTGGCAGAGAAGAGATTTGGAGCATATAAAGATCTGGAGAATTTAATATATATTACGATTGGCGATGGTGTGGGAGCCGGTATTATACTAAATGGCCACATAGTTCGCGGCAGTAGTGGTGGAGCAGGTGAATTCGGTCATACTACTATAGATAAAAATGGAGTGGAGTGTGATTGCGGAAACAGGGGCTGTCTTGAAAATTATATAAACTGGCCTGCTGTTTATTCCAGGATACTTACTTCTGTAAAGAATGGGAAAGATACTGTTATGAAGGAGTTAACAAATGGGAATATAGCCGGGGTTAACCCTTATATTTATCGTGAAGCACTGGATAAAAATGATAAGCTTGCAAAGGAAATTACAGTTGAAACTGCTGAGTATCTTGCAATAGGAATTATTAATCTTGTTAACATATTAAATCCTGATGTAATAATACTGGGTGGAAAGATTGCATACGATAACTTTTTTCTTATTTCTGAAGTAAAAAAGATAGTGTTTAAAAAGGCCCTTGAGATTTTAACAGATAAGTTAGAAATCTGCTCTATTTCTCTGGGGAAGGATTTCAGGATAATTGCTTCTGCAGCTATTCCTCTAAAAGAAATATTTCATTTTTCTGTTTCTTCATGAAATTATAAATATTTTATATGAGGGTAAATGAGTAATACTAATATGGAAAAAAAACTATTAGAAACCAGAATGAAGTGCAATCCTCCCCTTGATAATAAATTTCAGCCTGCTATTTTGTGGCAAAAGGCTTTTATTGAAAACGTTAGAAATTCTAACTATGATGCCCCTCTATCAATAGGTATTGAAAAAGGTAATGGTTGTCGGCTGGTATATAAAACCCGGGTTTTTTCAGATGATTCTGTATTTTCTTCCTTTAATTATCAATATATTGAGCGGTTAATAAAGACACTTCTCTGGATTTATGGTGGGCATAAAGTAATAATTGGTGGGTCTAATACAATTGGTAATTGTATAAAGAGAATATATTCCAGAAGAGGTGAACGTTCTTTTGATGCTAAATTTATGTCCGGCATATATGAGAAACCTTTTGAAGTAATAAGTATGAATATTAATGAAATCCCTTCTGCCGGGGATGAATCTATTTCGCTGGGAGGTCATCTTGAAGGGTGTCGGATAGGGTTTGACCTTGGTGCAAGTGACAGGAAAGTAAGTGCCGTTATAGATGGGAAGGCAATTTTCAGTGAGGAAGTTGTCTGGAATCCGGGTACTAAGACCGACCCCTCTTATCATTATCATGAAATAATGTCTATGATACACCATGCCGCAGCTCATATGCCCCGTGTTGATGCTATAGGGGGAAGCTCTGCGGGAATATATATAAATAACAGGGTAATGAGTGCTTCAATATTTAGAGGTATACCCGGAGAGTTATTTGACAAGAATGTTAAAAATATCTTTTTAGATATTCAAAAAAAATGGGGAGTTCCTCTCAAAGTAATAAACGACGGTGAGGTTACTGCTCTGGCCGGTTCCATGTCCCTGGAAAAAAATGGAGTACTGGGTATTGCCATGGGTTCAAGTGAAGCGGGGGGTTATATAAATAAAAAAGGAAATATTAACAGCTGGCTAAATGAACTCGCTTTTGTTCCTGTTGACCTGGACCCCGAAGCACCTCAGGATGAATGGTCCGGTGACCGCGGATGCGGGGTACAATATTTTTCACAGGTATCGGTGATAAGACTTGCTGAAAAAGCGGGAATTACTCTTGATGATAAAAAAACACCTGCAGAGAAACTAAAGTCTATTCAGAGTATGGTAGAGAAGGGCAATGAATCAGCCGGAAAAATTTTTGAGACAATTGGTTGTTACCTCGGTTACAGCATTGCTTATTATGGAAATTTTTATGATATAGAAAATGTTCTTATTCTTGGAAGAGTTACTTCAGGGCAGGGTGGTCAGATAATATTACAAAAAGCCGAAGAAGTGCTAAGAAAAGAATTTCCTGAACTTTATAGTAAAATTACTTTAAGCCTTCCCGATGAATCCAGCAGAAGAGTGGGTCAATCTATTGCTGCTGCCAGCCTTCCATTAATAGAAAAAGATAAGTAGGCAAGATGGATTTTATAATTTAGTAAAAAATTAAAAAGGAAATTAATTAAATGGATAGTAATAAAAAAAACATAATTTTAAACGGTACACTAATAACTCCTTTTGAATTGGTAAAAGACAGAGCTGTAGTTATAGAGGATGGGAAAATTGTTTCAGTGGAAGATAAAAAAAATATAGCCGGGACTTCAAATTTAGAAGTTATCAATGTTAATGATGGTTTTATTGTCCCGGGTTTTATTGATATACATGTACATGGCGGTGGTGGTTTTGATACTATGGATGGAAATTACGATGCGATAAAAGAAATATCCAGGGCACATTCCAGATTTGGCACCACAGCTTTTCTCCCTACTACTATGACCATGAGTAAGGATAGGATTTTAAAAAGCCTTAAAAGTGTTAATGAAGCATTTGTTAGAGGTACAGGATATTCCGAAGTTCTGGGTGCAAATGTTGAAGGTCCTTATATAAATCCAATAAAGAAAGGTGCTCAGAAAGAGGAGGATATAAGAAATGCTTCCATAGATGAATTTATTGAATTTAATGAAGCTTCAGGGGGTCTTATTCGTATAATTACTATTGCACCTGAAATGCCCGGAGCACTTGCCCTTATACGCTGGCTTCATAAACACAGGATTATTGTTTCTGCTGGACATACCAATGCTACCTACATGCAGATGCAGAAGGGTGTTAAAGCCGGTGTGAACCATGTCACTCATATCTTTAATGCCATGAGGGGTTTTGGCCACAGGGAGCCGGGAGTGGTAGGAGCAGCACTATTTTCTCCGGAAATAATAGTAGAGATGATTTCCGATGGGATACATTTGCATCCTTTAGCTATGAAGATGGTAACTAAAGTTAAAGAGATGGAAAAAATAATACTTATCACAGATGCTATGAGGGCAGCAGGTATGCCAGATGGTTCATATGAACTTGGCGGACAGGAGGTTATAGTTAAAAGTGAGGAGGCAAGGCTGGTAGATGGTACACTGGCTGGCAGTATACTAACTCTTGACAGGGCTGTAAGGAATATGGTTGAGATGGCAGGAGTATCATTGGTAGAAGCGATCAGGATGGCAACAATAAATCCGGCGAAGTGTCTGGGAATCGAGAATAGGAAAGGGAGCCTTGAACCGGGTAAAGATGCTGATATAGTCATATTAAATGAAAACTTAGAAGTTAATGCAACTCTGGTAAAAGGCAAAGTTGTGTATAGAAGTAAATAATAGTAATAATTATAAACAGGAAAAGAGAAAATTTTTGCTGGATATATTTTTTAAATGGCAGATTTGCCTTTATTAAAAAAGATGGAAGAGGCTTTATAGAGTCACTCAACGAGAACCTTTAAAAAAGAAAGTGGCATACGGAAAATGAATATTGAAAAAAGGTAAATTGGCTCCTCTTCTGACTCAAAAATTAACACTATCTTCTCATGAAACTTTCAGAATAAAAACTGCTTTAGAGCTCCATAATACAGGAACCCTACTCTGATAGATAAGATAATATTAAATCTATACCACAAATTAATAGACAAACAAAAACGTCTTTAATAATATATATTTCACTCAATAGTAAAAACATTTTTACTTTAAAGTAAAAATGTTTTTTGCAATTTGATAAAAATCTTTTATAATATACTTGACAGGATTGTTGCTTTCTAATAAAATTAAACCAGCATAAAAGGTTGGTGGGATTATTGTTTGACGAATATGATAAAAGTTATCCAATAGAGCTGGTAGCTGATTTTTTAGGAGTTAACAGCAGGACACTTTATTATTATGAAAAGTTCAGGCTGGTAAGACCCTTAAGGAGGGGCAGGAAGAGATATTATTCTAAAGTTGATATCAGATGGCTGAAGTATATAAGAGAGCTTATGTATGATGAGGGTATGAATTTAAAGTCAATAATTATACTGATAAAAAGAAGGGATAATGTAATTCTTGGAAAGTGCCCTGAGGAAGTGGTGGATTGTTTTAAAAATTATCTTATGCACATAAGCAGGGATGAAGAGTAATTAAGAATTTTTATGTGAAATAGTTTTTAAACCGGTTTTATTGTAAAAGAAAGAAATTATTTAGAAAGGATGTATACGTTATGGCAAAAGCAGTAGGAATTGACCTGGGGACAACTAACTCATGTATAGCTGTTATGGAAGGTGGTAAGCCGGCAGTTATAACTAATAGCGAAGGTAGCAGGACCACGCCTTCAGTTGTGGCTATCACAAAAAAAGGTGAAAGGCTGGTAGGGCAGCTGGCAAAGAGGCAGGCAGCATTAAACCCTGAAAACACTGTCTATTCTATTAAAAGGTTTATAGGTAGAAAGTATAGCGAGGTTGAGAGTGAAAGGAAGATAGTGTCCTATGTGGTAAAAAAGGGAAGGAACAACCTGGCGGAAGTAGAGATGGGGAGTAAGGATTATACCCCTGAAGAGGTATCTGCAATGATACTTCAGAAACTAAAAACAGATGCCGAGAGTTATCTGGGGACCGGTATTACGGATGCAGTAATTACTGTTCCTGCCTATTTTAACGATTCCCAGAGGCAGGCAACAAAGAATGCCGGGAAAATTGCGGGGCTTAATGTTTTAAGAATAATTAATGAGCCAACAGCAGCATCACTGGCTTATGGACTGGATAAGAAGAAGGAAGAAAAGATTCTGGTGTTTGACCTTGGTGGAGGTACCTTCGATGTTTCAATACTGGAAGTTGGCGAGGGAGTATTTGAGGTAAAAGCGAGCCACGGTGACATGCACCTGGGTGGAGATGATTATGATGATAGAATTATGAATTATGTTGCCGATGAATTTAAAAAAGAACAGGGCATTGATTTAAGGGGAGACAGGCAGGCTCTTCAGAGATTGATAGAGGCATCAGAAAAAGCAAAGGTTGAACTGTCTTCAGTTACGGAGACAAATATAAATCTTCCGTTTATTACAGCTGATGCTAATGGTCCAAAACATCTTGATGTTAAGATTACACGGGCAAAATTTGAGCAATTAACAGCGGACCTTACTGATAGATGCAAGAAACCGCTTGAGAAGGCTTTAAAAGACTCAGGCCTGAAAGCAGGAGATATTGATGAAGTAATTCTTGTCGGCGGGGCAACCAGAATGCCGGTAATACAACAAATGGTAAAGGATTATACCGGGAAAGAGCCCAATAAGAGCGTAAACCCTGATGAAGTAGTTGCAGTTGGAGCAGCAATTCAGGCCGGAGTGATGAAGGGTGATGTAAAAGACGTGGTACTTCTGGATGTAACGCCTCTGTCTCTTGGTATTGAAACCCTGGGCGGGGTAATGACTAAATTAATTGAGAAAAATACAACCATACCCACAAAGAAGAGTGAGATATTCACCACTGCAGCAGATAATCAGACCAGTGTGGATATACATGCTCTTCAGGGAGAACGTGAGATGGCAAGAGATAATAAAACCATAGGCCGGTTCAGGCTGGATGGAATACCGCCTGCTCCAAGAGGGATTCCACAGATAGAGGTAACCTTTGATATTGATGCCAATGGGATTGTAAATGTTTCTGCAAAGGATACCGCCACAGGCAAGGAGCAGAAAATTACCATTACTGCAACATCACATCTATCTGAGGATGAAATACAGAGGATGGTTAAAGAAGCCCAGGAGCACGCAGATGAAGATAAGAACAGAAGGGCGGTTGTTGACGCCAAAAACAATGCTGATAACCTGATTTATTCTACAGAGAAGCTAATGAAAGATGTTGGCGATAAGGTTCCTTCTGATATGAAAAGCAGAATAGAAGACCAGATTAAAGCTTTAAGAAAGAGCACAGAGTCGGATAATGCAGAGCAGATCAAGAGTGAAATAGAAAAATTACAGAACCTGCAGAATGAATTATCACAGAGGCTTTATGCACAGTCAGGAACCGGCGCAGCCGGAGCCGGAGCCAGTGGTAGTGGAGGGCCCGGCGGCAGTGGAGCATCTGGAGGCCAGCAGGCAGGAAGTGGACAGGAAGGAAATGATGAAGAAGTAATCGATGCAGAATTTGAGGAAAAAGACGAAGATGATAAAAAGAATAAATAAAAGCTAAATTGATTTTAAGAGGAGGTGTATTTTTATGCCAATAGTCAGATGGGATCCATTTAGTGATATGGTTCAACTTCGTGACGAGATAGGTAGATGGTTTGAAGGTGTTACCGAAAGAGATAAAAGTAAGAGGTCGGCAATATGGGCACCTGATGTAGACATTAAGGAGACTGACAGAGAAATTCTGATAAAGGCAGATTTACCCGGAATGAAGATGGAAGATATAGATGTATCGGTTGACGAAGACCAGCTGGTAATTAAAGGAGAGCGAAAAGAAGAGAAAGAAGAAAAGGATAAAAACTATATCAGGGTAGAGAGAAGTTATGGTTCTTTCTACAGGTCATTTAATATTGGAGTTCCAGTAAAGTCTGACCAGATTAAAGCCACTTACAGAGATGGAGTGCTGGTCATAAATATACCTAAAGCAGAAGCCAAGAAACCAAAGAAGATAGCAGTAAGCAGTAAGTAAAAGCATAAACGCAATGCTTTGAAAGTTTATAAAGTGGAAGTGAATGTGTCTGCCCATAACTCTAACTAAAAGTTATGGGCAGCATATTTATTGAGATTAAAGGTGAGAGTGAATGGTTGAATATAAGGATTATTATAAAATACTGGGAGTGGATAAGAATGCCACTCAGGATGAGATAAAAAAAGCCTACAGGCAGCTGGCGAGAAAATATCATCCGGACGCAAATCCTGATAATCCTGTTGCTGAAGAAAAATTTAAAGAAATCGGGGAAGCATACGAGGTATTAAAAGACACCCAGAAGAGAGCAAGGTATGACCAGCTGGGAGCTAACTGGAAACAGTATGCAGGTGCAGGTACAGGATGGCCCGGTGGCGGGAGGACATATACCTATAATTTTGGAAATAAAGGTTTTAGTTTTGAAGACCTGGGGAGCGGTTTTTCCGATTTTTTTGAAATGTTCTTCGGAAGAGGAGCGAATGAAAAATTTTCTGGATTTTCAACGAATTTTGGCTCACAGTTCGGAAGGAGGACAAAAACTTCTGCTCAAAAAGGGCAGGATATGCAATCAACTCTTAATATAACATTGAGGGAAGCATATACAGGGACACAGAGAGCAATTAAATTACAGAGGGGTGCAAAGGCAAGGACCATAAATGTGAAGATTCCCCGGGGCATTAAGAATGGTGGAAAAATAAGAGTAGCGGGAGAAGGTGGCCCGGGTCCGGCAGGTGGACAGGCAGGAGACCTGTATTTAATTGTAAATGTGGCCGGACATAATTTTTTTACCAGGAAAAATGGCGACCTTTATTGTGAAGTTCCGGTTAGTGTAAAGGAAGCTTACACCGGGGCAAAGATAGATGTCCCGACTTTTGAGGGTAGAGTGATGGTAAAGGTGCCTCCAAAGACTCAGGGAGGAAAAACCCTTCGCCTGAAAGGTAAGGGAATGCCTAAATTAAAAAGCGGTGGTTCTGGTGACCTTTACATCAAAACTAAAATAATACTGCCGGAAGGGTTGACTGGAAAGCAGAAGAAAAACTTTGATGATTTTTTGGAAAGTTATGACGAGAACCCGAGAACAAATATAGTAGTTTGATTTTTGAACGGATTAAATCTATATAATAAATAACAATTGGAGTGATTGAAATATATGCAAATAGATAAATTTACCATAAAAGCACAGGAGGCGCTGTCAGAAGCACAGAGGATAGCGTCAGAGAACGGAAATCAGAGTATTGATGATTTTCATCTCCTGTCCGCTATGCTAAAGCAGGAGGAAGGGATAATAATTCCTATACTAAAAAAACTTGAGATTAACATAGATGAATTATCTGATAAAGTAAATGATCTTATTGCGAATCAGCCCGGGGTAAGCGGGCAGGCAGCACAGTTATATATAACTCCCGGGCTTAACGATATTCTAAACAATGCATTCAATGAGGCCGGGCAGTTAAAAGATGAGTATGTCTCAACCGAGCATATTTTGATAGCGCTTTCAGAGAGTGATGGTGAAGCCGGTAAAATTTTAAAAAATTCTGGAGTAACAAAAGATAGGATATATCAAATTCTGGTTAATATCAGGGGCAGCCAGAGAATAACAGACCAGAATCCTGAGGATAAGTACCAGGCTCTAAAAAGATATGGAAAAGATATTACTGATATTGCAAGAAAAGGTAAACTTGACCCGGTTATAGGAAGGGATGATGAGATAAGAAGGGTTATCCAGGTACTGTCAAGAAGGACAAAGAATAATCCTGTTCTTATAGGGGAACCCGGAGTCGGGAAGACCGCCATAGTTGAAGGGCTGGCCAACAGGATTGTCTCGGGTGATGTCCCGGAAGGGTTAAAAAATAAAAAGGTGATAGCGCTTGACATGGGTACCCTTATAGCCGGTTCTAAATACAGGGGCGAGTTTGAGGATAGATTAAAGGCGGTTTTGAAAGAAATATCAAAGGCGGAAGGCAATATAATTTTATTTCTGGATGAGCTGCATACTGTAGTGGGGGCGGGAGCAGCAGAAGGCGCTGTTGATGCATCAAATATGCTAAAGCCCATGCTTGCCCGGGGAGAGCTCCATGCTATAGGGGCCACTACTCTTAATGAATACAGGAAGTACATTGAGAAGGATGCGGCCCTGGAAAGGAGGTTTCAGCCTGTTCAGATAAGCGAGCCATCGGTGGAAGATACTATATCCATACTCAGGGGTCTTAGAGAAAGATATGAGGTACATCACGGAGTAAGGATAAAAGATTCTGCCCTTATTGCCGCTGCAGCACTTTCAGATAGATATATATCTGACAGATTCCTGCCTGATAAAGCCATTGACCTTATAGACGAAGCTGCTTCAAAGCTCCGTATCGAGATTGATAGTATGCCTACAGAAATTGATGAGGTTGAGAGAAGAATAAAACAATACGAGATAGAAATTCAGGCCTTAAAAAAAGAAAAAGATAAAGCCTCAATTTCAAGAATGGAAAAAATAAATAAGGAGCTTTCCAACCTTAAAGAAAAAGCAGATTCAATGAAAACCCACTGGCAGCATGAAAAAGAAATAATAAAAAATATAAGAAATCTAAAGGAAGAAATAGAGAAAACGAAAATAGAGGCCGAGCGTGCCGAAAGGGACGCGGACCTCCAGAAGGCAGCGGAATTAAAATATGGAAAACTTTTAGAACTCCAGAAAAAGTTAGATGAAGAAAATAAAAAACTTGAACAGCTCCAGAAGGAAAATAAAATGCTAAAAGAGGAAGTAGATGAGGAAGATATTGCAGAGACTGTGTCAAAGTGGACAGGTATTCCGGTTACAAGACTGATGGAAGCTGAAATTGAAAAGCTGGTTCATATGGAAGAAAGACTAAAAAGGAGGGTCGTGGGACAGGATGAGGCTATAACCGCGGTGTCCAATGCCATAAGGAGGGCAAGAGCAGGCCTCCAGGACCCCAACCGTCCCATTGGTTCTTTTATATTCCTCGGTCCTACCGGTGTGGGTAAAACAGAGCTTTCAAAAGCTCTGGCAGAGTTCTTATTTGATGATGAGAGAGCAATGGTAAGAATAGATATGTCAGAGTACATGGAAAAACATACAGTATCAAGGCTCATAGGCGCGCCCCCGGGCTATGTGGGCTATGAAGAAGGAGGATACCTTACCGAAGCGGTGAGAAGAAAACCCTACACTGTCATACTTCTGGATGAAATTGAGAAAGCCCACGGCGATGTTTTTAATATATTACTTCAGATAATGGATGATGGAAGGCTTACCGATGGGCATGGAAGAACAGTTGATTTTAAAAATACAGTCATTATAATGACCTCCAATATAGGGAGCCAGTGGATAACAGAGCTGGATGATAAAGATGAGCAGGAAATGAAAAAAAGAATTAGGGAAGCGATGAAGGCGAACTTTAAGCCGGAGTTTCTAAACAGGGTTGATGATATAGTCATATTCCACAGGCTGGGCATTGATGAAATAACAAAAGTTATTGAAATTCAAATTGAAAACCTTAAAAAAACTTTAAAGGGTAAGAAACTTTCTCTTGATATAACAGATAAAGCCAGAAGGCTTCTGGCGAAGGAAGGATTTGACCCGGTTTACGGGGCAAGGCCGCTAAAGAGAGTTATACAGAATGAGGTACAGAATGTGCTGGCAATGAAGCTTCTCAGCGGTGAGATAAAAGAGGGAGATAAAATAACTGTAGATGTAACAGGTCCCGGGGAAAGATTGCTGGATTTTAAGGTTAAGAAATAAATCGTGATATCAATTAATCATATAAAGTTAAGCTTTGGCGGCCGTAAATTACTTGATGATATTTCATTTCAGGTAAACCCCGGAGAAAAAATAGGACTCGTCGGAAATAACGGTGCCGGTAAAACGACTCTGCTAAAAATTATCCTGGGATTGCAAACACCCGACTCAGGAATTATTGAAAGACCGCCGGGCCTGACCACTGGGTATCTTCCGCAGCAGATGAAGCATATAAACAGCAGGACACTTTTTAATGAAGCGAAAACTGCATTTTCTAAGGTTCTTGAGCTGGAAGATAAAATTACTGAATTGAATCGTGAAATAGAAAGTAGAACCGACTACAATTCAGCAGGTTACCTTAAGTTAATTAACAGTTTGTCTGATATGAATGAGAGGATTGAGATGCTGGGCGGGGCAAAAATAAACGAAAAAATTGAAAAAACACTGACAGGGCTGGGATTTACGCCGGAAGATTTATCAAGACAGACAAAAGAGTTTAGCGGTGGATGGAGAATGAGAATTGAACTGGCAAAAATCCTTCTCAGGGGCCCCGACCTGCTACTGCTTGATGAGCCGACGAACCATCTTGATATTGATTCAATCCAGTGGATAGAACAGTTCCTATCAGAATACCGGGGAGCGGTAGTTATCGTAAGTCATGACAGGGCTCTACTTGACAGTGTCACGGACCGCACAGTTGAAATTTCGAGGGGTAAAATTTATGATTACAAAGTCACCTATTCAAAATATACCGTATTGAGAAAAGAACAGAGGCTTATACAACTGGCCACTTATAAAAATCAGCAAAAGCAAATCGCAGAGACCAGGAAATTCATTGAACGCTTCAGGTATAAGGCCACAAAAGCGCGCCAGGTGCAATCCCGTATCAAATACCTTGAAAAATTTCAGCCCATCAGGGTAGATGAAGATGATACAAAAGCTATTCGTATCAGGTTTCCTGCCGCTCCCCGCTCGGGCAGCCTGGTTATTGATGCTTCCGGCCTTTCAGTGAGTTTCAGTGGTAAAACTGTTCTTGAAGACATAGATCTGGTGGTAAGAAGGGGCGAAAGGATTGCATTTGTTGGTAAAAACGGAGAAGGTAAGACTACATTATCCCGGATTCTTGTTGGCGACCTGGATTTTAATGGTCAGCTCAAAATAGGTCATAATGTTAAGATTGGTTATTTTGCACAAAATCAGGATGAACTGATGGATGGAGAGATAACTGTTCTTGATACCACCAGCAGAGTTGCTCCTGTTGATGCGGGTGTTAAGATAAGAACACTCCTCGGAGCTTTCCTGTTTGGAAGTGATGATATAGATAAAAAAGTAAAAGTTTTATCCGGTGGAGAGAGGTCAAGGCTTGCACTGGTAAAATTGCTGCTGGAACCGTTTAATTTACTTGTGCTTGATGAGCCGACCAACCATCTTGATATGCGCTCCAAAGATATTCTCAAACGGGCGCTGAAGAATTTTACCGGCACAATGATACTGACCTCACATGACAGAGAGTTTATGGATGGCCTGGTGGACAATGTTTATGAATTTAAGGACCACAAAATAAAAAAATATATGGGGAGCATAAATGATTTTCTTGAAAAGAAAAAAATTGTATCCCTCCGCGAACTTGAAATAAAACAAAAACAAACCGGTAATATAAATAGAGGGCAACCATCCGGTGAGGGAAAAAATACTTATCTTGAAAGGAAGGAATTTTATAAATGTTTACGTAAAATAACCGGTGAAATTGCAGAGTGCGAAAATATAATAGAGCGGCTTGAAAATGAACTGGAAGTGCTGGCGGGCCGGTTTGAGGCCGGAATGGTTCAGAGTGAAGATTCCAGAGACGACCTGCCATTTTTAAAATACGCAGATAGAAAAAAAGAACTTGATGCTAAAATACATGAGTGGGAGAGATTGAATTCGGAACTTGTGGAGCTTAAGAAAAACCGCTATTACGGGGATTTATAAAAATCATTTTTCTTAATCAAATGTGCCAGCCTTTAAAACCATGTTTTTAAGAGTCAGGGGGTAGCTGGTTCTTCACCGGTATCTTTTTTTTCCGGTACCCCGGACAACCCATCCGAGTAGCTTTTGAGTGATAAAAATTCTTCCTCCAGGGCGGTGTTAATATTATTTATAATCTTTTTATAAGTTGCAGGTTTTGAAGGGTCTTTAAGATTTTCCACAGTATATTCGGCAACAGGGTCAATTGGTTCTCCTATAAATATATTTATTTTTCTAAAGGAGTTCATTATAAGTGAGATAATTCCTCTGGTAATTCTGTTGGTCCAGACCCATCTTTTACTTTCAGGAGCTTTATTCATGTTGTGTATGTAAACAGGAATTATGGGAAGCCCTGTTTTGTAGCTAAAGTAAGCGGCGCCTTTTTTAAATCTTTTAAAACTGCTTTTCTTATTTATTTCGCCTTCTGGAAATATACCAAAAAAAGTGTTCTTATCTATGGAGACATTAAAAAGTTCCTTAAAGCTTTTAGTATTTTTCAGGAGCTGCTTCTTAAATACGGGTACACAGTTTGCGAATCGTCTCATAAAAAAATTAGAAATCCAGTTTCCAAAATTTTCACTTTCAGCCAGGAAACATATTTTCTTTTTGATTGCTGTGAGAAGTACTACCGGATCGGCATCTGCAGTATGGTTTATGGCAAATATGGCGGATTTATTTACCGGGAGTCTATTTTTATTAAAAATTTTTGTTCTGGTAAAAAGTTTATAAAAATTTAAAAATAATACCCGGGGGGTGCTGTAGAAGAATTCAGAGGTTTTTCTAAATAAATTGTTAATCAAAGAAGCCATTTTTTTATTTCTCCAGGTTAAGGAAGATATTTTTTATATTCTGATAATGGGTGCCTCTCCAGTAGTATTTATCGCATTTTTTACAGTACATGAAGTTTTTCTGTGTTTTAAACACATATGGGGGCACTTTATCTTTCAGGTCTTCTTTTTTTACTATCATAAGTTTCTGATTGCATTCAATACATCTTATTAAATTTGGTTTCAGCGAAATTTTAAGTTCTGATTTAACCTGCGCCAGCTGATTTTTGAGGTTATCATTTTTTATAAATAGATATTTTATGGCTCCGTTTTTAAATTCCTTTCTGGTGAGCATAAGCGTATCTCTGGTCAGGACCACCCTGTCTGTTCTGAGGGCTGTTTTTAATATCCGGTCATCACTGGCGTTATTATCATATAAAACGTCATAACTGGCCATGCGAAGGTACCTGGCAAGTTTTCCAACCATTATGTCTGCAATAAATTTCATCCCCGCGCCAAATCCGTTGAATTTATTTCAGCTCCCATAATAAGAATGAGGCTGGATATGTAAATCCAGAGAAGGAAGCTGATGATAGAGCCAATTGAGCCATAGGTTAATTCGAAATTTACGAATTTATGTATATAAAAAATAAAGATATGCTTGGATAGTTCCCATGTTATTGCTGCAAACAGGGAACCTTTATATATATGATATCTAAAATGGGTTTTCCTGTTGGTTCCAAAAAAATAAATAAGACTAAAAATAGCAAAATTTAGCATGAGCCCGATTAAAATAGATATAGTCTTAAATAAAAGTGATGATATTGATTCATTTAAATTTAAAAAATCCATGATTTTGTTGGCCAGGTAAAAGAAAGACGTAGATATAAGAAAAGATAATAAAACAATTATAAATATCGTGGTTATTATAATGAAGCCAAAGATTTTCTGTTTCCATAATTTTCGCTGGGTTCTGGTTTTGTAAATTCTATTAAGGGAAAATTGTATGGAGTCAAAAAAATAAGTGGTTGATATTACTAAAAATACAAAGCCAGTTATTCCTATGCTGGTTCGATTTTCGGTTATTTTTGTTATATTGGACTCTGTAAAACTATATATAATTGGAATTCGCTCCTCAATAAAATCAAGAATTGTTGCATGGATATTAAAGGTTTCTATTAATAAACCTGAGAGAGAAATAAGCAATAAAAGGACGGGAAAAATAGAAAAAAGGAAGTAAAAAGAAATTGACGAAGCCATAAATATTCCGCCATCTGATATATATTTTTCTGAAAGCTTCTTCAGATACCTCCATATATTTATGGCTATTTTTTTTATTCTATTTATATTATGCAAATTTGATGTTAAAGGTTTAATAAATATTTATTTCTTCTATATCTTTTAGTTCGCTCAGCTTTTTAATTATAATAGCAGATGTATCAATTTTTTTACTGGAAAAAGTAATGGTAAAAATTTTCTTATGGTTTTCACTATCGGATTTGTATTTTTTACTTTTTATTTCTATGGGCTCTTCACTCAGTAAATTTATAATCTTATCCAGGCCGGTAAAATTATAGGATGTGGTTATTTTAAGCGAATATTTTGGTACATTTATCAATCTGTCCTCAAAGTATTTCAGTATGCTTAGAGTAACAAAACCCAGTATGGTCACTACTAATGCCAGGTAATATAACTTAACGCCAAGCGCCATTCCAATGGAAGAAACTATCCATATGCTTGCAGCAGTAGTTACTCCTCTTATCAGGGTCCCCTGCCTGAAAATTGCCCCTGCACCTATAAAGCCAATTCCTGTTATAATGCCTGCTGCTATTCTTGATGGGTCCACGGTGCCATAACCAATTGAAGAAAACCCCATATATGAGATTAATGTAAAAACTGTTGAGCCGAGGCACACGAGGGCATGAGTTCTGAGCCCCGCCGGTCTTTCAGCTTTTTCTCTCTGAAGGCCTATTATACCTCCAAAGATTAATGCCAGAGCGCAGGGTATTGTTATATCAAGTGTGAAAGCAGAAAGGTCAAATTTTATTTCTGACAATAGTCTTTGAGAAAGTTCCATTGTTTAAATTTATAGTTTACAATAATTATTTTATCATATTTTAAGATTGATTTGTTTATACCGCAAAAAGATAATATTTGCAGGGATTTAATAATTAGTATTTAATCATAGTAACTGTGGCGGGAGTCTGGATATTTTTTTTAGTATAAATAGGTTATAATGAATTAGGATTTAAAAGACGCACGTTTTAGTGGAAAATCATCGTTAAAATAAAATACATCAGGGCATAAATTTTGTTACTGAAGTTTAAGGAGTGAATAAATAAATGTTTAAGTCTTCGATAAAATTGTTTAAAATCTTCGGGATAGAGGTAAGACTTGATTATAGCTGGTTTATTATATTTGCATTGTTTTCATATTATTTTGGTTTTTTTTATTTCCCCGGTGTTCTTCCTTCGTTAAACACTGGAACTCTGGCATTGGTTACTATTATTACGGTAATCCTTTTCTTTGCTTCGGTACTAATTCATGAAATGAGCCATTCACTGGTTGCCATAAAAAAGGGTATACCTGTTGAAAGGATAACACTTTTTTTATTCGGGGGTATGGCACAGATAGAAAAAGAACCGGAAACCCCCTTTAGCGAGTTCATCATGGCCATAGCCGGGCCTGTTGCGAGTTTTGTTCTGGCTATATTTTTTGGAATTATATGGTTTTTTACCAGGGGTTATGCTCTGGTTGAGGAGCCGGTTAAATATCTGGCCATTATTAATGTGGTTCTCGGGGCTTTTAATTTGCTTCCCGGTTACCCGCTGGATGGTGGGAGGGTCCTGCGTTCAATTATATGGAAATCAACCGGAAACCTGGAAAGGGCAACATTTATAGCATCAACAGCAGGAAGGGTGCTGGGGTTTGTAATAATTGCTGTTGGCGTGTTTTTTATATTTGCGGGTAATTTTTTAAATGGGATGTGGCTTGCTTTTATAGGGTGGTTTTTACAATCATCTGCCCAGACGGGCTATCGTCAGACTGTTTTTGAAACGTCTATAAAGGGAATAAAAGTGGAAGAGGCTATGAATCAGAATGTTGTAGATGTAACTGGAGATATAACATTACAGGAGCTGGTAGATGATTATTTTATGAAGTACAGGTTCGGGAGATTTCCGGTTGTGGAAGATAGGGAAACCCGGAAAATTATAGGTGTTGTCTCTATAAATGATGTAAAAGAGATTCCGAGGGAGGAATGGTCCGATTTAAGGACAGGAGATGTGGTAAGAAAAATTTCAGAAAACGAAAAAGTAGATGTTTCAGCAGAAGTGTCCGAGGCAATAAAGAAAATGATAAAAAATGATCTCGGACACCTGATAGTAATGTCCGGAGATAAGTTTAAAGGGATGATAACAAAAAGCGATGTTATGCATTTTATAAAAGTTCGCTCTGAGTTTCACTGATTCTTCAGGATAATAAGCACTTCAGTTTAAAATCTATAAAAATATGGGTTTTATGGCAGAAATCCTATATTTAAATATGATTAATAGAAGACAGGTTTTTACATAAAGGCAATAATCAAATTGAAAATTCTGAAAATAACTTTATAATTACTCTGGTTAAAGTACCGTCCTTTTGATGAGCCCGGTCTTGAGCCGGTAAAATATACAATATATCAGGATGGAGTAAGTGTAACATAGCAGGGAAATAAAAAAGGCAGAAAATAAAAATTATTTAAAAGATAGAAAGTAAAACATGGTGGATTATAAATTTTTTAGAGATTACAGGAATGAGGTAAAAGAAAATTTAAAAGATTTAAAAGTCATATACACTGACCTTGACGGGACATTGTTAAATGGCAGTGGTTGCCTCATTAAAGATTATAATAATGATTATTACTTTGATGCGCTAAAATTGCTAATAAGACTGGAAAGTAAGGGGTTAGACGTTGTACTGATATCGGGAAGGAATAGATTTCAGTTAAAGTCCAGCGCACAGGTGATGGGATTGAAAAATTATATTGCGGAGCTTGGTGCGGAGCTGGTTTATAATCTGGGGGAAAAGGTTTACACCACATTTGATGATAGCGGAGCGGTTTATAAAACGGGGGATGGCGGCAGTGATTTAATAAAAATTATCAAGCTTCTTAAGAGAAGTTTTCCAGGTAAGATAGAAAGCAGGATAGAATGGAGCAGGTACAGAAATTATAATGCTCTATTTTTTGGAGAAATAGATCTGGATAAAGCCAATAGTTTGCTTGCGAGAAATGGTTACGGAGGTCTGGTTCTGGTTAATAACGGATTTTCATCATCACTTGTAAAGGTAGATCTTAATGTGGAAAAATTGAATATTTATATATTAATACCGGCAGGTGTTGATAAATCAAGGGGAATAAAACTTGATAAAAAAATAAGGAAGTTTGGTGCCGATAATTGTATAGCTCTGGGGGATTCTATTGAAGACTTAAAAATGGCAGGTGAAGTAAAATACTGTTTTTTAATGAGGAATGCCCTGGATGGCAAAGAAGATATATCCGGTGAGCTTAATAAGTATGATAATGTGTATGTTGCCGATGGAATTATGAACAGGGGCTGGGCGGAGGTTGTAGGGTTTTTGCTGGACTAATGGGTTAAATGTTTTATGCTTGCCATGATTGATTATTGCACTTATATTGATATGTTCAATATAAGTGTTAAATAGTTTATAATAAAGAAATAAATAATCTTGCCCGAGGAGGGGTTTTATAAATGGAAAGTAATGTTAGAAAAAATCTGGAAGGCAACCGGGAGGATAAATCCACTATTAAAGATTTATTTGATATACTGGTAATTGTTCTGGTATCGATTTTTTCAGGATATGTGCTGGGGCTATTATTGGCTCCTCAATCAGGGTTTAAAACCAGGAAAAAAGTTGTCGAAAAGCTGAAGGAAGCAGTTGATAGAGGAAAATTCGCTGTTGCTGAAGCGAAGGTCATGGGTGAGGAGTTGTTAAATAAGAGTATGGAAAAAGCAGGTAAAGTATCCTCTAATATTAAGAATGGAGACTGAAGGGATGCCCACCATAATTTATCCTCACTAACCCTGGTTATCTGTGTTGACAATGGGTTTTTACTATAGTAGACTTTACGTTTGCTAATTCAATTGGAAAGCCAGAAGCTCTGGTTTTTTTAGTTTTGTTATAGTGTTTAATTAGCAGGGCCGTTAGCTCAGTAGGTAGAGCACCGGACTTTTAATCCGGGTGTCGAAGGTTCGATCCCTTCACGGCTCACCATTTAGTGGCCTGTTCGTCTAGGGGTTAGGACACAAGGTTTTCAACCTTGCAACAGGAGTTCGATTCTCCTACAGGCTACCATGAAGAGTGGGCGTTTAGCTCAGCTGGGAGAGCACCTGCCTTACAAGCAGGGGGTCGCAGGTTCAATCCCTGCAACGCCCACCATAATTGTTAGTGAAGCGGAGCTGTCGTCTAGCGGTTTAGGACACATGCCTGTCACGCATGAGATCGCGGGTTCAAATCCCGTCAGCTCCGCCAGTTTTATAGATTGGCTGGCGAGATAGCTCAGTTGGTAGAGCAGTGGACTGAAAATCCATGTGTCCGCAGTTCAATTCTGCGTCTCGCCACCAGGCTTTTAATGGGTAAAAAAATAGATTCTGCAGCAGATTCTTTTATAAATTCTTTTTAAAATTTACTGTATAAAGTTTTCTTTAACTCCAGTGCATATTGTAAACCAGAGTGACTGTTGCTGTGATGGATATCAAATAAATAACGGATTATTTTATTAATTGTTGAAGGGTATTTTAAAAAAAATGTATATGCTATAATTTTTTTTAATAAAATTTTTGGTATTTGTTTAGAAACTTGAATGAGATGTTAATAATAAAGGCTCTTTTATACTTTTCTATTCTAATAATCGTGCTGATGGCAATAATTTTATACCTTCTGGCTGTAAAACTCAAAAACAAAAACAATACGTTACTGGAAATAAATAAGCTGTTAAAGTCTAATACGCGGTATATTAGAGGCAAAGTGGCTTTACCCGGCTCCACAAAAGAAGAAATTAGGAGAAATCCGGTAATTGCAGATACAAAAAATTTGCTGTCAATGTTTAAAATAGCAATTGAGCACGAGACAGAACTTGTAGATCTGGTTCTTAATAGTATAGACCCGGGTACGTTAATAATTGACTGCAGTAAGAAAATCTCAAGAATTAATGAGAATATTTTAAACTCGTTTTATTTAAAAAAGGATGAAGTTCTGGGCAGGAAAACCGCATTTGTCTTTAAGAGTGAAAAGCTTGAAAAGTTAATTGGCAGAGTTTTAAATAAGCCAGATTACTACAGTAAAAACATTACCTTTTACGGAGACGAAGACAGGAGTTTTCTTGTGGAAATTATCCCCATTAATTCAGTTACCCGGTTATACGGGGAAAAATGCATGGAACTTCTTATTTTGTTTGAAAATATTACACAGGAGGTAGAATTTTCAAGGTTAAGAAGCCAGTTTGTGGCTAATATATCCCACGAGATGAGGACACCCCTGACTTCTATACGAGGGTATATTGATACAATTTTAAATGATGAATCTATGGACAGGAAGAAAGTAAAAGATTACCTGGGCAGAAGTTTAAAAGAGGTTGAAAGACTCAATTTTTTAATCAGGGATGTTTTGAACCTTTCAAATATAGAATTTAGGCGCAATGTCCTGTTTGAAAAGGAATATAATCTTGTTTATTTAATAAAGGAGACTATAAAATCTCTTAATTTTTTAGCGGAAAAAAATGGTACCAAAATCAGCTTTAACTATAGCAGCGATTTAATTGAGTATCAGACAGACGAAGAACTTTTTGCCCGGATGGTAAGAAATATTATTGAAAATTCTATATTTTATGGCGGAAAGGGTACAGAGGTAAAGGTGGATTTAAAGGAAGATAGCAGTAATGTACTTCTTACAATTAGAGATAATGGCAGGGGTATAGATAAAGATGAGCTTCCCTATGTTTTTCAGAGATTCTACAGGGGTAGCAGTTCAAAATCTCCAAGGCAGATTGGGTCGGGTCTGGGACTTTCTATCGTAAAACACACAGTTGAATTACATAATGGAAGGATAAATGCCCGCAGTGTCCCTGGTAAAGAAACAATATTTGAGATAATAATGCCAAAAAAGTAACATTTAAAAATGGAACCAAAACAAAGACTAATTTACATTGTTGATGATGAAGAGAATATACGTGAGATTCTGGAGCATAATTTGTTAAAAGAAGGCTACAGGGTTAAAAGCTTTAAGGATGGCAGAAGTTTTTTAGATTCCTTAAATCAATTTATGCCTGACCTGGTTATTCTTGATTTAATGCTTCCGGACATGGAAGGGCTTGATATCTGCAGGGAAATTAAGAAAAAGACGGATGTTCCGGTGATAATCCTGAGTGCAAAAAGCGAGGAGCTTGATAAAGTTCTCGGGCTGGAGCTGGGCGCCGATGATTATATAGTAAAACCTTTTGGAGTCAGGGAACTGCTTGCCAGGGCAAAAAACGTATTTAGAAGAATGGATGGCATTATTCATTATGGCGCAGAAGTGCCTTTTAAGGGGGATTTTAATTTTGATGAAGTAAAACTATCGGTTGATGAGATAAAACACGAGGTTTTTCTCGGTGAAAATAAGATCAACCTTAACCCCAAAGAATATCAGATTGTAGTAACTTTATTAAAAAACCTCAATAGCCTTGTTCCCCGCATGGAATTGATAAAAAAGGTGTGGGGGGAGGATTATTACGGGGATACCAGAACTCTTGATGTCCATATAAGAAGAATAAGAGAGAAAATGAATTACAAAGAATTCGGTAAGAGGTTTATAAAAACGGTTCATGGTTACGGGTATAAGATTACAAACAGTTTTTAATATTTTTTTAACATTATTTTAATTCTTTTTTAACCAGATATACTTTTTTATGTGTTAATATTTGTCCGGTTTAAAATAATTAATATAAGAAAGATGGGTGAGTTAATGAAAGGCAGTAAGTTTTTATCGTTAATTATTGCCGGCATTACAGTAATGATGATAATCAGTATGGCTTTTGCCGGTTGCGAAGATACTGAAAAACCAGATGAGAAAGCAGAAGTAGAAGCAGACGGGGGGCTTCCTTTCGAGGGGCAGGAGCTTGTATTATCAGGTTCTACCACCCTGCTTCAGGTTTCAGAAGCATGGGCATCGGCATTTATGAAGGAATACGGAGGAACAATAATAGTAAACGGCGGTGGCTCAGGCGGTGGCATTGCTGATTTGATTAATGGTATAAACGACCTGGCAAATGCATCAAGGCAGATAAAGGACGAGGAAATAGAAGCTGCAAAAAATGCGGGTTATGATGTTCAGGAATATACTGTTCTTTATGATGGAATTGCAGTTGTGGTAAGCAGCAATGTAACTGTAGACGGGCTTACTGTAGAAGAACTCTCTGGAATATACAGGGGAGAAGTTAGTAACTGGCAGGATGTCGGAGGTGAGAATGCAGAAATAGTTATAATCGCCAGGGATTCAAGCTCCGGTACCGGGGAGTATTTTCTGGAGGAAATAGTCCAGCTGGGAAAAACTCTAAAGAAGAGTGATTATACAGAAACCGCTTTAAGGCTTCAATCAAACGCTGATGTTGTAAATCAGATTAAAAATAATGATAATGCTGTTGGATATATCGGGCTGGGGTATCTTGAAGAGTCCCTAAAGACTTTAAAAGTGGAAGGGATAGAGGCTTCCATAGAAACGGTAAAAGATGGCTCTTATCCAATCTCCAGAGGATTGTATATTTATTCACCGGGCAAGGAACTATCTCCTATAGCAAAAGGCTATTTAGATTTTATATTAAGTGATGAAGGGCAGAAAATAGGTTTGGAAGAGGGATTTGTCCCTGTTAAATAAAGATTCTGTATTATTTTGACTTTGTTTTATTCATTTTGTAAATGGTTGTAAGAAACTTATAGTGTGATAGTAAAGGAGCTGTGGATATATTTGTTTAATATATCCACAGCTCAAAGGTTTGTATATCATTTTTTTAATTTGATAGCAAAAAAATTTTAATTCTTTTAAAATGAAGATATGTCACGGCTTGAAATTAGACTGAGAAAAATAAAAAGCTTTATAATCCACAGGTTTGTTTTTCTAAATGGAATAATTTCAATTATTGTCCTGGCTTTAATACTGGGTTTTCTTGTTGCAAACTCTATAAAATTCTTTTCTACCTATCCAATCCTGGAGTTTTTAACCGGCCAGAAGTGGTCTCCAACAGTGCTCGGGGAATTTGGTTTTCTTCCGCTGCTGACCGGTTCGTTGCTGATTACATTTGGTGCAATTGTAATTGCCGTGCCTCTTGGCCTGGGCACCGCTATTTATATTGGCGAGCTTGCTCCCAGAGTCTTACGGGAAATATTAAAACCGGTAATAGAGGTTCTGGCGACCATTCCTTCGGTAGTAATTGGATTTATTGGCATTAAGCTCCTTGCACCCATAATTATGGATATCTTTAACCTGAATATAGGGCTTACGGCTCTTACCGGTTCTGTAATGCTGGCTTTTATGAGTTTGCCCACCATTATATCAATTTCAGAAGATGCAGTGAATGCGGTTCCTGATAAATACAGGCACGCTTCAATTGCTCTGGGGGCAACAAAATGGGAAACAACCATGCGAACTGTAATACCATCAGCATCCTCCGGTATGGTAGCTGCAGTAATGCTGGGGCTGGGAAGGATAGTGGGCGAGACCATGACTGTTCTGATGGTGACCGGGAACTCACCGAGGATTGTTTTTTCGTGGTTGCAGCCGGTAAGGACTATTACTGCAACAATTGCTGCAGAAATGGGAGAAACTGTACAGGGAGGGCTCCATTATTCAGCTCTTTTCGCAATAGGGCTCATCCTTTTTATAATTACCTTTATTATTAATTTCATTTCTGACAGGTTTATTAATAGAATAAGGGGAAGTTAAAAATTAATGATAATACCGGTATCTTTCCGGGAAGAATTTAATAATATAAAAAAATATCTAAAAGCGAACTAAGTTAAAAACTTAAAATCAATTATGTGGGAAGCAAAAGAAATAAGCAGAAAAAGAAAAAGAATCATAGAAAGAGTATCATATGCAATTTTACTTTTTTTAACCCTTATAGTAATAGCATTTGTGGTTGGGATAGTGGTGTATCTGGTAGTTAAAGGAAGCGGTGCAATTAACTGGGAATTCTTATCCAGAAAGCCTGAACTGGGTATGAGGGAAGGGGGTATTTTTCCTGCCATTCTGGGAACGCTTTATTTAATGATAGGAACTTTTTTATTCTCACTGCCTGTAGGGGTTTTAGCGGCGGTTTATCTTAATGAGTATGCCTCAAAAAACAGGTTGACCGGGATAATAAGACTGTCTATTATAAATATGTCAGGAGTGCCTTCTGTGGTATATGGTTTATTCGGGCTCGGGTTTTTTGTTATGATGCTTAATTTTGGAAGGTCAATTCTTGCCGGTTCCCTGACTCTCGCACTGCTTATATTACCGGTTATAATAACGTCTACAGAAGAGGCATTAAAGACGGTCCCCGACTCTTACCGGCATGCTTCCCTGGCCCTGGGTGCTACCAGATGGCAGACAATAATAAAGGTGGTGTTGCCGCGGGCTTTGCCGGGGATAATAACCGGGTCGGTTATAGGAATCGGTAGAGCAGCGGGGGAAACTGCCCCCATAATGTTTACCGTAGCTGCGTTCTCACAGCCAAATTTACCTAATTCTATCTTCAGCCAGGTAATGGCATTACCCTATCATCTATATGTACTGGCCACTCAGCTTACTGACACGCCGGAGGATATGCAGTGGGGCACCGCACTGGTGCTTTTGATTCTGGTATTGATTTTTGCCGTTTCCGGAACTGCTATAAGGACACGGTTCAGGTTGATTAGGAAGGAATAATAATATGAGAAAAACATTTGAACAGAAAGTAGAAGAAATAAGCAATGATGTGATATTAATGGGCAGCAAAACGCAGGAAGCGGTCAGTACTGCGATAAAAGCTTTTATAGAAATGAACTTAGGACTGGCGCAGAGGGTCATAGACGGGGATGAAAAAATTGATGAATCTGATATATCAATTGAGGAAAAATGTATTGTTTTGCAGGCCGAACACCAGCCAGTAGCAAGAGATCTAAGATATTTGCATTCCATAAGTATAATAATTAAATCTCTGGAAAGAGTCGGTGACCTGGCGGTGGACATATCTAAAATTGTAAAAAGGCTTGCAAAAGAGGATAGGGAGCATCCCGATAGAGAAATTATAGATTTGATCGTAGAAATGGGAAACCTCGCCATGTCAGAACTTAACGGGGCTATCGAGTCCTTTAAAAATAAGGATTTAAAACTTGCTTTAAAGATAGGAAAGTCAGATGATATGGTTAACGAGATCCATAAGATTGTTCTGGGTAAATTATTTTCTTATCATAAAAGAAAAAAAGATATAAAATTTGTAACCAATATAGTGCTGGCATGCAGATATCTTGAAAGAATCGGTGACCAGTCCGTAAATATAGGGGAGAGAGTAGCATATTTCTTAAGTGGAGATTACGCAGTGTTTGGCGACAATGAGTTGGGCAATCATAAATGATAATTGCAGGGGCTTTTCCAATCTTTATCTGCCTGTGTAGTAGCCGGCTGCATTTAATCAAAACAGGAATAAAAACTGCATGTGATTATAAGTTACGTGGCAGCAAGGTCCGTTAAGTGTTTTATCTGGTCACCGGTGCCGATAGCAATTATTTTATGGCCATGCATCATGCTGGTATCACCGCCTGCTTTTTTGACTGAAATTTTTTCTCCTTTTTCAATTACGGATATAATAAGGGCTTCAATACCATATTTAGTACCTGCTTCACGTATGCTCATGCCGTCAATTCTGCTGTTTTCTTTAATTTCAATTTCTGCCAGTTTAATCTCATTTTCTTCTACCTTCATTAGGGTATCCAGAAAATCACAGATTGATGGCTGGAGCGCCATATCTGCCATTCTTCTTCCTCCGATAATTTGGGGCGAGACTACCTTATCCGCTCCTGCCTTTTCAAGTTTGCTGACAGTTTCGTGAACCATTGCCCTGGCAACTATAAAAATAGATGGATTTAAAGATTTAGCAGACAGGGTTATATATACATTTTCCGCATCTGTATCCAGTGCAGCAAATAAGCACCTGGCTTCTTTTATCCGGGCTTCAATAAGAGTGTCATCATCAGAAGCGTCCCCCTGTATGTACAGCCAGTTATTTTGTTTCGCAGTTTCAATTGCGTTATCTGCTTTATCAATTACTATAAAATCTTTATTATTGGCAGAAAGTTCGCCGGCAATTTCAAGTCCTACCCTGCCCAGTCCGCAGATTATGTAATGGTCCTTTAATTTTGAAATCATTTTTATCTTCCTTCTTTTTTCTATTCTTCCAAAAAAAAACTCACTTAATATAAAATCAGTTAAGTTTATTAAAATATATGCAACTGTACCGGTTCCTATGATAATTAGTAAAATTGTAAATATGGTCCCTGCTTTTGATAGTGGTTCTACCAGCCCGAAACCCACTGTAGTTATGGTTATGGTGGTCATAAAAAGTGAATCCATAAAACTCATATCTTCAATTATCATATATCCAAGGGAACCAAGGAAATAGACAGAAATAAGGATAATAATTGAAACAATTATCCTTCTGGGGAATCCGGGTAAATTTTTATATTTCATGGTTAAAATTTTGACTTAATATTTGTTTTTTTTCAAGATTTGATTTATTTGATTGGCTTTAACAATTCTTATATTATATAAATAATTATTCAGTCATGCTGGATAGAAAGATTTGAGAGTGATAAAGAAAAAATTTGATGTTCCGTTGTATAAGGTTGCTTTTGATGGTATATATGAAAGGTGTGGAGAAAAACATAGCGGTCAAGTAACATATCGTAAATTAGGTTCGTAATTCTGGAAAAAATGTTTAAAGGAATAAAATTAAAATAATATGCATTGGAGGGGAATATTAACGGAACTCTTTTTATATGCGCAACTCCTATTGGTAATCTGGAGGACGTAAGTTTAAGGCTTTTAAGAACATTAATGGAGTCAGGCCTTATTGTTGCGGAAGATACCAGAACCACTCAAAAACTGCTTCAAAAATACAATATATTTAAAAAAAATATTATAAGCTACAATGAATATAACAGGGAGACCAGGATTGGTTATATAATAGATGAACTTGAAAAAGGTGAAGATATTGCCCTGGTTTCAGAGTCGGGGATACCGGCCATACAGGACCCGGGGTTTAAGATAATAAGTGAATGTATAAGAAAAAATATACCCCTGACCGTAATACCAGGTCCAAATGCGGCAGTAAGCGCCCTGGTGGTATCCGGCCTTCCCACTGATAGCTTTTTATTTGTGGGTTTTCTGCCGAAGGGAAAGGCAAAAAGAAAAAATAAAATTCTTGAGCTGGCATTTTTCCCCTATACACTTATAATCTATGAGTCTCCAAAGAGAATAGAGTCCCTGGTTTCTGAACTTATTGAGAGATTTGGCAACCGGAGAGCCAGCCTGGTTAGAGAGATTTCAAAAATATACGAAGAAGCAATAAGAGGGAATTTAGACTATATTCTGGAGAGAATAAAGGAAAAGAAGGTAAAGGGTGAGATGGTCCTGGTCGTTGAGGGATACAAAAGGCAGCTTATAAAGAATTTTTCCGGGGATGATATAAAAAAGGAACTCATCCGTCTTTTAAAGGAAGGCTTTAGTAAAAAAAATTCACTTAAAATTATACAGTCCAGATATGACATAGACAGGCAAAGATTGTATAATATTTCAACACAAATTTAGAAGATCAATATTTTTAATAAATAAAATCACGGGAGCTTATATTGCAAAGAAAAAAATTTTACATTACAACTGCTATTCCATACATGAATGCAAAACTTCACCTGGGCCAGATATATGAATTTATACTTGCCGATATAGTGGCAAGGTTCCAGAGTCTTTCGGGAAGGAATACTTTTTTCCTGACGGGAGCTGATGAGCACGGACAGAAAATAAGCAAAAGTGCAGTAGATAAGGGAATGACGCCCCAGGAATATGTTAACAGAATGTCAGACGATATGAAGAGGCTCCTGAAGTTATATAACATCAGCAATAATTCTTATGTAAGAACCACAGATAAAAAACACGAAAAAGTAGTTCAGAACGTGCTTCTGAAGTTAAAAGAGAACGGGGACCTTTACAGGGGCACCTATGAAGGTAAATACTGCGTACCCTGCGAAACTTTTTTGCTTGAATCCCAGCTGGTAGACGGCAGGTGCCCGCAGTGTCATGGAGAGGTGGAGAATGTAAAAGAGGAAAATTATTTTTTTAAGCTATCAAAATATGAAAAAAAGATAATAAAGCACATTGAAGATAATCCTGATTTTATAATACCTGAAGCCAGAAAAAATGAGGTACTGGGAATCCTGAAGCAGGGATTGAAAGATATCAGCATTTCAAGAACCGCGGTTAAGTGGGGGGTCCAGATCCCGTTTGACCATGACCATTATTGTTATGTGTGGGTAGACGCTCTTTTAAATTATATTTCGGCTCTGGGATATGGCACCGAAAATAGAGACTTATTTGAAAAGTACTGGCCTGCTGACCAGCATCATATAGGAAAAGATATATTAAAGTTCCATGCGATAATCTGGCCGGCGATGCTTATGTCACTGGGAATTGAATTGCCCGGCCACATTGTGGTCCACGGCTGGCTCCTGATGGGGGAGGAGAAGTTATCAAAATCCAAAGGAATTATTCTTGACCCTGACGAAGTTTCAAAAAAGTACGGAGCTGACGGTGTAAGATATTATCTTACCCGTGAAATATCATTTGGGCTGGACGGTTCCTTTACCCACGAAGCTTTTGTAAGAAGATATAACTCGGACCTGAGTAATGATATCGGCAATCTGGTTTCCAGGACTCTGGTGATGGTGGAAAAATACAGTAATGGGATAATTCCCGCTAAAACAGTAAATAAGGTTTTCAGTGAAAAGTGGGAGGATGTAAAAAGACAGGCATGCGCATATATTGAAGATTTTAGATTCTCTGATTATCTAGCCGGGGTATGGGAATTTATAAATATGGCAAATAAATACATTGAAGACAGCCAGCCATGGGTTCTTGCAAAAAGTAAGAATGGTCAGGACAGCAAGAAACTTGATTCAGTGCTCTATGAAGTGGTGGAGATGATAAGATTATCCACTATTCTGCTCATACCCTTTATGCCTTCATCCTGTCAGAAAATATTTAATCAGCTGGGGATAAATAAAAATATAGAACAGGTTTTGATTGAGGAAGATGGAGAGTGGGGAAAATTTGAAGGCGGGACGAGAACAGGCAAAAGAGAAATACTGTTTCCCAGAATGGACGGAGGGAAGTAGTATGTATTTTATAGATACTCATGCGCATATTGATATGATTAAAAATTTAACCCCTGAAGAGACTGTATCAAAATCTCAAAACGAGGGCGTAAGATATATAATAAACGTTGGCACGAGCCTGGACAGCAGCAGAAGTTCGCTTGAATTTGCAACCGGGTTTGAGAATGTTTTTGCCAGCGTGGGGATCCACCCCCATTATGCCAGTAGTTTCGGGGATAAGGAGCTAAAAGAACTTGATTCTCTGATAGAGAGCTATATCTCCGGTAACCAGAATAAAGGCGAAAGCGGCAAAAAATTCAGCAAGTTAGTGGCAGTGGGGGAAATAGGCTTTGACTTTTACAGAAATTTGAGCTTGGAAGAAGAAATGAAAAGGGCATTTAGTTCCCAGATAGAGCTGGCTTTAAAGTATGATATGCCGGTAATAATTCATAATAGAGATGGGAACAGCCAGACGCTTGATGTAGTAAAAAAGTATGCCGGGCAAAAAGGATTCAGGGCCGTTGTGCATTGTTTTTCAGGAGATTTAGATTTTGCCGGTAAATGCCTTGACCTGGGGCTGTATATTTCTTTTACCGGGGTTATTACCTTTCCGAATGCGGGTGACGTGCTGGAGGTTGTAAAGGAAGTTCCCCTTAAAAAGATATTCATAGAAACAGATTCACCCTTTCTTGCTCCGCAGGTAAAAAGGGGTAAAGAAAATTATCCCGGCTATGTAAGGTATGTCGCTGAAAAAATTGCGGAAATTAGAAATTTAAGTGTTGAAGAAATTGCAGATATCACATCAAAGAACGCAGAAGAGTTCTTCCGTTTAAAAAACATTTAATCATTAAAAAATGCATTCATATATAAGCTCCCCGGGTAATACGGTAAGGATTCTGGACGAGTACGGTATAAGATTAAGAAAAAATCTGGGGCAAAACTTTTTAATTGACACTAATAGCGCAAAAAAAATAGCCGGCTGTGGTGCAGTTGGTCCCGAAGATATAATCCTTGAAATCGGCAGCGGTATCGGGAGCCTGACAGAGATAATGCTGCCCGTGGTGAAGAAAGTAATATGCATTGAAATTGATAAGCTGCTTATTAAAGCATTCAGGGATATTTTTTCCCGGGATTTAAGGAAAAAGTCAAAACTGGAATTGATAAATGCGGATGCTTTAAGGCTGGATTATCACAATATAACCTCTACCTATAATATAAACAAGGTGGTATCAAATCTTCCCTACAGTATTGCCGCACCCCTGCTCCTAAAGATGATTATGGAGGGGGAGCCGGTAAAGAAAATGGTGCTGACTGTACAGAAGGATATAGCAGACAGGATTCTTTCTCCGGTAGGGGGCAAGAATTATAGTTCCTATACTGTAAAAGCAAATTTTCTGGCCGATTTTAATTACTGCTTTAAAATTTCGCGGAATTGTTTCATACCCCGCCCCTTTGTGGATTCATCGGTTATAGAGTTAACCAGAAGAGATGAGAAGCTCATGGAAAGCTGTGGCTTTGATGTCGGAGATTTTTTTAGTTTTATAGATAGCTGTTTTTCACACAGGAGAAAAAAACTTATTAACTCGCTGGTTCAATCTAACCCGGCATATTGCTATAAAGTGGAATTAATTATAAAATTGCTATCCGGTATTGGTAAAGATAAAAATGTACGGGCGCAGGAACTAACTGTTAAAGATTATATTTACCTGTATAAAAACCTGATACATAATATATGATAATTATGCTATCATTAATCAGAGTAAAAAAATGGAAAATATTATAAAACTTAGAGCTTCAGGGAAAATAAATCTATATCTAAATGTTTCAAAAAATGGAAGAAATGATGGCTATCATGAAATAAAATCCATAATGCAGAGCATAAGTCTTTCCGATGAGCTTACTTTTGAGATATCAAAAATAAAGAGTAATCCCGAGCCTCCCTGTAAAAATGGGATTTATATTACCTGCGATAATGAAGATATCCCCCTGGACGAGAAAAACCTGGTTCATAAGGCTGCGGCACTAATTCTGGACAGGTATAATTTAAGGGGAAAATATTCGGTTAATATTAATATAGAAAAGCACATTCCTGTGTGCGCCGGTCTTGCCGGAGGAAGCACCAATGCTGCCGCAACCCTGGTTGCAATGGACAAATTATTCGGTCTTAATATGGATATTAAAGCTTTAATGAACCTGGCAGGAAAAGTGGGTTCCGATGTCCCATTCTGTCTTAGGGGGGGAACAGTTCTTGCCGAGGGCAGGGGAGAAAAACTTTCCGAGCTTCCCCACCTTCCTTTTTACTGGATTATAATTGCCACAAACGGTGGGAAATTTTTATCAAAAGATGTATATGAAAAGTTTGACCTGGTGGGGGAAGAAAAAAAGTCGATACACACCGAGCTTGTAAATAATATTGTTGAAAGAAAATTTAGTAATTTTTTCAAGAAATTAAGAAATGACCTGGAAGATGTAGTGGCGATTGAAGATAGAGCAATAAATGGAATAAAGAGCAGGGCGCATAAGCTGGGAGCCATTGCCACCCAGATGACAGGAAGCGGGCCCACGGTGTTTGCATTCTGCGATGATTTAAAAACTGCAATAGGGGTGCGCGAAGGTTTAAAAACAGTAACTTCCAGAGTATTTTTATCCCACACTACCCCCGATAGTTTAACTGTTTACGGGTAATGATATAAACCCGACACTAATAAAAACCATTAAAAAATTTGTTTTGTTTGGCCTCTTTTAAATTTGAATTTTAGCGTGTTCTGATATAAAATTTATTAGCCCTTGTGGGGAGTAGCCAAGGGGTAAGGCAACGGGCCTTGGACCCGTGATCGGAGGTTCGAATCCTCCCTCCCCAGCCACTTTCATACCATTTTATTCATAGACACCACCCACCCATAGAATTTAACATTATGCAGTAAAAGGTATATGCTAATAATAGTAAAGAATATATATAATTCTTCAAAGGAGCCCTAATGAAGAAAAATAAACTATCTATTATCTTTGCCATCCTAACATGTATATCTATCTTTTCTGTAGCGGCTATTGCTGATCAGTGCGGTTGCAGGCTAGTTCCCGTAGAGGAAAAGATAGATACTCAAGAAACCGGGGAAGCTATAGAAGAGGAAGCAACCCAGGAAGAAGAAAAGGGGGAAACCAAGGAAGAGCAAGAAGAAGACGCAGCTGAAGAAGAAAAAGAAACTGACCAGGAAACTGAAGAAGAAGCTACATCAGAAGAAAGTACTGCAGAAGAAGAGGAGGAAACCCAGCAGCAAATACAGGCAGAAGCCCCAACCATTACTCTTGAAATATATGAAGGTCCAACTTATTCATCTTCTGATGATGTCTGCTACTACAGGATAAAAGCTATAGTATCTGGAACACCTGCTCCAACTGTAGAGTTTTCCAAAGATGACTCAAATGGAGCATGGGGAACTAAAAAAGTTCAGATTAATATTAATGATCCTTCTGATACATATACCCTGACTGCTACTGCCACAAATTCAGAAGGAACTGCCACTGATTCGATTAATCTGTCCTGGGGATGTGACATTCCAAATAGTCCACCGGTGATATCAGAGATCATCTTTATGGGGAACCACTATATAGGACTGGAATATACTTTTTCTGCAGCAGCGTCTGACCCGGATGGAGACAGCTTGTCTTACTACTGGTCTGTATCAGGCGGAAGCATAGCTAATCCCAATACAAATCCAGTAAAGTGGACCATGCCAGCTACTGCTGGAAATTATGACATAACAGTTACCGTTGATGATGGAAATGGTGGCCAGTCTGAAAAGACAGAAACTGTTGAAGTACTTGCTTTTCCGAGTGCAAGTTTATCTCAGATACCGGGAGGTGGATTTATGGAAGAGGGAGGGTTGCCATCTACTGGAAACTTTGCTGTAATTGGAGACTCTGTGTTTGACAAGCCAATTAGAGGCTTCTTAAACTTTGACATCTCAAGTCTTGCTGGGAAAGAATTAATATCTGCTGAAATGAAGTTCAATAGTTATTATATACAAAATAATCCATATCCTCTAATTGAAAAAATCTATCTGGAAGCAGTGTATTGGGGAACAGATGATATTAAACAGGGAGATTATGACCTATCAGGATACTTATTAGGCGAATATGATATCCCAGCTTTTACCTGCTCAAGTTTAGAACTGGGGAATGCCTTAAACCAGGCAATAAATGATGGACATGATAGATTCCAGGTACGATTGCGCCATAAAGGATATAAAACAAATCATGATGGTTTGGCTGACACTATTGAATATGGACACCAATACCCAGTAGAATTTAATGTTTCTTATGTGCCATAATCTTCTTCTGAGAAAATATAAAAAAGGCTAATAATGATCTAACATACAGCACAGCTTAAAGACTAATAGCCGGTATAAAAATATCATCTAAACTAATAATTCGGGTTTTAACTTCGTCCGCTATGCCCAGCCAAACTAAATTAGCAAAAGAAATGATTAACTTCCCTAGATTCGATAAGAAATAAATAATTGTTGAGGTTGAGTTGCCTAAATAAGTTTGATTACTAAGAACTAAATACCTTATAATTTAAATTAAAAATATTCAGTATATTAAGGAGAAAACACTATAGGTTTAAAAGTTATACTTATCATAATCGAAGTTTTAGCAGGGTATTTGCTATTCATGATTCTTATTGGAGTCAGGATATTAAGGAA
>Ga0307430_1000169_pt1 | contig 65451 bp, 60 predicted proteins | sample SalMarWE160130MG_FD_202159 | JGI IMG/M metagenome (GOLD analysis project Ga0307430, IMG submission 202159) | Salt marsh sediment microbial communities from the Plum Island Ecosystem LTER, Massachusetts, United States - WE1603-130 | ecosystem: Environmental > Aquatic > Marine > Intertidal zone >... | reverse complement strand
CTTTTTGTGTTCTTACTTATCATTGTTGCGCTCCTTTTTTCGGTAACATTTTGGTGAGGCAACAACATGATTACAGTAACAAAACTAATGAGTCAATGCGGACCAAAATAATGCTTGACGTTGATCACACCTGTGTTTAGGTTACGTGCAAATCTTGGGAAATTGCTGCTTGAGACCTCAATCCGAATGCGGTGCCCTGGTGCAAAATAGTTGCTGGTCGACATCGAACTGACAGGAAGCTTGTAGACCTTGCCCTTTTCCATGAACACCTGTTTGTCATAGCCTTCACGGTAGCGTGCGCGTTGGATAGTTTCATCCAAGTTGTAGGCTCTTCCGTCAGGATAAACGTCGAGCAGTTTTACAGTGAAATCTGTATCTTTGACATCGGACGACACGTAAAGCGTTATCTTGATAGGCCCGCTCACTTCGATGCTTTCCTTGAAGGGATTTGTTGAGTAAATTAGGATATCTTGTCGGGCTTCCATCTGCCGTTGATCAAAGGATCCGGCTTGGTACGAATTACCCATGCAGCAAAAGCCACCACCGTGTGTTGGTATGGGAAAGGCCGGATCGTATGTGAAAGCATCTGGATTGTCTTCCGGACTTGGTGCGTTTGTCGAAAGCCTGCCGTCTCCGAAGACACTGTTGGCACTTCCCTTGCTAGTCAGATAGAAAGTCGCCATCTCAGCGCTTTCCGGCGGCCATGTATCCGACGACTGCCATTTATTGAGACCCATGGTGTAGTATTGAACTTTTGGTGTTTTTTCGAGGATTTCGTTATCGTCTCCCTTCATCCAGTAGTCGAACCAACAGTAGATGAGCTCATCATAGTCAAACCGGGAATCTCCGACATTGCGTTCGCCTACAATCGTTTTTTCTGTCGCACGATTAAATGCACAATGGCATGTCGGTGCGATTACTGCAAACTGATTTTTAGCAACTTCCGGATCCTTTGCATTGTTTCGCACATGATTGAACAAGGCTAGATTGGGACTAATCGAGATGTCGTACCAGGACATAAACCACAGGCTGGGTGCACCGAAGGGCATGTCATCATGGTATAGGCCGCCCTTATACCAGTCCGGATCGTTTGGCTTACGCTTGATCATTTTTTCGTAGTTGCTTTTTGGCCCTTTTATGTTTTTAATTATATCTATAATGGGCAAATGCCGGAGCGCCTTTGACCAGTCTACATTCGGTATCTCAGCCGCCAGATCGAAGTATCTCGACACGCACACAAGCTCTTCACGGGACATATCAGAAGGGAAGGTCGGCCGCCACTTGTAAGTCTGGATAAAGCCGTAGTCGTAAAGCCATGCCGTCATGAGCATCTGGTTAACGCCGCCGCGATACCAGTTTCCCTGCTCGTAAAATTCATCAACGCGTCCGATACCCGCACCGAATCCCATCGGCACTATTGCGGCAAGGGCAGGATGGTTCAAACTCGCCACCCCCATCTGCCACTCGGCCGTAGAGGAACAACCAATCAATCCGACCTTGCCGTTAGACCATGGCTGCTCTGCCATCCAGGTAATGGCATCATACCCGTCAGTAATCGGTGGTCCGAGGATGTCCCATTTTCCTTCCGAGAAGTATCTTCCGCGTTCGTTCTGAACGACGTATGCGTAACCGCGCTTGACTGCTTCGTAGGCCGATCGGTAAGTACGTGTGCTGAGTTTGCCGTCGTGCCAGGAGTTGAAGTTGTACGGCGTTCTTGAAAAGATGATAGGTACTGGCTTATCCGTTTTAGGGCGGTAGACATCAGTCGCGAGTCTGACACCGTCGCGCATTGGCACCATAATTTTCTGCTTGATAATTGCGATCGATTTGAGCGAATCAAGGACATTATCCTGTGCTGAGACAGGCGGGGGTACTGAGCAGTAAATTATACAAATAATTGAAGTAATGAAAAATTTTATGTATTTCATTCTATCCTCCTTTCTTATAAAAAAAATTAAGCAGTGATATTAGGAATATGTCAAAAAAAAGCTTAACGCTTGAGCTTAGCTAATTGTTAGACCTTTCTTTTCTGTCTTTTAAAATCTCTCAAACCTCGCGCGGAGGCAGAATCATCTGAAATAGTGTCTTGCCAGCCTGACTTGACAGTTTCTCTCGAATCATATCTTTGTATGTATGGCTTGATATCAAGCAGTGGTGTGCCATCCAATATATCAATGTCTTTGACATGAAGGATATTATCTTCAATCCTCACCAATCGCACAAGACTCATTCCTAATTTATTGGGGCGGTGTGGAGCACGTGTAGCGAAAATGCCATGTTCCTTATCTGAAAGATATGGCTTTAAACGTAAATACGTTTCTTGTGATTTATTAAAATAATAGAATAGATAGATATAAGAGAATTTTTGCAGATCTTTCAATCCGTCAGCATATTCGGTGTTCAATATAACCGTGCCCTCAATGTTGTTGCAAAAAACAGGCTGTATTGGCGTCTTGGAAATGACTTTATGTGGAGAATGAATAATGCCTATCGGATGAAAAATAAATTTATCGTCATGCATAGAATGACCTCAAATAATTTATAGAAATCTAACATATATTATACAGCCGTTTTGCATGTGCAAATACGGTACTTATCGATTCCTATTGCGTTATCCTGATTGAGTAAAACCGGGAATAACGTATTGGATATAAACATTTTTGTCCTAGCCAATATCTTTTTACCGTCAGTTTTCTGCAGAAAATGTTGCGCCCTAAACATAGGCTATCAAAACTTATTGAAAAATTCTAGGGAATGTACTCGTTCAGTACGATAATGATTTATAAGAATTTGGTTTTTAAGCTTGCTGTGGTTTACTCTCATTTTTATCCGATTTTCACCTGCTGACATTCATAATCGTACAGATTATAGCTAAAATTTGTGAGAAATCAAAAAGGTCGATCAGCTGCTTATGCAGAAGCAGAGAAAATACCTCCCGGGTAAAGATCTATCGTAAAAGATCATCATTAAAACGGGAAACACTGTGGAAACGCCCATCTTGGTCTGAACCGTCCTCGGAAACAAGAAAATGAAGGTGCGGATGAAAATTCATTCGGGATCCAAACGACTGTATCACGGCAATAATGCCTGGTACAATCTCTTTGCCTATTACGGCATTGAGGTATTTCAGGATGGCATCTTTCCCGCAGTGATCCGCGCTTCAAGAAACTCATGGAGCGGGTAAAACACGAGTGGGAGAATTTTGAGGTATAGGGATGAAATGTCCTACTGAGTATCAGTCTCCGTCCTGTAGGCCTGCTTTAAGATATGATTTCATTTGACCATAAACGTTCCAGAAAAGTCTTCCAGGGTAAAATCAAAATGCCATCACTTGTTTTTCTCGCGCGATGGTCCATTGTCACGAGTAAAGACTTGGTTTTATATTCCTCTTTGAATGCTCTTAGCCCCTTCATGTGTCTATCTCGGGCTTGAGCCGTGGATTTAATCTCCACAGCAACATCATTTTGACCCAGAACCAAATCCACTTCAAATTGAGAAGCCGTGCGCCAATAATAGATAGGATAATTAAGTTCTGAATAACTTGAATGGGCTAGCACTTCAAGAATGATAAAGTGTTCAAATACCCTGCCGAAGAGTTCCGATCCCATTTGAACATTCCCCCTCCTGGCAAGATACGACACAATTCCAACATCAAAAAAAAAGAATTTAGGTGCACCAATCAATCGCCTTTTTACCTTTTTCCTGTAGGCAGGGATGTATCTTCCGATCAGAGTATCTTCCAGGATTTGAAAATAACTTTTTACCGTCGGAGCACTAACGCCACATTCACTTGCAATATTATTGAAATTAATTATCTCTCCGTTTGAGATGGCTGCAACCTCTAAAAAACGATTGAAAGCAGGGATATTTCGTGTAGCAGCCTCGGCAACGATCTCTTCTTTTAGATATTCGCCAGTATACGCCTGAAGCAACCTCCCAGGATGCTTGCTGATATAATGCCTCGGAATCATGCCCTGGTTTAAAGCTTTGATTAACGTAAAATCGGTCACCTCAGGATATACGAGTGGGAAGAGTTGGTAACGCACTGCTCGCCCTCCGAGAAGATTGCCTAAGGTTCTCTTCAACTTTCGCGGACTTGATCCACACAGAATAAAACGGAGTCCTTTATTCTCAATCAACCAGTGGACTTCATCAAGAAGATCAGGAATTTTTTGAACTTCATCGATAATGATGGGATCCTTCTGATTCTCACCGGTCAATCCCTGTGCTTCACATTCTTGACGAAGAATAGTAGGTTCGGATAGTAGTTGTCGATATACATCAGAAAGTAACAAATCATAATACATTGCGTTTGGTAAAAGGGTTTTTAAAAGCGTGCTTTTTCCTGTTTGCCTGGGCCCCCATAAAAAGCAGCTTTCTTTGGAACTAAGACTCAAATCCAATAATCTTTCATACATATAATTACAATAACACTTTTAGTATATCATGTAAATCTAAAATTGATATTTATTTTATCATCAATTTGTAGGAATTTGGTTTTTAAGCTTGTTGTGGTTTACTCTCATTTTTATCCGATTTTCACCTGCTGACATTCATAATCGTACAGATTATAGCTAAAATTTGTGAGAAATCAAAAAGGTCGATCAGCTGCTTATGCAGAAGCAGAGAAAATACCTCCCGGGTAAAGATCTATCGTAAAAGATCATCATTAAAACGGGAAACACTGTGGAAACGCCCATCTTGGTCTGAACCGTCCTCGGAAACAAGAAAATGAAGGTGCGAATGAAAATTCATTCGGGACCCAAACGACTGTATCACGGCAATAATGCCTGGTATAATCTCTTTGCATGTTACGGCATTGAGGTATTTCAGGATGGTATCTTTCCCGCAGAGACAAAGAGCTGGGAGGAGCGAGCGGTTTTCGTTTATTTGTTTTTCTTCATCCTTTCATAGACGATTTTTTTGTATTTCTCGTAGAGCCGGGTCTGAAAACTGGTCATAGGGATGATTTTGCCTTTGATGATGACTGTTTCCGCCCGAGAACGTCCTTGTATAGGGCTTCCCGTCCATATGGACATGTTGGCAATCTTACCTACCTCCAGGGAGCCGACTTCATCGTCGATGCCCAGGATTCGGGCTGGATTGATGGTCATGGCTTCCAGGGCTTTTTTCTCCGACAGTCCATGGGCCACCGAGATAGCGGCAGGTGTTGGAAGATTACGCACATTGCGGTTTCCAGGACCCCACTCTCCCGGATCAAAGGCAAACAGGATGCCCTTTTCCGCCAAGACTGCAGCTGTGTGATAGTTCTGGTCATGGGATTGCCAACGTCTGGGAATACTTGTGGTTCCTGCCCAAATAATTGGGATGTTTTCTTTGGCTATTCGGTCGGCATATTTGAGTATTCCTGAGCTTGCGCGGATGATCCCTTTGAGTTTGTAATCCTTGATGATTTCCAGGGAGTTGCGGATAGTTACCTCGTCATTGGTTATAAAAATGACGGGAATTTTGCCCTCGACCACCGGCACAAAAGCCTCCATCTCCAGATCCCGATTGGCAAAGCTCTTTTTATCCTTTTCATCGTTTCTATCTTTTTTTGATTTTTCCGCATTCTCTTTCTGCTTTTTGGCATATTCTTGGGCTTGCTCTAATTTAGCACGCAAAAAGGAGACCACTCCAGGTTGTGTGGAAGGATATTTGTTTTCTTCTTTGGCGCCCATGTTGATGATCTGGGCCACATAGCGCTTGGCAACCATTTGCTCAGCCAGGCTTCCCTCAAGGTGCAGGATCACGGACTTACCGTTGATCACACTCTGCATTCCGCTGATCGTCTGTACAGTGGTGATTCCACCCAGACGTGTGACTTCTATACAATCATCCTCTGGATTTATGGCATCATAGGGATCCATATGCGGAGTGGAAATCCCTACCTCGTCGGTGTCGTTGCCCGCACCAGGATATCCGGTTACGCCTACAGCCGTCATGACCGCTACCAATCCGGGATAGACATATTTTCCCGAGGCTTCGATGACTTGGGTTCCAGAAGGGGCCTGAATGTTTCTTCCCATCTTGCTGATCTTTCCGTTTTTTATCAGGAGGTCACCGTTTTCTATAGGTGCTCCCTTTACGGGAATTATGGTGCCGTTTTTGATTAAAATCGTACCGGCAGTTTCGGCCATTCCTGTTGCTGTAAACAGGACAAGGACCAAAAAGAGGGTGTGTGCGATTTTTCTCACTGGCTTCCTCCCTTGAATGTAGCGTTTTCCTGGGCATAATCGAAAAAGATTTTGCCTTCGATGATGGTTATCAAACATTTGGTGGTTGTATCCAGCGGATGCTTGTTAAAGACGGCGATGTCTCCGTCTTTACCAACCTCCAGGCTTCCGATGCGGTCGTCCAGTTCAAGCGACTCTGCTGCGTTCAGAGTGATCATTTTAAGCGCCTCGTCTTCAGGGATACAGGTGTACTTCTGCACCTTTGCCGCCTCTCGGAAAAGGTAGCGGCCGACGACAGGACTATCTGAGTTGATGACGATTTTGGCGCCGGCATCATACAATATTTGCAGTCCATAAGGACAGCCGTCATAAGCCTCTTCCTTGAAACCCCATGAGTCGACCCAACCTCCATAAAAGACTCCAGCATCAGCCATGATGTCTGCCACCTTGTAGCCGTCAATACAGTGGCTGATTTGCAGGAGATCGATGTCGAATTCCTTGCAGAAATTGATGATCCAAACGATTTCCTCTGCTCTGTAGGTGTGACAGTCGATGCTGAGCTTTTTTTCAAGAACCATCTTCAGTGTTTCCATTTTTAGGTCTTTTTTGGGAGGATTCAGGTCCTTTTTGCCGGGTGCCTTGTCCTTTTCGTATTTGTCCCATTTAGCCTTGTATTCTTGTGCTTCGATGAACGCTTTGCGTGCCACATAAGCATTTCCCATCCGGGTAGAAGGAGAACGCCCTTTTTGCCCATAAAGACGCTTGGGATTTTCGCCCAGCGCCATCTTGAGCTGCTGGCGGACTCCAGGGATGATCAATTCTTCCACAGGCCGGTCATATTTAAGCTTTATGGTTACGTTCACGCCTCCGATGACATTGGCACTTCCGTGCATGGTTTTTACGGTGGTCACACCGCCGGCCAGGGTTTTCCGGATGGAGTCCGACCCAGGCTCCAGGGCTTCCCACATCCAGATCTGGGGAGTCACCGGGTCTGTGGCTTCATTTATATCCGTCAGGGCGATGTGCGAATGGCTGTCGATGATACCGGGCATGACAAACTTCCCGATCACATCGATTACTTTGATACCTTTGGGGATTTTGATGTTTTTCCCTAGATTCGTTATCTTGCCCTCCTGAATGACAAGCGTCCCGTTTTCGATGGTGCCGTCAGTGATGGTCAGAATCGTGCCTCCTTTGAGTGCAAGGTCCTGGGTCCATACGTAGGTTACCACGAATAGCAGGGCGGTTAGCATGACCGTGAGCCTTCTGCTCATTTCAACCTCCTTCCTGTACTGATTCCATACTGCTATAAGAAAATTCTTTTTGCTGGAGCAGCCACAGGGTTTTTTAAATGATATTTAAATCTAAAAAGGTTAAACATAGGGATTTCATTTTTGGGATTACTTTGATTTCTACTCAATTTTCACCCTATGAGTTATTGCATCAACAATAATACATAGGACAAAAATATAAAGTCAATAAAAATCCACGTGAAAGCGTTTGTTATACAGCAAGCTGCATATCTAACGAATTAGATATTTTTATTATTTTCAGGAATCTGGAAATATTTTTAATAAAAAGTAAATACCCATTGCCAACCCCATTTTCTTGAAGCATTGAGATATGTCTTTGAAAGGGCATAAGGAAAATAAACATGACTGAAACCATCTTTAATATCGAGCTGATAAATTGCCCAATATTTCTTGAATTGTTGCAATAAGCTTTGATAATATCTAGTTAGGTGGCGATTTAAATAATAAATGGGTATTAACTTGATAGAAAAAGGAGAAATAATATGATGAAAAAGAGGATTCTTCTTATTTTAGGCTTTTGCTTATTTTCTCTGTTAATAACACCTGTTTTGTCCGTTGCACAGGAAGATATGCCTGGCAGCAAAGACCATCCACTCCTTACGAGAATGCCTGGTTTCTATATTTCGGGCTATGAATATAAAGAGTTCGATACAGCCGATTTCAAAAATGATAAAGGGGAAGATATTAAGATCGAAGGCCACAAATATCACATTGAATATGACATCAGGAAAGAGAAGAAGGCCCCAAGTGAACTTCAGATCTTAAGGAATTATGAAAATGCTATAAAAAAGATAGGAGGTTCAACAATTTATGAAGCTCCAGGAGAAGCGTGGCTCAAGCTGGAAATGGGCGGGAAAATAACGTGGGTTTATGTATATGCGCATTCTGAGGGAGAATCTTATGAACTGGAGATTGTAGAGAAAAAAGTAATGGTGCAGGAAGTGATAGCAGATGCCAAAAGCCTTGCTCACGATATAAACTCAACCGGACATGCATCTGTTTATGGTATACATTTTGACTTTAATAAAGCAGATGTTAAACCGGAATCCGAGCCTACACTTAAAGAGATAGCAAAACTTCTGAAACAAAATCCCGAACTGAAATTGTATGTGGTTGGGCATACCGATAGTGTAGGGAAAATTGCTTACAACATGAAACTTTCCCGCGAAAGGGCCGAAACGGTTGTTAAAGTCTTAGCAGAAAAGTATGGAGCGGCTCAAAATCGGCTTAAACCCTATGGAGTGGGTCCTTTGGCACCTGTTTCCTCCAACGAGACAGACGAAGGGCGAGCTTTGAACCGTAGGGTGGAGTTGGTTAAAGAGTAAGTTTGTGAAAAAAGATGCATGATATCTAATTCATCAGATATACGGCTTGCTGTATAACAAGGGTATTGATAAAATATTACTGAAAATTAAGCATATTTTTATAGGGATGTTTTTTAACATGATACCGGATGCAAAAAAGCGATTGGATGAGATAAAGAGTAGACTATAGGTTCTCAATCATTAAATATCGCATAACAAATTGCTCCACCTGACCACTATTCCGCTGCTCTCCATAGCAGCAGGTGAGCTTAGTCTTTAGCCTCAAATATTGCTTGATTTCAATGAAAGTATGATATATTATCATACCGGAGGTGATATTATGGCTGCATCTAAAATTGCCATCACTATTGACGAAAAATTAGTGAAGCAGCTCGATAATCTTGTTAATTCCCAAGTTTTTCCCAATCGGAGCAAAGCCATTCAAAAAGCTGTTGAAGAAAAACTAGAGAGAATAGAAAAGACCCTTCTTTCACAAGAATGTGCGAAGTTAGATCCAAAATATGAACAAACTTTAGCAGAAGAAGGCTTTTCAAAGGAACTTGAAGAATGGCCAGAATATTGAGAGGTAATATCTACTGGGCTGATCTTAATCCGGTTATCGGAAGTGAGCAGGGCGGTTTACGTCCTGTTCTTATTTTGAGTCATAATGTTTTTAATGAACGATCAGGGACAGTTATCGCGGTTGCTCTAACGAGCCAATCTCAACGTGCAGGATTCCCGCTGACCTTAGAACTTAAAAATCCCAAACTTCCTAAAAAATCCTGGGTGAAAATTAGTCAGATAAGAATTCTTTCTGTGAAACGTATAGGAAAAAGGGTGGCCAAAGCATCAGAGGAGGAGCTATTGTTAGTTATCGATGGCCTAAATGAAATTATTGGAGGATAAGAAATTCTAAGAAGAATTCTAGGGACACTATACTGAATTGGGAAGAAGTTCTGAATACTTCCTAGGGATTCTTAGTTGGGAATTAAATATAATGTTTCCAGACCTAGGTTAGAAACCAAACCGGACACTTTTGCGTGGCAGAGAATAGGACATTATTGCATGGCATTGACATGATATTATTCCAGTTTGACATCATGATTCTATGATGATATAAAGTTGGAAAGAATTCAAAAGTTAAGATCATAAAGAATCTAAAACACATTAATATATGCATAAATTCATATCATATTTGTCCAATCCGTAGAGAATAAAAAGAATAATTGGAAAACGAGCATGTCTTATAGTTCAAAAGATAGAAAATTTATGGAGTTAGCTATTGAAGAAATGTATAAATCTCGTTCCGAGCACGTAGACAAGAAGGATCCATTGGTCGGAGCAGCTATAGTTGATCCTACAAGCATGTTACTAGACAAAACACATAGAGGAAGCATAAGAGAAGGAGAGCACGCAGAATATATTTTAATCGAAAGACTACAAGGAAAAACTAATTTAGAGGATTCAACTCTTTATATAACACTAGAACCATGTGTTGTGCGTGAGCCTCCTAAAACGCCTTGTGTAAAATTAATTGTATCAGCGCGAATTAAAAGGGTTGTTGTAGGAATGCCTGATCCAAATCCAGAGATTTTAGGTAAAGGAATTTATTATTTACAAGATAAAGGTGTTGAGGTAGATTTTTTTGATTTAGATTTAATAGAAAAAATAAAAGAGGAAAATAAAAATTTTATTGAGGAACAATCACAAAGAGAGCTAATCTCGAAGGATCGCTTAGCTGGATTTTCAGGACCTTCAGAGGAAGAAATTAAGCCAGTTATCACGGCAAGTGCCCAAGATTTTTCTTCTGATTTGATCAGAAGATATTTAGAGGCTCGGAGGATAAAATACTCTGTTCCTTCGGATGATTTATGGGCTTTTTTCTCAAAAAACGGCTTTTTAATTTACGATAAGAAAAGTGGCAAATTTACTCCAACTGTTGCTGGGATTTTATTATTTGCGGAACGACCAGAAGATTTTCTTACTCAAAGCAGGATTATGATAGAAGCACAATTTGGGAGTAAGCTTGTTTCAGAAGATTTGGCTGGACCGATCCCTGTCTTGATAGACTTAGTTGAGAACTTTTTTGATACAAATGTAAGAGCTTTTACGGAAATTAGAGAATTCGAGAGAATGAAAATTCCCGAATATCCAAAAGAAGCTTTTCGTGAAGCAGTTATTAATGCAGTAGCGCATAGGGATTATCAAGCCGGAGCTAGGGTAATTATAAGAATGAACGATGACGGAATAACAATAATTAGCCCAGGTATGCCAATACCTCCCCTGTCTTTGGAAAAGATTCGAAGCTATAACGCACCTCCTTTTAGTAGAAATGCTAGAATTGCACTCACTTTAAATTACCTGCATTTCATGGAAGAGAAAGGCTCTGGTTTAAAGAAGATGCGGGATCTTCTTGTTGAAAATGGCCTTCCTCCACCTCAATTCAATATTGATGCTGGATATTTTGTGGTTGCTTTTCTACGTAGCCGTTATTCAATAGGTTCAGTTAGACTATCTCAGGAATTGATTAAAAACCTGGATAAATCGCAGAAAGATATACTTGAATGGGTTTTACAAAAAGGGAGAATAACGAGTGCAGAATATGCTGATAAATTCAGGGTTGTTAAAAGCACAGCAAGGAGACAATTTAAGAAGTTAGAAAAGTTAGGTATGCTCGAAAAAAGAGGAAGTGGTAGATCAACGTATTATGTTTTAAAAGGATCTTAATTCTGAAATAAATTTTTAACTAAAGATTTCTTTTGTATTTATAAGAATTATGCGTACATAGCCTGTTCTCTTTCCGTGCGTTATCCGCGCATTATCCGTGCATTATGCGTACATAGTCTGTCTTCTTTCCGCCCGTTAGCAAAGCATTATACGTGAAAATTCTTGGGACACTATAGTTAATTGGGAAGAAGTTCTGGATACTTCCTAGGGATTCTTAGTTGGGAATTAAGCATAGTATCTCCAGAACTATCAAGTATAGTGTCCCCAGAACTCTCAATTCAATCAAGTCTTTCAGGAAGAAAGGATGTATGATTTTATATTTAATCTCGATATTTCTTGAATTATTGCAATAAGTTTTGATAGTATCTGTTTAGGCAGTAATATTTCCTGCAGAATACTGAGGGTAAAAAGATGATGGTCAGAACAAAATTGTTTATATTCAATATGTTATTCCCTGTTTTGTTCAATTAAGATACGGCAATAGTAAGCAATAAATGCAGTATTTGCGCAAGCAAAACGGCTGTATAATATATGTTATACGCAGAGAAAAAAATGAATAATAGCAAGAGTTATTTAAAAAATTATGGACAATTATTTATAGCAATTGAACTGTGCTTGAAAAACAAATTGCAAATCCCAACTTTGTCGTTAATTTATAATGGAATCGATGCTTTTAGTTGGCTGGCATATGGTGATATCGATGTAAAAGAAAGATATACACGATGGATTAAAGAATGGATGTATAAAAATAGAAAGTTATCTGCAGATCCGGTTGATTTATATGCAGCAAGATGCTCGATTTTGCATACACTTACACCTTATTCAAAGTTGTCGGATGGAAAAAAAGCAAAAATCATTTGCTATTCTTGGGGAGATGCTGATGTTGAAAAACTAAAAGCGGCAATTGAAGAAATACGGCCAGGAGAAGCTTCTTTCGTACATATTGATGAGCTTTATAAGTTATTCAAGGAAGGGGTTATAAAGTTCATGAACGCTCTAGAAAGTGATAAGGAACTTGCTAAGCAAGTTGATGAAAGACTAGCTAAACATTACAATCATTTAGACAAATCTATAATTGATGAAGTTTACAAAAAATGTGTATAACAATGTGGTAAAGTGGACATTTTTAAAGCTAGCTCCTATCGTTGCTACTTTTAAAAATCCCACTTACCACTGACGTTATGCGTAGAGAAATATGAATAAGATATCAAAACTTCCATGGGCTTCGGGCCCGGGAGAAATTCTGAGTCACGGACTGTCCCTCCTCAAACATAATTCAGATACTAACAGTCGCCTCGCAATGATCAGCATCGACAATGCTGTTGAACTCATGATCAAGACTTTCTTAGGTCTTCCCAAGAGAATCACAGGACTATCCATCCCAAGAAAAGAGTATCAGGGCATGGTGGAGAGCTTTCCGGGCCTACTTGACGGGTTGGAGAACCACGCCCGCGACAAGCTCGATGGAATTGATCTTGGCACGATTGAGTGGTACCACCGCTTGCGCAACGAGCTCTACCATCAAGGGAATGGACTCACGGTTGAACTGGACAAAGTTGAGATCTATGCAGAGCTCGCCAATCTTCTCTTCAAGAACCTCTTTGGTGAAGAACTCGTGCCGCATGCCATTTCCGAAACAGAGCTTCTAGGCGAATTCATGGCTGTTTGGGTTTCGATTGATCGTACAATGTATAATCTTGCAGAGTTAACCTACCCCGACCGACAGAAAGGCCAACGGATCAACGTTGGGCCGATTACCAGCTTACTTGCGCGAGACAAAATACTAGACAAATCCGTCGCCGCCGAAATCGACCAGCTCCGTCAGATCAGGAACCGAATTATTCATGGCGAAACCGACCACAAATCCATAATCACAGTCGATCTTATGGAGCGAATGAGAAGGATCCTCTACGCATTGGAGCAAAAACTCTCCAGTCTTGAGGAGAACGAGCAGTAAAGGAACCGTATAGTATATATTATGCATTCAAATTTAGGTAGGGATAACGAAATGTTTGTAGACTGGATCAATAAGTTAAATGGATTAAGTGATAAAATATTTGGATTAATGGAACGGACAGCGGCAAGCGCCGACTTTGACGTTACGGCCCAAGATGCTCGGCTAGTTGCATTAAGTGGAATGCAAGAGTCACTTTTATCTTGTGGCTTTTGGTTAAGTACATATCACAGTATTGCAGAAAATCACCGAGACGAATCAATAGTTCTTAAGTATGCCCGCAGCAACTTATCTTTAGAAAAGACTGCAAATATAATGCTAAATAAAATTCGACTCGGGTTGGTTATATTCTTCCATTTTAAACTAGAAAATCTTATTGGCTGTCTGCTAAATGAAATTTCAAATATAAAGCTTCAAGGTCTTGGAAGGACTTTCACTAGACTATCCAAAGAAGTTGGCTTGAATGATATATCTGAAAAGGCGAAAATCATTAAAGCTTTTTCTAGTATTCGCAACTCACTGCACAATAATGGAATACACAGTCATGCATCATTTTCAGTAAAAGTAGGGAAATTGAACTATGAATTTACCAAAGATGGCGTTGTTCAATGTGCTTCGCTGGATCACAGCATCAATCTTATTCAGGTAATAACAGACATTATTGATGAAATTATAGAATCCAAAAAAATCAAAGGTATCACAGAACTAATACCTGACACTTATGCCGAGTGGCTTGACAATGAAGACGCCTAACCAGCGGTTCAATAAGGACCGCGCAGGGTGCGTCCTGTTAACCGCAATCCGTTGGGTTGCAAATATAATAAATATAAAGGAGTAGCTATGGGAGAAAAAATAAGTCACAAAAGAGCAAAATCCGCGGCCGCAGGTAAAAGTGGAAAGACGGAGGTTAAGATTTCAGGAGGTAGACGTTTAGATGCAACTACAAAAAAGCGCGCAATCGAAGTTGAAAGAAGTGGAACTTCATCTGGTTTAGAAAAAGCAGCGAAAAGATTAAAATCTAGCGGCAAATCTCAAAAAGTTCTTCAAGTTCCACAAAAAGATATGCCGAAAGCAGCTAAAGCTATGAAAAAAGTTGGTGTCAGCGGAACGGTTAAAAATATGGGTGGAACTAAAAGAAGATCAGTATCAAAGAAAAAATGAAAGTGGTAATGATTACAAAATCTTGGATTTCAGGACCCAAAGAATTGTTGTTTCATGGACTTGAACATATGAATAAGAAATATGATTTCTTATATTTAAAAAAGCTTTATTCTATTAGAAATTCTTTAATTTATGATGATAGTAAAATTAAACATAGTACACTCGAAACTACAAAGAAAAGTATTGAGACACTAACTCAAAAATTAAAGTAATCTAATTTTTTTACAACCTAACAATCGTATGAAGCGGACATCTCCATGCTTATGCATGTCGACGTCATTCATGCGAAAGTCGGTGCCGCTTATGCATTATCATTAGGTTTTTTTTGCTGCGTGCAGCATGATTTCCTGGATGCGGGGGACAATGTCGTCGATGTCATCGATGATGCCCTCACGCAGCAGCATGTTATCAAGCAGCTGCAGAGATAGGGATTTTAATTCCGCTGATTCAGGTTTGGCTTTATGAATACGCACCATTTCCTTGATTAGTGCATTATCCGGATTTATTTCAAAGACTTTCTTGGAATAAGAGTAATCTTTGTTGACCATTTTTATTACTTTTTCCATCTGGGTAGAAGGCCCGGCTGAAAGGTGAACAAGCATACATGGACTTTTCACTAATCTACCGGAAACCCTGACGTCAGCGATTTTTTCTCCATATAATTTTTTAAGATATGTGATAAAGTTTTCAATATTTTTGATCTGTTCTTTGTTTTTTTCTTCTTCCTTTTTCTTGTCCAGCTTTATGTCTGCACTTTCGGCCATTGTAAACTTTTTATCCGCATAATCTTTTAAATGTTCAATTACGAACTCATCCAGCGTATCGTCCAGGTAAAGCACTTCGATGTCATTTTTCTTGAAAGCTTCCAGGGCCGGATTCTTTTCAATGGATTCTATGTCCAGTCCGGCAGCGTAATAGATTTCCTTCTGGTCTTCCCCCATTCTCTCTTTATATTTTTTAAGGTCGACATATTTGTCCTTGGAAATTCTAAGGACACTATACAGAATTGGGAAGAAATTACGAATACCTTCTATTAATTATTAATTTGGAGTTAAGTATAGTGTCCCCAGAATTCTCAATTTAATCAGGTCTTTTAGTGAAAAAGGACGTATGATTTTTTATTTGATCTTAAATATTTCTTGAATTATTGCAATAAGTTTTGATAGCCTATGTTTAACCGACAATATTCTCTGCAGAACACTGATATTAGAAAGATGATGGTCATGACAAAATTGTTTATATTTAATACGTTATTCCCTGTTTCGCTCAATCAGGATACCGCAATAGGAAGCGATAAATGCCGTATTTGCACAAGCAAAACGGCTGTATAATATATGTTATATGATTAAAGAGAAGTCAAAATGATATTGCAAAAAAAGACATTAGAAAAACTCCGAAATCTAATTAATGAAGAGAGTGAATATCGTTCTGGGCCCAAATTAGTTCAATTTTTTAAAGACTTGGGATTTAATGATACTTATAGGCAAGGATTTCCTTCACGTCGGATGTATACTGATGATAAATTATCAAAAATAAATGGGACTCCAGAATTAGATAAATGCATAAAAAATTTATTTGCACCAGTAAATTATATTGGGCGAATTAATGAACTAGATAATCTTATAAAAGATTTCAATCAATATCTAGCATTTGATGATTGGAAGATTATTCGAAAAGGAAAAGAGATAACTTTTGCTAAGGCTAATGAAATAGATTTAGAAAAGACTTTAATTGCAAACGATGAAGAAGATTTTCTCAATAAAGAATTTGAAGAAATATCCATTGATAAAATCGGAATTGATAGTGTAATTGCCGATGTCCTTAGTTTCAGACTTGAAGAAATAAAGAAATGTCTGTCTGTAAATGCACCACTATCTGTTATTTTTCTTTGCGGAAGCACATTAGAAGGTATTCTGTTGGGTATAGCCACAAAATATCCAACAGAATTTAACCAAGCCAAAGCATCTCCTAAAGATGATGATAACAAAGTCAAGAAATTTCATAATTGGACACTAAATGATTTTATTAATGTGGCTTACGAACTGAGGATATTAAAAGAAGATGTTAAAAAGTTTAGCCATTCTTTGAGAGATTTCCGAAACTATATTCATCCTTTTCAACAGGTTAGTTCAGGGTTTAATCCAGATGAACATACAGCAAGAATATCTTGGCAAGTTCTAAAAGCAGCAATATTTCAAATAGCAAATGCGGAAGCGTAAAAAAAATCATATAATAATAGTTATCTGGAAAATATAAAAATGGATAATTTATACGAAAATTTTTATGACCCTTCAGACAAATTCAAAAAGGAGCCTCGATATTTCTGTTATGAACTTGCAACAGAATTGATAAATAAAGCTAAAACAAATACTGATAATTGGTATCGAGATGTAAATACCATTAAAGGAATTTTGTTGCTTTTATTTACGTGGAATTTTGCAGCTCGAGAAACAAAAAAATTGAATTTTGGAAATGTAGGCAAAGTTCTACAAGAATGTGAACAAGAGCTCAAGGAACTAGAGACTTATACAATTGAAAACATCGATGCTAAAGTAGAAGAAAAGATCAAAAAAGTGTTTGGTAAATTTAAAGAACTTATGGGTCAGACTGGAGCCAGTAAGGCCCTTAGTCTCCTTAATCCAAATTTATTTGTTATGTGGGATACAAAGATAAGAAAAAGATTAAATAAAAAACTTATTCCAGGGATTGACAATGGAGAAACGCCTGAAAAATATTTGAAATTTTTGTATGGTGTCAAAGAAATTCTAGAAAATTATAGGCTCAAAGAAAAACTGTCTTCTCCTTCTAGTATCGCGAAAAAAATTGATGAATACCATTATGTAAAAATAATAATGAACAAATAACAAGCGGGTGCCCTGGACAACAATTTCGCTGTCGCTCATTGCTGCCAGTGAACCTTGTCGTTATGTGTTTTTTGTCTTTTCAACATGCCTTGACCACTGACTATTTTCTTTTGAAATTATACTCTCAACTCTTTGCACAAGCTTGACAAATGAATCTTCCCCTTCATAGGGTTTGCATTTAGCAAGATATAAATATTTTTCATGTTTTAATGTTTCAGCGGTTGTTATAAACTCAATCCAATTTTCGTGAAATTTATATATTGAAGATATACCTGCAAATACAGCGATAATGACACCAAGAGAACCAATTACAATTTGATAGTATGGGAAATTAGGACCTATTCCAGCTAGAAAAGGTATAATCGCTGCTGAAACTTGAAACGCGGTGTTATACCGTTTCCCTTGTTTAACCGACATCATCTGCCTCCTTTCAGGGCTTTTTATCCAACTGATGATGTCTATTATATCACGAAAATACTAGCACTACAGGTGGTTCGAATTTTGGGGTGCAGTTCGAATTTCAACTATTCTGAGACGTTTAAACCATTTTTGATTGAACTGTCTTTTGTTACTATACCAATTAATCTGGTCGTCTAAACGATTTTGAATATATTCTTCTTCTTTCATTATTATAAATTCATATTTTTATAAAGATTCCAAATTCCATTTATCACAGATTTTTTATTCCATCCGACTGCTAAGTCTGCGTTATCCATAACAACACCAGGTTTTTTTTCTTGGCCAAATGGGTTAACTGTTAAAATTGCTTTCCCATAAAATTTTGCACCGTTAATCTCTTTTTTGATCCATTTACTGTATGTAGCATACATACCTGAAGGGATGACAATAACATGACTACGGCTAATTTTGTTATAAATTGCTTCCTTTAATTGTGAATCATTTGTAGCATTATGAATTGGATCATCTTTTGGAACTGAATAATCAAGAAATTTTAAAGATGCTTGTCCTACAGACCAATTTTCTTGGAATATCCAGCTTGCAAGAGTTTCATAATGGTCTGAATATGCCCAAGCATGACTAATAAATACATGAACTTGGTAAACACTCATGGTATTTCTCCCTAATCATCTGTATTTTAAATCCACATAACGATCTGAATCACCGGTGTGAGTGGAACGCCACGAAACTCACATCCGAGTGAATTCAGTTGTTCTGCGCTTTATTAATCAACCAAAAGTCCTTTCCACTCTTTTGGATTGGTGCACGCCATTTTTTCTTTTTTTCCAATCTCATACATAAATTTCATCAAAGGTTCAAAGTAACCGAAAACAGTATTCCAATCCTTATTTAACGTATCTACAAACAATTTGATTTCTGGTCTGATGACGTTATTCTTTAAGTCAAGATTTCTACCAAAAATATCAGATTTAGTACGAGCAGAATTAACAGCACTTTCTATTAAGAGCATATTTAGTACACCAATATCTGCCTCCAAATCATTACTTAAAAAAACACCAAAATAATTATGATTTTTACAAAACTTCTCTGCGATCTCTATATCTAGATGACCTCCGAGTTTGTTTCTTACAGGTTTCCACTTTTGGGCAACTTTCCTCACATTCCCAAGCATTTGAATTATACTTTGGTTAAATCGATCTTTGAGTTCTAAAGTGTTGAAAATATCATTTACTAATTGGAACATGTGCTCAAACGTGATGAGCATATCAATGGCGCTATATACCGCATTATTCATTCCTTTAATCACTTCTCGCGGAGTCTTAAAAGTTGGCAGTTTGCTGTTCAGAAGCTTCTGATCTTCATAAATTTTTTTCATTCTAAATTGAAGATGAAGCATTTTTACCTGAATAGCTGCTACTCGATACGTTAAGGTTGACAATTTCGTTTTCTCCCATATTCATTTGGCGCAGAACATATATTATACAGCCAATTTACTTGTGCAAATACGGCATTTATGGCTTCCTATAGCGTTATTCAGTTTGAGCAAAGCAGGGATTAACGTCTTGAATATAAACGGTTTTTCCTTGATCATCATCATTTCACAGTGGGTATTCTGCAGTAAATTTCGCTGTCTATACAGATACTATCAAAACTTATTGTAATAATTCAAGAAATACTTGAGAGAGGTCTTCTGGTTTCTATTTCAGTCTGTCGCTAGAACTCAATACTCCTTGAGCTCCTCGATTCGAGACATGTGTATATATCATTGTTGTTCGAACATCCTTATGTCCCAAGGGTTCCTGAACAGTTCTGATATCATATTCATCTTCTAAATAGGAGGGAATGTTTTGGCTCATAGGTTTATTGGGACGATACCTACTGAAGTAAAGAAACTTATTAATCCAGTAAACATAGTAATTAATTTTATCCATATGAACCAGTCCGGTTCGGGATAAGAATGATTCAAAATCTTTTTTTATTTTATAATCCCATTCCGCAAATCCTCCATTACATCTAATTCGTCGGATGTACAGCTTGCTGTATAACAAGGATATTGATAAAATATTACTGAAAATTAAGCATATTTTTAGAGGAATTCATAATATGTAGACGGTTCTGCAGCTGTATTTTTCTCAAAATACAGCATGCAGTATAATAATTGTTGGCTTGAAATGAATTGAGGGCAGAATGCAACCAACGCAAATTTCAATAAAAAGTTATCATATTTACAGCTACACTTTCTTGGACGATTTATCATGTGTCAAAGCACCTCATGACTATTTTGCATATGAGGAGAAATACAAGATTGATGATGCGATTCGTCTTGTGAGCGAAAGATTCAAAGAATATGGCTGGGAAGGGGACGGCTCAATTGGCATCATTTGGTTACCTCCATTTGTTGATGTCGGAATAGAGGATACATGGGGGTCATGCATTTGGCATGTAAAGCAACAAAACAATGGCATTTCATTTCTTGCCTGTGATGTCCCTTTGGATTTTAAACGTTTAAAGGCGCAGAATGAAGAATTTGCCCCTTCTGATATTGCAGCAAATTTGATTCCCATAAGCATTATTGAGACATGCGTCAATTGGTTTATTAAATCAGTAAATGATATCAAAAAGGAGTTTATAAGTTCCATTTCTTTTTTGGCTAACTCTTGTCTTGGCGACATTACAAACACTATTAAGCAAAATTTGACTGCTCACTATCAAAATGTTCTAGTCCGATATTTTCAAGAATTTCTCGATGAATGTTATTTAAAAATTTTGATTGAGGCCATAGATAACGGAAATCCCCATAAGATTAAGCTAAGGAAAGCTCAAATTAAGGTCGATCCAGCTTGTTATTTACCGGAGGCAGATGACGAAGAGGAAAAAGAGGTTATTAATTCAGCTAGTACATGGTTCACGATTAAGGGTCTCATTACTGATATATGGAAGGCTTATAAATGGGAACCTTTCAAGAGTAAAGCAGATATGCTCTTTAAGAGCCTTGATTACACTGTCAATGCTGATGACTTTTTTGAGATAAAGAAACATGTGATTATCAGGAACTGCATGCAGCATCATGAAGGTTGTCTTGACCGTGATTCTCTCAAGCAACTTGGCAGAGAAAGGGTCGAAATGAAAAAAGAAGATGGCATGTACTCTATTGAGGTCTGGCAACCGATTAAAATTACAGAGCAAGAGATATTTTCACTTTGTGAATTACTAAAGAAGTTTGCCAATGAATTTCACACATATGTAAAGCAAAGGATTCCAACGGTACACTATATGTCAAAAACAACCCAATAAGACGCTCCAGCGGACGGCTGATCGCCGCCGCTGAGCTTCACGTTATGCTTAAAATTAATGGGAAATGATAGAATGTCTGATATGAACAAAAATCGTGAGGAGATAAAAAGCCAATTACCCAAATATTATGATTATTATTGGCAGTTTCTCGATAACAATAACTATTTTGATTTTAATGTGTCTTCCTCAAATTTCCATCCTTTAAAAATAAAGCCACAAATTTTATTCAGTGGAAGCTCAGCATTAATACAATCATATCATGATTTAATTAGTAATATTTGTTTTTCGTTAGCGGCTGATAAACTCGCAAATGAAATTGAAATTGTGTCTCTAGCAAATTACTTTCGATTTAAAGTACGTAATCCTAATACTAAGCTTAGTGTTCACAATTTCTATAGATTTCTTGACCATTCCGCCTTTCATCTTAATGAACTCTCCTTAGGATATCTGCTTGGCTCAAAACCTCGATTTGTTTCTTTTGCAAACTTACAAAGTATTCAAAATATAACTGATGGTATTAAAACTGAAATAATTTCAGGAAAAGATATTCTTCTTCAAAAGGCATTTTCTACATTAACGGATCGAGGTAAAGAAATACTTCGTAAATTCAGAGATGTTGATGAACATCGTTTCCCTTTAGGGATTGATTGTATTTTTTATCCTTTCTCTAGAGGTAATGTTGAAATTCGTATTGATGATAAAAACGGTAGGCTTTTTTCAATTGGAAATCCTGAAGGTGATTGTTACAATTTTTATGGAGCACCGGATTTTAAATTTTCAGAGCTGAAACCTATTCTAAGTATCCTAGGTAATAATGCAAAAATAATTATGCAAACTTTTTGTCAGAACGGATTGCTTGCTTTTAAATCAGAATAAAAGCATAACCGGACACTGCAGTAGATGTTTTGGGCTGCCTCAGCAGACCAAAACACCATTGATTTTTTCGGTTATGCAATCATAACGATTCTGCATTGGAACCAAAATGACTTTCAATATAAAGCTTTTGAATCTTAAAAGAAAAAGAAAAAAATATCGAACATTGATTTTAGACATAGAACCAAAATCGAAAAAAGCAACAAGGAATAAATCAGAATTACAGAACATAATTATTAAGAAATTGCAAACAAGAAATTGGGAATGTATAAAAAGCAAAGTAGCAATTGAGATAACTTCATATACTAACCAAAAAAATCCTCCTCAGATCGAAAAGTTTGTCAAGAATATAATCGACATAATGCACAAGAAGGAAATCTTAAAAAATAAGAAAGATGAAATTTATTTGCCTTTTAAAGATGATAAATTTATCAAATATCTACGGGCAAAATATGTTTTTTTAAAGGGTAAATCGAAAACACATATAAAGATAAGACCATTCGACAGCTTTATAAGTGACATCCATTTTGTTGATACAGAGCTTGGATTAAACTATCACGCCGGAAAAAATACCAGCGATAATTGGTCTGAGTACAGGGAGCTCATTGATAAGAAGGAGGAATACCTAAAAGTATTGTCTAAAAAAGCATATGACAGTATGATAAAGATGAAAACTTTAGATCTCCAAAAGGACATCTGTGATGGAATTAGTATTACTCCAGAGATAATTGGGCTACTTTACCCTAAACAAGGTAAATATGATAAAAACTTTAAAGAGATCTATAGAAATTGGGCCTCAATGCTTTTGGATGTGCCAATCAGAATTCATTTGCCTGGCATCCCTTTAAGCGAAGATGAGGAAGAAGATTATAAGGCTAAGTATAGAGAAGTATTAAAAAAGCAAATGCGGAAATATTTAGCAAATCACCCAATTTTTAACAAATTTCAAGCTCCAATCTTAATAACCGCCTTTTATATGCACCCTAAAAGAAAAAAGAAAGATTACAAAGATATTGATAATATAATGTTGGAATATATAATGCCAACCATGAATGAAATCTTTCGTCCACCAATATCATTTTTTAATTTAGTCATGGAAGATAGTCGCAGTAAAAAAATCCATGATCGTTCTATTTCGAATCCGAAATCATTAAACGGAAGTGCCATTGGATATGAGATAATAGAGCTGCCATTCAATTTTTCAAATAGCGATACTGGTTTTATAAAGATCGGTTTTAAAATCGAAATTGTGGAAAGTAGTGTAATGGGCTACATTGATGAAGAAATAGATAAATATATGGCAGAAAATCAGTATGTTTAAAAAATAAAATTGCATAACTAGGCAAATGCAGCCACCGCTAAAGCGTCGGCTGATTTGCAACGTTAGCCTCTTATAAATGATATGAATAATAAGAAATCAAATACAAAGAAATATCCTTTATCCATTCGTAATTGGCCCGAAGATGATCGACCCAGGGAAAAGTTGCTTAAATTTGGAGAACATAATTTGAGCAATACTGAATTGCTAGCTATTATAATTAGAACGGGAATGGCTGGCAAAAGTGCAATTGATCTTGGAAGAGAATTATTGAATAAGTTTAAATCATTGCGTGCGATGAGCGGCTTGGATATTTCTGAATTCAAAGAGATTGCAGGTTTGAAGGATGCTAAAGTTGCACAAATTAAGGCTGCAATTGAATTGGGGCGGCGGATGATGAGCGAAGAAAAAGCATTTCACGGAGTAGTGAAATCGTCTGCTGATTTAGTTGAGTTTTTAATACCTTTAATGCGTGATTTAAAGAAAGAGTTATTTAAAGTTGTTTTGCTCGATAAAGGAAATCATATTTCGGAGGTGATTGATATTGATTTGGGAACGGTAGGTCGGGTAAATCCATCGATTCGGGAAATTTTATTGACAGCTTTGAAATACCAGGCTCCTGCGATGATTTTGGTGCATAATCATCCGTCTGGAAATGTAGAACCAAGCGAGGCAGATAAAATTTTGACAAAAGATTTAGTCACTGTTGCTCGAGCTATGGAAATAAGAATTTTTGATCATGTTATAATTGGTGAAAATACATATTATAGTTTTGCTGATGAAGGCTTGATTGAAGAGTATGAAATGGAAGCAATAAATTAGATTATTTTTAGGAGGCGAATCTGTGGCTAAATTATCGGAAAAAGAACGACAAAGAATTATTGAAATTTTGCAATCAGGCGAAGACCTGCCTTTGGATTACAAACATATCCTTTTCTCGCCTGAAAAGAAGGAATATGAATTGGTGTATGCGGGAAAAGAGCGTGAAGAAGATATTTTAGCAGATACAATGGCAGTTCCTTTACAGCCTATAAAAACCTTTGGTAAAAACGGCAATGGCTGGGCGAATAAACTGATTTTTGGAGATAATTTACAGGTGATGAAATCTTTACTTAATGATCCCGATGTAAAAGGACGGGTTAAACTTATTTATATCGATCCGCCTTTCGCCACAAAACAGGAGTTTCGAGGCAGTCAGGATCAAAAGGCATATCAAGACAAAATCGCAGGGGCAAAATTTGTTGAATTTTTAAGAAAAAGGCTGGTTTTTTTACGAGAGTTACTCGCAAATGATGGAAGTATTTACGTTCACTTGGATTGGAAAAAAGTCCACTATGTCAAAAGTATAATGGACGAATTATTTGGAGAGTCAAAATTTAAAAATCAATTGATTTGGAAATATTTTGGACCAACAAGCACAGAGAAAAATTTTCCCAGAAAACATGAAGTTATCCTTTTTTATGTAAAATCAGATAATTATTATTTCAATGGAGATGCAACACTTATTGAATATGATAAAAAAGCAATTCGTCGATATGATAAAGTTGATAAAGAAGGGAAAAAATACAAATTATATTATGAAAAAAATGGTAAAGTAAGAAATGCGTATATGAAAACAGGTAAACCGACTGAAATATTTACAATTCCTTTTGTTCAAGGAACATCATCAGAAAGAATAGGATATCCAACTCAAAAACCAGAAAAATTAATTGAAAGAATTATAGAAGCATCTTCAGATAAAGATGATTTAATAATAGATGCCTTTGCAGGTTCAGGAACTACGTTAGCCGTCGCCGAAAAATTAGGACGCAGATGGATTGGGATTGACTGTGGGAAATTGGCTATTTACACTGTGCAAAAACGGATGCTCAATTTGAAAAACGAAATAGGAAACAAAGGCAAAAAGTTAAAGCCCAAACCGTTTACCTTATATCATGCTGGTCTGTATGATTTCTCTAAATTAAAACAACTGCCGTGGAAAGACTGGCGTCTTTTTGCATTGCATCTGTTCAATTGCAGGGATTCTAAACATACCGTATCAGGAATTGAATTGGATGGTTATAGGCTACGCTCGGATGTGCTGGTTTTCAATTATCAGCAGGACGGAGGGGTCGTTTTGGATTACGGATTTATTGATGATCTTCATGCCATGCTTGGCTCAAAAGTAGGTAAGCAGTTCTTTATCATTGCCCCTGCCGCCAGCGTCATGTTTTTAGAGGATTATATAGACAAAGGCTCGGTGCGCTATTATATCTTGCGCATCCCTTATTCAATTATTAACGAATTGCATAATCGGGATTTTGAAGCTATCAAACAACCGATTGATGAAAGCCAGGTAAACGACACGGTGGATGCCGTGGGATTCGATTTTATCCGCACACCTAAAGTGAACTGCAAATATTCTATAGAAAAACCGAAAAATCAATTGTATGAATATGCAACTATTAAAATCAAAACTTTTAAAAGTGAAGCCATGCTTAAAGGTGCCAGCCAGTTAGCGAATAGAGAATCTTTGTCTATGATTATGGTGGATTTCAATTATGATGGAGAAATTTTCAATCTGGATAAGGTCTATTATGCCAGCGTAATCGAAAAAAACAGTTGGAAAGTGTATTTACCTGTAGAGGAAATTAAAGGTCAGATGATGATCATTTATCTTGATATTTACGGTAACGAGTATCGCGAAATTAAAAGAATAGAAGATTTCTCCGATTCAAAACAAGTTAAGGCGGGGGACAAATGATATGTTAGAACATCAACGAGTTCTCAACCAGGATATTGTATTGCGTGTCAGTAAGAGTGTTGATCCGTCTGCTTTTGATATTAACAAATATGAAGGTTTTTTGGACGCATTGTGCGGTGAACGGGAATATCAGAAAGAATCCATCAGAAATACGCTTTTATATTTGCTGGGTGAGAATTATCATAATCTGTCTCAATTGGCAGAGGAAAATTACCATTCCAATGTAAATCTGCAAACATTGTATGGTTCCTTTGAGCAATACAAAAAGCATCTACAATTTCCGAATAAACTATCCTGTTCAATTGATATGGCAACAGGAACTGGTAAAAGTTATGTAATTTATGGTATTGCCCGCATTATGCTTGCAGAAGATGCAGTAGATCATGTGCTGGTCGTTTGCCCGTCCACTACGATTGAAAACGGGCTGATGGAAAAATTTAAATTGCTTTCAGGAGATGAAGCGTTGAGAAATTTGTTATCTGATGATGCTGCAATCAAAAATCCGCACATTATTAATGCTACTGAAAGTATTACAACGGGGACAATTTGTGTTGAGAATTGCCACGCTCTTTATGAACACGTAAAATCATCAATTCGTGAAAGTCTTGCGGGAAAAGGCAAACGGACAATTGTGATTAATGATGAGACCCATCATGTCTATAATCAAACAGGTAAATCATTTAAAAAATGGAAAGAATTTCTTATTGACGATGAGTTTGGTTTTAAATATGTAATTGGTTTGTCAGGCACTTGTTATATCGGTGATGAATATTTTACAGATGTCATCTCCCGCTATTCTTTGCGTGAAGCCATTGAAGAAAATTTTGTGAAAATAATTGATTATGTCGCCGAGGACACATCGAACACACAGGATGAAAAATTTCAAAAAATTTATGATAATCACATTGAGAATAAGAATACAAAATATCGTTTGTTAAAGCCTCTTACGATTCTTATAACCAAAGATATCAGGGCTTGTAATAAATTAACGTATGATCTCATTCAATTCATTGCAGAAATGGAAGGTATTTCTGAAGAAGATGTCAATAAAAAGGTCTTGGAGGTTACCTCTTCACCTAAACATAAAAATAATTTGCGAAAATTGGCTGATGTTGATAGAAAGGACAGTCCTGTTGAATGGATCACTTCTGTAAGCATGCTTACAGAGGGATGGGATGTAAAAAATGTATTTCAGATTGTTCCACATGAAGAAAGAGCATTTGACAGCAAATTGCTTATTGCCCAGGTTCTTGGCCGAGGTTTGCGGATTCCAGAAGTTTATTTAGGACAAAAACCTGTAGTTACTGTTTTCAATCACGATCGCTGGTCTGGCAGGATAAAGCATTTGGTTGATGAAGTTCTGGAGATTGAAAAACGTATTTACTCGTATCCAGTTGAGAAAGAAAAGGATTTCCATTTCAGTATACATAATATTGATTACGCTAAACTAACAGAAACAGAAGAATACAAGCAAAAAAAAGAATACGAATTTACAAAGGGGTTTATCACACTGATTCGCCAGGCGCCAGCGTTAGAACGAGAAACAGAATATGTTCGTGCAACAACTGGTGAAAGCCGTAGAAAGAAAACACTGATCAAATATAAAATGTTTTCAATTGATGAAATTGCAGAGCAATTGCAAAACCGATTTAAATCTATTGATATGGAAACAGCCGAAACTGAAAATCCCACAAATTATTCTGAAAAATATAACCTTCAGTGGTTAAAAAAACTTATTACAAACTCTTTGTATCGTATTGGCGAAAGAGGTAATCAGATCAGTGACGAAAACAGACAAAGGATATATCAGGCTTTCGGCGTTATTCATCGCCCTGCTGCTAAAGCAGTTCGTTACAAAATGTCTCCGAAAGCGCTAAAAGAAATACATACTCGTGATAGAAATCGCAACAGTGTTGGTTTCGCTTCTATCAAAAGAGCCGAGACTACCATATTTTGGGATGACTTATCAAAAAAAATAAGTGATGAGGAGAGTGTTAATTTTTTAAATGAAATCGAAGAAGATGAAACATTACCAAAATCTGCAATGGAAAAAATAGACAATACCTATAATTTCAAAACTCCTTTGAACATTGTCATAGCCGATCATAAACCAGAACGACTATTTGTTCGAGAACTTATTAAACATGAAAATTCAAAAGTAGTTGATAGTTGGTTAAAATCTACAGATCAGGATTTTTATCCTATCGAGTATTCATGGAAAAAAGGCGAACATCCGAAACGTGGCCATTTTAATCCTGACTTCTTTATCAAAATAAATGAAAATATTTTGGTAGTTGAAATCAAAGGTGATGAGGAAATACATAACCCGTCTGATGAAAATAAAGCCAAATACAAGGCAGCAAAAAAACATTTTGACATCTTGAATGAACAGCAAAGTAAACTGAAATATTATTTTAATTTTCTGACACAAGAAGATTATGACTATTATTTCAACCATTTGAGGGAAGGTAACTTATATTTTAATTCAAAACTGGATGCGGAATTAGTTAAAAATGGTGTTTAAAAATTATGGTCTAACAAAAGTTTCCACCTGACCGCTATTCCGCTGCACTCCATTGCCACTGGTGAGCTTTGCCGTCAGGTTTTTTTTGCGGCGTGCAGCATGATTTTTTGGATGCGGGGGACAATGTCGTCGATGTCATCGATGATGCCCTCACGCAGCAGCATGTTATCAAGCAGCTGCAGAGACAGGGATTTCAATTCGCTTGATTCAGGTTTGGCTTTATGAATACGCACCATTTCCTTGATTAGTGCATTATCCGGATTTATTTCAAAGGCTTTCTTAGAATAAGAGTAATCTTTGTTGACCATTTTTATTACTTTTTCCATCTGGGTAGAAGGCCCGTCTGTGGGATGAACAAGCATACATGGACTTTTCACTAATCTGCCGGAAACCCTGACGTCAGCGATTTTTTCTCCATATAATTTTTTAAGATATGTGATAAAGTTATCAATATTTTTGATCTGTTCTTTGTTTTTTTCTTCTTCCTTTTTCTTGTCAAGTTTGATGTCTGCACTTTCGGCCATTGTAAACTTTTTATCCGCATAATCCTTTAAATGTTCGATTACGAACTCATCCAGCGTGTCGTCCATGTAAAGCACTTCGATGTCATTTTTCTTGAAAGCCTCAAGGGCCGGATTCTTTTCGATGGAATCTATGTCGAGTCCGGCAGCGTAATAGATTTCTTTCTGGTCTTCCCTCATTCTCTCTTTATATTTCTTAAGATCGACATATTTGTCCTTGGGTTCTTTTGATGAGTGAAAAAGCAGTAGATCGGATATTTTTTTCTGGTTATTAAAATCAAAAGCTGCCCCTTCTTTGATGTTTCTATTAAAGTTATTCCATATTCTCAGATATTTTTCTATGTCATTTTCTTTGATTTTCTTTAAATGATCGAATATTTTTTTAAGAATGTATTTCTTTATCTTAGTTATCTTTACATTGTTTTGAATTGTTTCTCTAGAGATATTCAAAGGAATTTCTTCGGAATCGATTATGCCTTTTATGAAACTTAGGTATTCCGGAAAGATGTCTCTGCTCGCTTTTTGGATGAGTACTTTGTTCGAATAGAGATCTACGCCAGGTTCTGTTTTAAAAAGGCCGAAAAGCTCGAGAGAGGTTTTCGGGATATACAGGATAGAATTAAACTGAACAGGGGCGTCCGAAGAGATATGGAGATATGTCTCGGGTTCTTCCTGTGAATTGTCGATAAACTTAAAAAAGTCAAAATAATCCTTTTCCTTGAGGCTCGATTTTGGCTGTGTCCAGATTGCCTCAGCAATTTCTATCTTTTCGTTTTCAAGATACACAGGGAAGGGAACGAATTTGGAATATTTGGAAAGGATGTTTTTTATCGTGTATTTTTCAAGAAATTCTTTTTCGCTTTTTTTCAATATTAGTTCGATCCGCGTTCCCCGGCGTTTTTTCAGCGTTTCTTCTATAGTGTAAGCAGTACCGCCTTTTGATTTCCAGAGATAACCCCTGCTGTTCTTATGGAATGAGCGTGTGTAGATGTGGATCTCTTTAGCAACCATGAAGCTGGAGTAAAATCCCACACCGAATTTTCCGATTAAATCCATCCGGTCTTTATCCTTTGATCCGGCTAATTTTTTGATGAAATCAACAGTACCTGAATGTGCAATTGTTCCAATATTCTGGATGAGTTCTTCTCGAGTCATCCCGATACCTGTATCTTCGATGATAAATTTTCCAAGAGTTTTATTAAAATAGAGCTCGATTTTCAACGCTTCATCCTTATCCAGGATGTCTTTGCTGGTCAATATCTCGAATTGAACCTTATTGAGGGCGTCCACTGCGTTGGAAATCAGCTCTCTCAGGAAAATTTCTTTGTTCTTATAGAGCGAATAGACAAGAATGTTTAGTAATTCTTTGACCTCTGATTGAAACTCATGTTTTTCTGTTTTTTGTTCGGGCATTTTTCCTCCTGTTGCCATTTTAAATAGAGATTTATTTTATTATCTGTTTGTGATGAGCATGGTAATTTTTTGTTTTATTATCAGTTAAGAATAATTTTTACCACAGCATTGACTAATCGTCAAATAAATATTATCCATGAAATTTCCTTTTTAAAATGATTCTTTATTGTTAAGATATATAACTTGAAATGAAACTAAATCTTGATCCCCAAGAAAATTACTCACAAAGCAAAAAAGCGGTTGGATATTTGCCAAGGAAAAAGGCTGCACAGGCAGATTATGACCGTGTTGGATTTAGGTCCGGATTAGAAGTCCATCAGCAGCTTAAAACCAGTAAAAAGCTTTTTTGTAACTGTCCTGCCGGAATATATAATGATTTCGATGATTACGATGCAGAGATAATCCGGCATATGAGACCCACTCTCAGTGAACTTGGGGAATATGATGGAACTGCACTGATGGAATTCAAGACGAGAAAGCAGATTATCTACAGGATTAAGGATAGAACAGCCTGTACTTATGATATTGACGATACTCCTCCTTTCCCGATCAATAGGGAAGCATTGGAGATAGCATTGGAGATCTCACTGCTGTGTAAGTTGAATATTGTAGGTGAAGTCCATATTACCCGAAAGCAGTATCTTGATGGAAGCATCCCGACCGGATTCCAGAGAACTGCGATTTTAGGAGTAGAAGGAGCAATACAGTTAAAAAATAAGAAAGTCCGCATCATTCAATTGAGTATCGAGGAGGATGCCTGTCGGGAAGTTTCTGATGTAGGCCATGTAAGAATTTATCAGACTGACAGGCTGGGCATTCCTCTTATTGAAACGGTCACATATCCCGATTTTGTAAATCCTGACGAAGTGAAAGAAGGGGCAGAGTATATCCGTTTTTTGAACAGAAGCACAGGGAAAGTGAGAGTCGGAATTGGAGCTGGCAGAGAAGATGTGAATGTAAGCTGCAGGGGTGGTACAAGGGTAGAAATAAAAGGAGTTTCTCATAATAAATTGATACCCGAACTTACCCACAACGAGGTCTTCAGACAGTGGGCCTTGCTAAGAATTATGGGGATTCTTTCCAAGAAAGTGAAGGACCCGGATAAATGGAAAATCAAATATAAATTTCTTGACCCGAAGGAATTTGATTTTCATTACAAGCCTCTCATATCCGCCCAAGAAAATGGCTGGAAAATAGCTGCTGTTAACCTTCCTGAGTTTGGAGGAATTCTATCCCATTTCACTCAGCCTGGAAAAATGTTTGCAGATGAGTTAAGTGACAGGCTTAAGGTAATTGCTTGCATAGAAAAGCCGAACCTTATCCATTCCGAACAGTTTGAAAGAGTAATTTCAGATGTAAATTTTATAAGAATAAAAGAAATTCTTGGATCGGGCAAAAATGATGCTCAGCTCCTAATATGGGGGCTCGAAGAAGATATGCCGACTGCCCTGGAAACAGTGGAAGAACGATGTCAATGGGCGTTTAAAGGTGTGCCTAATGAGAGTAGGAAGTCTTTTGAAGATGGAACTACAATCTTTGAAAGAGTCCTCCCGGGGCCTGATAGAATGTATCCTGATACTGATTCAGCCCCGATACCGCTCGATAATGACTATATCGATAAACTAAACAAACAACTTCCCAAAGATGTCTGTGAGCGCTACCGGCAGCTTAGGAACTGGAATATACCCGAAGATACATATAACTACATCTTAAGGAATAATCTTGTCCCTGTCATTGAAAGAATTATAAACGACCTCAAAATAGATTCGAGATTTGCAGGCACCCTATTCGGGCATAATTTGAAGCATATAGAAGGAAAGTATCCTGTTTCTCCTGATTTTAATTACGAAAGAATATTCGAACTGCTGAGTTTTATTAAAAAAGAAAATCTGGATTTGGCCATCGCCAAAATAATGATCCCTGTCATTTATCAGCATCCAAAAATGGATTTAGAGTCGGTTCTTGTCTCTATTAAATTTATCAAATTATCTAAACAGCAAATATTTGATAGAATACCTTTTCTGAAGAGAAAATTTATGGATATAAACACATCCAGTAATAATAATGCTGAAGTAAACTGGATAATGGGGGAAGTTAATAGAACTGCTTTGGGAAATATTCCAATGGCAGAATTAAGGGAATTTGTAGAAAAATATAACGGGCAGCCGCTGGTTGGCAGCTGAGAACTGAATCATGACTGAAGATATTTTCCAGGGATATAAAGGCAGGTCTCTCTCTGTATTGAAGAAATATGATGCCAGAGTTTGGGGGAAAGTAGAAATTGATTCAACGAGAGGGATGTTCAAAGGAACAATCCTGCCGCGTTCAGAAAATGATGATGATGAACACATCGTTTTGAAAATTGCCACAGGTTATAATATTGGAATTAATATTGATACAATAAAATCCATAAAAGAATTGGGGTACAAAAAAGCAAAATATCAAATCCCGGAAAAGGAGTTTCCATATTCTGATAACAAACCGAATGTTAAACTATTTGGAACAGGAGGAACGATCGCTTCCAGGTTGGATTATAGAACAGGAGCCGTGATTCCGGCTTTTTCGCCTGGAGAATTGTACGGGGCTGTTCCTGAACTTGCTGATATCTGCAATCTGACAACTGAAAAATTGTTTGCAGTTTTCAGTGAAAACATGGGGCCTGAGCAGTATAAAGCTCTGGCAGTGGCTATTGGTAAAGAGATTGAAAAAGGAATAGACGGTATAATCATCGGACACGGGACAGATACACTGCATCATACGGCGGCGGCATTAACTTATATGATACAGGACTCTCCTGTCCCGATTATCCTGGTAGGCTCACAGCGCTCTTCGGATAGGCCAAGTTCTGATGCTGCATTAAACCTTATGCATGCTGCTTATGCAGCTGGGTATTCTGACATTGCTGAAGTCATGGTCAGTATGTTCGGTCCGACATCCGATGAATATGGTTTTTTACACAGAGGTACGAGAGTGAGGAAGATGCACTCTTCCTACAGGTCGACATTCAGGACTATAGGAGATATCCCCCTTGGAAAGGTTACAAGAAATAGTGTAGAAGCTTTGAAGCCCGAGTACAATCACAGGCGCAGAGACAGAAAAGTAAGAATACTTCCTTATTTTGAAGAAAAAGTTTCCCTTGTCTATTATTACCCGAATATGAAGCCGGACATGATCGATTCACTTGTGGATAATGAATATAAAGGGATTGTGATTGCAGGAACAGGACTTGGCCATGTGAACAAGCCTTTGTACCCTGCAATTGAAAGGGCTTTTAAAAAAGACATCCCGATTTACATGACTGTCCAAACCTTATGGGGCTATGTTCATATGTATGTATATGATACGGGCAGAGACCTCATGGCCAAGGGTGTGATTCCTACTGGGAATATGCTGCCTGAAGTTGCCTATATCAAGTTGGGATGGACGTTGGGGCAAACCCAGGACCTTGAAAAAGTTAAAGAGATTATGTTAACCCCGATTAATGACGATATCACACCTCGTGAGCCGTACAATGGATATCTGATATATCAGGGGGGTGTACCGGAGGTCGAGGAATTTATCAAAAAATTCCGTAAGTAAAAACGTGTCGAATGAGATTTAATAATCCAAGTTTAAAAGAGGGAAGTGGATAAATGAAAATATCATCTAAATGGAACATCATTGTTAAATTGATAATAATAGCAACTTTTTTAATATCAATAAACATTATGAGTGCAGCTAAAAAACGAAAGGATTATCCTGTAAAACCAGTCCCGTTTACAGATGTAAAAACAAACGATATTTTCTGGGCACAGCGCATGGAAACAAACCGTACTGTAACGATCCCCTTTGCTTTTAAGAAGTGTGAAGAAACTGGGCGTATAAATAATTTTTCTAAGGCTGCCGGAATGATGGATGGGAAATTTGAAGGCTACCGTTATAATGATTCGGATGTATACAAGGTGATGGAAGGTGCATCTTATTCATTAAGTCTTCACCCGGACCAAAAGCTTGAAAAATATATGGATGGCTTAATTGCGAAGGTCACTGCTGCCCAGGAAGATGACGGTTACCTTTATACTTCGCGTACGATTGATCCTGATCACCCAGCTGCTGGTGCTGGGGATAAACGCTGGTCAAACCTGGGGGTCAGCCATGAACTTTATTGTGCGGGACACATGTATGAGGCAGCAGTTGCTTATTACATGGCGACAGGCAAAAAAACTTTTCTGGATGTAGCAGTAAAGAATGCAGATCTTATGGAAAGGGTATTTGGCCCGGATAAGAAACACGGTGTCCCAGGCCATCAAGAGATAGAGATAGGCCTTGCAAAACTGTACCGGGTGACAGGTAATGAAAAATACCTGAGGCTTGCCAAGTTTTTCCTTGACGGACGAGGCCGTAATCAGAAATTAAAGATTTATCCCAAGTCATCAGGTTTTGCTGTTTATAGTGAGCTTAAATATCTACAGTCTCACAAGCCGGTGATTGAACAGAGAGAAGCGGTTGGGCATGCTGTTCGTGCTGGCTATATGTATTCAGGAATGGCAGATGTGGCTGCGCTTACTGGTGATAAGGACTACATAAATGCGATAGACCGCATCTGGGAAAACGTCATTACAAAAAAGCTCTATCTTACCGGAGGTATAGGCGCCAGGCATGAAGGGGAGGCGTTCGGGGATAACTACGAACTGCCCAATCGCACTGCTTATAATGAGACCTGTGCAGCCATTGCAAATGTCATGTGGAACCACCGTCTTTTTCTTCTTCATGGCGATGCAAAGTACATCGATGTCCTGGAGAGGATAGTATACAATGGTTTAATCTCGGGTGTGTCCCTGAGCGGTGACCGTTTCTTTTATCCAAATCCTCTTGAGTCTGATGGGAAATACAAATTTAACCAGGGTGAACTTACACGTAAGCCGTGGTTCAACTGTGCCTGCTGTCCTGTAAATGTGACGCGCTTTATGCCTTCGTTTCCAGGGTATATTTATGCACAGAAAGGCGATATTATCTATGTTAATCTATTTGTTCAAAGCTCCACCACGATTGATATGGATGGGAACAGGATTAATATAGGGCAGGAAACGCGCTATCCATGGGATGGGGCAGTAAAGATTGCGGTTGATCCGGAATGCAGCGGTAAGTTTGCGCTTTACATACGTATTCCCGGGTGGGCACAGGGTAATCCTGTACCGGGCGATCTATATAGCTATAAAGAGAAGAGCAAAGGGGAAGTGGTTTTAAAGGTTAATGGTAAAAAATGCAGGATTGATACAAATAAAGGTTTTGCACGTATTCGGCGCAGGTGGGAGAAAGGGGATAAGGTTGAGATGTTATTTCCAATGCAAGTTCGACGAGTGTTGTGTAATGAGAAAGTGAAGGAAAACTTAGGGAAAGTGGCTTTGGAGCGCGGACCTGTTGTTTACTGTTTAGAAAGTGCAGACAATAATGGGCATGTGCTTGAGCTTAGTCTGCCTGATGATTCGGTTCTTGAGACTGAATACTGTGGTGATAAGTTGGGAGGCATTATGATGATAAAAGGCGATTGTGCTGCAGCGAACGTTGTGAAGGAAGGAAAGCAGTTAAGGAAGAAATTTACAGCAATTCCCTATTATGTATGGGGGCACCGTGGAGCAGGGGAGATGGCAGTGTGGATTCCAAGAAAGTAAAACAAAAGGGGACGGTTCTATTTTTTCTAAAGGATCAACAATTTAAAACCAGGGAAGGAAATCTGTATTCAGAATGTCCGCAGGCAGAACGATTGTATTCAGACTGCAATTGATCTAGTTGAGACAAGGCGGGTTGATATAGGTTTTATGGAAACGCACAGTTTTTCCCTGGAAGACTCGGGAGAGGCCTTTGAACTGGCTGCAGATTACCGTGATGGTGTTGTAAAAGCTATGATTCAATTTGACTGAAGCAAAGCTGTTATCGGAAAGCCTTTGATTTCCTGCGATTCATGAATATATTGCAGAGACTGCAGCTTGGCTGTGGCAAGCTGTGTATTATTTTTTTTGAAGCAGCTTTATCGGGAAAAGTGTCGAAGAGATCAAGGTCGGTGATTATAAGGCGATAGTACCGTTGATAAGCGGGAGAGCCTGGGTGATGGATATTCAGCAGTTCATGCTCAACCCGGATGACCTATTCCCGACGGGTTTTTATTTGGGGCCTAAAGACCCGGAATACGGCGGAATATGAACATCTGCCGATCAATAGTCACTGTTTTTACAAGTTAGGAGGTGTAACATGAAAAAGATTACTGCAGTAATTGTTTTTATGATTACGTCTGCTGTTTTTTCTGCAGGCGAGAGTATCCGCTTCGATGATTACTTTATCGATAAGACTATGCGGATTGATTTTTTTATGACGGGTAACACCAACCGTGAAATAATTACTATCGACCAGATCTATCAGCAGGGGATATGGGCGGGCAACCCGGATAAACTGATAGAAGAGTTCAATAACGGATCATACTATATAAAAGTTTACAGTATAAACTCAAATAAACTTATATATTCAAGGGGCTTTGGTTGTCTTTTCGCAGAATACAAGACAACAAAGCAGGCTAAAGAGGGAGTGAATAAAACATACCTGCAGTCGGCTCTTATTCCATATCCTAAAAAAGCGATACTGTTCGTTGTAGAGGCAAGGAACAGGAAAAATATTCTGCATCAGGTCTTTACCGAGAAGATTGATCCTGCTGATACCAATATTATAAAGGAAGAGGCTAATAAAAATGACAGGGTATATGAGGCGTTAAAGAACGGCGACCCGCACAAGAAGGTTGATTTTGTTTTCGTAGCCGAGGGTTACACGGCGGAGCAGTGGGATAAATTCACAAAGGACGTGGACCGTTTTACGGAAGTATTATTCACAGTAAAGCCTTACAAGAACAATAAGGAAAAATTTAATATTTACGGCGTACTGAGGCCGTCGGCTGACAGCGGAGTCGATGAGCCGAGAAAGGGAAAATTCAGGAATACCGTCGTCAGCGCCTCATATAACGCACTTGACCTTGACAGGTATTTATTAGTGGATGATATGAAAACGATGCGAGACATTGCATCGGCCGTTCCGTATGATGCGCTGATAGTCATGGCAAATATCGACCGTTACGGAGGCGGGGGGATATATAATAACTATACTATTTTTACTGCTGACGACGGCAGAAGCGATGAAATTTTCATGCACGAGTTCGGCCACGGATTCGGGGGACTTGCCGACGAATACTTTTCATCGATCGTCTCCTACGAAGAATTTTACCCCGCCGGATTCGAACCTACGGAAGCCAACATTACCGCTCTTCTCGACGTAGATAACGTCAAATGGAAAGACCTGCTGACGCCCGGCATACCGGTCCCGACGCCGTGGGGCCAAGAGGAAATAGCACATCTCGAAGCAGAAAGAAATCAAATCCGTCAAAAGCTTCGCTCCGATGATATTACAGAACAACAGCAATCAGAACTCGAAACCCAAATCAGGGAAATCCGTCAGAAAATCAGCGAAGTCCGCAAAAAATATGGTGAACTTTATGACGGCAAGATAGGCATTTTCGAGGGAGCTGGTTACCAGGCAAAGGGACTCTACCGCTCCGAAATTGCAATTGCAATGTTCAATGCGAAAACTTTCAGTTATGGCCCGGTAAGCGAACGATGTATTCCCAAAGTTATCGAACATTACACGGATTAGGTTATTAAAAAATTAAACGGAAACAAATATGAGAATAAAAAACCATCCGATACTCGGTGAGATTAAAACAGGTAAAAGCGTTCAAAATATTAGAATATGTATGAAGGTCCTATAAAACTTGGTTTATTTATGAATATTATTATATAATTCACAAATACAAAAGAGGGACAAGAAAAATGGACATAACCTATATTGAACCTTTTTCTCGGGCATGGAGCAGAATGAAATCCGCCCTGCTTCAACCATTTGATCTACACAAATGGTTTGTCGTCGGATTCAATGCTTTTCTGGCGGGCCTGATCCATAGCCCACATGGGAATTGTGCTGGCAGTTCCCGTTCCAGAGGAGACTTTTCATTTCAAGAACTGGCCTATTTCCCGCAAACTGTATGGGAATGGCTCACCGACCATCCAGGGTGGTTCGCTGCTATCGTAATTTTTATATTTTTTTTACTGGTTCTGCTGATCGTGTTAACCTGGCTGAGTTCCAGAGGCTCATTTATGTTCCTGGATAATGTGGTTTATGACCGGGCCGAGATCTTAAAACCATGGAAACAATACCGTCGTGAAGGCAATTCTTTATTTTTATGGCGCTTGGGATTCGGTTTTGTATGTTTTATACTGTTCATGGCTTACTTGGTGTTATTTTTCACTACTGCAACCCATGCCTGTAGGAGCTCATATTCCGGAAGGGTTCCGGTTTCATTTATATTGCAGATGATTTTGCTGTTCCTGATCTTTATCATTGTCACTGGATATATTTCCATGTTTTTAAGAGATTTTGTCGTACCCCTGATGGCCAAACACAATTTATCCTCAACCAAGGCCTGGAGACGTTTTTGGGCTATCATTAAACAGCATCCATTCCATTTTCTTCTTTACGGGGCACTCATATTCATTATTTCTATTGTGGTCGTGATCATGGTCATCCTGGCGGGACTGCTGACCTGCTGCATAGGAATTTTACTGCTGATCATCCCTTATATCGGCTCAGTGGTCACTCTGCCGATTTCATATACATACCGGGCTTTCAGCCTGGAATACCTGGCTCAGTTCGGTCCGGAATACGATCTGCTCTCCGCTCCTGAAAGCGGCTGATATTCTTCCCTTGAATCCGGAATGAACATTATCCATAATCTGAAAACTGTGAACAGTTCTATTTGACACTGTGCTCTTTACCCATTATTCTATTCACACCTACAAGATAAGAGAGAAATAGTGACCATAAAATGTTCTAAATGCCATTTCGAAAATCCCGAAGGGTCAAGGTTCTGCAGCAAGTGTGCATCATCTCTCCCTGCCCCAGAGGATATCTCTGCCATTCCTACAAAGACCCTGGAAACACCTAAGAAGGAATTGACCAGAGGAAGCATTTTTGCCGAGAGATACGAGATCATCGAAGAGCTGGGAGAAGGGGGAATGGGCAAAGTTTTCAGGGTCGAAGACAAGAAGATACATGAGGAAGTGGCTTTGAAGGTCATCAAGGAAGAGATCGCTGCTGATAGGAGGACCATAGAGAGATTTGGAAATGAGTTGAAGTATGCCCGCAGGATTACTCATAGGAGTGTTTGCAGGATGTATGATCTTGGGGAAGAAGGGAAGACCCACTACATCACCATGGAGTATGTGCCTGGGGAGAATCTTAGGGACATGATCAGGATGATGGGTCAGATGAGTACAGAACAGGTTATAGCGCTTGCCAAGCAGGTGTGTGAGGGGCTGGTTGAGGCACACAGGATGGGTGTCATTCATCGCGATTTAAAATCGGGCAACATTATGATTGACAAACATGGTCAGGCCCGGATTATGGACTTTGGAATAGCACATTCCATAGAGGCGAAAGGAATAACAGAAAGAGGTGTGATGATCGGCACACCTGAATATATGTCTCCTGAGCAAGTGGATGGGATGAAAGTGGACGAACGTTCGGACATCTATTCCCTGGGGGTCATAATGTATGAAATGGCCACAGGGAAGGTTCCGTTTTCAGGGGAGAGTTCATTAAGCATAGTTTTGAAACACAAAACCCAAACACCCCATGATCCTAGCCAGTTAAACAGTCAGATTCCGAAGGATCTCAGCCAGGTCATCCTGAAATGCATGAAGAAGGAAAGGCAACGCAGGTATCAAAATGTAGAAGAGCTTATAACGGAGTTGAAAAAGATAGAGAAAGGTGTGCCGACCGAGGCGAGAGAAGTTCCTGTCATTAAACCGATCACTTTAAGGGATGACTTGGTAACTTCCAAGAAAAGTTGGGCAATTATCGTCGCTCTGTTTGCTGTGATCATCATGGTTGGAATTTCCATTCTTCTTTTCAGGAAAGAAGGGCCGGTGCTACCTCCTTCATCACAAAAGATGCTGGTTGTTCTTCCGTTTGAGAACCTCGGTCCTTCTGAGGATGAGTATTTTGCTGATGGGCTGACAGAGGAGATAACCAGCCGATTGTCGGCCTTGCACGGACTCGGCGTCATCTCCCGCACCAGTGCCTTCCAGTATAAGGATGCGGACAAGACAATTAAACAGATAGGCGAGGAGCTGGGTGTGGATTATGTGCTGGAGGGGACGGTTCGCTGGGACCAGAGTCCGGAGGGAAGGGGCCGAGTGCGGGTCATCCCCCTGCTCATCCGGGTTTCAGACGATATTCATCTCTGGTCTGAACGTTATGACGGGATTATTGAGGATATCTTTTCTGTTCAATCTGAGATTGCCCAGGAGGTGATCAAACAATTGGACATCACGGTTCTAGAACCAGAACGCAAGGCTATCTACGCCAAACCTACGGAAAATCTTGAGGCCTATGATTATTTCCTTCGCGGAATTGAACAATATACCAATGCTTATCTCTCTCAGGATGCGAAGGAATATGAAAAGACTTTTGAGCTATTTGATAAAGCCGTTGAGCAAGACCCTGAGTTTACCTTTGCCTTTATCTATAGGGCCAATCTTCATAAGCTAATGTATTCAATTGGACTAGATCGTAGTAATGAACGACTGCAAAAAGCAAAAGAGGATATAGATAGAGCTCTGGAAATTGATCCTGATATGCCTGAGGCTCAATTACAATTGGCGCAGTACTATATCGTGGCCTTAAAAGATTATGACCGGGCATTACAAATATTCGAATCTGTTCAGAGGGCCCGACCCAACCTCTCGCCTTTTCATCTGGGATATTATCAGATAAGACTTGGGAAATGGGAACAAGGTTTACAGAATCTGGAAAGGACATTTAAACTCGACCCGCGTTCTTCTGAAACTGCACATATATTAGGCAGATGTTATGCTTGGGTAGGAAGATACGGTGAATCAGAGCAGTGGTTTGACCGTGCCCTTTCCATCTATCCGGATCTTTATTTTTCCAAATTAGGATTGGCTCGGCTTGCCCTGCTTTCAAAAGGTGACACAAAGCAAGCGCGAGCTTTGCTGGAAAAATTAAGGCCGCAAGTGCTCACGGATCGCAATTTATTTTTCCTTAACTTGTACGAACGGAATTATCAAGGAGCACTGGACCTACTTGCTGCTATGTCTTATAAGGCTTTCCAGGAAGCCCATTTTTACACACCCAAGAATTTGGCCTACGCTATTGCCTACCATGCCATGGGCGATAACGAAATGATGAAGACACATGCTGATGCGGCAAGACTCGAATTGGAAGAGGCTATTGCCGAACGTCCCGAGGATACGAGACTTTATACTGCTCTTGGGCTCGCATATGCTTTCCTGGAACGCAAGGAGGATGCTATTCGGGAGGGAAATCGAGCAGCGAATCTATATCCTGTCTCCAAGGATGCCTTTGAGGGGACTCGATACATCCTGAAATTAGCCATGATTTATACAGTGGTGGGCGAATATGAGGAGGCCATAAACCAGCTTGTATACTTGCTTTCTATTCCATCTGGAAACGTTATTTCAGTTCCTATCTTACGACTGGATCCCATATGGGACCCTCTGCGAGATCATCCGCGGTTTCAGCAGCTGCTGGAAGAAGATCCTAAAAGCAGTTTACATCTTCTAACTTCTACCTGAAGACTAGCTTAGCTACTTACAGGGGAATACAAGGTAGCTAACACTTCTTTGGCGTGTTTCTTGAATCACAATCTCTGCCATGGGCAGGATATATCGTCAGAGTCCTGCCTGTGCGGTGCACGCAGACAGGCATCCGGAGAGGACGGTATTGAAATTCTCTATTTCTTGCGGCCTTCTCGTTGACTTGATATGTTTGTTCTGTGTAGTATTGTTAATTAAGCAGCTCAGAGAGTGAAAACTTGATGAAATTTAGAGAAAATCGTCATGAACAAAAAAAAGAAATTTCTCTCGTGTCCGGAGGGGAAATCAGTGATAAAAATAGGCCGGGAGGAAGGGATGAGTGATTTCGGCGGATCGGTAAAGAGTTTTGGGTACTATGAATTCGCGATTCTCGGCGTTCCTTTTGATGAGAAATCCAGCTTTCTCCGTGGCGCAGCCAGCGGGCCCTCGGCGGTGAGAATGGCTTCCACGGGAGCCGCGATTAATCCCTGGACCGAGCTGGGCGTCAATCTGGCGGAGGAAACAACCGTGGCCGACTTGGGCGACATTGATGTGTCGGAGGGCTTTCCCCTGGCTTTTCAGCGCATCACGGAGGGCGTGGCCGGTATTCTTAAGAAAAAGGCGTTTCCGGTGATCATCGGGGGAGATCACTCCATTTCCTACCCTGTTGTCAGGGCGCTATCCCAGTTTTACAACCCACTCGACATCCTGCATTTTGACGCCCATCCCGACCTTTATGAAGAATATGAGGGAGACCGATTTTCCCACGCTTGTCCCTTTGCCCGAATACTGGAAGGGGGCCTGGTGGACAATCTGGTACAGGTGGGGATTCGTGCGGCGGTGGGCGCAAACAGGGCACTTGCGGAAAAATACGGTGCAACCATGATCGAAATGAAGGATATGGATAAAATCCCGAAGCTCGATTTCTTGAATCCTCTCTATATTTCCGTGGATATTGACGTCCTGGATCCTGCCTTCGCGCCGGGAGTTTCCCACCATGAGCCGGGCGGATTGAGCACAAGGGAGCTGATCCATGTCATTCACGGTATTAGTGCCCGAATTATCGGCATGGATCTTGTCGAAGTCAACGGGGAGCGGGATGCATCGGGAATAACGGCTGCCGCGGGGGTGAAAATCATCATGGAAGTGATGGGGAAGGCGGTTTTCAGCAGACGCAAAAAGGAGGAATCATGAACAGAAGAGCAGTGAGGCGGGTTTTGTTGTTGGCTCTTGTTTGCTTTGGCCCGGTTTTCGCCCGGGCAGAGGGGATTTTCGACAAATATTTCCTGGATTTTACCATGCGCATCGATTATTTCCATTTTGGAAACGCCGAGATGGAGGAGATCAGCATTGATCGGATATACCTGCAGAAAGGATGGGCAGGAAGTCTCGAAAACCTGATCGATCCCTTCAACAACGTCCCCTGAGACTGCAGCTTGGCTGTGGCAAGTTATAAATTATATAAGAGATAGATTCAGAATCACCGGGGTATTTTAGCTTAAATCTTTCCTTTTATTAGAGAGACGATTTTCATGCTAAATATTATCATTTAAGCTCAGATTAAGGTTTGTGAGTGCTTGCGGAAAAGTTAACTTTATTGATATCAACTATATGCCAAAGCCAAGCCGCAAATGCGCAAATCCGCAAATGCACAATCTGCAAATGCAGCGCTCCATTATGAGACCGACACGCTCTGCTCGTGATGACAATTTACTGAAGCACATGTCGCCAATAGGCTCGCCCCTTGGGTAAAAAATGCCGACATTTGTTAATTATGATGATATTGAAATAAGTTCATATCGTGATTAAACAAAATTTCAACGTAACAAGCTTTTATCATTGAAGTTATATTAGGGTGTAGGCATATTTTATGAATAGTTCAGGCCAAAGAAATTGAAAATATGTGCTAAAGTCTGTTAAAATTATTATCAATGAAGGATTTTGAAATATGAAAAAATCAAATTGGCGATACGTTGTAGGTACTCTCCTTTTTATATGCATCATAGGAATAGCAATTATCGGAATCCTAATGGGCCTGGTTATTTCCAAGGGCCCACAGGCTTCAGAAAGCGTCAAGTATTTCCTGGGGTTCCAGCTTCATCAGTGGGGAAATATCCATTTCTATTTCTCTATTGCTTTCATTGTTCTTGTCATCATTAACCTCATTCTCAGTTGGAGCTGGATAAAGGGCAAAGTCCACCAGCTCTTTCATAGAGGCTGGGCGACGTTGCTTGTTTTGACAATTGTTGCCTTTCTTTTGGTCCTTTTCCTTTTCTGGGCCTTTTATCTGAAAGCTCCGGGAGCTTTTAAGGACTATGGAGTGAGAGCCGGGAGTGAAGCGAATACAAAGCCCTTTGAAAAAAGTCAATACCGCCAAGAAGAAAGAATTTCTATTGGAGAAGGCAGAGATTACGTTGCAATCACTGGTCAGATGACCCTCCTGGATGTGGAAAAAGCAACTGGAATTCCTGCAAAAGAGATCGCTGATGAATTAGGTCTGCCTTCTAAAATTTCACTGAACAAAACTTTAAGGCAATTAATAAAAAGATATCCATTTACTATACAGGAAGTGAGGGATGTTGTAACTGAATTTTTAAACAAAAAAGAGTCTCTTCATCAAGAAAAAAATGAAGCAGAAGAAACTCAGATAAGAAAAGAGCAGGAAATAAAAATTAAAGAAGAGATAAGGCCAAAGGAACTTCTTCACGAAGAACCCAAGCAAAGATTGATCAGAGGACGTATGGCTGTGGTTCCTTCAGGAATCCTTATTACTGGGAAGATGACACTATATGATTTAGAGGACATAACCGGTATTCCGGCCCGAAAAATTGCTGATGAATTGAAAATTCCTTCAAACGTCCTTCTTTATGAACACCTGGGAAGACTGAGAAAAAGATATCTCTTTAGCATGCAGGAAGTAAGGGATGTAGTGGCCTCTTTAATGAAGAAAAATAGAAAGAAAAAATAAAAATTGACAATCAAGAATTTAATGTTTTGGGCCTGCGCATGGATGAATTAGTTCTGAGGAAAAAGCTAATTATGTTTTCATTAAATTCTAGTTTGATAAGAAATTTGTTAGCATTCTTATTCTTGTATGTCACTTTCTCAGGAATTACATTCTCTAAGATAAATGAATTCTGTGATTACAGTACAGGTATTATTATTCAGGATAAAGTAGAGGCAAAAAAGCTATGTAAATACTACTTTGAAAGCAAAGGTTTTGAGACCGGGAAAATAAAAATTTCTGAGCTGAATGTTGAAATTATGCTTGAAGAAAATCAATTCTACAAAAGAGAAGAGGATGTTATGGATGTATATGAAAGGATAAATGAAATAAGAAAACAGTTTGGGCTTCCAACACCTTACCATGATTATGTTCAGGGATACGGATGGTGTGGTGTGTTACAAGCCAAGTGTTCAAGAAAAAAAGCGTATGGATATATTGTTTTGATAAATAAGAATCTAAATGATGCAAGCATGATTTATACTAGAGCACACGAAAATGGTCATTTCTTGTGGTATATTGGTAAACAGGAAATAATTTATCAGAAATTCAAAAATTCATATTTCGTAAAATCTAAGATTCATACTGATGAAGACTTTGGGAATTTATGTGGATGGGTTGCATTAAAAATTGTTGGTTATAATCTAGATGAGTGTTTCATAATAAACATCGGGGATCCTGAAGCAGAAACTAAGGTAATTAGTTTAAGGAATCTAGTCAGAAATTATCTGCTGGATTAAAAAACAAGCTTAAACCCTGATGATTTAAATATATGATTAAAGGCTGCAAGAAGAGGGACTTGACCTTTTTTCTTTCTTTTATCATCTTGACATATTTCTCTGATAAATATCGATTAATCTAGGGACATAAGCATGCCAAAACAGACCAAAACTGACTGTTTACGTCTGTTTGTAAATGTAAAGTACTTTCTAAATATTCTCATTTAAGCTCAGATTAAGGTTTGTGAGTGCTTGCGGAAAAGTTAACTTTATTGATATCAACTATATGCCAAAGCCAAGCTGCAAATGCAAACAAGCCGCAAATGCAAAGAGATAGACAGTTCCCCCAGATAAAGGAGTCAGAAAACAAAGCAAGCTTATCAATACTCTTTTTAATATTGTTTCGATTTCCATATTTCAATATATCTTATATTCTAGTCAAAAAATCTCACCTACACTCTTTATCACATGAATTCAATTATTTCAAATAACCGGTAGAAAGGAATCGGTCAAGCCGGTTTGAATCATTTTTATTTTCCCTTAAAAAGAAAATTCAAACCCTGCATAAAAAGACCTGGGCCGCATGGGCCCATAAATATATCCTGAATCTCTATACATACCTTTATCCAGATCTTTTTGATAGGAATTAAAAAGATTATACATACCTAAAAAAATATTGATTTTACTTTTTTGATTGATATTAAAAGGCTTTTTAAATTTTGCATTAATTACCCAGAAAGATTCTCTGGTTTCCAGCCTATCTTCATCTATATATCCAGCAAAGTGAGGAACTTTCATCTTTCCAGTATATTCTAATGACAAGTCTAAATTAAAAAAATTTGGGTTTTCATAGCTAAATCGAGCATATCCATAGGAATCAGGCGTCTTGAAAAATTCATGTGAACCAAAATTAGGCTCTGGTTCATCAAGCCAACTTCGCTGTAGAGTCAATCCAGCTCCTAAGGATAAATAATGACCCAGTCTACAACCGAAATCAGCAGAAATTCCATAAACCCCCGCATCCGATCCGTTTATTCTTTCAAAAACAATCGTATTCTCTCTGCAGTTCCATTCCTCCTCATCAAGCATAAAGGCATTGGTCAGTAAAGTGTAAAAAGCCTCCATACTGACTTGAAACAAATTTCTTCCCACTTTCCTGCCATAGTCAAAGCCTGTGCTCACACTATAGGATTTCTCTTCTTTTAATTCTGGAGAGTTCTCTATGATCATTCCCTTGCCGCTTACCTGACTGATATCTAGATCTTCATTAAAAACCTGAGGGGCCCTAAAACCTGACGAAAAAGTCACTCTCCAACTCATATCTTTTATGAGATTAATAAGAAGGCTCATTCTTGGGTTAAAGATGAGTTTATCAATCAATGAATGCCTGCTTAACCTCAAACCAGCAAGGATGAAAAAGGTTTTATTTAATTTAAAATCATCTTGAGCAAAGAAACCAAACTCCTTATAATCATTATCAATCTCTCTGCCGTAGGCAACAGCTTGGTCTTTGATTTTTTCATCTTTAAATTGAAAGCCAGCAGATATAAGATGTAATCCTATCTGATAATTCATCTGGGCGTTTAAAAATGAGATTGGGTTCTCTGTCATTCCATAGGCATCGAGATTTTGTTCAGCTCCATAATAGGTGCTCCTATCTGCATGAATATGAGAAAAGGAAATGGAATAATACATGCTTTTGGTTAAATAATGATTCCAATCAGCAGAGAGACCTAATATGTCTGAATTTATCCATTCAGCTATATTGGCTTCATGGGGTGGTCTATCAAAAAGGTCTCCCCCACGCCTATCTTCAGATATTCTAAAAAGACCTAACTTGAGCTTTCCTTTAATCTTTGGGATGGAATTGTAAAAATTTAATCCAAAACTTGTGCTTTTTAAACGGCCAATTTCAGAAAAACTATCTTCATTTAAATCCACTGGTTGTCTTCCTTTATAATTGGCGAAAAGGAATCCTTTTGTGTTTCCGCCCCTGGTCACTACGCTGCTCCGAAACCCTAGATTTGTGTATGGTTCTCCTTTAATGGACTCCTGGTGTAATTTTATGTTGGTGCTATTTTCCATTGGTTCTTTAGTTAAAACATTAATGACTCCAGATACCGCATTCCCTCCATAAAGGGCAGAACCTCCTCCTTTAACAATCTCAATCCTGTCAAGCATCTCTGTTGGAATTTGTTCAAGTCCATAGACTCCGATCATGGAGCTGAAAACAGGGGAGCTGTCAATCAAAACTTGAGTGTACTTTCCTTCCATACCGTTGATGCGAACTTGAGTAAAATTGCAGCTCTGACAGTTAGTTTCAACCCTGACACCTGAAGTGCAGCAGAGGGACTCAGCAAGTTGGGATGCCTCTTTTTGCTCAATTTCTCTTGCGGTAATAATTTCAGTTTTTACAGGAACCTCGACATAAAGCTTTGGTGTTTGAGTGGCAGTAACAACGATTTCCTCTGAAAGTTTTCTTATCAATTGGATATCGATTGTCATATCTTCTATTAAATCAAATGGTTCAGACTGGAAATCCATATAGCCCTCAACATAGACTTCAATATGATATCTTCCTGGAGGCATGGCTTGAATTTTGAATGCTCCTGTTTCATCGGTTTTTACAGATCTTTGAACCTCTGGAATGAAAACAACTGCATTTTCAATCGGACCTTCCTTATAAGACTTTACAATACCGGAAAGTGTAAAGAGCTGAGTTTCTTCAAATTGTTCTCTAACAGGATTTATTGTTATTTCTTTTGCCTTAAGCCGTAGCGGACCTGTTATGATTATTAGATTTATGATTAATATGATAATTGATCTTTTCATGATATTCTCCTTCAATTTCAGTATTGGTCTCGAGATCAGAATTCAAACAAAGACATTCATGATGAAAAAGAATGATCTTTTTGGTATGGAAATTAACATTCCGGAGGAAAACGAGAGGAGAGCTGGATAGAAAAAACAGAGGTATCATTAAATATATAAAAGAACTCTATAATTCCTACTATAGAAAGAGGTGGCAGAAAGAAAAAATTGATCTGACTCGTTGTTACTGAATAATTCTGAAACTGGCAAGCTGGACAGTTATCTGTATCGTAATAATTAGGAATAGGAATTTGGTTTTTTTGTTCATGACAATTTCCACTCAATTTCATCAAATTATCACCATTTGATTTGCTTCATTAACAATAATACATAGAAAAAACATATACTGTCAATAAGAAGTCCTCATGAAATAGAGAATCTCATAGAATTGGCCTGTAAAAAGCCTATATTGAATAGACTTCACCCTTAACTGCTGAAAATCTTGATTCTCATATATTCTATTCTTTCCTCAGCTACCATATTAAGCTGAGCTTTGGGAGGCGGAGGTCGTTCTGCCTTAAAGGTCAGATTAGAGAAGCGGGCGTTTATACTTGAAGAATATCCGTAGCATCTTGGGTATGGTAAAGAACACCTGGCGGTGAGGTGTATCCAGTATAAGCTCTTCCCGCATTCACTCGCCCGCCCCACTCCTTGCGCCTCTTAGCATGACAAGATTGACAGAAACCACGTGTTTTGCAGGAAAACATAAGAAGCCTTTCTGTACTGCAATCATGACATCTTATCTGCGCAAATCCACAATTTGGATTGCCGCAGTCCAGATACTTATCAACTACTTCCTGAACAATGGGGTGGAGATAACCATACTCACGTTCAAAGCTTGACTCATAAGCCTTGAGGAAGCGGTCAATATTATGGAAAACCACACGATACATAACCGTCCTCTCCGGATGATGCTGAAGATATACCCTGCCCATGGCAGGGATTGTGACTCAAGAAACGTGCCAAAAGGGTTAGCTGCTTTGTATTCCCCTGTAAGCAGCTAAGCTAGGCTTTAGGAAGAAGTTATAAGTTGTAAACTGCTGTTTGCTTTCAGAGGATAAAGGTATAATAAAATAAATAAATGCATTTGATAACTGATATTTAATCTCTTTACTCTTTGGATCCTTTCGGATGATCAACCAGCATTCATCACCAGGGAAACCATTATCTTCACTTGGAAATACACGCAGACACGCTATATCTGCCCATAACTCCCTTCGCTCAGTGTCACGGATAAAAACATGATGCAAGTGTTGATTTACCTGCACCATTTGGACCTACAATTGCATGGATATGCCCTTACCAGATATCCATATTTATTCATATAAACAAATTTTTTTAGGGACATCCTTTCTGGTATTCTCCGTTCAGCCTCAATTTGACTATTCGAAAGAATCGGACTAATGTTTTCTGAGTGTTTACTAACAATTATCAAGGCAATAACATTCATAGTATCTGGAATGCCTAGAATTTCTCTTATCTTCCTTGGGCTGTATCTTGCTATTGGATGAGCCACTAAACCTAACTCTGTAGCTCTTAAAATAATAAATGCGGTTGCCATACCCGTGTCAAATAGATAATATTCTATATCATGAATGACACAATCATCCTGCTCTTTGCTGAAAATAACTATAATCATAGATGCAGTTTTTGCCCATTCATTACCAGAAGATAAAGCTGGATGCATCTCTTCTAATTTCTTTGAATACAGCTCAAAATATGAATCCATTTGCTGACAGTAAGGACACGACGGGCTATAAAAAATTACTATAACCGGCTTATCCTTTTTTCCAATAGTTTCTCTCCAAGTTATATCTTTCAGTTCAACAAGATAATTCAAACTCATGTTAATCCCCAGTTTGTGTATAAGAATCAATTAGGTCGGATTTATGTTTTACCATTATAATGAATTCCTATTATTTTTTTCAATTTTAGCAGTATTTCTTTGGTTCAATATCTCAATTATTTTGGTAATGTCTGTTAATGGAGATTGGCAAGTATAATTACGGCAAATATAGACAGTCACTTTTCCATTAAGGCTTTTTTGATGTTTGGTGTACTTAGCCATACGAACAATATCAGGTGTTTCCTGTTCGGTAGGACGAAGAATAATAACCTTATTAGGTATGAACAAGCAATTAATTGCCTTTATCATCTCTTTTGTTTCGACCGCCTGAGAATTTCCTGCAATTACGATCTCATAAGAAGGTCCAACTTCGAAGTCCAATGCCATCACTAATTGGCTATATGCCGATGGTGATTGTTGGATGTTCTTTGAAAATGCACTCCCAATCATGACAGCTTTTTCTTCAAATTCGGGATTTGCTGTTATGCGACCTAAATGAAGTAGATTCAACATTGCAACAGAGTTTCCACTTGGAATAGCTCCATCATAGATTTCTTTCTTCCTAATCAACAGTTTTTCATCATTATCTGAAGTGAAATAAAATGCACCATCTTCATCATCCCAAAAATGATCTAGTAAATATCCATTCAATTCTAAAGCAGTTTTAAGATATTTTGTATTAAAGGTGGTTTCATACAGTTCTATCAATCCAAAAATAAGAAATACATAATCATCCACATTTGCTATCACGGCTGCTTGACCATCACGATAACGATGAAAAAGTCCGCCATCTGATCTACGCATATTCTCTAAAATGAAATCTACCGAGCGGCAAGCAGCTTCAACGTATCTGGATTCATCAAAGATTTGTGCCCCTTTTGCAAATGCTGCAATCATTAGTCCATTCCAATCTGCCAAAATTTTATCGTCCTTATATGGATGTATTCTTTTAATACGATAAGAAAATAATTTATTCAGTGCTGCTTTCAAACCATTTTTGATATCTTTTTCCGACATGTCCAGGCAATTGACCAGTTCTTCAATTGAAGATGTTTGATGAAAGATGTTCATATCGGTTTTTGTTCCTGTTGCCCCATCAGTAAAATTCCCATCTTTTTTGATGTTGAATAATCTTACAAGTATCTCTGTTTCTTCTGGTGTAAGCAATTTTTTAATTTCTTCATACTTCCAGAGGTAAAATTTTCCTTCCTCACCTTCGCTATCAGCATCCTCTGCAGAGTAGAATCCGCCTTCCGTCGAGACCATGTCTCTTAAAACGTATTCAAATATTTCTTGTGCTGTTTCCCCATACTTCTTGTACCGTGTTGCCTGATACGCATCACAATATACCATTGCAAGTAAAGCTTGATCATAAAGCATCTTTTCAAAGTGTGGAACCATCCACTTAGCATCAGTAGAGTAACGATGAAAGCCGAACCCAACATGATCGTAAATGCCGCTCTTTCTCATTTCAATGAGACTTTTTTCTACCATTTCCAAAGCTTGCTTATTATCAGTACGTGTCCAGTATCTCAATAAAAAAAGAAGATTCTGAGGAGTGGGGAATTTTGGAGCAGAACCAAAACCACCATGAATCCTATCAAAACTCAGTAAAAGTTGATCATAGGTTTTTTTCAATGTATCTTTGTTTAATTTTTCTCCAGATTTATAATGTGAAATTTGCGTTAAACTTGCAGTAGTTTTTTTTGCTGAATACAGCAGATCATTTCGCCGCGTTATCCATATATTCCTTACATGTGGAATGAGGTCAAGCATCCCGATTTGCCCGAATCGATTATGTTTTGGTATATATGTTGCAGCAAAAAACGGTTTTTTGTCTGGTGTCATAAAAATAGTTAGAGGCCATCCTCCTCCACCAGTCGTTATTTGACAGATTGTCATGTAAATGTTATCTAGGTCAGGTCTTTCCTCTCTATCTACTTTTATGCAAACAAAGGTGTCATTCATCAGATTTGCTACTTCAGGATCCTCAAATGATTCGTGAGCCATAACATGACACCAGTGACATGTTGAATATCCAATTGAAAGAAAAATTGGCTTGTTTTCATTTCTTGCTTTTTCAAATGCATCAGAACACCAAGGATACCATTGTACCGGATTATGGGCATGTTGTAATAAATAAGGATTTTTTTCAGATATGAGATGATTAGTATGTTTGAATTTTTTCAAAATTTACTCCTCTTTATGTAAGTAACCAACCACACTCATGTAAACGGTGCTTTCTTTAATGCCATCAACATTAATAATCTCATTTATCTCATCATCAAATAATGCAGCAATTTGACAACTCCCTAGATCGAGACCTGTAGATGTAAGAGCAAGGTTTTGCGCAATGTGTCCTGCATCAAGATAGACATAACGATACGCACGCTGGTTATATTTCCATTTAGACCTGTTAAAAATTGCAGTCCAAATAAAAACTACCGCAGCATCTGCACACATATTTTGACCTAATGCTGCCTGAGCAATTTCGTTTCTGAAGTCCCCCAATTTCAACTCCTCAAGACAATGTTCCTTTATAAAATAATGATAAACTCCTCTATCCACATTTTCTACATTGTTAACCACAAGATATGTTTCTATTGGATATAAGGCTCCAGCAGATGGCGCAGTACGGAATTCATATCCGTTTTCTTTTCTTTGAATACCTGTTGATGCCCACAGTAAATAGGACAGATTTTCCTTATTTATTGGTTCATTTGAGAATATGCGGATACTTCGCCGTTTCTGTAAAATTGTATCTAATGATTTGCTTACCTTTACTGCTGGATGACCAAGATTTATCCTTTTACAATGGGGATATTCTTTATACACTTCAGGCTGGTTATCCCAATCTAATCCATTTCCAATCAGTTGATTACGGTGGTATTTTGTCGATTGATGAAATCGATCGCCACTATTTTTCTCCATTCTAATCACCTCAATTTTTTAGAGGAAACTACCCCTCTCTGTTATTAATACACTACTAATCTTGGAGGTCATGTATTTTTCCTAGCACCTCTTCTACATGACCAGATACCCGAACCTTCAACCATACATGAGCAACGTTACCCCCAGGATCAATTATGAATGTGCTTCTGATCACACCAAAATATTCTCTACTATACAGTTTCTTCAGCTGCTATACACCATATTTCTCCAAAACATCGTGATCACGATTGCTTAATAGAATTACTCTCAAATTTTGTTTTTGTTCAAATTTTTTATGACTTGATGTTGAATCAGGACTCACACCAATAATTTCTGCATTCAACCGTGAAAATTTCTCCACATTATTGGAGAAATTAATTGACTTAAGTGTACATCCCTTCGTGTTATCCCTAGGATAAAAATAAAGGACAACCCATTTTCCCAGAAATTCTCCAAGAGTATGTTTTTTGTCGTTTTGATCGGAAAGAAGAAAATCCGGTGCTTTATCTCCCATAACAATCATCTTTACCACTCCAGATATTTTATTAGATTTCTCTCAATAACATAGGAACAGAATACACAAAATCACTTTGATTAAGTTTTAGAGCTGTTCTTATCGGTTCTGCTACAATAACCTCTGTATATTCCTTATTATGTGTTATTCATTACATTCTTAACGATTTTAGACAATTTCATCGATTCTCTCAATAATATGTTTTTTTGTGTTTCATCTAATGATTGATCTAGTCTTGGATAGACTTCTTTCTCTTCGAATTTTCTATGTTTCATCAGAAATCTTTTAAATTCGTAAAAACCGTCTATCTTTCTCTATATATTCTTTTTTTTACTTCCAGTTTTTTAATCTTGAATATTTATAACCTAAGATTTCCACATATTTCACATTTATATATTCCTCTAATTTTTGCCATATTTTTCTACCTCAAATTTTTTTTATTGTTTCTTCTTTTTATAATCCTCGATTGCAGCATGAAGGGCATCAGCTGCAAGATTACTGCAATGCATTTTTTGTGGTGGAAGACCATCAAGTTCGTCTGCAACATCTTTACGTGTTATTTCAAGGGCTTCATCAGCGGTTTTACCTATTGCAAGCTCAGTTACCATCGAACTGGTTGCAATCGCTGAGCCACAACCAAAAGTTTTAAACTTTATATCTGTTATAATACCGTTTTCTACTTTGATATACATCTCCATTAGATCTCCACACACTGGGTTTCCAACTTTTCCAAATCCATCTGGGTTTTCAATTACTCCTACATTCCTTGGATTTGTGAAATGATCCATTACTTTTTTACTATATACTGGCATTTTTTTTCACCTCTATTTTGATAATGGTGAAAGCTGTCTAAGACGCTGGACAGTTTCTTCCACCGATTTTACAATTTTTTGAACCTGCTCAAGATTGTTTGAACGGCCGAGAGTTATAACCATTGAGCCATGTGCTTCTTCATGTTTCAGTCCAATTGCTAGGAGAACATGAGATGCTTCAAGTGTTTTTGATGAACATGCAGAACCTGTTGCTATCTGGATTCCATACATATCCATATTCAACAGGATGCTTTCCCCCTCAATATAATTGAATCTAAAACTAGCATGATGCGGTAACCTTTGAGTAGGATGACCTGTCAAATAAGCTTCATCTATTTTATTAATCTCAGAGATAAGACTATCTCTTATTTTTTTCAGTCTTTCACTTTCATTTTTCATCTCTTGTTTTGCAATTCTTGCTGCTTCACCCATACTAGCTATTGCAAAAATATTTTCTGTTCCAGATCTAAGACCTCGTTCTTGGCCACCACCAGGCATAACAGATTTAACTTTCACACCTGGTTTAATATATAGAGTACCAGCTCCAGGTGGGCCATACAGATCATTTGATGAAAGTGTTAAAAGATCAATTTCATCATTTTGGACATCAATTGGAATTCTCCCAGCAGCTGCTGTTGCATCAACATGAAGATATTTTCCATTTTTGTGGACAATTTCACTGATTTTTTTTATGGGCTCTATTGTACCTATTTCATTATTTGCATACATAACTGAGGTTACAACTGTGTTTTTTGTAATCATTTTTTTAAGACTATCCAGATCAACTACACCGAATTTATCCACAGGAACTTGATTAAAACTCCAACCATTTTTAACAAGATCCTTCATTGGATTAATAACAGAGATATGCTCAATAGCACTAGCAAGAACTTCTTTACCCTCTTTGATATTCCTAAGAGCAGTACCGCGAATTCCAATATTATTAGCTTCAGTTGCACTCCCTGTAAAAACAATTGTTTTTTCTGATTCAGCGTTAATCAAATCAGCAACTTTACTACGAGCTTCTTCAATTGCTTGTTTAGCAGTTTGACCAAATTCATACAAAGATGATGGATTTCCAGCTTCAACTAAAAAAGGTTTAGCAAAATCAATAACTCGTGGATCGACAGGCATCGAAGATGCATGATCAAGATATATTCCTTCCATTATTTTTCTCCATTAAAACCACATAGTTGCTCCTGCATCAAGAGCTAGGTCATTTAATGTTCCTGCTCCAACAATTTTCACACCAGGAATAAGATCTACTTTATCCCAGCCAAGCATTTGCTTACTTGCTTCACAAACATAGATTGTTATACCCATTTCAAGTGTTTTCTGAAGCAATTCAGCAACACTTGGAAAACTGCCAAGTTTAATTTTTTCTGCCTCACCAGGTTTTAAAATCTTTAAAGATGTGCCAAGATAATATACCACAGGCCTTAATTCCATCATCTCCGCAGTTTGGGCAAGTACAAGTGGTGAATATTGTTTTGTTGCTTCATCTGTTGTCAAAACATACAAAATCATTTTTTCATCTTTCAATTTTAACTCCTCCATTTTATTTCTTTTTCTTAATAAAGAAGGTCAAGATAGTTCCTTCTTTTTCAAATTTTATAATCTTATGACCTGTTCTTTTCGCCCAGCGTTTGATATCTTCTTCAGCAGCTGGGTCATCTGCTTCAACTTTAAGGATTTCTCCAACCTTTATATTTTCTATTCCCTCCTTGGTCATTGAAATTGGCATAGGACAAAATACTCCAATGCAATCTACTTCTGCATCAGCTTTCATATCTGTCAGATTAGAGATAGGAATTTGGTTTTTTTGTTCACGACAATCTTCTCTCAATTTCATTAAATTATCACCCTTTGAGCTGCTTCATTAACAATAATACATAGAAAAAACATAAACTGTCAACAAGACGTCCGCAGCAAATAGAGAATCTCATAGAATTGGCCTGTAAAAAACCTATATTGAATAGACTTCACCCTTAACTGCTGAAAATCTTGATTCTCATATATTCTATTCTTTCCTCAGCTGCCATATTAAGCTGAGCTTTGGGAGGCGGAGGTCGTTCTGCCTTAAAGGTCAGATTAGAGAAGCGGGCGTTTATACTTGAAGAATATCCGTAGCATCTTGGGTATGGTAAATACCACCTGGCGGTGAGGTGTATCCAGTATAAGCTCTTCCCGCATCCATTCGCCCCATTCCTTACGGCGCTTAGCATGACAAGATGGACAGAAACCGCGTGTTTTGCAGGAAAACACAAGTAATTTTTCTGTCCCACAATCAGAACACCTTAAACAGGTTGAAATTCCTCAAGGGCGATCCTGTGAGCGATATCCGTAAAGCCAACATGGCCCTCATCCTGAACGAGACCGCTGTTCGATTGATGGGATTTGAAAGCAGTGAAGCAGCCATAGGGCAGCAGGTGGATTACTGGGGAATCCAACAGTGGCTGAATACGTTTGCCCAGAGAATACCCCTCCATGCCTTGCTATTCCTCGCCCCCCTGGTAATCATAATCGTTATCACTACTTTGACTATCAACTCTCATATCGTAAAAGCCGCAACGGCCGATCCTGTGAATGCGTTCAAACACGAATAAATATTTCTGAAAATCTTTATGCTTAGTTCAGATTTTTAACGCCATTCCCTCATCGCCCCTGGGTCTATCTGTGTATTTCATATTCAATAATCCGGGCTATTCTCAACACCTCTCAAAGCCTTTTCCAGTGCTCAAAAAGTCCTCAGGTCCAACTTTGTCGGATTCCCTCAAAGAACGATTCGGTAAGGCTAAATCTTCAATGTCGCATAATAGATTTTCAAAAATATTTAGGAGTAGATCTAAACTGGAATTTTTAACAAGGTAGTGGTATTTATAAAGAGGAGAAATAAAATGAGTGAAGCGCGGATTATCGACATGGATGCCGAAAATATCTTCGAGTATGGATTCTGCGGGACGAAAAATATCCAGCATGAGGGTTGCCGCAGAAAATCGGAATGGTTTAAAAAAAGACTCACCGAGGGCATGAAGTACAAGGTGTTGTATTCCGAAGAGAAGGGGGCTGTCGGATTGATCGAATACATTCCCGGCGAATACGCCTGGAGGGCCGTCGAAGCAGACGGATACATGGTCATCCACTGCCTGTGCATCTTTTACAAGCCTTACAGGGAAAAGGGAGTTGCATCCAAGATGATCGATGAGTGCATAAATGATGCAAAAAAAGAAAAAAAACATGGTGTCGCTGTTGTCACACGGAACGGCGCGTGGATGGCCGGGAAGGATATATTTGTGAAGATGAGATTTGAAGTTGTGGATAAAGCTGAGCCTGATTTTGAGCTATTGGTGAAAAAAATCGAAAAAGATACCCCCGATCCAATGTGAAATCCGAGGAAGAGTAGCCCTCGTTTAAAATTTGGCAGAAAGTCCGGCAATAAGCGAGATGTCGTTTTTTTTGATACCCTCACCAATGGGTTTGTTGTCGTAATTGTCCATCAAGGTGAGTTTGACCGACAGTCCCTTGGTTATGGCTGTGGCAAGGCTTGCCTCGAAGCGCAAAAAATAATGGTTTAATTCAGAGATGTCCGAGTTTAAATCCAATGTTTGGGAAATCTCTGCACCTTCACTGATTCTCCAGGTGAGTTGATTGCCCACGGCAATGCCTGTGTAGCTATCTGTGTCGCCAGAATCATAATACTTGGTAAACACCTCAGATAAACCAGCGGTGGCTGACAGCTGGACCTTTTCATTCGTCACAACCTTATAACCGACTCCAACAGCGGGAAGAATACGGTAGCTGTAGTTTTTGAATCGGTCCCTGAGTCCCTGGATCCCATAATAGGAAAAAAATCTTGCCGAATGTTTCCAATGGATCTGGCTATTAAATCCCATGGATTCGGCGTTGGTGATATCATTTTCTTTGTTCAGGAGAAAAAAAGCTTTGTTCGTGTTGTCGATAGACTTGGATAGAGGGCCTTTTATGGAAAAAGTCAGAAATAAATTGGTCGTGTCGGTGTTCCCGCGAGCCAAAGCCAATCCCACCGCTGCATCTCCCCTCCATTTGTTTTCTCCACCTTTATTTTCTTGGGCGAATGACCATCCGGCCAAGCATAGGCATAGAACTGCAATAAGCAAATGAAATTTGAAAAGTTTCATGAACACACCTCATAAAAAACGATTTGATTCGTTTTCACATCTTGTTTTATCTAGTAGAATGAATGGAATATTTAAGGTTGAAGCTTACGGGAACGATGGCCAGCCAACAGACCCAGAAGAAATCCGATAAAAAGAAAACCAACGATCACAAGAATACGGGACATGCTGATCGTCCAGAAAAAAAAATGAAAGGTGACCATTTCAGTATTCTGAAATGCGATAATGAGGACAAGCACTGTTGATACAATGATGATGATTGTCTTCGGTTTCATTCATTTCTCCTTTTAATAAAAATAATCCAGCCCAATCAGGACACTGAAAGAGCTCAGGTTGACGCGGAATGTGAATGAAGGTGAATTATCGAGATAGATCGTTTCAGCATCAGCCGTCCGTCTGAGATAGAGACCTTCGAAGAACAAGGATAATTTCTCGTTGAGCTTTATGCTACTCCCGATTCCTCCATGAAATCCTAAACCATTGTCTATTTCTTGTCTTCGGACATTGGCTTCTTCCCAGTTTGTGAGCTCTCTCAAACGAAAACTGTTGAAAAAATAGCCTCCTCTGGTAAATACATACGGTGAGAAAGTTTCGCTCACAGATATGTTGTAATGGATAGAGGCAACAAGGGGAGTCACGGTAAGTGTGCCGTTCAAAAATTGGCCTTCTTCTTTATCGACGCTGAAGCGAGCGTACTTCCATTCGAGAGAAACAGAGATGTCGGGATTGAGATAAATTACTCCACCTATGCCGAATCCGTATCCTGTGTGTATGTTTTTTTTGCTGGGGAAAAATCCTGCCGCGTTAGAGATAGGAATTTTTTTTTGTTCGCGACAATCTTCTCTCAATTTCATCAAGTTTCCACCTTATGAGCTGATGCATCAGCAATAATACATAGAAAAAACATATACTTCAACAACAATTCTCTAAGAGATAGAGAATCTCATATTTGTTTTTGTTGTAGTTTATATTTATAATCGACATTTTTTATGAATAATCCAGGTTAAATTAGAAGTAATACCGGAAGCGCAGCTCCAGGCGGATATCGTTCTGTTTTTCCCCGAATTCCGTGCCTTTTTTCCCTAATAAAAACATTGCCCTGGCCCGCAGTTCAAGGTCAGTAACCGGAGAATAGAGCAATTCCGGGGCAAGGGAAAAACTTCTGTCTTTTAGGTTGCAGATACTGGTAAGTGAAGGAGTAAAATAAAGTATATTAAACGGTTCCTTCTGGCTGATGCGCAGATAGAGGTAGTTTCTTGCTGGAGTAAATGTACGGTAATCAGATAAAGAAGTAGCCAGGCGCAGATCGTTTTCATATCCTGTTTCCAGAAACATTTCATAAGCCCGGTCGATTACCCCATAATAATTTTCCATTTCCTCTTGGGTATAGCCTTTTCCATTGCGATAATATTCGAGAAAAAAAGTGGTGTTGGTTTTAGTAAGAAAACGGATTCCAAGAAGATAGCTGCTGCCGGCTTCATCTTCATCAGTTGAAATACCTTCTTCATCAAGATTTTTTTTGGAATAACTATTTAGATAAGCCCATTCTCCATGAATCTCAAAATAAGAAGCAATATTACGGGAAAAATCAATCCCATAGCGGGACGAAACTCCAGGGCCGGAAAGAAACAAGATGTCAATATCTGTATCAAATAACAAAAAATAAAACTTTCCTCCGAAATTCAGAGTGTTTAAACTGCCTGCCTTACTGTTTAATTGCTCAAAAATCGGGAGAAGGACCGCTGTAACAGTCAGTGTTTTCAGCTTACCCGAAAAACTTTTTATATAGTCGGCCGAAAACACTGTAAAGCCTTCCAAAGCAAGGTCAGGGTCATAGGGATTTTTAGGATTGTCAATAAATGCGACCGGATTCCAAGCATAACCTTTCCCCCACTTCAGGCGTTTTTTTCCGATATCTATCTGAAAGTGCAAGGAAGGCTTTAGTGAAAGATATCCTTCATAAAGGATTGTTTTATGGGACCAATCCTGATCAAGATAGCTCAGGTCCGTATTAAGACGAATTTGGGCTTTTGCTATTCCTTTCTCAAGGCTTAAATCCATTAGGGCTTTGAAATTATATTCAGAAGCAGTCTTGCTTAATAAGCTTTCATAAAACCTCAAAAGATAAAAATAAGAATCCTGGTCTAGCAAAGAAAAGACCGGCCTTGCCTCCAAGTATCCGCCGAACTGAAAGGCCTTCTTTTCTATCTCTGAAAGGTCAAAAGAGTATTTTTCCTGAGTATAACCTGTCCGCAGGAAAAGACAGCACACCAGCAGGAAGATACTGAGACATTTCATTTTCGTAACGTTTCCATATTTGGCATAAAGGTCAAGGTAAAGACCTCATCTTTAAATTCCCTTTTTTTAATCCCCGCGAATATCATGATCGATTTATAATCTTTATGCAGGGGGCTGTCTGTTTTCACTACTGAAGGCCGGACAATGCCCCCGCCAAAATCCGTGACTTCCTTAAAATGAATTGTTTTTATCAGCATGTAAGCTTCGGTCATGCATTCTATTTTATCAGGCAGAATGCGTGTTTTGTCCACCCATATCCGTAGCCGGTCATATGCAACAGTATTTGTTTTGGCCTTAAGGTGAAGGAGTAACTTTTTGTCCATGTCTTGCGTTTTTTCCACATTGTACTCAACAGCATAATCCAAGCGGAGAATATCAGCGTTATTGAATACCCCTCCTACTACAGACTGCATGCTGGTAATCCTTACTGGTTTCCCAACATTGGGTATGTAAAGCCACATGTTCTCATCCAGCCGCAAAGTGCTGCGCCCTTTTTCGCTTGCCGGCGATATAAAAAGAGCTGCAACCTTATCCGTACCCTTTTTTACTGTGAACAACACGAATTCTTTTTTACGGCCGTTAGGTTCAATATTGATAAGTTTTCTATACGACTCATAGGACTCAGGGCTCAAGTTTCTGTCCAATTTTTTCAGAATTTCATTCCCATCATCAGCTGACAGGGGTATAACAATAAAAAAGGCCAATAAAATAATATTAAATCTATGCATCTCTATACTCCATAATTATCTTTTTTCATAACTAAAGCCTGCAAAAAGCTTAGCCGCTTATACATGCCTTAAAGCATTGATAGGTTCCATCCTCGAAGCTTTAAAAGCCGGTTGCAATGCTGCCAGTACTGAAACCACAATTACAATGCTTGATATCAAGAAAATCTGCCCCATTTCAAGACGAGGTGAAAGGATCAACCCTACCTGACGGCCGAAATTAAACGATATTCCCACTGCATTAATGGTATAAGTCGCCAGAGAAGTAAAAATAATTCCGACTATCGTGCCAAATACACCCAGGAAGAATCCCTCGATTAAAAACAAAAAAAGAATCTTCCCAGGTTTAGTACCAATAGCCGCCATCGTACCTATTTCCCTTATACGTTCAAAAATCGCCATTATCATAACATTCATAACACTTATCAAGACTATGGCAATAAGCATAAGCTTTATGAAAAAAGTCATGATATCTATCATCCTGGCAACATTATAAAAAGGAGATAAATCCTCCCAAGTGCGGACATCAAAGATGGGTTTCCCAGCCTTATTGGTCTCTTCGGAAAGAGCTGACGTGAGGCCGACACTGACATTGTGCAGCTTATCAAAGTCACTCAGCCTGATAGCGATTTCGCTTATCTCCAGCTGCTCCATGCGGAGCAGTTCTCTCGCATCATCAATGTGCATATAACCATCCCTTCCTCCGGGGCCGGTAACGCTCTCGATAACTGCCCCTACTGTGAACTGCTTTCCATTTACAGAGCCATCCCGGTTGGTTGCAATGATTACAATAGTATCTCCGAGCTTGACTTTCATTCCTTTGGCCAGAAGTTCGGGTATAAAAATTTCGCCTTTCTTTATAACTTTTTCCCCTTTTTTAACCCTGCCGGGAAGAAGCGGGGCAACTGCTGTTTCCTTATCAGAGTATACTCCGTTAATTCTGATATTGGTGGTTTCTATAAAATTGCTGAACATTCCGGCAAATTTAATCCTAGGAGAAAAAGCTTCTATTCCAGGTACTGAATTGATCGCTTTTTCCAGCTTTTTCATGTTTTTCGGACTTAAATTTAGGGTCAGAGGCAGACTGTCAATAGAAGCCATATAGCCTTGTTTGTGAACCTGAATATGACCTAGCATGGAATCGGTTATCTGGCCTATCATAAGATTTTTAAAAGCGCTTGAAGAAGATACAAAGACAAGCACAAAGGTCACACCCACAGCAATTAAAGAAAATGTCAACAGGGTCCGCCTCTTATATCTTAACAGGTTTCTCACCGCGATCTTTACCAGCTTAAACATAACGGCCTCCTTTTCCAGCGGCTTTTCCGGTAATCATGCCATCTGTCAGAGTATAGATAGTTTCAACTTCTCCGACGATCTTTCTATCATGGGTAGAAAAGATAAAGGTAACTCCCAATTCATCTTTCATTTTATGCATAATATCGATTACCATGAATGCGGTTTTGCTGTCCAGATTAGCGGTTGGCTCATCAGCCAGTACCAAGCTCGCATTGGTGACCAGAGCCCGGGCAACAGCCACTCTCTGTTTCTGTCCCCCCGATATCTGGTCAGGATATTTATCTTTTTGATCAAGCATACCTACTGTATCCAACAGGGATAAAATCCTTTTCTTTCTTTCTGCTGCAACAACATTCTGAACCACCAGCAATGGATATTCCACATTTTCATATACAGTCAAGACCGGCATTAGATTAAAATCCTGGAAAATAAAGCCCAGGTTCCTGCCCCGGAAATCAGCCGCCTCTCTCCTAGACAGACTGGAAATAACAGCTCCGGCTACCGTTAAGCTGCCTGATGTGGGACGGTCCAGACAGCCAATGAGATTCAGAAGCGTTGTCTTACCGCTGCCTGAAGGGCCCACAAATGAGACAAAAGATGAAGGCTCAACAGTAAAGCTTACAGATTTCAAGGCTTCTACCCGCAGTTCCCCCAGAGAATATACCTTGGTCAAATCTTGGGCGGAAATCAGACTCATTATTACCCTCCTAACCAATATCAAATCTTATAAGACAGCATTTTACTGTTTTTTTTCGCTATGATAAAGTAAATAAAAGTAAATTTTTCTATAGAAAGGGAAAAATTTGAGAACAATATGGTTAGGAAGCAAAGTTATTCAGCAGTATAATCTTAAGGATCTCCAGGGAAAACTTCAGATCAGCCGTGTATTCGCTGATCACCTCCCCGGCACACTGTTCAGCAAGCCAATGCAAGCTGAAACGGCGCGCCCGAATGGCACCGACGCTTGGGTGGCTGGCTTAGTTGGTACGCAGGCTGAATGTTTTTTGCAACTATTTTTATCTTTTCAAGTGCTATAATTATGAGTGATGGTTAGAGTGTATCAACAATTGAGCCCCTGGCTGAATTGTAGAAAGTGGATATATAAAGAAATACATTATTGGAGTGAATTTGCACTCAGACGTTGAATTGATGTTAAAAGTACATGAAGGGCAGACAGATAAACTGGCTCTTCTCTTTGAGAGATATAATAAGCCGCTGTTTTCCTATTTTTACCGCTATTGCGGCAGGCAGGACGTTAGTGAGGATCTGGTGCAGAATGTCTTTTACCGCATACTCAAGTACAGAAAGGATTATAACGGCTCTGGAAAATTCACGACCTGGATGTACAAGATCGCGCATAACCTGGCCATTGATTATTACAGTAAGCATGGCCGCTATCAGTACCATGATGTTGACAGACTGGTCGATGAAAGTGAAGATACGGCAGATAAGACCTTAATCAAGAAAGAAGAGACCCGGCTTCTGCGGCAGGCGCTGGATCAATTGAAACCACATGAAAGGGAGGTGTTGATCCTGTCAAAGTATCAAGAATTGACCTATAAAGAGATAGGCAGTATATTAAACAGCCCTGAAGGGACAATTAAAGCACGTGTATTCAGGGCTATACAATCATTAAAAGAAATTTATGGTGTATTAGAGAGGTGAGTGTCATGGAAAAGTATCCCATGGAAGCATTGATAATGGACTACTGGGATGAGAATACCGGTCCAGACAAAAAAAAAGAGATCGAAAAACAATTATTGGAAGCGGGTTTTTCCAAAGAAAAACTTCTGGATCTAAAAGCATTCTATTCTTCTCTCGATAATGTCCAGATACCGGAGCCTCGCGACCGCATGACTGAATCTTTTTACAAAATGCTGAGGTCTGAACAATCCTCAACCAAAAATAAAACTGCTCCGACAAAACGGTTCCTTACCTGGTGGCAGCAGGCTGAAAAAAGACTAGTTCCGAAAATGAGCT